>Ga0187780_10004626_pt1 | contig 10293 bp, 9 predicted proteins | sample 1015_Q2_SP10_20__FD_132429 | JGI IMG/M metagenome (GOLD analysis project Ga0187780, IMG submission 132429) | Tropical peat soil microbial communities from peatlands in Department of Meta, Colombia - 1015_Q2_SP10_20_MG | ecosystem: Environmental > Terrestrial > Soil > Wetlands > Peat | place...
GCGCCGACCGCAACCGCGCCACGCAGCTCGCGCTCGATCTCGGGCAGCGCCTCTAGATCGACGTGACCGGGATGACGGACGCCGGACGACACCCGCTCCCGGTAACGCGCGAGCAGCACCTCCGGAGGCGCACCCAGGCGGATCTCGACGAAGCGCGGCACCTCCACGAGGAAGCCAAAGAAAGGCTCGCGGAATATCAGCGCAAGCAGCGCGACGCGCTCAAGGAGGCGGAAGCGATCGTCGCCCAGGCCAAGGCCGAGGCCGAGCGCATCGCGGCGCAAGCGGCGCGCGATCTCGACGCCGCGATCGAACGCCGCCGGCGGCTCGCGGTCGAGAAGATCGCACTCGAAGAAAGCAAAGCGCTCGACGAGGTACGAAGCGCCGCGGTCGACCTCGCGATCACCGCGCTTCGCCGCGCGCTCGCCGACGATCTCGACGCCCAGCGCCGAAGCGCGCTCATCGACGAGGCGATCGCGGGCCTGCCTTCGAGCCTGCACTGACGCCGCGCAAGCTTCCGAACTTGGTCTCTGGTTGTAGCGGCGATAAGCTTCGCCGGCGAGCAGCGGAAGGAAGCAACATGATTCATCGACCGCGCACGTGCGTTGTGGGCGCATTTCTCGCCGCGTCGATGCTCGCGCGGCCGGCGCTCGCCGATCCCATCCCCAAGGGCTGGGAAGCCATGAACATGAAGCCGGTCGGCTACACCGATCTCGACGGACGGCGCGGCGGCTTCAAAATGTCGATCAAGCACGCCGCCGACAGTCGCTGGTACCTTTATCTGGGTCATCTCTGGGATTACGGCTGGAGCATCGTCGACGTTACCGATCCCAAGAACCCGAAATACGTGAAGTTCATCGACGGTCCCAAGAACACCTGGGACATTCAGATGACCTTGCACGACAACCTCATGATCACGGCGCTGCAACAGGAGCCGCCCGATTGGGGCGGCGATCCGGCAAAACCCTTCGCTGATGGCGTGATCCTATGGGATATCACCGATCCGACCAACCCGAAGCAGCTCTCGCAATGGAAGACGGGCGGCACCGGCACGCATCGCAATTCCTATCCGGGCGGGAAATACGCCTATCTCTCAGCGGGCATGCCGGGCTACAAGGGCAATATCCTCGTCATCCTCGATGTTAGCGATCCCGCCAATCCCAAAGTCGCGGGCGAATGGGCGCGTCCCAATCAGAAGGAAGGCGGTGCACCGACGCCGACGCCGTTCGGCTTCCACGGGCCCGCCAATATCAGCCCCGATGGCAAGATCGCAACGATGGGTTACGCACCGGGCATCATCAATCTCGATATCAGCGACATTGCCGAGCCCAAGCTGATCGGCGACCTCACCATGACGCCGCCGTTCATTTCGGCCGGCTCGCAATCCGAGCATACGGTGCTGCCGCTCTGGAAGAAGCAAATGCTCTTCGCCAATTCCGAGGCCTCGGCCGAGAATTGCGTCGACAACGCGCTGAACTACGCCGTCCTGATCGACAACAGGAACATGACAAAGCCGCGGCTGATGTCGATCTTCCCGCTGCCGGTGCCGCCAAAAGACGCGCCCTATACGGATTTCTGCGACAAGGGCGGCCGCTTCGGCCCGCACAACACCAATCAGGAAATCCACCTGCCCGATGTCGAGCAGCCCGACAAGCTGATCTACCTCACCTATTTCAATGCCGGGCTGCAGGTCTACGACATCAAGGACCCCTACAGGCCGAAGATCACGGGCTGGTTCATCCCGCCGCAGCCGACGAAGAAGGTCGGCTATTACCCGAAGACGAAGCTCGTCAACCAGACCGAGGACGTGCTCGCCGACACGCGCGGCAACATCTACATCACCGACAAGCAGTGGGGCGTGTTCATCCTGCGCTATTCGGGTCCCGACGAGCCGGCGCCTACCGCGAAGTAATTCAGTTCAGTTGCCGATCGCCTGCTCGACCGGCAGGACGTCGAGACCGAGATCGCGCGCCACCGCCGCATGGGTGACGCGGCCCGATGCGATGTTGAGTCCCGCGCGCAGATGCGGATCCACGCGCATCGCCTGGCGCCAACCCTTCTCGGCAAGCGCGATGGTAAAGGGCAGCGTCGCGTTGTTAAGCGCGACGGTCGAGGTGCGCGCGACCGCGCCCGGCATGTTGGTCACGCAGTAATGGATGACACCCTCCTCGACATAGGTCGGGTCGGCATGGGTGGTCGGGCGACTCGTCTCGAAGCAGCCCCCCTGGTCGATCGAGATATCGACGAGAACGGAGCCCGGCCGCATCCGCCGCACCATGTCGCGCGTGACAAGCTTCGGCGCGGCAGCGCCCGCAACGAGCACGGCGCCGATGACGAGGTCGGCATCGAGAACCTCCTTCTCGATGTTCTCGACCGTCGCGAACAGGGTCTGGAGCTGCGAGCCGAATTGGAGGTCGAGCTCGTAAAGCCGCTGCAGCGATTTATCGATGACAGTGACAAAAGCCTCGAGACCCATGGCGACGCGCGCCGCATTGGTGCCGGCGACGCCGCCGCCGAGGATCACGACATTGGCCGCCGCGACGCCAGGCACGCCGCCGATCAAAATGCCGGTGCCGCCATGTTCCTTCTCGAGGCAATGCGCGCCGACCTGGATCGCCATGCGGCCCGCGACCTCGCTCATTGGCGCCAGGAGCGGAAGGCCGCCCTTGGAGTCGGTCACGGTCTCATAGGCGATGCACACGGCGCCCGAGCGCATCAGCCCTTCGGCCTGCGCCTTGTCGGCCGCGAGATGGAGATAGGTGAAGAGCACCTGTCCCGGGCGAAGCATTCCGATCTCGCGCGGCTGCGGCTCCTTCACCTTCACAACGAGCTCGGCCGCGGCGAAGACTTCAGCGGCAGAGGCGGCGATGCGCGCGCCCGCGCGGCCGTAGGCCGCGTCGTCGAAGCCAATGCCGGAGCCGGCGCCGGTCTCGACCACGACGGCGTGGCCGTGGTGCAGAAGCTCGCGCACGCTGCCGGGCACCAGGCCTACACGATATTCATGCGTCTTGATCTCTTTGGGGACGCCGATCAGCATGTCCTGAGCACCTCGCCTAGGCGGCCGAAGATCTCGTCGATCTGCGCCCTGTCAATGATGAGTGGCGGCGACAGCGCGATGATGTCGCCGGTCTGGCGGATGAGCAGACCGCGCTCGAAGCATTTGACGTAAGCTTCGTAGGCGCGGGCGCCGGGCTTGCCCGCGGCGGGCGCGAGCTCGATCCCGGCCATCAGCCCGAGATTGCGGATGTCGATGACGTTGGGGGCGTCCCTGAGGCCGTGCGCGGCCTCTTCCCAATAGGGCGCGAGCTCCCTGGCACGCTGGAAAAGCTCTTCGCGCGCGTAGATATCGAGCGTCGCGAGTCCGGCCGCGGCCGCGAGAGGGTGGCCCGAATAGGTGTAGCCATGTGCGAATTCGATCGCGGTTTCGGGGCCGGTCATGAACGCATCGTGCACGAATTTGCGCACGATCACGCCGCCCATCGGCACGCTGCCGTTGGTGATGCCCTTGGCGCAGCAGACAAGGTCCGGCAAGACTCCGAAATACTCGACGCCGAAGGCCGCGCCGAGCCGTCCGAAGCCAGTGATGACCTCGTCGAAGATCAACAGGATGCCGAATTTGTCGCAGATCTGCCGGAGACGCTCGAGATAGCCGCGCGGCGGCACGAGGACGCCCGTCGAGCCCGCGACCGGCTCGACGATCACGGCGGCGATGGTCGAAGGATCATGCAGCGCGGCAATGGGCTCGAGCGCGTCGGCGCGCTCCGCACCCCATTCCGGCTGGCCGCGGGAGAAGGCCTGGCGCGCGAGATCGAAGGTCTGCGGCAAATGATCGACACCCGGAATCCCGGCATAGAGCTTGCGGTTGGCGGCGATGCCGCCCACGGAAATGCCGCCGAAGCCCACGCCGTGATAGGCGCGCTCGCGGCCGATGAGACGGGTGCGCGCGCCGTCGCCGCGAACACGGTGATAGGCGAGCGCGATCTTGAGTGCGGTCTCGACCGCCTCGGAGCCGGAATTGCCGAAGAAGACGTGGTCGAGATCACCTGGCAGCAGTGCCGCGACGCGATTGGCGAGCTCGAAGACCGCCGGATGCCCCATCTGGAAGGCCGGCGAGTAATCGAGGGTGAGCACCTGCCTGTGCACGGCCTCGGCGATCTCGCGCCGCGCATGGCCGGCATTGACGCACCATAAGCCCGCGGTGGCGTCGAGAATTTTGCGCCCGTCCGTCGACCAGTAATGCATGCCCTCGGCCCGCGCCATGAGCCGCGGCTGCGCCTTGAATTGCCGGTTTGCCGTGAACGGCATCCAATAGGCTTCGAGATCGTTCGGCCGCGGCACCAGGTTCATGGCGGTCTCGCTCGTTTCGGGCGGGCCCATGATAAGCGAGGTTGTGGGCCGAGAATCAACGTCCGTATTGCCTGGACCGGCACCTTGGGGCAGGATCGGCAAAAATACATATGTTGTGACAGGGGCATATCATGTCCGATCGCCTTCTGAGGATCGTGTCGACAGGCGTTTGCGTTGCCCTGTGCGTGGCCTGCGAGGCCGCGCTCGAGTTGGTGAGCGTCAACGCTGCCTATCTGGTCTTCGTGCCGGCCATCGCTGGCAGCTGTGCAATCGCCGGTTTCGGCGCCGCGCTCTGGGCGATATTCCTCAGCACGCTCGGCGTCTGGTACTTCTTCCTTCCGAGCGGCGGCTTTGCCCTGCCAAGCTACACCGATGCTGGCCATCTCGTCGTGTTCGTCTTCGTCGGCATTTTCGTGTGCTGGATCATCGATGGGCTGCGTCGCGCGAACGAGAACCTATCGCACGACAATGTCGCGCTCGGCGTCAAGGTCTCGGTCCTCCTCAACCGCCCGCATGCACGTTAAGCGGAGGGGCCCGCGGCGCGGCGCTTAGCGCCGCATTGTGCGGCGGCCGGGCCGGCGCTTAGATTGCGCGCGATGCACCGCCGCGCGCTGCTTCTCGCACCTTTCTCGCTTGCCATTGCGCGCAGCGTCGAGGCCGCGAGCTTTACCCTCGGCGCCATCGAGGTCGCACATCCCTGGGCCGCGCCCTCCGTCACCGAAGCCGCGGCGATGTTCGCAAGCATCGTCAATAACGGCGCGCGGCCGGATCGGTTGATCGGCGGGACAACGCCCGTGGCGAGCGCTGTGATCTTTCGCGCGCATGACGGCACGCCGCTTGAGTATTACGACCTCTTGCCGAAGCGGCCCGTGAACCTGCGTCCGGGCCGGCGCTACATCGCTCTGCGCGGCCTCAAATCGCCGCTTGCTCTCGACGACACCTTCCCGCTGACGCTGCGCTTTGCAGAAGCCGGCAGCATCACGATCTCCGTCGTGGTCGAGGCGGGCCCCGAAGACGACGGTTCGGCGAGCGCGGGCTAGCCGCTGTCACGCCCCCGCAGCCTCGGGCGGCGATGCGCCAGGCTCAAGGAGCGCGCGGACGCGCTCCGCGATCGCCAGCGAAGCGGTTATGCCCGGCGACTCGATGCCAAACAAATTGACGAGACCGGGCACGCCATGGGTCTCGGGGCCCGCGATCATGAAGTCGGCGGCGGGCTCGCCTCGCGCGCTGATCTTGGGCCGGATGCCGGCATAGCCGGGTTGGAGCGCGCCATCAGGCAGATCGGGCCAGTAGTTGCGAATCGCCGCATAAAATTTTTCGCCGCGTCGCGGATCGACCGTGTAGTCGATGCCATCGATCCACTCCGTATCGGGCCCGAAGCGCGCGCCGCCGCCCATATCGAGCGTCAGATGCACGCCGAGGCCAGCCGCTTCGGGCACGGGATAGACGAGGCGCTGGAACGGCGTCGGGCCGCTCAGGGTGAAGTAGACGCCGCGACAGTAATAATCCGTCGGGATGGTGTGCGCGGGAATGCCGGCGACGCGGCGGGCGAGACCGGGTGCATAGAGTCCGGCGCTGTTGACGAGGACCTTCGCCTTGAGCGTCATGCGCTCGACTCCGCCTACCTCGAGCATGAACCCGTCGCGCATGACGCGTCCCGCGAGTACGGGCGAGCGCAGCACGACCATGGCCCCGGCGGCCTCCGCGTCGGTCTCGAAGGCAAGCATCAGCGCGTGGCTGTCGATGATTCCCGTCGAAGGCGAGTGAAACGCTGCGACGCAGCGGAGCTTCGACTCCATCGCGCGTGCCTCCTTGCCGTCGAGCCATTGCAGATCATGCACGCCTGCGGCTTCCGCATGGACCACGACGCGACGCAGCGCTTCCGCCTCCTCGTCATTGCAGGCGACGACGAGCTTGCCGAGGCGGCGGTGGGGGACGTTGCGCTCGGCGCAATATTCGTAGAGCGCCTTGCGTCCAGCCACACAGAAGCGCGCCTTAAGGCTGCCCTTCGGGTAGTAGAGACCGGCATGGATCACCTCGCTCGAGCGCGAGGATGTGTCCTGCCCGATCCAGCGCTCCTTCTCGAGCACCAGAACTTCGCGGCCGGCGCGAGCGAGTTCCCGCGCCACCGCCAGCCCGATGATCCCGCCGCCGACGACCACGCACTCGACGGCCTCGGCCATCAGGTTCTTTCTACGATCTCCAAGCCGCGCACGCGATCGATGAGATAGATAAGGCCGCGATCGTCCATGAACACGTCGTTGCTCGAGCAACGCTTCTGCCCCGGCGCCGGGTCGGGAAGGTAGTAGGCGACTTCGCGCGGCGTGTGGGGATGCGAGATATCGACGATGCGTAGTCCCTGCGCGAACCAGGCGAAGGGTACTTCCGTGCTCTTGATCTTCTCGACCGGCTGGTGGCAGCCGGACTGGTTGGCATGGTTGCCATGATCGAGGCCTTCGACCTGGAAGGTACCCACCGGAACGGGATTCTCCTCGACTGTGATATCGACCACCCACATGAAAGCGGGCAGCGCGGTCTCTGGGCGTTGCACGTCCTCATCGGCAACGATCGCGAAACGCCGACCGAAGATCTCGAACGGCACGGGCACGCAGGAATGGGTGGGACAGGCGAAAGGCGGGCTCCAATCGAGGCCCGAGACCTTCTTGGGTTTCGACATGTCGTCGATGTTGAGGATGTAGAAGCCGCCCTGCCAGTAGCTCGTGTAGAGCCGGTTGCCCAAGCGCAGCGGGTGGTGGCACCGCGTGTCGGCGCCTTTCCAGGTCGGCGTCTCGCCGCCGGCGATCCATTGCCCCGGCGCCCACCAGCGTCCGACCTCCTGTGGCTTCTCCGGATTCTTTAGGTCGAGGATCATCATGACATTGCCGCGATAGCCCTCGACGGTCGGCGAGCAATAGACGTAGCGCCCGTCGAAATCGAAGCGATGCACGCCGCGTCCGGCGGTCTCCCAATTGTGGATCTTCCTGGGCTTGCGCGGATCGCTGACATCATAGATGCCGAGGCCGCCCTTGAAGTTGTTCGAGGCTTGCGTCTCCGTCACGGGATCGACCTCGTGATTGACGACCATCAGCCCGTCGCCGACGCGCGCCTTGTGCGAATGCGTGCCGGGCGGCATCTCGAAATGCGCGAGCTGCTTCGGGTTCTTTGGATCGCGGACATCGGCGATCGTGGTTCCGGCCGGGGCGTGGATGTGACCGATATAGGCAAAGCCGTTCTCCACCACGACCTGCCCTCCGCCCGGGCAATCGAAATGGCCGACATTGCGCACGCCCTTCGCTGATACCATGTCGCGTCCTCCCTTTGGTTCTGGCGCCGATCCTATCGCAATTTGGCGTTTCGCCAAGCCTTCCGCACTTGCGTCGAGCAGAACATCGGCCGCCGAGGCCACGCGGGCAGGCGCCCGCGACTCTGCCGCGCATTGACTTTCGGTGCACGATGGGGAGGCTAGCGGCCATGAGCGACGTCGCGATCACTGCGGACCGGACTGCGCGGCTATGGCGCGAGGATGCGCCTGGGCCGGTGCGGCCCGGGAGCGACCGGCACAAGATCATGTTCTGCCGGATGTTGCTCGATACCTTCAACCCCTACAAGCCCGCGATCATCGACTGGCCGAAGCTCGATGAAGAGGCGCGCGAGCGCCTAATCTCCCTGCCGATCTGGGACATCGCGGTGCAGACCGAGGGCAAGGCCAAGCTGCGCGTGCTCTCCTATGGCGAGACGATCTCGGATCCGCTCCTGCGGCAGGCGATCGACCTCAACGGATTCGAGGAAGGCCGCCACAAGGACGTGCTCGCGAACATGGTCGCGGCCTACGGCATCAAGCTCGAGCCCGAACCGCCCTATGTAAAGCCTCGCGATCCCGAATGGGCTTTCATGGTCACCGGCTTCTCGGAATGCATCGACAGCTTCTTCGCTTTCGGCCTCTTCGAGGTCGCCAAACGCTCGGGCTATTTCCCGCCCGACCTCGTCGACACCTTCGAGCCCGTGATGCAGGAGGAAGGCCGGCACATCCTCTTCTTCGTCAACTGGGTGGCCTGGCACCGCCGCAATCTGCCATGGTGGAAACGGCCGTGGTTCCGGGCGAAGGTGCTCGCGGTCTGGGCATTCCTGATCTGGGAGCGCATTGGCATCGCGCGCGGCATGGGCGACGCGGGCCAGGACAACAATTTTACCGTCACCGGAAGCAAATCCGTCGGCGTCGAACTTGATGCGGGCGAGCTCATGCGCATCTGCCTTGCCGAGAACGACCGGCGCCTCGGCGGCTATGACCCGCGCCTTCTCCGCCCCCGTGCGGTACCGCGGCTCGTGCGCTTCGTCCAATTCTTCATGCGCAAGCGCCGCGCCGTGCCGATCGGCTCCGAGCGGCACAAGGAAGTGTTCTGCAAGCATTTCCATGACACCTATCAGGATTACGATCCGGCGACCCTACCCTGGCCGGAGCTCGACGAGGCGGCGCTCCAGCGTCTGCGCTCGGTACCGTTCTGGCAGGAAGTCCTGCACACCGAATGCCGCGCCGGCGCGATCGTCGCGAAGTTCACTGAAACGATTGTGGATCCGGTGCTCAAAGAGGCGGTTGCGCTGCAGGGCTTCGAAGAAGCGCGCCACGCCGACCTCATCCGGGTGATGATCGAGCGCTACGGCATCGATGCGCATGAGACTCCGCTCGAGCCGGTCTCCGCCGATATCGAGACGGCGTTCAAGGATTTCGGCTATGGCGAATGCGTCGATTCCTTTCTCGGCTTCGGCGTGTTCAAGATCGCGCGCGAAGCAGGCTTCCTGCCGCCCTCGATGTTCGAGATCTTCGACCGGCTGATGTACGAGGAGACCCGCCACATCGTCTTCTTCGTCAACTGGATGGCCTACCGCCAGGTGCAGAAGGGACGCGGGCGCATCTGGTGGCGCGCGGCCGCTTCGCTGCGCTTCTATTGGCGCGCGCTCCGCCGCCTCGTCGGCACGGCGCGCCGCGGGGCCAAGCTCAATGACGGCAAGGATTTCTCCGCGACCCAAGCGAGCATGTTCCTCGACGGCTTCACCTTTCGCCGCTTCCTCGAGGATTGCTACGGCGAGAATGCGCGGCGGATGAAGGAATTCGATTCTGAATTGTTGCGCCCGAGCTTCCTGCCGGCGCTCGCCGATACGGCGCTCGCAAGTCTGAGGCTGTGGAACTTCCGGCGGCGCGGCGCGGGCGAGCCCGCCTGATCATGCACCGTAGGCAGCGCGTTCGGGCACCGCGGCGGCGGCGCCGGGGATGAAGCTCGCGACGATTCTTGTCGCAGTGGCGGGCCTCGTGCTCGGCACCGTCATCGTCGGCTATTTTGGCTTCGGCGCGGTCGCCGGCGCGCTCAAAGGCATCGGCTGGATCGGATTTTTCGTGATCTGCGCCTACCATTTCGTCCTGATGCTGGAACTCGGGCTTGCTTGGTACGCGATCGCACCGCCGCCCCGCGGCTCGCTGCGCGCCTATCTGTGGGGCCGCATCGTGCGCGATTCGGGCTCCGAGGTTCTGCCCCTGTCGCAGATTGGCGGCTTCGTCATGGGCGCGCGCGCGGCCACGCTCTTGGGCGTTTCCGCGACATTCGCCTTTGCTTCGACTGTCGTCGACGTGACCATCGAGGTAATCGCGCAGCTCGGCTACACAGGCCTGGGTCTCGCAGTGCTCGTTCGGTTGCGGCCCGACGCGTCCCTCGTCTATCCCGTGGCCATGGGCCTTGCGATCGGCGTGATCGCGACCCTCGGCTTCGTTTTGGTGCAGCGGCGCGGGGCAGCCCATGTCGAGCGCCTGAGCGGAAGGCTCGCGGCGAGCTGGCTCCCGGCGGCGGCGGCGCGGGCGCGGCCTTTCCAGAAATCGCTCGACGCGATCTATGCCGAGCGACGCGGCGTGGTACTGGGTTTCGTGCTTCACCTCGCTGGCTGGATCGCTAATGCGCTCGA
>Ga0187780_10004627_pt1 | contig 10292 bp, 6 predicted proteins | sample 1015_Q2_SP10_20__FD_132429 | JGI IMG/M metagenome (GOLD analysis project Ga0187780, IMG submission 132429) | Tropical peat soil microbial communities from peatlands in Department of Meta, Colombia - 1015_Q2_SP10_20_MG | ecosystem: Environmental > Terrestrial > Soil > Wetlands > Peat | place...
CGCCGCAGCAAGCTCAGCCCGTACCGCCGGCGTCGCAACTCGGCGCTCGCAACGATCTCCCCAATCCTTACGCTCTCGGCGTAAGTTGGGGCCAGCTCCCCGACCACAGAAAATGGGGCTCCACCGCGGGCATCGCCGTCGGCCGCGACGGCAACATCTGGGCCATCGACCGCTGCGGCGTTTCCGGCTCTACCGGTACCAACTGCGCCGGATCCCCGCTCGATCCCATCCTCGAGTTCGATCCCTCCGGCAAATTCCTCAAAAGTTTTGGCAAGGGGCTCTTTGTGAGCCCGCACAAAATCACCGTTGACCGCGACGGCAATCTCTGGGTCGCCGATAACGGCCTCAAAGACGGGCAGGGTCAGCAGGTTTTTAAACTCGATCAAAACGGAAAGATTCTAATGACGCTCGGCAAAGCAGGCGTAGCGGGTTCTGGCCTCGATACGTTCGACCAGCCCACCGAAGTTGCTGTCGCTCCCAATGGCGACATTTTCGTGGCCGACGGTCACGGCGGCAAACCCACCAACAACGCACGCATCATGAAATTCGACGCGCACGGCAAGTTTCTCAAGACCTGGGGAAAAAAGGGCACCGGCCCCGGCGAATTCGATTGCCCGCACACGCTGGCCTTCGATTCGCAGGGGAGGCTCTTTGTCGGCGACCGCCAGAACAACCGCATCCAGATTTTTGACCAAGAAGGCCATTTCATCGCCGAGTGGAAACAGTTCGGCCGGCCCAGCGGCATTTACATCGACAAAAACGACGTCATCTACGTGGCCGATTCCGAGTCTCGCAACGGCGAGCCTGGCTATGGCTACAATCCTGGCTGCCGCCGCGGCATTCGCATCGGCAGCGCCAAAGACGGTTCCGTCAAGTATTTCGTCCCCGATCCTCTGCCGTATCCGGCCGGGGAAGACTCTACGGGCCCGGAGGGCATCACCGCCGACTCCTCGGGCAACATGTACGGCGCTGAATTCGCCATGGACGTCAAAAAATACGCAAAAAAGTGACCATCCGACAGGGATGGTCATCCTGCTTGCCCGCAATGGCAGGAGCGAGCGGTAGCGAGCCGAAGGATCTTCTCTTCACCTCTTGCATCTCCTTTACTTCCTTCGCCTCGCCAAAATGCGCTACCCTCTCCGGCATCTTCTTCCAATCTTGAGCGAATCGAGGCCCGCGAACATCTCGAAAACGGAAGGCAAACCAAACGGAACACGCCCGGCACTTCGCAAGGCCAGCCTGCTTCCCTTCGTTTTCGTGATGTACGCCTACGCCACCGGCGGCCCCTTTGGTCTCGAAGATATGGTCACCACCAGCGGCCCCGGCCTCACGCTACTCTACGAATTCTTCATACCGCTTTTGTGGTGCATCCCCGTTTCGCTAGTCGCCGCCGAGCTGACCACCGCGATTCCCGTCGAAGGCGGCTTTTACCGCTGGGTGCGTGCGGCTTTTGGCGACTTCTGGGGATTTCTCGTCGGCTGGTGGAATTGGACCACGTCTTTTCTGCTTGCGACAGCCTACGCCGTGCTCTTCGCCGACTATCTCACCACCTATCTCTCGTTCTACTTCGGCTCGGTGGGCAACTGGACGCATTACCTCGTGGCGCTCTCCTTAATTGCGTGCATCTGCTACGTGAACGTGCGCGGGATTCGCATGGTGGGTGTCGTGTCCACGGTGCTGGAGATCTCCGTCTTGCTCGTTGTCGCCGTGCTGTGTGTCGTGGCGGCACTGAAATGGCACCACAATCCGTTTTCGCCCCTCATCCCGCCCCACGCGCCGAAGTTTCAAGTTTTCGGCGCTGGCCTTGCGCTCGGCTTGTGGCTCTACTCGGGATACGAGCAACTCTCGAGCGTTGCCGAGGAAGTCGAAAACCCGCAGCGTACCTATCCGCGCGCGCTTGCGATTGTCGTGCCGCTTTCCATTGCCACGTACTTTCTGCCGACGATGCTTTCTCTCGCCGCCCTCGGCAACTGGCAGAACTGGCACACTGGCTATTTTTCGGACGCCGCACACCTTATCGGCGGTCCCTGGATGGGCCTGGCCATGACTCTCGCCGCCATGATCGGCAATGTTTCTCTGTTGAACGCCACCGTGCTGACCAGCACGCGCATGCCTTCGACCATGGCCGAGGACGGCTATCTCCCCGCGAAATTTTCCGCGCGGCATCCGCACTATGGCACTCCGTGGATCGCCATTATCGTTTCTTCGATTGTTTACGCGCTGATCGCGCAAAAAACGATGGTCCAGTTGCTCACCATCTACGTCTGGCTGCGCATCGGCGTGACGGTTTTGACCGTGCTTTCTTCCTGGCGCCTGCGCAAGACGCGGCCGGAACTCGCACGGCCGTTCCGCATTCCCTGGGGCCGCGCCGGACTCGCGTATGTCGTCGCTGCCCCGCTGGTGATGAGCGTCATCGCCCTCGTTGGCAGCGATCCCTTCGCCCGAAAATGGGGCCCTATCCCGGTGCTTCTCGGGCCCATCATGTATTTTGTTTTTCGCAGATTTCAGCCAAGGAAAATTTCCGCAGGTCCGCTTACTACGTAAAGAAATCGAGAGCTCTGTACCACATTCCCGCAAGCGGCAGTGCCCACGTGTTTTCGCTTCGCAATCCGAGGGGCGCAGAAAGAAACGTGATTCCATCGAACGGAACGTCGTTCGGCTCGCCGCAAATCAATCCGGCAAGTTTTGCACCGAACCACGTCGCTGCGGCTACGCCGTGGCCGGCGAATCCCGCCGCGAAATACATGCCGTCAATTTTTCCTGCGTGCGGCATCACGTCGAACGTGAAATCCAGCGTTCCGCCCCACACGAATTCAATTTTCGCTTCGCGCAATTGCGGATACACCGCGATCATTCCGCGGCGCAAAATTTCCGCGCTTTGCCGCACGGTGTTTTCGGTTTCCGGGAAAAACGCGGCGCGCCCGCCAAATAGCATGCGGTTGTCCGGCGTCAGCCGGTAGTAGTAGAGGAAATGTTTCGAGTCGTAGATCATGCGGTTGCGCGGGCTGAGTTCGCGCGCCAAGTCGTCGGGCAAAACTTCCGTCGCGATGATGTACGAGCCGATGGGAATGATTTTTTTGCGCAGCGCGGGAGTTGCTTCCGTTGTGTACGCGCCGCTTGCCAGAATCACTTCGCGCGCGGTAATGGCGCCCCCGGAAGTGTGCAGATGGAATTTGCGTCCGCCGTTTCGCGGCGTGGCTTCAACTTTTTCGACCCGCGTGTGATCGTGCAAGGACGCGCCCGCCCGCTGCGCCGCGAGCGCGAGGCCGGCGACATAGCGCGCGGGATTTAGTCCCGCGCTGGTCTCGTCGACCAAGCCGCCGAAATAAATGTCTGAGCCGATTTCGCTGCGCAACTCGGTTTTGGGAATGATGCGCAGTTCGTGGTTGAATTCGCGCTTGACCAATGCGGCCGACGCTTCGTAGCCGTCGAAATGCGCTTGCTTGCATGCGACTTCCAGGTGGCCGCAACGCGAGAAATTGCAGTCGATTCTCTCCTCGCGCACGATTTGCTCGACGCAATCAATCGATTCGAGCGAAGCGGCGTACATTTTCAGCACGGTCTCACGCCCGTAGCGTTTCATCAGCGTGGGCACCGGCACTTTCATGCCAGTGAGCACCATACCCCCATTGCGCGAGCTGGCGCCCCAGCCAAACGTTTCGGCTTCAAAGATGGCCACACTCACACCGCGCTTGGCTAGCGCACGCGCTGCGGAAAGGCCGCAGAATCCTCCGCCGACAATCGCGACGTCGACGGAATCCGGAAGCGCCTGCGGAGCGGCCGGAGCCAGTGGCGCCACGGTGGTGGACCAGAAGTTTTTTTCTTGTACGGGCATTCGCAGATTTTCCGGGTTGAAATTCTAGCATCCTGGGCTGCCAGAAAATCAACTGGCACGAATCTGCTAAAAAAGGACAGCAAACAGCTGCTCCTATTGACATTCTATAGAGAGAGGGCGTACGTTCTTTCCTGCAGAGCCTCTATAGGAGAAACGCGTGGCACCGGACCAAACCAAGCTGCTGCAAGGCACTTTGGACATGATGATTCTGAAGGCGCTGGCCCTCGAAGAAATGCATGGCCTCGGAATCTCGCGGCGCATCGAGCAGATCACTAAGGGAACATTTCAGGTGAAGCCCGGCTCGCTTTTTCCGGCATTGCACCGAATGGAAGAAGAAGGCTGGCTCGTCTCGAGCTGGGGACAGTCCGAGAACAAGCGGCGCGCCAAGTACTACAAGCTGACCAACGCGGGACGCCGCCAACTCGAAAGCGAGACCAAGCGCTGGGGCCGTATTGCGCTCGCGATTACACGGACACTCGGAGCTTAGTAAAGAGATAGATTATGGCTTTGGCTCGACTGACAAGCTTGTTGCGCAACCTCCTCCACAAACAGCGCGAGGATCGCGATTTGGATGAGGAAGTGCGCGCCCATGAACAACTGCTGGCAGACGAGAAGATTCGCACGGGCATGGACCCGCAGGAAGCCCATCGCCAAGCGCGCCTGGAGCTTGGCGGAGTGGAACAAGTGAAAGAACAGGTGCGCGAGATTCACGCCGGTCATTTCCTCGAAACGTTGTTTCAAGATGTCCGCTTCGGCCTGCGCATGCTGCGCAAGAACCCGGCCTTCACACTTGCTGCCGTCCTTACCCTTGCGCTGGGAATTGGCGCGAACGCCGCGGTTTTCAGCTTGCTCGATGTTGCGCTATTGCAAACCCTTCCGGTGCGTGACCCTGGGGAGTTGCGGACAGTCGAAGTGGTCACACGCTCCGGCGCCGAGATGTCCAACATCCCCTCTGAATTTTTCGACGAGCTGCGCAAGGCCCCGGAATCCTTTTCCGGCGTCCTGGCATTCTTTCGAGACAAAATGAACTTTGACACCGGCGGAGATATCGACCGTGTGTTAGTGCAGCTGGTGTCAGGCGGCTATTATTCGACTCTCGGCGTTCCCAGTTTCATGGGGCGCACTATCGACGAGCAGGATGAGAGGAACCACCAACGTGTTGCAGTGCTCAGCTACTCGTTCTGGTCGCGACGTTTTGGCAGTGATCCAGCCATCGTTGGCAAGACCGTGAACTTAAGCGGTATCCCGACCGAAGTCATCGGCGTGACTCCACCGGCATTTTTCGGCACGGACCAGGGCGTTTCGCCGGACATCACCATTCCTCTCGACAATCCCGTGCAGTTCGCGAATGTTTGGACTACGGTAAGGCTCAAAGCAAATGTCAGCGACAAGCAGGCGCAAGCGGAGGCTGATGTTGTGTTGCAGCGCGCGCTCGAATCGATGCGTCCAGGCTTGGCGAACTACCGCGAAAGCGATCGTGAAGAGATCTTGACGCAGCGCGCAGCACTGACGCGTGGGGACAGAGGCTTGGGGCTTGCCCTGAACCCGTATACGTCTTCGCTGCGCATCCTGATGCTGCTTTCCGGCGTGGTCCTGCTGGTTGCGTGCGTGAACATCGCGAACGTGCTGCTCGCGCGCTTTGCGGCCAGGACTCATGAAATCGGTGTTCGGCTAGCGCTGGGCGCAAGCCGGGGCCGCCTGACACAGCAGTTCCTAGTGGAGAGCGCCCTGCTTGCTGCGATCGCGACCGTGGTTGGTGTTGCGTTTGCCTTCTGGATGCAGCGAGTGTTGATTGTGCTGCTGATGGACGATGAAGCGCAGCAAGCAATCCGCTTCACGCTTAACGCCCACGTTGTGGCATTTGGCACCGTGGCAGCGATCGTCACTCTGCTGCTCTTTGGGCTCGTGCCGGCACTGCATGCTACGAATGCGGACGTGCTGCCCTTGCTGAAAAGTGAGGCAAGCGGAACCCGCGCGTCACGGCTAGTTTTGGCGAAAGGGCTCATCGTCGGCCAGGTCGCCGCGTCAATGCTGTTGCTTTCCGGAGCGGGTTTGCTGGTACGAAGCTTCATCAAATTGACGGCGCTGCACCCTGGCATGCCCGCAGAAAATATGCTGGTCATGAGGATTGGGCTGAGCGAACGGGAATATCAGCAGGCATATCCCTCCTCGGTGTATCAGGAGCTCGTGGAGCGCGTGCAGGGTGTGCCCGGAGTGATGTCCACCGCCCTGGGCTGGGACTTCGCGTTCGGGTCAGGCGGACATTTCAAATCGGTTTGGGTCGATGGGCAGCCACCCGAGAAGGGACAGATGGCCGGGTTCAACGTGGTTGGGCCGGGTTTCTTTTCTACCGCGGGAATCCTCCTCGTCCGGGGGCGCGAGTTTTCGCGGCGCGACGCCCGAGGCGCGCCCAAAGTCGTCATCATCAATGAGGCATTCGCGAAGCTCTACTTCCCTGGTGAGAATCCCATTGGCCGACACCTGGGCGACCAAGGCGAGAAGTCTACCTTCAAGTACGAAGTCATCGGCGTAGTCGCGGACTCGCGAAACATGTTTCTGAAGAACGTGCCCGGGCCGTTTTTGTACCAGCCCTTGCTGCAAGACGAGTGGGCAACGGCAACTAACGTAGTGCTGCACGTACGCACAAGGGGAAATCCGAAATTGATGACGGACCGAGTTCGGGCAGAGATTCGTGCGCTCAATCCGCACTTTCCAGTCCGTGATGTGACTACACTGGCCGAGCGGTTGTCGCTGGCCCAGCGTCCCGACCGCATGATGGCGATCCTGGCCAGTTTCTTTGGCTTGCTTGCTCTGCTCTTGACCGCGATGGGGATTTACGGAGTGATTGCCTATGGAGTAGGGCGCAGGACGAGAGAGATTGGAGTGCGTTTGGCGTTGGGAGCAACGCCAGTCAGCGTTCTGCGAATGATTGTGCGCGAGACGCTCACGCTCATTGCGGCGGGGGCGATATTGGGTCTGCCGCTGGCCTTTGTTTGCACCAGCGTGCTTAAGAGCATATTATTCGGAGTCGAGCCGCAGGACCCCATCACCGCCGTGGCGTGCTTGGGTGTGCTCCTGATGGCCGGGCTCGCAGCCGGTTACGTGCCAGCTCGACGCGCCGCGCTGCTGGAACCCATCTCTGCTCTAAGAACTGAATAGTGTGCAGGTTTGCGGGATCTGTCCTACCTGCGACGAGATTTGGCTGCGTCGCAGCAGTCAGAGCCCTACAAAACGAAAAATGCCGGGCTAAAGCCCGGCGCTACATGAACATCCCGAAGCTTGTCACCGGATGTAAACCTTGGCCGACGAGAAGGGCCCTAGGGGTCTTCTTAACGGCAGTGGCGGGTAACGTAACATCCGCTGGCAATCGCTCGATGCTGGGCTATGCGGTTCGCTTAGGCGGTTCGGAGAACAATCAGGCTGATCTCCGGAGGCACGCCGAGGCGAACGGGCGCGCCGACAGTGCCGAGGCCTCGATTTACGTAAATGTGCGCCATGGCCGAAGACGATTGCAGGGGAAACAGCGGCGGACTGAATTTCCGCGAAGGCGAAAGCACGGACCCGGCGCGCTCGGTCGGGGCGGGCGCAAAGAGCGGGCGCTGATACAAGCCGGCGATGTAATCGGTGATGAAGCGCGCGGGGCTGAGGCGATGGTCCAGGATTTCCACCTGGATTTGCCCGCCGTGCGTGTGGCCTGCGAGCGAAAGTTCGACACCCAATTCCGCTGCGCGATTGAAGGTGTTCGGATTGTGCGAAAGGAGAATGTTGGGCATGTCGCGGCGGACCAGTGGCTCAACATGCGCGAGCGTTTGCAGGCGTTGGCCGCGGTTGGTGCGTTCGCGCTGGTAATCGACGCCAATGAGATTGAATTGCGCGCCGCGGAACGTGAGCTGGGCATTTTCCTGGCGAAGCAGTTTCATGCCCGCCTGTGAGTATAAATAGCCGGCGCGGTCTTCGGCGCTCGCGTAGATTTCGTGATTGCCGTTGCAGCCCCAGATACCGAGCGGGGCGCGGAGATGACGAATTTCGTCGACGCAATCTTCAATGGGATCGCCCATGCCGGTGATGAGGTCGCCGGTGACCACGGCCAGGTCGGCGCCAAGATTGTTGGCCATATCCACGGCGCGGCGCACTTGCGAGCGGGACATGTAGCCGCTCAAGTGAATGTCACTGATCTGGACGATCTGCATGCCGTCCAAACCGGGAGGCAACTTGGGAATCGGGACCTCGACGCGGCGAACCTGGTAATTCAAGCGCTCGGCGGCGAACCCGTACATGGCGGTCAGAAACGGAGCGGCGCCAGCAGCCGCGGTAGCGGCTCGGAAAAAATAGCGGCGACTCGGGTCGGGAACCGTTTCCAGAGCCTCCAAAGCGGCGCCGCTGGCAGTCATGTTTTGCGAAGGCGCAGGATCATGCTTGGCGGTTTTGGCATGGGACCAGCGCCAGACGCGCTCGAGCCCGTGAACGGCCTTTACCGAGAGATAGGCAAACAGCGCGCTGAAGAACCACAATCCGGTGACCACGCTCATTGCTGAACTCTGGCGGGTGAAGCCCCCTCGGCCAAGAGCTACGACCTGCGCAAGCGTAAAGATAACGGCAAGGAGGAGGAGGATGTACGCCAGCCGCGCGGGAAGACGCAGCCAGAGCCGCCCCCAGTGGGAAGTGACACGCCACAGCGCGCGATACCAGAAACGCTGAGAAAGATAAAGGAGCGTAACGACGCTCAGGCCGATGCCGATGCGGAGAAGAAGAAAGCCCCAGTTCACGACGATGATGCCCCCAGACGCAAAGCATAAGTTTAGCATGCGGGCGCCCGGAAACAGACATGACGGGGCAGAAAGAACTGCGTAAGATGAACCCGGGCCAAAGGCCAGGGGCCCTACTGAACGAAGGGGAAACGGTCGGCTGAGTGGTGCGTCTGATGGGGGGAGTGCCTCGTCTGAACGGGGACAAAACGGAGGAGAAGCCATGAAGAAGTGGATGAGTTTCGCGGGGGTGGTATTGGCATTGGGGCTCGCGGTGCTGCCAGTGGCGGCGCAGGAAGCGGCCAGGAAAAAGGAACCGCCAAAGCCGGCGCCGAGCCCGTCGCAGGCGGTACTGGAGCAGTGGAATGACATCGGGAGAAAGCTGATTGCGATGGCGGAAGATTTTCCCGAAGACAAGTACGGGTATAGACCGCATCCGGATTCCCGGACGTTTGAGGCCAACCTGCTGCATGCTACCGCGTCCATGTACTACTTCACGGACGTAGCGCTTGGACAGAAGCCGCGGTATCCGGATGATCCCAAGCTAACGGACCTGAAGATTAACAGCAAGGCGGACTTGGTGGCGTTCGTGAAGAAGTGCGTGCAGGATGGCGCGAACGCCATCAAAGTCAAGGGTGATAAGGGATTGAATGAAGCCGTAGACGATGGGGGTCCGCACCTGGACCGGCTATACGACGTGGCCTACTCGCTGATCGAGCATTCCGGAGAACACTATGGGCAACTGGTGGTGTATTACCGGAACAATGGAATGGTACCGCCGGAGTCGCGGCCAAAGAAGTAGCAGTGACCTGTGATTCGTGGAGGATGAGTCGCGAGTTTGTGATTTTCCAATCTGTGCTGATGACAAACGGGCACGGTAGGCAACTATCGTGCCCGTTTTGTTTTGTTTGTGAAAAAGATCAGGAAGTCGCAGCCCCTGCAGCGCCATCCTGCAGGTAGGTAGTGAGTTGAGCGGGGTCGCTAGTGGGAGGGAAGCAGGTTTGGCCGGAGCAGACAAGGGCAAGCGGTTTGTCCGCAGGGACATGCGGGAGAGTTTCCTTGAGGGCGCCCGCGAGGGCGGCAAGTTGTGTGCCGGGGGTGACTCGGAGGACGGATTTGCCGAAGCGGAAGACGCGGTGGGCAGCTTCTTCGAGGGCTTGGGCAGTGGGATCGTCGGTTTCGCCGGTGATGACAACCTGAATTGGGTGATTTCCGAAAAGTGTGGCAGCGAGGCCGTACGTGGCAGCGAAGAGACCGTATTGCGGAGCGATGCGGGTGAAGGCTTCGAGCGTTTTTTGAGCAAGGGAACGGTAGCGGTCGTCGCCCGTGAAGGCATGCATTCGAATGAGAGCGATGACGGCAACGGAATTGGCCCCGGGTGTGGGCGAATCCTGGAAGGGCTTGCGGCGAACGTCGAGGCCGCTCATGGGAGCGGCGTCGTGGGGGCGATCGAAGAAGCCGCCCTGCTCAGAATCGCCGTAGCGGGCGATGCAGAGATCCATGGTTTTTTGCGCGGCGCTGAAGTAGCGTGCATCCAGGGTGGTTTCGTAAGCATCGAGCAGCGCGATGACGCTGAAGGCTTGATCGTCGAGCGAGCCTTCGAGAGCGGGCCCACCAATGCGGTGAGAGAAGCCGCGCGTTTCGCTCCACGCTTCCCGCAGCATCCGGTCGAGAGTTTTCAGAGCAAAAGCGCGACAATTCGAAGCAACGCG
>Ga0187780_10004629_pt1 | contig 10289 bp, 10 predicted proteins | sample 1015_Q2_SP10_20__FD_132429 | JGI IMG/M metagenome (GOLD analysis project Ga0187780, IMG submission 132429) | Tropical peat soil microbial communities from peatlands in Department of Meta, Colombia - 1015_Q2_SP10_20_MG | ecosystem: Environmental > Terrestrial > Soil > Wetlands > Peat | place...
CAACATTCAGGCGCCGCCGAATCTTTCCGCGCCGCACTATGAACACTTGCTAGACGCTGGGATCAACGACTGGGGCGGAATCTCACCCTTGACGCCGGACTTCATCAACCCCGAAAAGCCGTGGCCGCATCTCGAACAACTTCGTTCACGAACTGAATCCAAGGGTTACAAACTTTGCCAGCGGCTGCCTGTGTACCCGGAGTTCTTGCCCGCAGTGTTAAACAAGCCGGGCCTACTTTCGGAGAGAGTAAAAGCAGCCGCCGATCCTCAGGGGCACGCCCGGAGGGCAGCATGATTGTGGTGCTCACGGGCGGGACCGGAGGCGCCAAGTTTGTGGATGGCTTGCGCCAAGTCGCCCCCCCGGAACAGCTCACATTTATCGTGAACACGGGGGACGATCTCGAATGGTGGGGCCTGCACATCTCTCCGGATCTCGACTCGATCACCTATGCCATGGCCGGCTTGCTCAGCCGGGAGCGCGGCTGGGGCGTAAAGGGAGACACATTCTACTGTCTCCAGGCGATGGGAGAGTTGGCCGAGCCTATCTGGTTCCACGTGGGCGATCGCGACCTTGCCGTCCATCTGCTCCGTTCCCGGATGCTGGCGGAAGGAAGAACACTGACCGAAGTTACGGCCGAGATTTGCAGCAAGCTTGGGGTCCAAGCGCGCATTCTGCCGATGAGCAACTCACGGGTCGAAACGCGAGTCGATACACCGGTCGGCGAACTCCACTTTCAGGAGTATTTTGTGCAACGCTGGTATCAGGATCCGGTGCGGTCCGTCCGTTTCGCCGGAGCCTCAGAAGCGCAACCCGCTCCCGGAGTCATTGATTCGATCCTCTCGGCGAACGCGGTAATCCTGGCACCTAGCAATCCCATCACCAGCATGGGCCCGATCCTCTCCGTGCCGGGTATCCGGGAGGCTTTGCGCGCGACGCATGCCACCGTCGCCGCAGTTAGCCCAATCGTCGGTGGCGCCGCAGTCTCGGGACCGGCTGGCGTGCTAATGACCGCCCAGGGCTTGCCGGTCTCCCTTGCCGGCGTGGCCAAGGCCTATGAAGATTTTCTCGACCTCTTGATTGCCGATCTTCACGATGCGGCGGCGGCCCGGGAACTCGAAAGGCCCGGGCTGCGAGTGCGTTGCGCCCACACTATTATGAAGACGGCGGAGGACAAGGCCAAGCTGGCACGCACCCTGCTTACGTTACTCACGGCTGAAACCGCAACCCGAGCCGCATCGGACCCGTCATGATTCTCGTCCCAGTCAAGAACCTTTGCTCCGCCAAGCAGCGCCTGGCGTCGATCCTCGACCAAGCTACCCGTACCGAGCTGGCACAGACAATGCTCTACGACGTTCTTGAAGTTCTGGGAACATGGGTTGACCGTCCCGACGTGGCCGTCGTCACCAGCGATCCGTTCGCCACAGGCTTGGCCGCACACTTCTCTTTTGAGGTTATCCCCGACAGGGCCAATCGCAGTGAGACCGATGCCATCGACATGGCAACCCGGGTCTGCGAGGCACGCGGGATCGAATCCACCCTGGTAATCCCCGGTGACATTCCTCTAATCCAGGCTCACGAGCTGCAATTCGTGTTGGAGAAAGCCCCCAGCGAGGGGTCGGTGCTGGTTCCCGCTGGTGATGGGCGCGGCACAAATGCCGCCTTCCGCCGTCCAGCGGGATTGTTTCCGCTGCGTTTCGGCAATGACAGCTTTAAGCCCCATTTGGATGCAGCACAGGCTACGCAGAAGCCCTGTGTCGTGCTTTCCCTGTCCGGTATAGGACTTGACGTCGACAATCCTTCCGACCTAAGGCAGTTGGTCGAAGCTCCGGGCGAAACCCGTAGCCAGCGGCTCGCGCGACAATGGGACCTGACCGATTTCGCAATCGCAGCCAACGAATAGTTCGCTTAGCGAGTACTGCAGAGCTTCGTCGCGCCGCGTACACTGGATTGCCGGCTTGGCCATGCAACTACCTTTTTCAACACTGCAGATTATTGCCGTGCCCGTGTCAGCTGAGATCCTTTCTGGGGATGCGTTGGCCGAGATAATGCTGCAAGCCATCAGGAACTCTCGACTGGAACTGACAAAGGGTGACATCCTGGTCGTGAAGCACAAGATCGTATCTAAAGCGGAAGGACAATTCGTGGAGCTGGACACCATAAGGCCATCTCTGCGCTCGCGCGCCTGGGCGCGTCGGTACAAGCTCGACCCTCGCGTGACCGAGCTGGCGCTGGCAGAGAGCCACCGAGTCGTGCGCCGCAGACGTGGCGTGCTCATCACCGAGACGCAGCACGGTTTAATCTGCGCCAATAGCGGTGTAGATGTGTCCAACGTTGATGGAGGCCGGCGGGCAGTGCTTCTCCCGCGCGATGCCGATCGTTCCGCGGCTCAGCTTCATCGTCAGCTGAAAAAACGTTTGAAGCTTTCCATTCCGGTTATCATCACTGATAGCTTTGGGCGCCCATGGCGGGAAGGACTGACCGAGGTAGCTATCGGGGTAGCCGGGATGCATGCATTGCACGATTACCGTGGAAAACGCGATCCCTATGGGTATCCTCTACGAGTGAGTATCGAAGCCGTGGCGGACGAACTGGCTTGCGCTGCAGGTTTGGTTTGCGGCAAGCTAGCTCGCACCCCGGCTTGCATCATTCGCGGATTCAACTATCGGCCTGGACGGGGGAGCGCACGCGACCTGATCCGTCCGGCGGCGATGGATCTATTTCGTTGAGCGGAGACAGGGTGTGGGCGGCATTCTGACACAATCCGAACTGGAGAACTTTCCCACGCTGGAGTGGCCGGCATTCGCTCCCAGCCTGAGTCGTGGCGTGCGATCTGCTCTCGAACAGGTGATGGAAAGCCTGGATGGCAGCCTGCTCACACGGGAACAGAGCCTGCTCTTGGCGCACGCGGAGGGTGGCGACCTGCTTGGCTTGCTGGTCGCGGCGGATTTCGTGCGCCGCGAACTCGTCGGCAACCTGGTCAGCTATGTGGTCAACCGGAATATCAATTTCACCAATGTTTGCTTCGTTGGCTGTAAGTTCTGTGCATTCAGTCGTGGTCCCCGGGAATCCGATGCGTACTTCCTCAGCTTCGAGCAGGTCGCGCAAAAGGCGGTTGAGGCTTGGGACATGGGCGCGACCGAAGTCTGCATTCAGGGTGGCCTGCCGCGCGACCTGCCTCCGTTCTACTACCGTGACATTCTGCGAGCCGTAAAACGGGCGACGCCCGGCATGCACATTCACGCGTTTTCGCCGATGGAAATCATTTATGGAGTCGAGCTCACGGGGATGCCAGTTCGCAACTATCTCAGCATGTTGCGTGACAACGGTCTCGATACCCTTCCAGGAACTGCTGCCGAAATTCTTGATGATGATGTCCGCTTTGTGCTTTCGCGCAACAAGCTCTCAACCGATCAGTGGAAGGACGTGATCCGGACCGCGCACGGCTGTGGCATTCGCAGCACGTCGACTCTGATGTACGGGCACGTGGAAACCCCGGAGCATTGGGTGAACCAGCTGCTACTCCTGCGCGAGATCCAGCAGCAGACGGGAGGCTTCACCGAGTTTGTTCCGCTCGGATTTGTCCATCACAACACGCTGCTCTTTCACCAGGGCATCGCGCGACCCGGTCCAACGTTGGCCGAGCATCTCAAGATTCACGCCCTTGCCCGCGTGTTGCTGGCGGGCTCGATCAACAACATTCAGGTCTCCTGGGTCAAGCTGAACCGCAGCCTGTCGCAACTTTGCTTGCATGCCGGCGCCAACGACTACGGCGGTACGCTAATGGAAGAAAATATATCCCGCGAAGCCGGAGCTACTGCCGGGCAGTACACAAGCCCCGGGGAATTTCAGTCTCTGATTTTGGAAGCCGGGCGAATTCCCGCCGAACGCAATACTACGTACACGCGCTTTCACATCAAATTGCAGCCTGATGAGTTCATGGCCGTGGAAGCCGCGGAACCGGAGTTTGCATAGTGACGACGCGGCCGATTGCAGTCCTCGGGGGCACCGGACCGGAGGGATTTGGCCTGGCGCTGCGGTGGGCCCAAGCGGGAGAGACTGTAATCATCGGGTCTCGCGATGCGCAGCGCGCACAACAGGCGGCGGCGAAAATTCAACAGAAGATTGGTGGGTCCGCGAAAATCTCTGGCGCGGAAAATGTTGCCGCGTGCGATCTGGCGGATATGCTTGTGCTCACCGTTCCTTTTTCCGGCCACGCGGCCCTAGTCAAACAGCTCAAGCCGGCACTTCGGCCCGGCAGCATAGTCATTGACGCAACTGTCCCACTGGCAGCAAGCGTGGGCGGTCGTGCCAGCCGCACTCTGGGAGTCTGGCAGGGATCGGCGGCGCAGCAGACAGCGGAACTTGTGCCGAAAGGCGTCGCGGTGGTCGCAGCCTTTCAGAATGTCGGCGCTGAGATGCTGAATGCTGAGGGGCCGGTCGATTGCGATGTAATTGTCTGCAGCGACGACAGCGAGGCCATCCAGATCGTCAGTCAGCTTGCGGTCAGAATCGCCGGCGTGCGCGCGCTGGACGGTGGGAAACTGGAGAATGCGCGCATTCTCGAACAGATCACCGCGCTGCTGGTCGGCCTCAATCTCCGACACCACGGGCACGGCGGAATACGTATCACAGGTCTTCCCTGCGCAGCCTACATTTCGCAGTGAGGAGTTCGACCGTAGTTCCCTAAAACCGCATGGACTCACCTTCCAACCACAGTCCCGCCATCGAATTCCGCCACGTCCACTACGAGGTGAACAACGGGGATGCTGTGCTTCACGACGTAACTTTGGAAGTGCAGGGCGGCGAAATGCTGGTACTGCTGGGCCGGAGCGGTTCGGGAAAAACCACCACCCTGAAGCTGATCAATCGCTTGCTGACTCCTACAAGCGGCGAGATTCTGGTCGATGGACGCCCCATCTCCGCCTGGGATGTGATCCGCCTCAGACGGATGATCGGTTACGTCATTCAGGAGATAGGTCTGTTCCCTCATTTTACGGTCGAGCGCAACATTGCCCTCGTCCCCAAGATTGAGAATTGGCCAGCCGATCGCATCGAGAGCCGCGTACAAGAAATGCTTACACTCACCGGACTCGACCCGCAGATCAGGTCCCGCTATCCGCGCGAACTCTCCGGTGGACAAAGGCAAAGAGTTGGAGTGGCTCGCGCGTTGGCGGCCGACCCGGCGATTCTCCTGATGGACGAGCCTTTCGGCGCTCTCGATCCCCTCACTCGGACCCAACTTCAGCGCGAGTTTCTGCAGCTGCAGAAGCGCCTGGCCAAGACGGTCGTCTTCGTCACTCACGACCTGCGCGAAGCCTTGTTGCTCGGCACCCGCATTGCACTCTTGGAGGCGGGCCGTCTTGTGGCGATCCACTCGCGAGAAGAATTTCTTATTTCCAACGAGCCACTCGTGGTTTCCTACAAAAATGCTTTCGCTGCCGATCTCGACCCAGGAGAGCAAGCATGAACGTCTGGCAATTTATGCTGCAGAACCACGCCGAGGTCACGGAACTCGTGCTCGAGCATGTCTGGCTGGTCGGGGTCTCCATTCTGCTGGCAGGGCTGGTTGGGATTCCACTCGGAATTCTCATCACGCGATGGCCGGCTTTCACTAAACCGGTACTGGGTGGAGCGAATATTATCCAGACCATTCCCAGTCTCGCGCTCTTTGGATTTCTGCTGCCAGCGCCCTGGATTGGGGCACGTTCCGATCGCCTCGCCATTCTGGCTCTGACGCTATATGCACTTCTGCCGCTGATTCGCAATACCTACACCGGCATAAAAGGAGTAGATCCCGCCGTGGTTGAAGCCGGGCGTGGTATGGGTCTGACGGATAGTCAATTGCTTTTTCAAGTTGAATTACCGTTGTCCCTGGGAGTGATCATCGCCGGGGTTCGCGTTGCAACCGTCATCTGCGTCGGCTTGACAACGATTGCCGCTGCAATCGGGGCAGGCGGTCTTGGCGAATATATTTTCCGCGGTCTGGCAATGGTAAACAACGCAGTCATTCTGGCGGGTGCCATCCCCGCGGCCGCATTGGCGTTATTGGCTGACTTCAGCCTAGGCTGGCTGGAACGGAAACTGACGGAGAACTGAGAACGGTTGCCTGCGAACCCCTTGGCTTGCACAATTGGGAACCGTGGTTAAAACCTTCGCACTTCTGCTTGGCACCGCGCTGGTGGTGGCTTGTGGTCCCGCCCGGGAAAACCGCATTGTTGTCGGCTCGAAGAACTTCACAGAGCAGTTGGTCCTCGGGGAATTGATCGCCCAGCAAATCGAGAACAAAACGCATCTCCCGGTTGAACGTCGTTTCTATCTTGCCGGCACCTATATCTGTCAACAGGCCATTCTTGCCGGACGCATCGATATCTATCCCGAATACACGGGCACGGCACTGACGGCGATTCTGAAAGACAATCTGAAAGCAAGTCGCCAGCAAGTCTACGAGTTAGTAAAGAGCGAGTATGACAAACGCTTTCATCTGGCCGTCGGGTCTCCGCTTGGCTTTGACGACACCTTTGCGATCGAGATACGGGGAGAAGATGCGCGCCGTCTGGGACTGAAGACGCTCTCGCAGGCCGCAGCCTACACACCTCAATGGCGCGCCGGTTTTGGCTACGAATTCATGGAGCGCCCGGACGGATACAAGGGATGGGTTGCCGCTTACGGCTTGCATTTCGCCGCGTCGCCGCAAATCATGGACCTTGGCCTGCTGAATCGCGCACTGAAGGACAAGCAAGTTGACCTCGTCGCCGGCAACATGACGGACGGATTGATTCCGACGCTTGACCTGGTCGTCCTCGAAGACGACCGGCATTACTTCCCGCCCTACGAAGCCGTTACGGTAACTCGCCAAGAGGTCCTCGCGCATCATCCCGAGGTCGGATTGGCGCTCGACGGCCTGGCTGGGAAAATCTCAGACGATGACATGCGTCAGCTCAATTACGCCGTAGACGGGGAGCACCGTGACGTAAAGCAGGTGGTGCAGGAATTCTTGAGGAAGAAAGGAAGTGTAACTGCTGCTGATAACGCAGAACTGCAGACGCTTGCACATTGATAAGGCATTATTTTACATTGACTTGTGCACTGGTTGACTCATTATCATGAGTCACATAAACTAATGACATGACTAAACGATTGCAGGTGCTCCTGCAGGAATCCGAGTATCGCGAAATCCAACGCGTGGCTCGCTCCCGGCGCATGACGCTCGCTGAATGGGTTCGGCAAGCACTTGACGTAGCGCGTCGTCGGGAGCCGCTGGGCGATGCCGACAAGAAACTCGCTCTCATCCGCGCTGCCGCACGGCAGAGCTACCCCACGGGAGATATCGACAGCATGCTGGCCGAAATTGAGGAGGGATACGGTAGCGGTGTGCAGCCGTGATCCTCGTCGACTCCAACGTACCGATGTACCTCGTTGGTGCGCCTCATCCTCACAAGAGCGACGCGCAGCGGCTGCTCGAAAAGCTGGTCAGTGAGCGGCAGCGTCTGGTAACCGATGCCGAAGTGTTACAAGAGATTTTGCACCGTTATGTCGCTATTGACCGCCGCGAAGCCATCCAGCCAGCGTTCGATGCCATCCTCGGAGTTGTAGATGAGGTGCTACGAGTGGATCTTGCAGCTGCCGAACGTGCAAAGGGAATAGTCCTGGGATACAGGCGATTGTCCGCACGCGATGCCTTGCATCTGGCTGTAATGGAACAACACGGCATCGAGCAGATCTTATCTTTCGATTCCGGTTTTGATGGATTTCCTGGCGTCAAACGACTGGCTTAGCGAAACAACCCGATCAACCACACAGTCGGACAGTAGCGTCAAATCAACACGAAGTTCGCACTGAGCGCGCCTCACATCAGCCAGATCGCGTCCACATCCACGATTACCTGGGTCCTGGGTATCCTCTGCTGGGCGGCGTATGTGAGCATGGATCTCAGCAGCGAATTTAACTTTTCCCGGCTGGGTGATTTCAATACAAAGTGGTAACGGTAATCGCGCTTGAGCTTGAGAATCGGCGCGGCCGCCGGGCCCAGAACCCGGATCCCTTCATGAGCCGTTTTCTCAAACCACTGCCCTAACGTGCCAGACCAGCGGAGAGCTTCATCCAGTTTATGGCTGCGAATCAGGACATTGGCCAATGCGCTATACGGCGGATAATGCATCCAACTGCGAAAACGCAACTCCTTTTCGTAAAAACCCAGGAAGTCGTGCTGCGCCGCGTACTGCACCGCGTAGTGATCGGGGAAGTAGGTTTGCAGGACAACTTTGCCGGGTGTTTCGCCGCGCCCGGCGCGACCTGCAACCTGCGTCAAAAGCTGAAAAGTTTTCTCCGCTGCTCGGAAATCGGGAAAACCCAGCGCCGCATCCGCACCGACAACTCCCACCAACGTGACTCCATGAATGTCATGCCCTTTGGCGATCATCTGGGTGCCCACCAGGAGATCAAGCTCGCCCTGGTTCAGGGCGTTGAGAACGCGCTCGAAGTCTTCACGCCCGCGAACGGTATCGCGGTCGAGCCGGCCAATCCGCGCTTGCGGAAACAAACCGTGCAGCAACTCTTCCAGCTTCTCGGATCCGGTGCCCAGGAAGTACACATATTCGCTGCCGCACTCTCCGCACATGTTCGGCACCGGCGCCGTAAATCCGCAGTAGTGGCAAACCATGCGACGCGAGCGCTTATGATGGGTAAGGGCGATAGCGCAGTTGTTGCACTCCAGCGTCTTCCCGCATGCCCGACACAACACAAGCGGCGAATATCCGCGCCGGTTGAGCAGTACCATGACCTGCTCCCGGCGTTCCAGGCGCTGCCCAATCTCCTCGGCCAGTTTTCGCGAGATCACCTGGTCCTGCCCTGTCTCCTGGAATTCCTGACGCATGTCGATGATTTCCACCTCGGGCAGAGGACGCTGCTCCACCCGGTCAGGCAACTCCAGCAGCACATATTTTTCCTTCCTGGCGTTGAAATAGGATTCCAAAGAAGGTGTCGCCGAACCCAGCACCACGACCGCGTTTGCCATCTTGGCCCTCATCACTGCCACGTCCCGTGCGTGATATCGCGGAGTCTCTTCTTGTTTGTAGGAGGAGTCCTGCTCCTCATCCACGATGATCAGAGCCAGGTCTGGCAGCGGCGCGAACACCGCCGAGCGAGTTCCTACAACCACTCGCGCCTCTCCCCGGTGAATGCGGTGCCACTGTTCGGCCCGCTCCTGATGCGAAAGCGCAGAATGCAGAATGGCCACGTCCTCTCCAAAAACCTGATGCAAATCAGCGGCCATTGCGGGAGTCAGCCCGATCTCCGGGACTAGCAAAATCGCCGACCGGCCCGCGTCCAGCACCGAGCGCATAGCCGCCAGATACACAGCTGTCTTCCCGGAGCCGGTGACGCCGTGTAGAAGCACGCCGGCGAACTTCCCAGGCTTGATTCGGTCCGAAATTCTGTCGAGAGCCCATTGTTGCTTCGGGCTGAACGGGAAGCGCAGCGGCGAGCCCCGGTCTGTAACGCTCGAAACCGCGAACTGGGCTGGTTCTTCGATTATCTCCACCAATCCCCTTTTCACCAGCGTCCCCAGCGTCGACCGCGGTACTGCCGGATGCCGCAGTTGTTCTACTTCCGATCTTCCACCTCCGGCCACCAGCGCATCCACCAGTGCTCGCTGATTGACATTTAGCTTTCCCTCCGCGCTCTTAAGCACGGCGACCTTCACAGTCCGCGCGATCTCCCGCGTGCCAGACAGATCCTCACGCACAATCCAGTTCTTGCGGACCATCCCTGCGAGCACAGACTTCGACGCATGTGTTGCCGTGCGAAGCGTCTGCTCCCGGGTCGTTTGTCCTTCGGCGAGATAGTTCAGAACGCGAAACTCGGCCAACTGATCTTCCGGAGTCTTGCGGGAGCGCGCCGAGGATCCGGACATTCCTGCCAGGTGCAGTGCAAGTTGTCCTGCTTCCGTGATCCGGTAAGTGACAACTCTCCTGAATTCCGCGCTCAGAGGAAGCATGGTGCGGAAAACCTCGCCCAAGGGAGCGAGGTAATAATCGGCGATCCAGCGTCCCAGCCGAATCAGTTGCGTGTCGAGCACCGGCGTGGTATCGAGAACGTTCAGGATTCCCTTGACTTCAAAGGTGGGGGCACGTTGATGAAGCTCAACCGCAATTCCCGGTAACCGCCGCTTGCGAAAGGGAACCAGTACCCGTCCACCCACGACGGGCTGCATGCCGTCGGGGATGCTGTAGGTAAACACCGCGTCCAGCGGAACGGGTACGGCAACATCGCAGAAATCGAACATAGAAGA
>Ga0187780_10004630_pt1 | contig 10288 bp, 9 predicted proteins | sample 1015_Q2_SP10_20__FD_132429 | JGI IMG/M metagenome (GOLD analysis project Ga0187780, IMG submission 132429) | Tropical peat soil microbial communities from peatlands in Department of Meta, Colombia - 1015_Q2_SP10_20_MG | ecosystem: Environmental > Terrestrial > Soil > Wetlands > Peat | place...
GTGAGCGGCGGGAAGCGTGAGAGGGAAGGCGTGAGAGGTGAGCCTCACCTCTCACAGCTTTCTGACAATTCCCCTCACCAGCCTCGCCAGATCTCCCTTCACCCGCTCCGCCGTCTCCAGCACCTCCGCGTGCGACAGCGTCGGCGCGCCGAGCCCGGCCGCGAGGTTCGTCACCGTCGAAATGCCGAGGCAGCGGATGCCCCGCGCGCGCGCCACGATGATCTCCGGCACGGTGCTCATGCCCACCGCGTCGGCGCCCACCCGCTTCAGCATCTCGATCTCCGCCTTGGTCTCGTACGAGGGGCCGAGCGTGGCCGCGTAGGTCCCCTCGTCGATCGGGATCCGCTCCTCGGCCGCGACCGCCCGCGCGAGCGCGCGCAGCTCGCGGTCGTACGGGTCGCTCATGTCGGGGAACCGCTCCTCGCCTTCCACCACCGGCCCAGCGAGCGGCTGCCGTCCGGAGAAGTTGAGGTGGTCGGCGATGAGCATCAGGGAGCCTGGCCGCAGCGTGCGCCGGATCCCGCCGGCGGCGTTGGTCACGATCAGGGTGCGGACGCCCAGCTCGGCGAACACGCGGACCGGGAGCCCCACGACGGCCGGATCGTGCCCCTCATACATGTGGAAGCGGCCGCTCTGGGCGAGGACTTGCTTGCCCTCGAGCGCGCCGGCGATCAGCTCGCCCGCGTGGCCCTGGACCGTGGGTGCGGGAAAGCCCGGGATCCGCGCGTACGGTACCCGCACCGCGCCCTCGAGCTCGTCGCCGAGGAAGCCGAGGCCCGAGCCGAGGACCAGCGCCACCACCGGACGGCGCGGCCCGATCGCCCGGCGCACCGCGTCGGCCGCCTCCCGGATCGCCGCCGCGGCCGCCGCGGTCGCGGCCCGCTCCGCGGTCACCGCGCCGCCTTCACGGCGTCCGCGCCGTTCCTGAGCTTCGCCAGCTCCCGCTTCGCGTCCTCGACCATCGCCGTCCGCTCCTGGTAGGGCAGGAACGCGCTGGCGAACCCGTCGAGGATCATCCGCTCGATCTCCGCGCGGTTGAAGCCGAGCCGGGTGTGCGCCAGCCAGTACTCGTCGGTGACGGTGGTCGCGCTCATCAGGCGGTTGTCGGTGTTCAGGGACACGACGATGCCGAGATCGAAGTAGCGGCGGACCGGGTGCTGCTCGATCGAGGGGACCGCGTGCGTCTGCACGTTGCAGGTGACGCACACCTCGAGCGGGACGCGCCGGTCGTTCACGTAGCGCTCGAGATCCGGATCCTCGAACAGGCGGGTGCCGTGGCCGATCCGGTCCGCGTGGCAGTAGTGCAGCGCCTGGGCGATGGACTCCGGGCCGTACGCCTCGCCGGCGTGGATGGTGGCGTTCACGTTGGCGTTCACCACCGTGTAGAACGCCTCGCGGTGTTTCTTGGCCGGGTAGTTGTACTCGGCCCCCGCGAGGTCGAACGCCACCACGCCCTTCCCCTTGAACGCGACCGTCAGGTTGGCCAGGTCCATCGAGGTCGCGGGGCTCATGTTGCGGATGCCGCAGATGATGAGCCCCGTCTTGACGCCGAACGCCTCCTCCGCGCGCCGCATGCCCCGGAGCGGCGCCTCCACCGCCTCGGTGAGCGGCATCCCCCGCTTGGTGCACAGGATCGGCGAGTAGCGGATCTCCATGTAGCGCACGCCGTCGGCCGCGCCGTCCTCGACCAGCTCGTAGGTGACACGCTCCAGCGCCTCCGGCACCTGGAGCACCGACAGCGTCACCTCGAAGCGCGTGAGGTAGTCCATGAGGTTCCGCGCGTCCGACACCTGCAGGTAGCGCGTCAGCTCGGCGATGTCGGTCGAGGGCAGCCGGACCTTCTGCTCGCGTGCCAGCTCGGCCAGCGTCGCCGGCCGGACCGAGCCGTCGAGGTGGACGTGCAGCTCCGGCTTGGGCATGCGCCGGATCAGCTCGCGCGTGAGATGGTCGCCGCCCGCTCCGGGCCTCCGCGGACTCATCGTCCGTCCTCCGCGACGCGGACGTCCTCCGGGGGCTGCACCGGCTGCGGCAGCTTCCGCAGCCAGTCCGCCAGCGCGTCCAGATCCACGACCCCGCTGTTCTGCGCGGCCGCGCCCCGCAGCATCGCGTAGCCGCTCCCGCCCGCGGCGACGAAGTCCGGCACCGACAGCGTGTACCACGCGCTGTCGGCCACGGGCCGGCCGCCGGCCAGGGTCAGCGCGATCACCCGCTGGCCCTCCGGCGCCGCCGAGTTGACGCGCGCCGTCACGCCCGACAGGTGGGCCCGCGCCTCCCCGGTGCCAACGGCGTGCTCCAGCGTCTGGCGCAGCACCGCCCCGGTGACGCGGAGCTTCACCAGGAAGTTCTGGAACGGCTCGACCTCGAACAGCGCGCCCCAGGTCACCGGTCCCTCGGCCAGATCGGCGCGGATGCCGCCGTTGTTGACCAGCGCCACGTCGGCGCCCGTGGCCGCGCGGTCGGCGTCGGCGATCAGGTTGCCGAGCGGGTACTGGTCGCCGGCGCGGGTCAGTGGAGCGGCGAGGGTCGCGAGCACGCGCGAGGTCAGCGGAGCGACCCGCCGCGACTCGGTCGCGACGATCCGCGCCACCGCGGTGTCGGCCCGCTCGCGGTCCGCCCACACCGTCTCGACCCGCATCCGCACCACCCGCACGCCGGCGCTGTCCACGAAGTCCACGACCCCGAGCGACGTGCCGTTGGATCGCGCCTGCACGATCGGGATGCCGTTCACCGTGGTCTGCACCAGCGAGTGCGTGTGGCCGCTGACGATCAGGTCCGGCCGGTTCCGCAGCGCGTTGGCGACGTCGACGATCTCGCCGGCGCACCCGAGGTCGGGGTTGCAGAACGCGCCCGCGTGCGCCACCACGATCACGTAGTCCGGATGCTCGGCCCGAGCCGCGCCGATCGCGGCGTCCAGGCGCGCGGCGCCGCTGTCGAACGCGAGCGCGGCGACGTTGGACGGCCGGGTGGTCACGGGCGTGCTCTCGGTGCTGTAGCCCACGACGGCGACCCGGAGGCCGCCGGCGGCGACCATCCGCCACGGCGCGGTCCACGGCGGCGTCGCGCCGCTCGCCCGGTCGCGGACGTTGGCGGACAGCCAGGCGAACCGGGCCTGCCGCGCGCGCGCGGCCAGCGTGTCCACGCCCCAGTCGAACTCGTGGTTGCCGACCGCGGCCGCGGCGTAGCCCATGGCGTTGAACACCGCGACCGTGGGGCGGCCGTAGGCCAGGTTCGACACCGGCGAGCCCTGCATCACGTCGCCGCCGTCGAGACGGATCGTGACGCAGCCGCAGGCGCGCGCGAGGCGGTCCATCATGCCCGCCAGCTCGGCGGCGCCGCCGACGGGCCGGCGGTTGCTCCACGGCTGCACCCTGGCTTCGAGCGAGCCGTGAAAGTCGTTGGTGGCGAGGACGCGCAGCAGGATCGAGTCGGTCGACGGGCGCGGTTGCGCCACCAGGAGGACGGCGCCGGCGACCGCGGGCAGGAGCAACATCAGGGAAATCTATTCCGCCGGCGGGGCGTGGCAATGGCGCCGCCGGCCCGGGCCGCGGCGTCGGTGCCGTTGCCGGACTCCGGCCGCCCCGCGATAATCCGCGCCATGGCGACCACATCCGGCGCGCGCGGCGGCGCCACTGCCAACGCCCGGGAGGCGCACGTCCTCGTGGTGGACGACGAGCGCGACATCACGGCGCTGGTCGCGTACCACCTGGCCCGGGCCGGCTACCGGGTGACCACGGCGGGCACCGGCGTGGCCGCGCTCGAGGCGATCGCCACCGAGCCTCCCGACCTCGTGGTGCTCGACCTGATGCTGCCGGGCCGGAGCGGCTATGAGGTGCTCGACGAGCTGCGCCGCCGCGAGGACACCCGCGACGTAGGCGTGATCGTCCTGACCGCGCGCCGCGACGAGTCCGACCGGATCAAGGGCCTCGCGGGCGGGGCCGACGACTACCTGACCAAGCCGTTCAGCCCCGAAGAGCTGGTGCTGCGCGTCGGTGCGGTGCTGCGCCGGCTGCGCGCGCCGGCCGCGGCCTCCGGGCCCGTGCTGCGCGCGGGCCCCATCACCATCGACCGCGGCGCGCACGCCGTGACGGTGGACGGCGAGGCGGTGGAGCTCACCCCGCTCGAGTACCGCCTCCTGCTCCTCCTGGCCGAGCGGCGGGGCCGGGTCCAGACGCGGCCGCAGCTGCTCGAGACGGTGTGGGAGTCCCAGCCCGACATCCAGACCCGCACCGTCGACATGCACGTCCAGCGGCTGCGCGCCAAGCTCGGCGCCGCCGGCGACCGGATCGAGACCGTCCGCGGATTCGGGTACCGATTCCGCGCCACCGACGCCGCCTCGCGCCGATGAGGCTGCCGGGCAAGCTGTTCGCCTCCTACGTCGTGCTGGTGGCGGCCAGCACGACCACCCTGGTGATCGCCTCCGACCGCTCGCTCCGGTCGCGGCTGATGCGCGAGGCCACCGCGGAGGTCACGCGCGAGACCGCGCTGCTCGCCCGCGCGGTCGGCGGCCTGCGCGGACCGGCGCTCGACTCGCTGGTGCGCGCGCTCGGACGTGCCACCGGGCGGCGCCTCACCGTGATCGACACCACCGGCGTGGTGATCGCCGACACCGACTTCCCCACCGACCAGCTGGCGACACTCGAGAATCACGCGTCGCGACCGGAGTTCCGCGAGGCCCTCGCCGGCCGCACCGGCACCGATCTTCGGCACAGCGTGTCGACCGGCCGCTGGGAGCTGAAGGTGGCCATGCGGATCCCGGCCGGCGCGGTGCGCGTCTCGACGCCGCTGCCCCAGGTGGACGCGGTGGTCTCCGACGCCCAGAACGCCGTGCTGCTCGGGGGCCTGTTCGCGCTCGCCGTCGGCGTGCTGCTCGCGCTCGGCTTCGCGCGCTCGGTCGCCCGCCCGCTGCTGCGCCTGCGCGACTCGGCGCAGGCCATCGCGCGCGGCGAGCGGCCGGCGGTGGACACCCGCGGGAGGGACGAGGTCGGCGACCTCGCCCGCGCGCTCCGCTCCATCGACGAGAACCTCTCCGGGCGGATGGACGACCTCGAGCGGGAGCGCTCGGAGACCGCGGCACTGGTGGCCTCGATGGTGGAGGGCGTCATCGCGGTCGACGCCGGCGGCGCGGTCACGACGCTCAATCCCGCGTCCCGCCGGCTGCTCCGGCTCGGCGCCGGCACGGCTCCGCCCTCGGCGCTCGAGCTGTTCCGCCAGCGCCCGGCGCACGAGGCGGTCGAGCGCGCCCTGCGCGGAACCGAGACCGCGGGGCTCGAGGTCGAGCTGGACGAGCGCACCGCGCTGCTCTCCGCGCACCCGCTGCCGGGCGGCGGCGCTGTCCTCGTCCTGCACGACGTGACCGGGCAGAAGCACCTGGAGAACGTGCGCCGGGACTTCGTCGCCAACGTGTCGCACGAGCTGAAGACGCCGCTCACCGTCATCCGGGGCTACGCCGAGACGCTGGCCGGCGAGGACGTGCCGCCCGAGGTCCGGCGCGACTTCCTCGACAAGGTGCTCGCCAACGCGCGCCGCATGCAGCAGCTGGTGGACGACCTGCTCGACCTGTCGCGCATCGAGTCCGGCGCCTGGTCGCCGCGGCCGGAGCGCCTCGCCCTGGCGCCGCTGGTCCAGGACGTGTGGAGCACGCTGAAGCCCCGCGCCGACGCCGCGCGGCTGACGCTCACCACGCGGATCGGCGAGGCCACGCTGTTCGCCGACCCCGAGGCGGCGCGCCAGGTCGTCCTCAACGTGCTCGACAACAGCGTGCGGTACACGCCCGACGGCGGGCACATCACCGTCGCGGCCGTCGCCGAGCCCGGCGCGCTGCGGCTCGACATCAGCGACACCGGCGTCGGGATCCCGGGCGAGCACCTGCCCCGCATCTTCGAGCGCTTCTACCGCGTGGATCCGGCGCGCTCGCGCGAGCTCGGCGGCACCGGGCTCGGCCTGGCCATCGTGAAGCACCTGGTCGAGGCCCACGGCGGCCGGGTCGAAGCCACCAGCTCGCTCGGGGCCGGCACCACGATCCGCATCCACTTCCCTGAGGTCGCGTCGAGCTAGGATCCCGTAACTGTTACGGATGCGTGACTTAGGCGTGGCCGCACCTTGACGCGGCGTCGCCACCATGCAGCCGTGCGCATAGCCTTCGTCACCGACACGTACACGCCGCAGGTCAACGGCGTCACGACGATCGTCCGGCGCATCGTGGAACTGCTCGGTGGCTCCGGACACCACGTCGCGGTGGTCGCGCCCGCGTACCCGGGCGATCAGGCCCCGCCGACGGGAACGGAGCTGCGGATCCCGTCGATGGGGTTCCCGCCGTACCCGGCCGTGCGCCTCTCGCTGCCCCAGCCGCGGCGCGTCGCGCAGTTCCTGGACGCCTTCCGCCCCGACCTCGTCCACGTGATGACCGAGGGCCCGCTGGGGTTCGTCGGACGGCGCCATGCGCTGCAGCGCGGAATTCCCCTCGCGACCAGCTTCCACACCGATTTCCCCCGCTACAGCCGGCTCTACGGGCTGGGAAGGCTCGAGCCGCTGGTGTGGCGGTGGCTGGTGTGGTTCCACCGGCCGGCCCGCTTCGTCCACACGCCGGGCGAGGCGGTACGCGCCGAGCTGGCGAGCCGCGGCGTGCCGCGGGTCCGGGTGTGGGGGCGCGGCGCCGACACGGCGACGTTCGACCACCGCAAGTGCAGCCCCGCCTTCCGCCAGCGGCTCGGCGTCGCGTACGGCGCCGCCCTGGTGCTGCACGTCGGACGGCTGGCCGCGGAGAAGAACCTCGAGGTCCTGATCGCGGCCTGGACGCTCGCCCACGAGCAGCTCGGCAGCGCGGCGGCGTTCGTGTTCGCCGGCGACGGACCGCTGGCCCACCGCTGCGCCGCCGCCATGCCCTGGGCGATTCACCTCGGTTTCCTCGAGATCCCGGTGCTCGCGACCCTGTACGCCAGCGCCGACCTCTGTGTCCTGCCCTCGAGCACCGAGACCTGCGGCCTGGTGGCGCCCGAGGCGATGGCCTCCGGCCTGCCCGTGGTCGCCGCGGACGCCGGCGGCTTCCGCGAGAGCGTGGCGGACGGCGTCACCGGGTTCCTGGTCCCGCCCGACGACGCGCGTGCGTTCGCCTCGGCCATCGCCCGGCTGGTGCTGGACGCCGAGCTGCGCCGCCGCATGTCGGAGGAAGCACGGCTCGCCGCCGTGAGCTGCAACGCCGACGACGAGAACGAACGACTCCTGGATGAGTACGCGATCGCGATCGGACGAAAGCCGCTGGAGGATCCCCAATGGCGCGCTGCGTAATCCTGCTGATCGACGGCCTGCGTCCCGACGCCGTCGTACCCGACCTCGCGCCCTCGCTGCACGCGCTGGGCCAGGACTACACCCACGCCGAGACCGCCGTCACGGTTCGCCCGAGCACCACGGTCGCGGCGCTGCTCTCGCTCGCGACCGGCGTGGGACCGGCTACCCACAAGCTGGTGGAGCCGGGCCTCGCGACGCTGCGCAAGCTCGGGAGCCTCAAGCCCGTGCCGCGCGAGCTGTCGGCGCGGCAGCTGACCACGGTCGTGGTGGCGGGGGAGGTGCTGCCCGTCGAGGTGCCGATCGCCAAGGTGCTGGCCTCCACGGCCGGCGTCGGGCGGTTCGTCGCCACGGCGGGGCCGGCCCGGCGCGTGGCGGCCGCGGCCCTCGGCCGGCTGCGGTTCGTGCCCGACGGCCTCGTGATCGTGTACGTGAACGACTGCGACCGTGCCGGGCACGCCTCCGGGTGGATGTCGGAGCCGTACCTCGAGGCGGTGCGCGAAGCCGACGCCGCGGTCGCGCAGCTCAGGGCCTGCACGGCGGACTCCCTGCTGATGGTGCTGGCCGACCACGGCGGCGGCGGCGTCCATCCGACCGACCACGACACGCCCCACCCGGTCAACGACCGCATCCCGCTGGTGCTGGCGGGCCCGCGCATCCGCCGCAAGCGCGTCCTGCGCCGGCCCGCGTCGCTGCTCGACGTGCCGCCCACGCTGATGTGGTGGCTGGGACTCGAGGTCCCGGGCAGCTACGAGGGCCGCGTGCTGCGCGAGGCGTTCGTGGCCGCCGACGAGCTCGAGGCGGTGGCCTGATGCGCTGGGTCACGCACTTCGGCGACGCGGTCACCACGGTCGGCATCGGGCTGGCGCTGATGCTGGCGGGCGGCCACCTCGCCGAGCTGGGCCGCGCGGCGCTCCTGGCCAACGCGCTGTCGCACGTCGCCGTGCAGGTGCTCAAGCGCACCGTGGTGCGGGCGCGGCCGTGCGACGCGAACGGCGTCCCGCTCGCCATGGTGTGGGTGCCCGATCCCTTCTCGTTCCCGTCCGGGCACAGCGCGGCCTCGATGGCGGTGGCCGGGTCGGTGGCGCGGGCCCATCCAGCCCTGGCGCCCGCCGCCCTCGGCCTCGCGGCGCTGGTGGGCGTCTCTCGGGTCAAGCTGAAGGTCCACCACGCGGGCGATGTCGTGGCGGGAGCGGCACTTGGGCTGGGCGGCGCCCTCGCCGCCCGGCTCATTCTCGCCTAGCGCACCGGGGTTTCCCGACCCGCCGTTACAGGTCCGTTACGTCCTCTGCGCGTCGCCGTGACGCGGGGGGGTTTTCTTCGCCGGCGATGAATTCCGGACGTCCCCCAAGCTCCAACCGCTCACCCCTGCAGAGGACCAAGCTCATGGCGCTCTTGTCTCGTCGAACGCTCGCCACGGTCGGACTCGTCGCCGCGGGAGCGGCGGCCCCGCTCGCCGCGCAGAACCCGACGCCGCCCACCATCAGCGTCGGCGGCGTGATCTACGCGCAGTGGGGAGCGCAGCTCGACTCCCTGAGCCCGGCCAACAACTTCGACATCACCCGGGCCTACATCAACGCGATCGGCCGGTTCAACGGCGGCATCATGACCCGCGTGACCGCCGACGTCTACCACGACGCCGACGCGACGGCCGGCGGCGGGCTGAACTACCGGCTCAAGTACGCGTACGCCGGGTGGACCCCCAGCGGCAGCCCGTTCACCTTCCGGTTCGGCCTCACGCAGACGCCGTTCATCGACTGGGAAGAGGCGCTGTGGGACTACCGCATGCAGGGTCCGGTGCCGGTCGACCGCAACAGCTACATGTCCTCGTCCGATTTCGGCCTGGCCCTCGACGGCAGCTTCAACAACGAGCAGTTCAACTTCCAGGCGATGGCGATGAACGGGGAGAACTACAACAAGACCCCGGGCGACCAGCACAAGGACTTCGCGGCGCGCGCGTCGTTCCGCCTCCTGCCCACCGACGAGGGCAGCCGCGTGGGCGGCCTGCGGATCACGGGGTACGCGCAGATCGGGACGCCGACGAGCGGCGGCACCCGCAACCGGTTCATCGGCCTCGTGTCGTACCGCACCAAGTCGCTGCTGCTGGCCGGTGAGTACGTCGCCACCAAGGACACCGTCACCAACCCCGCCAAGATCAGCACCACCGGCAGCATCCTCAGCGCCTACGGGTGGTTCCGCCTGCCCGAGACGCCGGTGGCCGTCGTCGCCCGCGTCGACGTCGCGGACCCGAACACCTGCTCGCCGGCGACGCCGCCGGTCGCGAGCTGCCCGGCCAGCGCCGGCTCCGACAAGCGGACGACGATCATCGGCGGGCTGTCGTACCAGCTGAGCCCGAACGTGCGGCTCCTGGCCGACATCGACCGCACGTCGTTCCAGACGCCGGCGGGCGGCACGGCGCCCAAGGCCATCACGCAGGCGCTGTTCCAGACCCAGTTCACCTACTGATCCGAGGACGGCTCATCATGCACTCGCGCATCATCGGCCTGCTGGCGGTCGCCGCCGGAACCGCGGTCCTCGCGGGACGCGCGTCCGGCCAGGAGACCATGCGTCTCAACGGTGCCGGCGCCACGTTCCCCCAGCCCATTTACATGAAGTGGGTGCTCGAATACCACAACCTGCACCCCAACGTCGAGGTCAACTACCAGGGGATCGGCTCGGGTGGCGGCATCCGCCAGTTCACCGATCACACGGTGGACTTCGGCGCCAGCGACGGTCCGATGACCGACGCGCAGATCCAGGCGGTCAACGGGAACGTCTATCATCTGCCCACCGTGCTGGGCTCCGTGGTGCCGACCTACAACATCCCCGGCGTCACCGCGCAGCTGAAGTTCACCGGCGACGTGCTGGCCGGGATCTGGCTCGGCCAGATCACCAAGTGGAACGACTCGCGGCTCACCGCGCTCAATCCGGGCGTGAGCCTGCCCGATCAGGACATCGTCGTGGCGCACCGGTCCGACGGCTCCGGCACGACGTACATCTTCACGGA
>Ga0187780_10004631_pt1 | contig 10288 bp, 10 predicted proteins | sample 1015_Q2_SP10_20__FD_132429 | JGI IMG/M metagenome (GOLD analysis project Ga0187780, IMG submission 132429) | Tropical peat soil microbial communities from peatlands in Department of Meta, Colombia - 1015_Q2_SP10_20_MG | ecosystem: Environmental > Terrestrial > Soil > Wetlands > Peat | place...
GCCCCTCACCCGTCGCCCCCGGATCAAGTCCGGGGCAGGCTCTCTCCCGTAGGGGGCCCTCACCCCCCGCCCTCTCCCGCAAGGGGAGAGGGAGCTACGGCGCGGGGAAGTCGATGCGCTGAATGAACACGACCTTGCCCTTGTCGTTCTTCACCACATTGTAGCCGTGCACCGAGTCGCCATTGGGCTCGAAGTTGTGGGTACCTTCGACGTCCTTGTAGCCGCGCGTGCCCAGCAACGCCTGGCGCATCGCCTCCGGGTCGGTGCTCTTGGCCGTCTCGATCGCGTGCTTGATCAGGAACACGGCCGCGTACGGAAAGCCCGAATAGAGATCCGGATCGAAACCGTGCTTGGCCCGGAATTTCTTGGCGAAGGCGCGGCTCTCGTCGTTGGCTTCGATCACGAAGTCGGCCACGGTGTAGGTTCCCCAGAGCGATTCGCCCGCCAGCTTCATCGCCGTGTCTGTGGTGAGCGACGCCGAGCCGATCCACGGCACATTCACGCCGAGCTGGCGCAGCTGCTTGGCGAAGATCCCCACGTCGGGTGAGTTGGTCATGTAGGTCGCCAGCAGATCGGCGCCCGATTTCTTGATTGCAAGCACGATGGCGGTGAAATCCGTCGAGTTGTTGGTGTAGCCCTGGATCAGCACGGGCTCCACACCGACATTCTTCAGCGCGTCAACCAGCGCGTTCTTGCCGCCCACGCCGAAGGTGTCGGTGGAATGAACGATCGCGATCTTCGTCCCCTTGAGCACTTTCACCGCGTACTCCGCCATCACCTTGGACGAATAGAAATCGCTGGGGCGCAGCCGGAAAATCCACGGGTTGTTGACGCGCGTGAGACTCGGGTCGCTGCCGCCGATGAACGCAGGAACACGTGCCTTGGCAATCGTCGGCGACGCGGCCTGCACTTGCGTGCTGCGCAGCGGACCGATGACGGCCACCACGCCGCCTTCGCCGACCAGCTTGGAGTAGGCGAGCACGGTCCCGGGGTTGGTGCTGGCGTTGTCCTCGACTTTCAGCTCGATCTGCCGCCCCATGATGCCGCCCGCCGCGTTGATCTCATCGACCGCGAGGCGTGTGCCGTGTAGCACCAGCACACCGGCCTCGGCGTTGGGCCCGGTCAACTCGTCCACCACCCCGATCGTGATCGGGTCCGCAGCTCGCGCCGCGGGAATGGCGAGCGCCGCGGCCAGGACGATTCCGATTGTGAGCTTCATTGTTCTCCTCCTGTTGTTATGTGCTGCTGCGTCGGTATTCTGCACCAAGCGGCGGCGCTGCGGCGGCGGACGATCGTGCTATCTTGCCACGATGCGCTCGAGGGGAATCCGGGTCGTGGTGGCGTTGGCGGCGGCGTTGCTCGCGCCCGGTACGAGCATTGCCGCCGAAAGCGCGTGGCACGCCTACGAGCGCGGCGACCGCGCGACGGCAGCGAAACTGTATGCGCAAGGCGCGAGGCACGGCGATCGTTTGGCGCAGTTCAACTACGCCATGATGCTGTTTCGCGGGGAAGCGCCCGAGAGCGAGCGTGGCGAAGCGCTGCGCTGGCTGCGTCGCGCGGCCGATGCAGGAATGATGCAGGCGCAGTACAACCTGGGCCTGCTCTACGAGAACGGGACCGTGGTCCCCAAATCGCTCACCGAGGCAACGGCGTGGTTCGAACGCGCAGCTGAGCAGGGCCACACCGATGCGCAGGTGAGCGCAGCGACGCAGTACTTTCTCGGGCGTGGCGCACCCAAAGACTACGCCCGCGCGGCGCATTGGTACCGCGAGGCTGCGAACGGCGGCGATGTCGGCGCGCAATATATCCTCGCCAGCATGTACGAGAAAGGCGACGGCGTGGCCAAGGATGTGCGGCTCGCGCTCTACTGGTACGCGGAGGCGGCGCGACAGGGCGACGCAGTCGCGCTCGTGAAGGCGCGCGCGCTGGCGCGCCAGCAGCAAGCCGAATCTCGCTGAGCAATCACGCCGCTACACACGCGGAGCTGCCACTCCGAGCGCGCTTTCGGCGCAGCCGCTCGTCTCCTGCCCGGCGCACTTCAGGTCCCTTCGAAGGCGCCGGGAGCCAATCTTGCTAGTGCTTCCAAGCCGATTATTCCTCAACGGTTTAACAGATGTACAACAGGTCGTCGCTCCTGCAAGTCTGCGCTCTCGCCGTCCTCGCGACGTGCCTCGGAGGGCTCGGATTCACGTCAATGCGCGCCGCGGCGCAACAAGAAACCGCTGCCGCACTACCCGTGAGCAAGTGGAAGATCTATCGCGATGACCGCTACGCGTTTCGCCTGTCGTACCCGCCCGACAGTCAGGTCCAGACGGGAAGAGATCGCGGTTACCAATACCTGCGCGTGCACAACTACGAGCCCGAGGCGGGCGGCCAGGGCGCCTTGCAGGCGGGCGAGTATCACCTCGAGATGCTGATCTTCGACCACCGCCTCGGTCACAGGATGCCCAGTCCCTGCCGCGATCTGGTGCGCGAGGCGCGCCAGGTCAGGGCGGGCAAGGTCAACGCGCTGCGCGGACTGGCGGAGCACACCGAGGATGCGGGCGGCGCAACCTCCTTCGCGCTGTGCCTGCAGGCCGGGAAGGTCGACGTGCTGGTGATGGCAACCGAGCAGGATCCGCTCGGGCCAATTGCCAACCGACTTCTCGACGGCGTGCGCTTCGGGAACTAGCCAAAGTAACGCGGGGAGCTAGTCCCTGCAGTGCAGGTCCCCGCCGGCGATGCGCCCTCACGCTGCACCGCACCCGGCTCCCGCTGCCATCTGTATGTCATCTAGCTGACACAAAGCTGCCGTAGCCTTTCGAGGTTCCCCAACGACCTTGGACGGCTCGACATGAACCAGTCTGTCGCCGCGGCACACCACCCGCTCGCCAGCGCGTCAACCCTCGGAAAACTGCCGCTTTTTCTGTTCGGCGGCGTGGTCATCGCAGCGCTGGCCTACATCGCCGTGGCGTTGACGGGCGACCTCGCAGCCACCCGCGAGACCTCCTGGGTCCCGTTCGTCCTGCTGGGGATCGCGCTGCTGATCGCGCTCGGCTTCGAGTTCGTCAACGGCTTCCATGACACGGCCAATGCCGTGGCTACCGTCATCTACACGCACTCGCTGACGCCGAACACCGCGGTGGTCTGGTCGGGAGTCTGGAACTTCCTCGGCGTCATGGCCTCGAGCGGTGCGGTCGCTTACGGCATCATCGCCCTCCTGCCGGTGGAGCTCATTCTGCAGGTCGGCAGCGGAGCGGGCTTCGCCATGGTCTTCGCCTTGCTGGTGGCCGCCATCATCTGGAATCTGGGCACCTGGTACCTGGGGCTCCCCGCCTCGAGCTCACACACACTCATTGGCTCGATCATAGGCGTGGGCCTGGCAAACCAGCTCTTGGCCACCACCGGCACCGCCACCAGCGGTGTGGACTGGAACCAGGCCGCTAATATCGGGAAGTCGCTGCTGTTCTCGCCGCTGATCGGCTTCGCCGCGGCCGCGATGCTGCTGGTGACGCTGCGCATGCTGGTGAGAAACCCCGCGCTGTTCAAGGCGCCACAGGGAAAGAAGCCGCCGCCCCTGTGGATCCGGTCGATCCTCGTCCTGACCTGCACCGGCGTCAGCTTCGCGCACGGCTCCAACGATGGCCAGAAGGGCATGGGGCTGATCATGCTGATCCTGATCGGGACGGTCCCCACGGTCTACGCGCTGAATCGGGCAATGGAGACGCCGCGCATCCAGGCTTTCTCGGGCGATGGCGCGGCCGTCACGCAAGTATTGTCGTCCCACCTGGGGGCACAGGCACCGAGCGCAAAACCAATTGACGAGGCGCGCAGCGCCGTCGCCGCCTTCGTGCGCACCCGGACCCTGGAACCGACGACCTTGCCGGCGCTGATTCAGATGATCGCCTCGATCGACGAACAGGTCAGCTCGTACAAGTCCTTCGCCAACGTGCCGACGGAGAAGGTCAACAACGTGCGCAACGACATGTACCTGGTCAGCGAAGCGTTCCGCCACATGCTGAAGCAGAGGGCGATCCCGTTCAGCGGCGACGAGGAGAAAACGATCAAGCAGTACCGCGCCGGGCTCGATTACGCCACTAAGTTCATTCCTACCTGGGTCAAGGTGGCGGTGGCCCTGGCGCTCGGCCTGGGCACAATGGTCGGATGGAAGCGGATCGTCGTCACCGTCGGCGAAAGAATCGGCAAGAGCCATCTCACTTACGGGCAGGGCGCTTGCGCCGAGCTGGTGGCGATGACCACGATCGGCGTCGCCGACGTGCTCGGCTTACCCGTCAGCACGACTCAGGTGCTGTCGTCCGGCGTCGCCGGCACCATGGCCGCGAACGGCTCGGGGCTGCAGTGGGCAACCGTGCGCAATCTGTTGATCGCGTGGGTGCTCACGTTGCCCGCTTCGATCCTGCTGTCCGGCACGCTGTTCTGGATATTCCGCTTCGTCTTTTAGCGGAATCGCGCGCAACGGCTGCCATAGAACGTCAGCGCCGGCGCGCGAGGTGGATGCCGCCGGCCACGGCGAGCGCCGCCAGCGCGATGCACAGAATGGCCGGTGGGGCGGCGGTTGCGCCAAACTCTGCGATGATGCGGCCAACCAGCGGCGGGAAGCACGCTGCGCCAAGCAAGGCTCCGGCGATGACAAGCGCATTAGCGTGGGCGGAGGTCGGCAGTTGTCCGCCCAGCCACACGAGCGTGGCCGAGAAGATGGGCGCCATGGCGAAACCGGTCAGAGCCAGCGCGACGCTCGACTCGGTGGCGCTCGCTGCCGCCAGCAGGATCGCGACGAAAGCGATCGCCGAAATGACGAGATTTGCCGGCCGCAGGCGGTGGCCGACAGGAGCCGCCAGCAGCCGGCCGGCGAAGATCGATCCGTAGAACACTGCGGTCAAGCTGGCTGCGCTCGAGAACGCGTACCCGTTGGTCAGCGCCAGCGTGGCGATCCAGCCACCGATGCAATTCTCCGCACCGGAGGTGAGGCACATGAGGGCCACGAATGCGATAAGGATCGTGTGCCCTCGCGAGCGAACGGCATTTCGCTCGCCCGGCTTCGTCTCGCGACCCAACAGTGCCGAAGCGACCCCTTGTCCTTTTCGGTCCGCTGCCACGTTCACCGGCACCAATATCGCAGCCAGAGCGGCGACTCCCGCGAACAAGCGCCTGGATGGCTCGCCTGTGAGTGCGACAACAATGGGGCCGAGGATGGCGCCCACGCTGAAAGCCGCGTTGATGAGCAGCGACATCGTCATGCCACGCCGGCCGAAACCCGCGACGAACAGGCTGTTCAGCCGCACCACATGAATCCCGAAGCCAAGCGCTAGCACAAACGCACCAGCCAGCATTGCGGACCATGTCGGCGCCGCGGAAATTCCCGCCGCACCAACCAGGAGCAGGCCGGTTGCCACAGTCAGCCAGCGGCGCGTCAGCGCAGCATTGCGAACCAGGCTCGGCACCAGGATCCCCGAAAGCGCGCCCAGCCCATGCGCGGCAAATACGATGCCGGCCGCGCCGGTGTCGATGCCGAAGCTGCGCTGCAGCCCGGGCAGCAGCGGCCCGTACAACGACTGGATCACGCCAAGCAGCGCAAAGGTCAGAATGCCGGCGGCGGCGATCAAGATTCGATCCGACCGTTCGCGCGCGACAACCAGCAATCGCGCGCCGAGTTGCGTCGTTGACCGCGCGGACGCCGTAACCGCATGCTCAGCGCAGGAAGAGCTGATAGAGCGTCAGCAGGATCTCGAACACGATCAGGAGCACGATGTACCACTCGACGCGCAACGAGTGCTTGCTGCTCAGCAGCTCCACCAGGGTCTGCGCAGTCCGCGCAATGAGATTGAGCTTGCGCTCGAGCGCGGTGTGCCGCTCCTTGATCTCGAATTCGTCTTCCAGCCTGGCGAACAGGCCCTCCAGGGCTGGGTTGTCCCACAGCACCTCGGGCTTTTCGCTGATCTCGGCCCGCCCCACCATGCGCTGCTCGACGAGCAGCATCGAACCGATCTTCTTCAACAGGTCCTTGCTGTGTCCGCGGATGCGTCCGGTGCGGTCCAGCTCCACCGCCAGCGGCTCGATGCGGTCGAACTCGCCCGCCACCTTGCTCTCGTACAGCGAGAGCAATGCACTCTTGCTCAACACGTCCGCGATCACCTGCAGGCGCTCGACGGCAGCGTCGTCCAGCACCACGACTCCGCCGCTCACGCCTTCGCGCCCCCCGGCCTCGATGCGCACCTCCAACTCTTCGGTCTCCGGCTTCGGATACGGGTTCGCAGCCAGCGGCTGCAGATAGCGCAGAAACGCCACCTGCTCCATCGGCGACACGGCAAAAAACACCGCGACTCCATAGCGGTGCAGGGTCGCAATCCCGCCGCCCTGGACCCGCACGGTCAGCGGGTTGGTCGCGAGCGCGTCGGCTGCGCTCAAGGCCTTCAGGTCGATGCGCTCACCGACGAGCACGGCTCGAGCCTTGAACGATTTCTGCTCGATGTGGGATTGAATGGTCATGCAGACGAGACTGTACCTGACGCAACGCGCGCCGTGAGACTTGAGCGGAACTTCCCGGGCAAGGTCGCCTCAAGTCTGCCGTGCCGTGCCCGAAAAGAGAGGATATTCGCCGCGAACCGCGAGATCCCGCGGCGGAGACGGTTTCCGCACAAGGCCCGGAATGTTCCTGTTCAAGCTGCTCCTGGCTCTGGCCATCAGCGTCGGTGCTCTCTACCTGGTGTTCAGGTTTCACCGGCAAATCCAGGCAGGCAGCAGCGCGTCGAACACTCCGCCGGACAAGAAGCAAGAAGGCGCGCGGGCCAGCGAGTTGGAGGAGTTCATCGCCGCCTATCGCCGGGACAAAGGAGCGGACCAGACGCAGCTCAACGCACCGGCGCAGCCCGGGCCACCAATCAGCCCACCTCCCGTGGTTCCCGCCAGCGCCGTCAAAGCCCGGGCCGCATTCCTCTCCGGGCCGGCGAAGCTGGCGTTTCTGCTGCTAAAGGCCGGGCTTCCGGATCACCATGTGTTTGCGCACACGCGAGTCGCCGACCTGGTGGACGGGATTTCCCTCGGTGCGCTCGCCAATCTGCCGATCGACCTTCTGGTGTGCAGCAAGGAGCTGGCGATCGTCGCGGCGGTGGATCTCGACGCGGGCACACAGTCCGACGCGCTGCTCGCGCGCGAGAAAGAACAGCGGCTACGCGCAGCGGGAATTCGTTACCTGCGCTTTGCGCCGGGCGCTTTCCCCAAGCCCGCCGAGGTGCGCAGGCTGGTCTGCGGCGAGCAGTGAGCGCAGAAGCGCGTCTGCTCAGCGCTCGAGCGGCTCGGCCGCTGGGATATCGGCACGCCAGACCGGTATGACGCGGTAGCGTGGCGCGCCCGGGCCCGGCACGGCGGTGAAGCTCGCGCACCTGTAGAGCTCGATGTCGTTGCGGCTCTCCGGATAGCGAGAGCAGTTCAGCACGCTCCAGAAGCGGCTCCCGTAGATCGTGCAGCGGGAGCGTCCGCCCACGTCGAACTCCAGGAACAGGCAGCTGCGGTTCAGGCAGCAGTTGCCGCAGTGCGTGCAGGCGCCGACGATGCGCTCGCGCTGCGTCGGGGCATGCCGGGGCCGCAGCAGATAGCGCGAGATGGCCCGGTCGCGCAGCATGCCACGAGCATGCGCCACACTGCGGATTAACGTCGCCCGGTAGCGTCGGACGTAGGATGCGTCGCGCGCGATGGCTCCCGCGACGAAAGGCCCAAGCGGGAGCAGCGCAAACATGACGCCAGCCGCTCCGTATTCGAGAGCACGCGCCAGCCAGGAGACCATTCTCTCGAGGCTCGGAGGGTGCAGCTTTTCGCGCCGGTCAGGCGCACCGCGCACGGCTTTGTCTGGCATCGGCGACCTTCGGAGATGCGCAATCATACACTGCGTGTTGCCCGCGTGTTGCCGGCCGGACGGTCCCGGCCGTTGTTCCCGCTTGTGCCGAGCAAATCTCAATCCAGCACGTGCGAGACCAGACCGTCGGCGAGCTTGGGCTCGAACCAGGTGGACTTCGGCGGCATGACCTCACCGCGGTCCGCCACCGCGATCAGGTCCTCCATGCTGGTAGGGTAGAAGGAGAAGGCTGCAGCCATTTCGCCGCTGTTCACGCGCTTCTCGAGCTCCTTAGGTCCGCGGATCCCGCCGACAAACTCGATGCGCCGGTCCGTGCGGACGTCACGGATGCCGAGCACGGGCGCGAGCAGGTGATCCGCGAGCAGGCTGACGTCCAGCCGCGCCACGGGCTCTTCGACCGGGATCAAGCCGGGGTGGATGAACAACCGGTACCACGCGCCGCTCAGGTACAGACCGAACTGACCAGGGCCGTCCGGCGGCACGGGACCGGCGCTCGCCTCGACGTTGAACGCGCTGGCGAGCCTCTGCAGAAATGCAATGGCGGTCATCCCCGCGAGGTCGGTGACAACGCGGTTGTAAGGGAGAATCTGCATCTGACGGTGCGGAAAGCAGACCGCGAGGAAAAAATTGTACGACTCCTCTCCGGTGTGCTTTGGGTTGCGCGCCCGGCGAGCGGCTGCAACGCGCGAGGCGGCGGCGGAGCGATGGTGGCCATCGGCGATGTACAGGGCGGGCACGGCGTTGAAGGCCGCGGTCAATTGCGCGATGAGACGCGGCTCGCGAATCACCCAGATGGTATGACGCACGCCTGCGTCGGCGATGATGTCGGTGTCCGGCGTCCCGCCTTGCGTCGTCGCCAGCAGGGCGTCCACCTCGGGCGCGGACGGATAGGCCATCATCACCGGGCCGGTCTGCGCGTTGAGCGCCTCGATCTGGTGCACGCGGTCGTCTTCCTTGTGCGGCTGAGTGAATTCGTGCTTGCGAATGCGATTGAGGTCGTAGGCGTCGATCGAGGCGACCGCAGCGAGGCCGGTCTGCGTGTGGCTGCCCATGGTGAGCTGGTAGAGGTAGTAGCAAGGCTCGCGGTCGCGGAGCAGCACGCCGGCTGCGAGCATGCGGTGCAGATTCTCGGCTGCCTTGCCGTATACCTGAGGTGAATACGGATCGATACCGGGCGGAAGATCGATTTCGGGCTTGGAGATGTGCAGGAAGCTCCAGGGTCTGTCCGCGGCGCGCGAGCGCGCTTCCTCGGTCGACAGCACGTCGTAGGGCGGAGCAGCGACTTCGGCTGCACGCGCGGGCGCGGGCCGCATGCCGGCAAAGGGGCGAAGCAAGTGCAAGATTGATCCTCGTTTGTTTGAGAGCGCGATTCTATACTGCGCCGAAGCGTCGAAACGGACCCAGAGCGTGATTCAAAGCAGCTTTCCGAGTCTCAATCCTCACGGCTTTCATCGTGTCGCCTACACCGACTGGGGCAATCCCGCGAACCCGCACGTCGTGCTGTGCGTGCACGGTTTGACGCGCAACGGCCGCGACTTCGATTACCTCGCGCGCACCCTGCAGTCGGACTGCCGTGTAGTGTGCATGGATGTCGTGGGCCGCGGACGCAGCGACTGGTTCCAGCACAAGGACGATTACACGTTCCGCCAGTACCAGCATGACGCCGCGGCGCTGATCGCGCGGGCCACCGACCCGCACGGAAGGTCGGTCCTGCCGCGCTGGGCACGCTCAGCCCCTGCGGGTGTGGACGGTAAGGTGGACTGGATCGGCACCTCGATGGGCGGACTGATCGGCATGCTGATCGCCGCGCAGCCCAACTCGCCGATCCGGCGCCTGGTGCTGAACGACATCGGGCCGTTCATCCCGTGGGCTGCGCTGATCCGGCTCAAGGGTTATCTCGGGAGCCAGACGCGCTACGCCTCGCTCGAGGACGTCGAGCGTGGGCTGCGCGAAGCCTGCGCGCAGTGGGGGCCGATCTCCGACGAGCAGTGGCGGCATCTCGCCCTGCACAGCGTCCGCAAGGGCGAGAACGGCAGCTGGGAGATGGCCTGCGACCCCGCCGTGGGCGTCGCTACCGCGTGGGGCTGGAACCCGGACGCAAAGGTCGGCAACCGCAATCTGATGGGTTTGGAGGTGTGGTCGGTGTGGGAGGCGATTCGCTGTCCGACGCTGATCCTGCGCGGTGTAGACTCAGAGGTACTCCAACGCGATACGGTCGAGCGCATGCGCCGCAGCGCGGCGCCGGTCGAGGTGGTGGAGCTGCCCGGCATTGGGCACGCGCCGTCGCTGATGACGCAGAGCCAGATCGAAACCGTGCGCGACTTTCTGCTGCGTGAGAGGTAAGCGCGCTGGACGGACGAACCGAACCGTGTCCATCAAATCGCTGATCCGCACCATTCCGCACTACCCGAAGCAGGGTGTGATGTTCCGCGACATCAC
>Ga0187780_10004632_pt1 | contig 10287 bp, 8 predicted proteins | sample 1015_Q2_SP10_20__FD_132429 | JGI IMG/M metagenome (GOLD analysis project Ga0187780, IMG submission 132429) | Tropical peat soil microbial communities from peatlands in Department of Meta, Colombia - 1015_Q2_SP10_20_MG | ecosystem: Environmental > Terrestrial > Soil > Wetlands > Peat | place...
CCGGCAGCGCGCGCTGCAGGGGGCCTCCGGCGCCAAAGATGTCTTCGAGATCGGTCATGCACTACGGGTGATCGCAGGGCACGCTAGCGTTCGGCCGGCCTGCTTGTCGAGAGCCGTTTGGCCTCGGAACGGTGCGATCGGCTGCGTCTTCTCGAGCGGAGGCCCGCCCACGGCCCCTCCGCGTCGAACCGTGGACGGCGCACCATGGCGGGCGTGACACCGGCACCGGGAAGGTCGGATGATTGTCCTGCGGCAACGGTCAACTTATGTTGCGTTGCAGCGAAGCTGCAGGCCGACGCCGCCCACGCCCGCTATACTTCGACAAGCTCGCCGAACGCTCTGGCGCCAGGCATCGAGCTGCGATGCGGGTCGGATCATCTAACTTCAAACCCGTGCGCCCAGGACATGTAGGACTCTCTAGTAATGGCCACTGCACCCCATGCGATCGTCCCACTCGAACAGCTCAGCCGCGAAGTTGCGGATTGGGTCGCCTCAGTGCGCCAGCTCACGCAGCCCGCTGCCGTGCATTGGTGCGACGGCTCGAGCGGCGAGACCCGCGAGCTCACTGCGCAGCTGTTGCGCACCGGCGAGCTGATCGCGCTCGATCAGCAGCGCTTTCCCGGCTGCAACCTCGCGCGGTCGCATCCGAGTGATGTGGCCCGCGTCGAGCACCTGACCTATGTTTGCACCCGCTCGCGCGAGGACGCCGGTCCCAACAATCACTGGATGGACCCTGCCGCAGCGCACGAGAAGATGCGTGGCCTGTTCACGGGTTGCATGCGCGGCCGGACGCTTTACGTGGTTCCCTACTGCATGGGCCCGCTCGACTCCCCCTACTCCCGCTTCGGCGTCGAGATCACCGACAGTGCCTACGTCGTGCTCAACATGGGACTCATGACCCGTATCGGCCGGCCGGTGTTGGAGCGCATCGCCCGCAGCGGCCACTTCGTGAAGGGCCTGCACTCGATCGGCGAGCTCGACCCCGAGCGGCGCTTCATCATGCACTTCCCCGAGGAGCTCTCCATCGAGAGCTACGGGTCCGGCTACGGCGGCAACGCGCTGCTCGGCAAGAAGTGCCATGCGCTGCGCATCGCGAGCTGGCAGGCGCGCAGCGAGGGCTGGCTCGCCGAGCACATGCTGATCGTGGGACTGCAGAACCCGCGCGGGGAGACGCACTACCTGGCCGCTGCCTTCCCCTCCGCCTGCGGCAAGACCAATCTCGCGATGCTGATTCCGCCGCAGTCGATGCCCGGCTGGAAAGTCTTCACGATCGGCGATGACATCGCCTGGCTTCATCCCGGTCCCGACGGCCGGCTGTGGGCCATCAATCCCGAGGCGGGCTACTTCGGCGTCGTGCCGGGCACCAATCCCGAAACGAACCGCAACGCCTACGACATGATCCGGCGGGACACCCTCTTCACCAACGTAGCGCTCACCGCCGACAACCAGCCCTGGTGGGAAGGCCTCAAGCACGGCGCGCCGGCCACCGACTGGCAGGGCCGGCCCTACGACCCCGCCCGGGGCCCGGCGGCCCATCCGAACGCGCGCTTCACGGTGTCGGCCAAGAACAACCCCGGCTACTCGCCCAAGGCCGAGGATCCCCGTGGGGTGCCGATCAGCGCGCTGGTCTTCGGCGGACGGCGTCGCGAAGTGGCGCCCCTCGTCTATCAGGCGCGCGACTGGGCCCACGGCGTGCTGGTCGGAGCCTCGGTCGCCTCCGAGACGACGGCCGCGGCCGTCGGCCAGGTCGGCGTGGTGCGGCGCGACCCCATGGCGATGCAGCCGTTCTGCGGCTACAACTTCGCCGACTACTGGCAGCACTGGCTCAACATGGGCGCCCGACTCACCCGGCCTCCGGGCATCTACCACGTGAACTGGTTCCGGCGCGATGCCTCGGGGCGGTTCCTGTGGCCGGGCTTCGGCGACAACCTGCGCGTACTCGCCTGGATGCTCGAGCGCTCGGCCGGGGCGGCCGGCGCCGCCGACTCCCCGATCGGCTACGTGCCGCGGCCCGAGGATCTGAACACGGCCGGACTTGGCGTGAGTGAGCAGGCACTGCGCGAGCTGCTGACGATCGACCACAAGCTCTGGCGCAAGGAGGCGGCCGAGGTGCGCGACTATCTCAAGCAGTACGGCGCGCGACTGCCGGCGGCGCTGCTCGAGCAGCTCAGTGGCGTCGAGCAGCGGCTCTCGGCCTAGCAGCCCTCGCACACGAAGCGGATGGTCTGCGGAGAGTCGTCCTCGGGCAGCTTGCCGAGGCCGATCATCCCCTTGCCCTTGATCTGCACGCTGTCGCGGCGCACGAAGGCCTCGTCCCCATCCTCGGTCTGCACGAAGGTGCCGTTGGTGCTCTGATCGATGAGCACGAACTTGTTGCGGTTAATCTCGATGCGCGCGTGCAGGCGGGAGATCAGGTTGCCCTTGATGACCACGTCGTTGTCCTCCGCGCGGCCGATCGCGACGCTCGGGCGGTGGTCGTCGAGCACGATGTCCTGCTCCTGAAAGCGCAGCCGCAGGCGCACCGCGGGATTGCTCTTGCCCGCCATCGCGATGGCCGGGACCATGCTGGTCACATCCTCGGTCTGCCAGAGCACCTCGTACAGCACCATCTCGCTCCCCTGACCCTTCAAGGTCGCGATGTCGATCTGCCGCACCGAGGCGCGCCACTGCGGCGAGAGCTGCTCGACCATCGCGGCGGTCGTCATGATCTGCGCCGCCTTGGCCTGGCTCGTCATGCGATTGGCCGTGTGCACGGTGGCGCCGAACACGTCGCGGTTCTCCAGCACGACGGGGCCGAAGTGGCAGCCGATGCGGATGGCGACCGGCTGGCCCTCCACCTTGAGCTGCGAGTGCCGCATGATCTGCAGCTGCATCTGAGCGGCGGCGTTCAGCGCGAGGTCGGCGCTCGGGAAGGTCGCCATGACCTCATCGCCCATGGTCTTGATGACGGTGCCCTGATTCTGCTCGGTCGCACTGCGCATCACCTCGATGCAGATCGCGACCATGTCACGGGCGCGCAGGTCCCCCATCAACTCATAGAGGCGAGTCGACCCGACGACGTCGGCGAACAGAATCGCAAGCTCGATGTCTTTTCCCATGCGAACGAGATCGGCGACCGCTGCGTTGATGCGACCTGTTCACGGCGCAGCGTTACCCGTTGATTATACGCGACATCTCCTGCACCGCTACCGGAGCCCGAGCCGCGCAAGCGACACCGCGGGCACGCCCCGGGATTCAGGCACCCGGACGCGCGGCGCTCGTCGCAGCGAAGTCCGGCGTCCCAAGCAAAACGGCGATCTCGCGCAGCAGTCCCGCGCCCGCGCGCGCATCCCTCACGCCCTCGCTCAACGCCCGCCGGAAGCTCCGCGCGCCGGGCTCACCGGCATACAGACCGTGGATGTGACGCGTGATCGCGGCGAGGCGCTCGCCGCCAGCGAGCTGGCGCTCGGCATACTGGGCCATGCGCTCGAGCAGCGCCGCGCGCTCGAGAACCGCGCCCCCCATGCCTCCCTCAAGCGCACGATCGAGCTCCGCGAGCAGCAGCGGCCGGTGATACGCCTCGCGCCCGAGCATCACGCCGTCGCACCACGTGAGCGCCTCCAGCGCCGCCTCGCGGCTGCGCACGCCGCCGTTCAGGATCACGGGTAGCGGCGCTAACTCGGACTTCAAGGCGCGCACGATGTCGTAGCGCAGCGGCGGAATCTCCCGATTCGCCTTCGCAGAGAGTCCACCGAGCACCGCCTTGCGCGCATGGACGATGACCGCATCACAGCCGGCGGCGGCGACCCCGCGCACGAAGCCCCTAAGGTCACGCCAGTCGGCCTCGTCGAAGCGCGCCGTGGCGCTGGAGGCCTGCGGCCCCCGCCCCGTCACCACACCGATGCGGATCTTGACGGTCACGGGAAGCGGCACCGCCGCGCGCATCGCGGCGACGCACTGCGCCACGCGCTCCGGCGCGCGCATGAGGCACGCGCCGAACTCCCCGCTATGCACGCGGTCACTCGGACAGCCGCAGTTGAGGTTGATCTCGTCGTAGCCGGCCTGCGCTCCGATCCTCGCCGCTTCAGCGAGCTCGGCCGGATCACTGCCGCCCAACTGCAACGCAAGGGGATGCTCCTCGGGATCGAACGCAAGCAGGCGCGCACGGTTGCCGCGCAGAATCGCTGCCGCGGTGATCATCTCGGTGTAGAGCAACGCCTGTCGCGAGACACCGCGCAGGAAGTAGCGGCAGTGCCGGTCCGTCCAATCCATCATCGGCGCGACCGAGACCCGCCGATCGATTTTTGCGCGCGCAGAATCGGAGGAAATGCCTATTTTCGTAGGCTTTTCAGACTCAGGCGTTTCTGCGGGATTGTTGGGCATTCCTGTTAGTTTTGGGTTGCGGAGGTGACGTAAAGGTGACATGAATCGCTTGTCACCTCCAATCCTGGCATGGCAAATGGCAACGATCCCGATGGCACCACGCGATACACGGCGATCGTTCGCATCCGCAAACGAAAGGCCATCATCCACCAAGAGTGCAAGACCTTCACGCATCGTGCGTCCGCCCTGACTTGGGCCAAGCACCGCGAGGTCGAACTCGAGAAGCCAGCGACGCTCCGGCATGGCCAACAAGAGCCGATCACGCTCGCCGAGCTCATCCGCTGGTACATCGACACGTTCGAGAGCCTCTCGAGGTGGCAGCGGAGCAAGCAACAGCACCTCGAGTTCCCGGAGGCATGAGATCGGGAAGGCCAACGTGTTCGGCTTGAACGCCGCAAGGGATGGGCTCTTTGCCTGGTTCCAGGCGGCATGGGTTCGTGGACACCTCGAGTCTGGACGATGACACACGCACGGTGTTTCGTGAGCCCGTCACATGACACGCTCACAGCTCTGCCTAGATGGCCACCGGTGGTCGGCCCACTCACAGAACTCCTTGAGTCGCACCCGCGTAGCGGCGCCGGATCCCCCGCGGCCCCGGCAATTACGTATGGTCGCGCCTCGGCTCGAGATCCTATCCTGCCCATCAACGGGAGGGCACCCCGATGGGCGCGGTCCGGTTCCACGCGAAGACCCTTGCGGCACTGCTTCTCGCATGTGATCTCGCCGCCTGCAGCGGCGGTGGTTCTCCGGGCGGCGGTATGACTGACACATCGCCCGCGATGCAGGTCACTGCGCCTTCAACCGTCGCGGCGGGCAATGGCGTCGCGACCATCATGAGAACCGCTCAGGGTTTGAATCCGGCGGCTGCGGTACCGCAGCTCGCGATCGATCCGACGAGCTACATTCTCGTGTCCTCGAAGCGTCTCTCCCTCACGACGTTCAGCTACACCTATCGCGTCACGGTCGTGAACTCCGGCGCCGATGCGCTCAATGTCACCGCCAGTGTCACAAGCACCGCTGGCAACGCTCTCGTCACGGCCGGTGCCGTCACCTTCGGCGACGTTTCCGCCGGGGTACGCGTCGCGAGTCAGAACACCTTCACGGTGCAAGTGACGCGCACGTCGCCCGTGACGCCAGCGGCATTCCAGTGGACCTTCGCGTTCGACACCAAGTTCGCTGCGACGCTCGACTCCGCGGCACGCGCGACCGCGACCGTTTCCATCAACGGCGGCACCGTCACGACCACCTCGACCTCGGGCATTCAGTTCTCGCTCGAGGTGCCCGGCGCCGGACTTACGGCGCCCACCACGACCTCGGTCACGCCGATCACGAGCGTCACGGGGCTCGATGTACTCGGCCCACTGGTCGCGGCGGTCCATCTGGACCCTGCCGGCACGGTCTTTCGACGGCCAGCCACCTTGAGCATCAGCGGCATCGCGCTCGACCCGGCACAACTGCAGGTGTACGCGATCTCCGACGATGGTCATACGATCGAGGCGCTGCCGTTTGATGTCCTGCAGGGCAGCCTCGTGATCGATGACGTGAACCACTTCTCGGACATCGCGGTCTTCGGAGCGGACGCGATCACCAAGGACTGGTGCGCCGCAGCTGGAAGTAGTGCGGCGTACGTACAGTGGAATCAGTACCTGGCGCAGCTCGATCCGAACCTCTACCCGCAGATACGGGCGCTGGGCGTGCTCGCGACGCTGCAGGCGTGGCTGCGCCAGTGCAACCCCGTCGACGATCCGACGCTCACACCGAGCTTCGATTACGTCGCGCAGGCCTACGTCAACGAAATGACCCGCTGGTTCAACGCACAGCCGGATGGCGTCGCGGGCCTGCTCACGATCGCCGCCACGCCCCCTAGCCGGACCGCCGACGCAGCGATCGATCAGTACGAGACCTTCGTCAACACGTCTTTCAATCGGTACTGGCTGGAGCTTCTCAGCTACTCGTCTCAGGGCGATGAGACGGTCCTGGATCCGCTGGTCAGCGCCGGTGCCGGGCTCGTTCCTGCGGCGCTCTCCAATCAGTTCGCCATCGACAACAGTGATTGCCAGGCTACCCCGGCGAGCGGCGACGGGCTGCTGTGGTCGGATCTCGACTTCGCGGGCTACTTAGAGACTGTGTGGGCCGATTACGTCGGCTCACTCGTGGTTACGGCTCTGAATGGAATGACAGCGAACCTCTTCTCGCAGAAGTACTGTGGGACTACCGGTCTCAACGTGCTCGCCCTCAACGATCTGCGGGTCGGCGAAACACGTGCCGCGGAGGTCTTTAAGCAAGACGGCTCTCTCGCCTCCGACTTCCCGGCCGTTTCTCTCGTGTACAATGTGCTCCCGGACAACGGCGTGGCGAGCGTCGATGCAAATGGCATCGTCAAGGGGCTCGCGCCGGGCCAGACAAACCTCCACGCGGCGCACATGGCTGGCGCAATCAGTCTCATGGACACGAGCGCCCCGATCAATGTGCCAGCGCTCGATTTCCAGATAACTCCCGCTGTCGCGCGGATGCGGAGGGGCTTGGATTTCGCAAACGATACCGTGAATATGGAAATCACATCAAATGCTGGTCCCTATGGTCCCTGCCCCATAAGCGGATACTCTTGGTTCACGAGTGACGTCGGCATTGTCGATGTGACCCCTGGGGAGAATACTGAGTTCGCCGGCGTCGGCGTAAGCTGGATTCCGGCCTTCCACGATGGCACCGCGACGATCACGGCGACCTGCCAGCAACCGGCTCTGGATGGCGACCATATGGCTGCGGCGCGCGTAACCGTCTATAGCTCGATCATTCTCACGCCACAGAATGCGTGTCTGACCGTGGGTCAGACCCAGCAGTTGACCGTGTCGCTGGGCGCCGACGCCTTCACCGACCTATTTGTCCCAGTGACGCTGTCGGTCGACTGGGCGTTGCAGTCGCCCGGGATTGTGTCGGTCGACGCGAGCGGCGTGCTCACGGGCCTCGCGCCGGGCAGTACCTCCATCCAAGCCATCCTCAACGACCACCCAGGCTCGGCGCCGCTGACCTCATCGACTACATTCACGGTCACGCCCTTCCCCCTGTGCGGCTCTTGGGCCATTGACGCCTATGACGTCCAGATGCACCCCTATCCCGAAACGGATACTTACCACCGCATCGCCGTCGTGACTCCCACCGGCTCGGCGAACCTCTACAACGTCACGGTTACGGGTGTCGGCTCCTTCCAGGGATCGTTCGTCGGGAACACCATGACGTGGTCGGACGTGCACTACGACGGCTGGTATTTCTCGTGCGCCGACAATGTGGTCACCGTGAACGACGACGGAACGCTATCGGGCTACGCGACGTGGACCGAGCACCTCTCGCAGGACTGCTCCACGACGCCCGTCGCGGATGGCTACACGACCTTCACCGGGTCGTTGCAGCAGTAGATCTTGCGGATCTGGCGGGGCGCGTCAGCGACATGTGCCGGTGGATCGCCGCTGCAGCAGCAGCAATCCGCCGATACCGCAGGCCAGCAGCCCGAGCGTGCCGGGCAAAGGCACCGGCGAGGTGGTCCCGGTCTGCAGCAGCGCGAAGGACTCGGGATCATAGATCTCGAAGCCCTGCGCCCCGGGCTGACCAGTACCGAGCCAGTTGAACGTCATGGAGAAGCCGCTCAGCGAATCGCCGACGGCGATGCCACCCTGGGTTGCGAGCACGTCGAAGGCGGCCGGTACACCGGGTGCGGAGGCGAGCACTTGCTGGTCCCAAGCCGCCGACAAGGACGGGTCGGAGGAGATCGTGAGGGAGGCTTCATCGTACAGTGCAGGGTCGAACAAGATGTCAAAGAGCCCGACCGCACCCCCGGTGCTGCCATCATTGAGCACCGAATAGTCATAGCGATACTCGTTCCCGCCGAGCCCCTGGAGCGAATAGCTGATCTGCGCGGCCTGCGAAGGCATTGCCACCGCCGAGGCGATGGCGCAGAGGATCGTTGCGAGCGATGATTTCTTCATAGTACTCGACCTTCGCCCGTTCCTGATCGGGTCTTAGCGGCTCCATGAGTATCATAACAAGTAGCTGTCCAGCCCTGCCCATCGGAATCGGGACCGGCGGTCGCTCCCCCAGCGCTGGACGAGGCGCATGTCTGGCGTACTCGATATGCACGCAGCCGCCGCGCACGTTGTCTCCAACTTGGCTGCTGCGGTTCGATCTTGAGACGATGGCAGACGAGCCCCGGTCACGGACCCAAGTTTCCGCGCCGGGTGGCCGCTCGCCTTGCCCCATTGATGATTCAACATATTCCACGGCTGATTGCATCATCCCGGACCGGCGGCGCGTCGTAGCCAGTCCAACGAAGACCAAGCGTCCTACCGGGATCTGATCCAGCGGTTCGATGCACATGTGACGCGACTCGCTCACAAGAAGACGGAAGAAGCGAAGACAAAGGCAGGACATGCCGCGCTCCACCCTACTTAGCTCGAAAGCAGCCACCCAGACGTGGTTCAGCGTTAGCTTTCCCATGATCACTCACTGGACTCAACGGGCGGGATCGGAATGATCCGCTCGCGCGAAAGCTCGGCACCGTAGGCGAGGGCCGCAAGCACGTCCTCGCGTGTCAGTTGTGGGTAGATGCTGAGCAGCTCCTCAAACGTGACGCCGCCGGCGAGGTGATCGAGCACGAGAGAGACCCAACCCAGTTGTCCTTGATGCACGGTCTACCGGAACAGACCTCGGGATCGATGCTGATTTGCGTCCGTGGTTCACAAGCGGAGGCTACCGAGCATCATCTGGGGGCGCAAACGTCCCATCGGCAATGCCCGTCCGTCCAATTTTTTGACCGTTTTCTGGAGGAGACGCGGAGGAGACACGATGTCACCTCGGGTCTCAAGCGCTTGATTTACAAGGTCAATCCCGGACCATCGGTCCAATCCATCATCGCCTCCGGCATATTCGCCCGGCGATTGAATGAGACCGACCGACACGACCCACCAAGGGGCGCATGAGAATCTCGTGAAGTGTCAATCGGAGCACCGCGCTCGGCGGAATCTCGCCAGGAAGGATTGTGTGGAGCGATGTCGCGGATTGCTGAAGCATCAGCCGGTGTGCCCCCACCGCACGGATTCACCTCGCGTGACGGCCTGTCGCAATCCGTTGCGTTGCGACCGTCGCGTTCGGGGCCCTCTTGGGCGCAGAGAATCGTCTTTCTGACGCGCCGCGACCGGGTGGAGTAGAGTGCTGGATTGCTTTTCCAATCAGTAAGTCCACATTCGTTCATTGCGGAGCTCTCGTGAATATTCGCAAAAACCATCAGGCAAGACGCCAGAAGGAATCTCCCTGTCGATCCGGCTGCGGGGCGTCATCGTGAGACTCAATGCCCAGAAGTCGGTGCCCTCCCCGCAAGGCCGTACCGAAAGGCTGCGTCGCAGCCGCGCATCTGCCCTGGCCATGCGCGCGGCGTATCCGAGCGTTCAACAGCTCCGGCTGGAGTTGAACTTCGAGGGCGCAAGCTCGCACGCGCCGGCTGCTCAGTCGCACCTGCTGTACCCGCCAGCGCGGGCGTTCTTCGAGTTTCCGTGCCCCCATGCCGATTGCGACGGTGAGTTCGATCTCACCGCAGTCGTGCAGCGCACAGTGGTGGACAAGGCGCATGCCTCGCAGGGGACCATCGTGTGTTCCGGCTCGCGGGCCTTCGACCATCGCTCGAAGCAACCGTGCGGGTTGCACTTGAACTACTCGGTGACCGCACTCTTTTGAGAGATCCCCCGCCGCCCCGGCAGAAAACCATACGGCTATGCCCCGAATGCGGTATCGTGCCCGCCGGCTCCTGATCTTTCGGCTTGTCTGTCCTTGGTCTCACGCGCCGTTCCGGCGCGCTTAAAGCGAGACCAAAGTCTGCCACCCTCGCAAAGCTTGGCGAACCAAGGAGGCAGCTCCGTCTGCCAGCTCAAATCTTTTTCG
>Ga0187780_10004633_pt1 | contig 10282 bp, 10 predicted proteins | sample 1015_Q2_SP10_20__FD_132429 | JGI IMG/M metagenome (GOLD analysis project Ga0187780, IMG submission 132429) | Tropical peat soil microbial communities from peatlands in Department of Meta, Colombia - 1015_Q2_SP10_20_MG | ecosystem: Environmental > Terrestrial > Soil > Wetlands > Peat | place...
CGGGGAAGACCCTGATCCTCCAGCGGACCGGGACCGCCGAGCAGTGCGATCAGATGTACGAGATCAACGTCGACGGGTCCAACCTGCACCGCGTCTCGGACGGCAAAGGCCGGAACACCTGCGGGTATTTCTTCGAGCACGACAAGAAGATCTTCTACGCGAGCACCGAGGCGGCCGATTCGGTCTGCCCTCCGCGCCCCGACTACTCGAAGGGCTACGTCTGGGCCCTGTATCCGTACGACATCTATACGGCGAACGCCGACGGGTCCGATAGACGGCGCCTGACCTTCAACAACGCCTATACCGCCGAAGGCACCCTGTCCCCCGACGGCAAGCGGATCGTGTTCACGTCGCTCAAGGGCGGCGACTTGGACATCTACACGATGAACGTGGACGGCAGCGACGTCCGGCAGCTCACCCACACGCTCGGCTACGACGGCGGGCCGTATTACTCGCCCGACGGCAAGATGATCGTGTATCGGGCGTTTCACCCGAGCACCGCGGCCGACAGCGCCGAGTATAGCGGCCTGCTGGCGCAGCACCTGGTGAAGCCCACGCGGATGGACATCTGGGTGATGAACGTGGACGGGTCGAATCAGCACATGGTCGTGCACGTGGCCGGCGGCCCGAGCTTCGCCCCGTTTTTCTTTCCCGACGGCAAGCGCATCATTTTCGCCGCGAACCCCGAATTCGAGACCAAGCAGAGCCTGAACTTCGACCTCTTCATGGTCAACCTGGACGGCACGGGCCTCGCGCAGATCACCACGTCGCCGGAATTCGACGCGTTCCCGATGTTCTCACCCGACGGCAAGCAGCTGGTGTGGATCTCGGGCCGCCTGCGCAAGGTGCCGCACGAGTCGAACGTCTTCGTCGCGGACTGGGTGGAGCACCCCTGACACAGGGCGCACAGGGATTCCAGGCGTGGGCGATGGGGTGGATCAAGTCGATCGCCGCCGCTCTCGTCATCTGGATTTTTCTCCGGTCGTACCTCATCGAAGCGTTCCGCATCCCGTCGGCGAGCATGGAGAACACGCTGCTCGTCGGGGATTTCTTGTTCGTCAACAAGGCGGCCTTCGGTGGCGAGCTCGAGATCCCGCTCGTCGGGCTGCGCTTCTTCCACGTGCCCGGCTATGAGGAGCCGAAGCGGGGGGGCGTCGTCATCTTCCGTTCGGTCGAGGACTCGACGCCGAACCTCGACATCGTAAAGCGGGTGATGGGCGTCGCGGGCGACACGCTGCAGATGGTCCACGACACGGTGATCCGGAACGGGCACCGGCTCGATGAGCCGTATGCGCTGCACTTGGCGGCGGGCATGGCCGCTCCCGAGGAGGACTTCAGGCTGCGCCAGATTCGCGCGCTACAGCTCCCGCACTATGTGGGACGCGACACCGCCTCGTATCACCCCACCACGCACGATTGGGGCCCGATCGTGGTCCCGCGCGACAGCTTCTTCGTGATGGGGGACAATCGGGACGAATCCTACGACAGCCGCTATTGGGGGTTCCTGCCGCGGAGCCACATCGTGGGACAGACGCTATTCATCTATATGAGCGTGGCCACCGATCCGTTCCGGGTTCGGTGGAATCGGTTGTTTCACCATCCGTCGTAGGAGCCTCCAGCACGGCCGCCGACGCTCTGGCGTGATTCAGACGTAGCCCCCCGACCGCAGGGCTCCCTCCAGTATCGACTCCCATCCCACCCGCTTGCCGACCGCACCAGTCGACAGCTTCAAATATTTTCTCGCGTAGTGGCTGGCCGAGCGCGGCGACAGCAACCGGCTCGCGGTAGACGTAGGAGGTTGTATATGGAAGAATTCGGCAGCACTATGCCGGAACGGATGATGCGACAGACGCGTTGCTTCCTGCTCATGCCCCTTGCTGTCGTCACCGCCGCACTTCCAGCCGCCTGCGGGGATCCGCCGAACTTCGACTGCGTCCAGAATCCTTCCGCAGGCGGGTATCCTTCGATGTACTACGACTCCATTGCCCAAGCCGCAGAATCGCTGCCAGTCGACTCAGGCTTGACTGGTTACCAGGAAGGGGCGTGGGACGCCATCGACGCGCATATCCCGGGGGGATGGGCTGGGGCCTACGACACGTTGGTCCCGGGTTCGAACCGCAATCGCCTCGCTCTTCTGTTCGCCGACACGACGCAAGTCTCGGCAGCGCTCGACTCATTGCGCCGCTACGCGGGGCTCGCTGGCTTCACGGCTCCCAGTACCCGGGATTCCATCGTCCTCCGCCAGGTTCGCTGGACATGGACCCAATTATACGATTGGCGGAACTACCTCCAGATTCAAGTCACAGCGCCACGGACAGTTTACGGTATTGAGATAAACAACAATGTGATCGAGTTTGGGGTGGCGTCTGCGTCGGACGTCGAGCCCACCTTGCAGCAACTCTCCGCGTTGCAGGTGCCGTGCGGGCTCGTGGTCGTCGACGTGGCAGGGGTTGGGACGTTTAACTAGCGCCGCCCCGTTGTCCCCGCCGAGTCCGCCTCGCGCGCCGCCTGGAGCATCCCCTGAACCCGCGCCGTGTTCGCATCGGCCGGCGCGACCTCGAGATACCGCTGTAAGGTGACCGCGGCTGCGGACATGTTCCGCTCGCCGGCAAAGAGCACGATCCCCTTGTAGAGCAGCGCTTCCGGAAGGTCCGGGTGCAGGAACAGCGCCTTGTCGACCGATTTCATCGCGCCGTCGATCTCCCCCGTCGAGAAGAGAATCATTCCCAGATGGGCGAAGGCCTCGGCGCTCTCCTCGGCATCGGGCTCGAGCTGCACCGCCTTCATGCTGACATCTGCCGAAGACTTGAACCGCCCCTGGATGAGATAGAGGTGGCCGAGCTCCACGAGCGCCGGCACGTCCGAGGAATCACGTCGTACCCGAGCCTCGAGCTGCGTGATGCGGAGCGAATCGAGCGGGCCGGCCTTCCCGAACGGCCCACCCGGTGGCGCGGCCGCTCCGGCCTGCTCACCCGTGATGCTCCCGCCCGGCTCACGCGCCACGACCGATTCCTTGAGTGAGAGCGCTGCGACCACCGCGAATGCCGCGAGCCCGGCGCCCCAACCGAGAGCCGGGGGGACTCGAAACCGCTTGGCGGTTGCTCTTGGCGCGTCCGCCTGAGCGGGCGATGTCTGTGCGCCCACGGGGGCCGACCCGGGCTGCGCCTTCCGCAGCCGCTTCATGTCCTCGTTCACCACCGCCAGCTCGGCTTCGTCCCGCTGCTTCAGGAATGCATGGTCCGTCGCGGTCAGGCGCCCCGCCGCGAGCTCGGCGTCCAATTCCTCGATCGAGGCCTTGAGCCCGGCGCGCCGCGCCCGCAGGTCGGAGAAGCTCTCCTCAGTCGGAGGGGGCGTTCCCGTCGCCGTCGCTCCCTGACGCACCCAGCGCCGCACCGCCGTCCACACCACCGCCGCCCCGCCGAGCAGCGCGAGCAGCGGCAGCAGCCAGACCGACAGGTTCACACCGGAGGCCTTGGGCTTGAGCAGCACCCACTCACCGTAGCGCGACACGAAATAGCGGCGCACCTCGTCCGGGCTTTCTCCTGCCGCGAGCTTCTCACGCACGACCTTTTTCATGTCGCGCGCGAGCTGAGACGGTGAGTCGAGAATGGAGAGGTTCTGGCATACGGGACAGCGCAGCGCGCTCGCGACGTCCCGCACCTTCGCTTCGAGGGCGCTATCCTGCGTGACGGCCGTGTCTTGCGTTGCCTGGGCCGCGAACGCGGCGCGCGGGAGCGAGAAGGCGAGGGAGATCAGCAGGACCGCCGCACGGGCGGCAGGCCCGACCAGCTTACTCACGCGGCGCGGGAGCGTTCTGCACGTGTCCGGGTGTCTGCCCCTCGGCGGGAGCGCCTTCGGGGCCGCCGGACGTGGCCGCGAGGAGGCGCGGCACCCACTTGTCCGCGGACGCCTCGTCGAGCGGGCCGATCTGCTTATAGAGGATGCGCCCGTCCCGGGCGATGAAGAACGTCTCCGGAACGCCGAATAGCCCGTACTGAATGGCCGTATGGCTTCCCACGTCGACGACGTTGATCCAATCGCCGCCCCTTTCCTTCAGCCACTGCTTCGCATTGTCGCGCGTGTCCTCGTAGACGACGCCGACGATGCGGAGCCCCTGCGGGCCGTAGCGCTTGGCGACATCGAGCATGACCTGATGCTCCGCCCGGCACGCGAGGCACCACGACGCCCAGAAGTTCACGAGCACCGCCTGGCCGGTCAGGTCGTGCAGGTGCAACGAATCGCCCGTCAGCGTCTGCAGCGCGAAATCGGGGGCGGGCTTGCCGGGAAGGGGGGACGGCACCGTGTGCGCGTCGCGCGTCAGCCCCCAGGCCAAGAGGGCGAGGAGCGGAAGACTGCTCAGGGGAATGGCCCAGCGACGCCACCGCATCAGCGCAACGCTTCGCTCGGGATCCGGCCCTTTTCGGTTTCCGGCTGCGCGGCCCGCCGTGCCGCTTCAGCCCGGCTCCGCCACAGCGCGAATAGCGCGCCGAGTCCCACGATGGCGCCGCCCAGCCAGATCCAGCCCACGAGCGGGCTCACGATCGCCTTGAGCGTCGCGCTTTGGCCGTCCTGCGTATACGCCATCAGGACGAGGTACAGGTCCTCGCGCAGTCCCTCTCGCACCGCCGGCGTCCCGATCGGCTCGACGGCCGTTGGGTAGTAGTTGAGGCGCGGAGACAGCTTCGTCACCAGGTTGCCGCCTGCGTAGATCGTGGTCGCCGCGATCACACCGTCGCGGTTCGACTCCTTCACCGCCCACACGGAGTCGAACTGGACCCGATAGCGCCCGACCGTCCCCGTGCCGCCGCGCTGAATCGTCCATTCCTCTTCTTTGCGGAACGTGGCCGAGGCCGCGATCCCGACCGCGACGACGAGAATCCCCGCGTGGACGACATAGCCTCCGTAGCGGCGTCGATTGCTCGTGGCGACCCGCCATAGGGCCGTCACCAGACCCTCGCCGTTGCTGCGTCGTCGTACGCGCACCGGAGCCGCGACCTCGGCGACGAGGAGACCGGCGGCGAACACCGCGAGGACGAAAGTGAGCCAAGCGAGCGGCGCCCGGATCCCCGCGACCGCGAACGCGACGCCCGCGCACAGGGCCACGACCGTCGGCCAGCGGAACTTGCCCCGCAGCAGCTCGAGCGAGCCTTTGCGCCACGGCAGGGCGGGGCCCACGCCCGCCAGAAACACGAGCATCAGCGCGATCGGCACGCTCATCTCGTTGAAGTACGGCCCGCCCACGCTCACCTTCGCGCCCCGCACCGCCTCGGCGATCAGCGGGAACATCGTGCCGAGCAGGACGACGAACGCGAACGCGGTGAACAGCAGATTGTTGATCATGAACGCCGTCTCGCGCGACAGGGCCGCGTCGAACCGGCCCTCACTCTGCAGTGTCTCGCTCCGCCACCCGAGCAGCGCGAGCGAGCCGAGCAGGACGATCGCGAGGAACGTCAGGAAGAAGGGACCGATGGGACTCTGCGTGAACGCATGGACGCTCGCGAGCACGCCGCTGCGCGTCAGGAACGTGCCCAGCACCGTGAGCAGGAACGTGCCGACGATCAGCGTAATGGTCCACATCTTCAGCATCCCGCGGCGCTCCTGCACCATCACCGAATGGAGAAAGGCGGTGGCGGTCAGCCAGGGCATGAACGACGCGTTCTCCACCGGGTCCCAGGCCCAGTAGCCGCCCCAGCCGAGCACTTCATACGACCACCAGGCGCCGGCCAGAATGCCGAGCGACAGGAACGTCCAGGGGATCATCGTCCAGCGGCGGATCAGCTTCGGCCAGTCCTCATCGAGCCGGCCGGCGAACAGCGCTCCGACCGCGAGGCTGAACGGCACCGACATCCCGACGTAACCCGTGTACAGCATCGGGGGATGCACGCCCATGAAGGGGCTGTTCTGGAGCAGCGCGTTCGGACCGGGACCATCGAGCGGCGCCGGAGACAGCACGCGGAATGGATTTGCCGGCCAGGAGATCAATAAGAGGAAGAAGACGTTCACGAACAGCAGCGTGCCGAGCGCGTAGGGGACCTGCGGATCCCAACCCAGCGTGGCTTCGCGCCGCTTGCTCCAGCGCACGAGCAGCGCCGTGTACCCCGAGAGAATCAACGCCCAGAGCAGGATCGACCCCTCGAGCGCGCTCCACAGCGAAATGACCGTGTAGAAGAGCGGGGTCGTGCGGCTGCCCACCTGCGCGACGTAGCTCACGCCGAAGTCGTGCGTGATGAGGGCGCGTTCCATCGTGGCGAAGGCGATCGCCACGAGCGCGAACACCGCGAGCCCGGCGCGCTCGGCCCAGACCACGTAGCGGCGGTCTTCCGTGCGCGCGCCGATGAACGCGGCCGCCGTCCCGACGCCCGCGAGCAACAACGCGAGCAGCGTTGCGAAGTGGCCGACCTGCGCGTTCATGACTGCTGCTTCTTGAAGAGCTGCCGGTAGTACTCGGCGGGTTTCGCGCCGGGAGGCGGAGCCTTGTACTCGTTGGAGTGCTTGACCATCAGGTTGTGCGAGTGGAACACGCCGTCAGGCGACCAGACACCTTCCACCACCGCGCCGATCCCTTCGCTGAACATCTGCGGCGGCAGGCCCGTGCTCACCACGTCCACCGTCGCCTGACTATTGATGTCCTGGAGCCGGAATCGCAGCTCGTGCGTGTCCGCGTTCCACTTGATGCTGCCCGGCGCCACGATCCCTCCGAGGCGCACGCTCGAGCCGTACACCGACGATCCCTTGGCCAGCAGCTCGGTGGGAGTGAGGAAGTACACGAGGTTGTTGCCGATGCCCCCCCACACGAGGTAGGCGAACACCAGCACGATGACTCCGCCCCCGATCGCGAGGCCCGCTTTCTTTCCACTCATCGCCATGGGTCAGGAGCCCCCTTGCTTGGCGGCGGAGCGGGCCCGCGCGAGCCGCCGCCACACGCGCCAAGTGTAAAGTGTTACAAGACTTGCAGTTATAACGTACGCGGCGACTACGAACCCGACGTTATCCACGCCCCGCCTCCGGCTCAAGCTCGAGCTGCTCCACACTCGCTTCCAGTCGTCCGATCTCGTAGCGCCGCGACATCAGATAACTCGCGCCGAGCGCGAAGGCGATCATCATGACGCGGAGCGCCACGACCATGTGGGCGTCGACCGTGCTCGGGCTCGACTGCGGCTGATGCAGCGTGCGCCACCAGCGGACCGAGAAATACACCACAGGGAGAATCAGGTACCCCATGATGGCGACGAGGGCGCCCACCCGCGCCCGAGCATCCGGATCCTCCAGGAAAGCCCGCACCAGCAGGTATCCGACGAAGATGAGCAGCATGATGGCCGTCGTCGTCAGGCGGGGGTCCCAGGTCCACCACACTCCCCAAGTGGGCCTGCCCCAGATCGACCCCGTGATCAGCCCCGTGGTGTTGAACAGGACCCCGACTTCTACACCGGCCTGGGCCATGTAGTCGAGCCCGGGGCGGCGCAGCGCCAGGTAGAGCACGCTCGAGACGAAGGCGACGGTATAGGACAACCCGACCGCGATCCAGCTCGGGAAGTGGACGTACATGATCCGCTGCACCTGGCCCATCATCGCGTCCGGCGGCGCCCAGATGAGCCCCAGGTACAGCCCCCACGCGACGAGTGGCACCGTGACCCAGCCCGCCACCCTGCCCCACCGGTCTATGCTCACGTACGCCCTCTCATTCCTCTACTACGTACTCGAACGTCAGCGTGGATACGGTCAGGAACAGCACGTCCGTTGCTGCTAGCAACTTAACCCAAGAAGCAAGCTCGTTCATCGGATCGCCATGCAACACGAGGCCCGTGGCTTTGACCGCGGCGAGCACCACCGGGATCAGGACCGGGAACATGAGCAACGGCAGGAGCACCTGCCGAGCACGGAGATTCGCCGTGAGCGCGGCGTAGAACGTGCCGGTCGAGGCGAGAGCCACTGTCGCGAGGAGCGACACGCCCACCAGGCCCGGCAATTTCGGCCAGAGGTCGATGCTATAAAGGATGCCGGCAAAGGGCAGGAGCAGTATTTCCATCATCACCATGACGGCGAGCGTCGCCAGCAGCTTGCCCAGGTAGAGCGCCTTGCGGTCCCCGGGGTAGACGCGGAGCGCGTCGAGCCCGCCGCGCTCGAGCTCGAGCTGAAACGAGCGATCGGCGGCGAGCTGCCCGGCGAAGAGAATGGCCACCCAGAGCAGCCCAGGCGCGAGGTGCTGCAGCAGCGTTTCCTCACCGGTCGCGTAGCCGGGCGAATCCGGACCCAACGCGAACCCGAAGGTCAGCAGCATCAGGCCCGCGAAAAACGCCATCGCGTTGAACGCCGCTTTGGCCCGCTGCTCGATCAGCAGGTCCTTCCAGAAGATCGCCCACGACCGGCTGAGCTCCGTACCGATCACGTGACCTCCTCGAGCGCGGCCGGGAAAATGTGCGCGGGGACGCCCGCGGGCGGACCATCGTAGATCGCGCGTCCGGCCGACAACACCATTGCGCGGTCGCAGTGACGCAGGCTCCGTTCAACCAGGTGTGTGGCGACCACCGCCGTCTTGCCGGCGGCGCGGAGATCCATCAGGAAGCGATCGACCAGCGCCAGACCGTCGGCGTCGAGCGCCGTGTAGGGCTCGTCGAGGAGCACGAGATCGGGATCATGCAGGGTGGCCCGCATCAGGGCCAGGCGTTGCAGCATGCCCTGTGAAAAGGTGCGCACCCGGGCGTCCGCTGCGTGGCGCAGGCCCGCCTGGGTGAGGCGGCCGAGGAGCGTCTGGTCCGTTAGGGACAGGCCGTACATGCGCGCTGCGAAGTGGAGGTTCTCGAGCGCCGACAGCTCGCCATACAAACCGGACGCGTGCGCCAGAACCCCGATCCGAGCGCGCACCGGGCCCATGTCGCGTCCCGACTGTCTCCCGAACAGGCGCAATTCCCCCCCACTCGGCCGCGCCACGGTGGAGAGGATGCGGAGCAAGGTGCTCTTTCCCGACCCATTGGGCCCGAGCAGGCCGAGGATCGTGCCTGGGGCTACGGCAAGGTCGAGCCCGCGGAGCGCCCATGCGCGGGCGAACCGCTTGCGGAGGCCTTTTGCCTCGATGATCCACGGGAGTTCTGCAGCGGCCTGTGTGGGAAGGACGCCAGCCGGCGGAGAACGCACGGCAGGAGGTTATCACTAGGCGGGAGGGGCCCACAAGAGCCGCACCGCCCACCCATTCGGGTGGTTGACAGCGCGGCCGTTCTGGAGTCTAGTCTCCCGTAGAAACGGTGAGACTGGCCGCCCCGAGGGAGTGTGCGCTATTGACGGGTGTCGGTTCGAGGCTCATAGTATAGCCTCGATTGCGGTCTTGATCGCGAGGGTCCGTGTTCCGCCTAAGCCGTCGGCGGGCGCTGTGCCGCCGCGCGGCTGGTATTGACGGGTCCTGATTCGGGCTCCATGATACGTGCCTCGCGGAGGGCGTATCTCCCGAATCGGCATCATCAATACCGAAGAGGCGCCCGTGATGAGGTCTGGTTCCAAGGTTTCATTCTCGGCTCTGGTGATCGCGCTCACAGTCGGTGGCGCGGCTGCTCTGTACGGACAGGGCGCGGGCATGACGGTGGACAGTATCGCGGCGGCCCGCGGCAAGAGAGTGTGGTTGGTCAAACAGTGCTCAGGATGTCACGAGCTTGGCCGGAGTCAATCGACCGGCCCAGACCTGATCGGCGCGACCGATCGGCGTAGCACCGAGTGGCTGCGGAAGTGGCTCAAGGATCCCGTGAACATGACGGGGAATGACTCGACCGCGGCCGCGTTGAAGAAGCAGTACAATTCGCAGATGCCGAATCTGAAGTTGAGTAATGATGAGGTGGACGCACTCATCAACTATCTTGCGGAGAAGACGCAGGAGCACCGCGCCGGCAAGTAGGCGGCGCGGCCTTTCATCAAAGCGCTCCCCAGGAAAGCGGGAGCCACGTGGTTAAGGAGGCAAAACGATGCGCTGGCTAAGAGCAGTTGGAGTGCTGGGTGCGCTCGCGGTTGTGGCGCAGGTTGCGCAGGCCCGTGTTCCGTCGTTTGTGCGCATGACCGGGTATACGTGCAATCAGTGTCACATGACGTGGACGCCGACCCCGGACTTCACGTTCACGGGGCAGAAGTTCCGTATGAACGCTTACCGTGAGCCGTTTATTGCGGACAAGATCGAAGCAGGCAACGAAGGCGCGTTGAACGGCAAGCGCCTCGTGCTCGGGCTCCAGAATCCGTGGACCTGGCACTATCGGAGCAACATCTTCTCGCAGTCGAAGGCAGCGAGCGATCCGGCGGTGCCTTC
>Ga0187780_10004636_pt1 | contig 10279 bp, 9 predicted proteins | sample 1015_Q2_SP10_20__FD_132429 | JGI IMG/M metagenome (GOLD analysis project Ga0187780, IMG submission 132429) | Tropical peat soil microbial communities from peatlands in Department of Meta, Colombia - 1015_Q2_SP10_20_MG | ecosystem: Environmental > Terrestrial > Soil > Wetlands > Peat | place...
CGTCGGGTGCGCCGCAGGGAGCAGCACCTGTACGATCTCGTTCAACACCCTGGACCTCGACACGATCGGGATCGTCTACTCGTTGCTGACGTACACCTTCCAGGGCATTACCCCGTCTCCGGCGACGATCGACGGTAACATGGTCACCGATAGCAGCGCCTACGGACTCCTCGCCGAGCCGAGCGGAGCCACGGGGATCACCACCATCGAGGGCAATGTGGTCGACAACCTCCTCAGCGGGGCTCCGGGGGCCTTCCTCCTAGGAGCCGCCTTCGAGGTGACGGGCAACACGTTCATCGGGACCAGCACGACGGGGTCGAACGGCGCCTCCCAGGGGCAGGACGGCTGCGGCTTGGGGCCGATCAACACCGCGTCCGTCGAGGCGACCGACTGCTTCAACTCGGGATTGACGGCGGTGACGATGAACGCGAATCTCTTCCTGCAGACGACCACCTATTGGGACGCGACCTTTGAGGGTGCCTCGACGTTCTCGGGCGGCGAGTTGGTAACGTTCGACGAGAGCGGACTGGCGACCTCGACCCTCTGGTCCGTGACCTTGGACGGGCTCACGGGAACGACCCCGGCGCCGAACCCGATCGTCGAGGACCTGCAGAACAGCTCGTCGCCCTACGCGTTCACGGTCGGCCTGCTCGCGGGCTACCTGGCCTCCCCGACCAGCGGCACCGTGTCGGTCCTGGGCGCGCCGCCGTTGCCCCAGCTGATCACCTTCACCGTGGCGCCCCTCCTGAAGTTCGCGGAAAGCAACCTGCCAGCGGGCACGCTCTGGTACCTGAACATCACGGGCGAGCCGTCGATGAGCGGGACGGGGACGCAGCTCAGCGTCTCCCTGCCGAACGGTCACTACACCTACACGGTCGGAACCGTGAACAAGCACTGGGCAGCCCCGGGCGGAGCGTTCACGGTGAGCGGGGTCCCGTTGTCGATCCCCGTGCTGTTCACGAAGCAGGGCTTTGCCGTGACGTTCACGGCGACGTTCCCCTCGGCCCTGAAGCAGCTGAGGACGCTCGAGCTGAAGGGCTGGACCGTCGTGCTGAACGGGACCGTGGAACACAACACCGGCACCACCATCCGCTTCACGGACATCCCGAACGGAACGCTGCCGGTGCTGGTGACGGGGCCGTCCGGCTTCGTCGCCACAGGCTCCGGGACGGTCACGGTGAAGGGAGCGACGGGTGTGGCCGTGACGATCACGAAAGGGAAGACCGTCACCTTGACCTTCCATCAGAAGGGGTTGAGCGGGGTGACCTGGTGCGTGAGCCTGGACGGCTACCAGCTGTGCAGCAGCTCGGGGAAGCAGAAGTTCGCGAACCTCGGCTCGGGCACGACGTACAGCTACATGGTGGGGCCGGTGGCGGGGCACTCGGTCTCGATGAAGATCGGGACCCTCTCGGAGCCGACGTCCGGGCCGATCACCATGACGAAGACCACGACGGTGCAGCTCACCTACACGGTGAGCGTTTAGGGGGCCAAACATCCGTAGAAGGGAGATCGGCAGGCGCCCGGCCCGAGGCGGGGGCCTGGGCCGGGCGTCACAGGACGAGCGGCTCGCCCGTGGACGGCGTCCCCTTGGGGCAAGGGGTCGCCGTGCCTACGCTGCGGGTCTCTGCGATAGGGGGCTAGAGGGGATTTCCCTCAGGAGCCGGGCGGATCGGTCGCCGGTCGGAGCAACCGGGCCCGAGCCACGCGCGGCCGACGGCGCCCGGTCCCCGTCCGCGCCTTAATCTAACCGAGCCCGATTCGCGCCGGGGATGGTCCGAAGGCTCGCCGCCATCATGTTCACCGACATGGCGGGCTACTCGGCGCTCGCCCAGGTCGACGAGGCGTCCGCCCTGGCCGTGCTCGAACGGCACAACCGCCTCCTTCGTCCGGTGTTCTCCCGGTTCCGGGGAAGGGAGGTGAAGACGATGGGGGATGCCTTCCTGGTCGAGTTCGAGAGCGCGCTGGACGCCACCCAGTGCGCCCTCGAGATCCAGCGGCTCCTGCACGACTACAACGCGTCGACACCCGGGGAGTGGAAGATCCGGGTCCGGATCGGCATCCACGTCGGGGATGTCGTGGAGGCGGAGGGCGACGTGCTCGGCGACGCGGTGAACCTCGCCTCGCGCATCGAGCCTCTGGCGGAACCCGAAGGGATCTGCCTCACGCAACAGGTCTACGACCAGGTCCAGAACAAGATCCGGGTCCCGGTGGTCCGGCTTCCCGGGACCGAGCTCAAGAACATCCAGGCTGCCCCGAGCGTCTATCGGATCGTCCTACCCTGGGACACGCCGCCGGGCGAGCCCGCTCCGGTGGACCGCCCGCCCGGCCGGCATCTCGCGGTCCTCCCCCTCGCCAACTTCAGCCCCGACCCCCACGACGGCTACTTCGCGGACGGACTGACCGAGGAGCTGATCACGTCGCTCTCGCAGGTCCACGGCTTGAGCGTGATCGCTCGAACGTCCGTGATGCCGTACAAGACCGCCACCCGGTCGATCGCCCAGATCGGTTCGGAGCTGAACGTGGACACGGTCCTCGAAGGAAGCGTCCGCAAGGCGGGGAACCGCATGCGGATCAGCCTCCAGCTCATCGACGTGCGGACGCAGCGGCACATCTGGGCGAACACCTACGATCGAGGGGTCGACGACGTGTTCGCCGTGCAGACCGACATCGCTGAGCGGACCGCGGGGGCCCTGCGCCTCGAGCTGAGGCGACGCCAGCCCCGGGGGGACCGGGGTCTGCCCACCGACAACCCGGGGGCCTACGACCTGTACCTCCGCGGGCTGGTGGCGGGCAGCGGGAACTATCCCCGGCACCTCGAGGACGCGTTCCGGTTCTTCGAGCAGGCGACCGCGCTCGACCCGGCGTTCGCCGAGGCGTTCGCGGCCTGGGGGAACCTCTACGTGACCGCGGCAGGCGATCACATGCCGATGCGGGAGGCGATCCCGCGGGCTCGCCCTCTGGCAGCCCGGGCGATCGAGCTGGACCCCCTCTCCTCCGATGCCCATGCGACGCTCGCCAACATCGCCCTTCAGTTCGACCTCGACTGGAAGACCGCGGAGTCCGAGTTCGAGCGGGCGATCTCGCTCAACCCCAGCAACGTCACGGCCTACCGCTTCTACGGGCTCCTGCTGATGGCGATGGCCCGGCCGGACGAGGCGAAGGAGGTGTTTCGTCAGCTGGTCCGCCTGGACCCCGCCGGCCCGGCGCGGGCGAGCCTGGTCTGGAGCGAGTTGGACGCCGGCGACTTCGACGCCGCACTCCGGCTCCTCCAGGACGAGATCGAACGGGACCCCTCCGCGAACGAGCTGCACATTGCCTTGGGCATGTGCTACTGGGTCGCCGGGCGCCGTTCGGAGGCGTTGCACGAGGCGAGCCTGCCGATGTCGGACCTGGAGGGCGACAACCGTTTCGACCTCGCCCTGCTGCAGGCCGTGCTCGGGCGGCCCGACCTCGCCCGCGGGGTCCTTGCGGAGTGGGAGGGCGGAACGTGGAAGGGCTACCTCTCCGGGTGCTATGCGGCGATGCTCTACGCAAACGTCGGGGACCCGGAGAAGGCGCTCACGCTCCTCGAACACGACTACCGCGAGGGAGACCGCATCCTCTGGCTCTGGTCCCGCAGCCTGGCGTTCGATGCGATCCGGGATGACCTGCGCTTCGTGAACCTTCTCCGCCAATACGGCCTGCCCCTCACGCGCCCCATCCGGGGTCCCCCCCCGCCGGCTGGACCGGGCTGAGGTGGCGCCCGGACAGGCCGGTGGGGTTGCCTCCTTCGCGTCCAGGGGACTCGCAGGTCGCCCGGTCCGTCGTCAGCCGGCGCCCTGGGGCGGCGGGTCCGACGTGAGCACGACATAGGAGATGTCCCACGGGCACGGCGCCCGGGCGCATCCCCCGCCTCCCATCTTGATCGACGCGCTCTCGATACCGAACGTCCGGAACGTCTCCCGGGCGAACGCGGGCCAGCTCAGACCCTTGTTGTACGAGGGGCCGGAGACCGGCGTCCCGCAGGCCATGAGGGTCGTCGTGCCGTGGCGGCACGTCACCGGGGTGGTCGACCCGTTCGCCTGGCCCAGGACCCACAGATAGATCGTCAGATCCCCGGCGAGCCTCGTCGTGAACGAGGCCGGCAACTTACGGTCGGACGGACTGGTCCAGTGATTGGCGCACGTGTTGGAGAGCAGGTCCGTTCGGTCGTTCGTCCCCTGGTTGTAGGCCAGGGCGACCTCGAGGTACGCCTCGGCCCCGGCCGGGGGCGTGAGGTTGACGGAGTAGGTGGCCGGCGAACGCAGGGTGACGTTGGCTTCGAAGATCGCGGTGTGGCCGAAGATCCCATTGTCCAGCCAGCAGGTCGAGACAAGATGGAACCGGTCCCTCTGTGAGTCGCTGACGGCCCCGGGGCTCCCGGTCGGCCCGTGGACGAACGCGACGATGAGGTACTTCGTCGCTGCGGGGTCGCGCGTGGCAGGGTGCGTGGAACAGTTGACGTACTCCCCGGCACAGCTCCCGAACGAGGCGAAGCGGACGGTGGGCAGAGGGGTCCTCCCTCCCACGGCGCCAGTGGGAGCCCCCGCGGTGAACGGGAGCAGCAGGGTTCCCCCCAGCACGACCATCGCGAGGAGGGCCAGTGCGACCGGGGCTCTCAACTCCGCCGGACGTCTGCGCATGCCCCGTCCCCAAGCGGACCAGGCGAGAGGCTCGGGCCTCAAGCACTTATCGGGGTGGGGCGCAAGGGTCGGTCCCCGTCGTTAGGGAAGGACGACCTCGATCGGTTGGGTGACGGTGAAGTTACCCATCCTGAAGCAGAACGCTCCGAACCAGTACTCTCCAGGGCGGAGCTCCTCGTGAAAGGACAAACGTACCCCGGGACCCCAGTAGGGGCTCGAAGCGTTCAGGGGGGTGGTTCCGCACATCAGCACTGCTCCGCTGGGAACCACCCCGACGGCGACCGAGGTGTGATCGGTCTCGCCCGCCCCGACCAGTTCGCCACCCTCAGGCGGGACCGCGAACTCGATGTTCGAGGCTTGCGGGTAGTGCACGACACTTCCGGCCGGGTAGAGCAGGTGCTCGATGGGCCCGATGGCCCGAGCGGGGCCTGCCCAGGGCAGGACCGATCCCGCGGCCACCGCGGCGAGAGCGAGCGCGACCGCAACGACGAGCCTCGGGTCGGGCATCGGATAGACGGCAAGGCCTGGGGCCCCAAGACGGTTACCGGAAGCGAGTCCTGGGGACCGGAACCGTCGGTTCGGTGTACGCTGGCTCTTGGGACGCGCCGATGGTCCGTCGACCCTGCCGAGGGAAGGGGTCCCAGTCGGCAGACCTGGCCGCCCCGACCCGTGAGCCTCCGCTCGCCCGGTACAGCGCGGATCGGTCCGGGGCTCGACGTCGCCTCGCCGCGGTTCTCGCTGCCGGGCTGGCAGCACCACCACATCACGAATGCCGTGAGCGGGGGCTCGCATGCTTCAAACTCCGGCGGGAGAAACCTCCCATCCCGACCGAAGTGCCGTTCCAGGAGGTCTAGCCGTTAGGTAGGTGGGTTCGTCCGCCCTGGGTCCCACGTTGGAGCATGCGCCGGTCTGCCGGAACTGTCAGTCGCTCCTGGACCTCGCACAAAGGGACGCGGTCCAGGCCCAGCTCCACCGCAACGTCGCGTGTCCGGGATGCGGCATCCTCTGCATCTTGGAGGGACCGCAGGCGAACGTCGCCTACGCGCGCTGAGCCGGAAGGACATCCCTGCAGGGAGCTTAGATGAGGTTCGTCCCGATCTCACGCGACCAGCCTTATTCGTTTGGGCGCGCGTACCTCCCCGATAGGGTGCGGTGCCCCGTTCTAGTGCCGGAGACCAGGGCCTGTGCGCTTCGGGTCTGCCCTAGGAGGAGGTGAGAGGGCCCGTCCACACCCACCGCAGAACGCGGAAGCCCGAGAGTTTCGGCAGCCACAGGCTGGGCAGTACCGGTCCGGGGCCGAGGCCGCTCGAGCAGGGTTCGGTCGGGGGCCCGGTGCCGACCGACGCTGGGTCCCGGGTACGTGAACGGAAGAAGGACCCCCCAGGGGTGCTGCGCGAGCGCTCGAGGGAACCCCGACCTGCGAGGCAGGGCGGGGGACGATCCACGGTTCGTCCCGTGAGGTCAGCCATTGCACGAAGGCCCCGAGGAGAAGGGCGATCGCGCCGATCTCGAGGTACCACCCTGCGTCCGCCCCCCAGGTCCCGGTCCCGTTCGGACCTGAGATCGTACCCCAGAATGAGTTGCAAGGGGAGCCTCCACCGGAGGAGGAACATGGGATGAAGGACCCGCTGGCCAACGCCGAGGGCTGAACGAGGGGAACGAGCGCGATCGCCCCGACCGAGACGATCGCAAGCCCGATGGTGAGCATCTCGAAGGCACTTCCGCGGGAGGGGCCGCAGAGCGTCCCGAAGGTCCAAAGCAGACCGACGATTCCCGCGACGATCGACAGTAACGTGACCACGATCCCGAAGGCCAGCACCGCTTCGTAGAGGCCCCCCACCTGACCGAGCCCGACCGACGCGTAGGTGCCCGACGCAGGGGATTGATCCACAGAGGCCGTGAGGGCGTTCCCCGGCAGGAAGCTCAGCGTGTAGTGATGGCCGCCCGTTGACAGGGAGAGAGACCACCACGCGGAAAGCATCGAGACGCCGCTGAGGGTCCCTGCCACCATCGCGAGGACGGAGGCCAGGAAGCGGTTCCAGTTCATGCTCCTCGCCGCTCGGCGGATCGAGACGGCCTCACAATCCCCCCATGGGGATTAGGGTTCGGCCGGTCGCTCGCAAGCCTCCGCGCCGCCCTCTCCTCGATTCACGCTCCGCTCGTCCCTCGTTCGGTCTCCTGTCCGGGCCTACTTCCTCCGCAGCAGCGAGAGCGCGATCGACCGGGTTCGGATGCTGACCGATTACCGGAGGTTGCCGGAGGTCTATCGCCGGCTGTTGGAAGGACGAAGGGAACGGGACTCGGTGAAGGCGGTGGTAGCGGCGAACGTGGATCGTCCACAGCCGCTGTGGCCAACATCGACCGGAGGCATCCGTCCCTAGATTCAGGCCATCAACGAACTGGCTTACACGATCGTCTTCACGCTCTGGAGCAAACCCCTTCCGAACTCGAGGGACGTCACCTACCTCTCCCGTGTCGACCGGCAAGGGGACGGGGCCCCGGTCGTCTGCGCAAGGGGGCTTCCGCCCGGCGGTGGGAGCCTCTTCGCAGAAGGCTTCAGCTGCGACCTGCCCCGCTTCCTTCGGGAGATCGGCACCGCCTAGGTTGGCCCGCTTCCCTGATCGGGGCCGGTGCTGCCGTGGCAGAGGCGGACCCTGCCGCAGCGGTGCCCGGCCCTAGTAGCTCAACGGTTGACCTTCGCTCGAGAACCGCACGGGGCGATTGCATGCGGGGCAGACCGTTTCGACAGGTTCGGTCATGAAGACCTGATGGACCACAGCGTCGAACTGTGCCCCGCAGGAACAGTAGAAGGTGCGCTCGACCTCCACCAGGTTCTCGTCGCGAAGGAACGGGGTGGTGGCGGCGAGCATGGCCTAGCGGGGCGCTGCCGTATACATCAACCCGCAGTCAAGTGACGTTGATACGTGGTAACGTGAGGCCGGAGCGCGAGGGGGCCGGCTGCTGCGAGAGAGGGGGCGGAGCGACGGGGGAAGGTACGTCCAGAACCGTCCATTCAGCCGTAGACCCCGATGTAGATCGTCACGTCACCGCTGTAGCCCAACTGGCCCGATACACGGACCGTGCCAGAGGACCCGGCATAGACGGTGAGAATCTGGGGGGACACGACCACATTCGTGGCTCCAGGGGCGGTTGCGTTGTCGACCACTACTAGACCGTGCGACTGTGAGTTGGCGTGGTTGGACAGGTCCACTGCGCACTGGAAGTACCCGTCGAACGAGGGCTGGGGCCAGCCGTCACAGTTCGAGGATGACGTGGCATTGTGCCCGTCGTTTTGAAGTAGGATGACCTTCGGCGTGACCCAGACCGTCACGCTGAACGACACGACCGCAACTCCGAGCAGGAAGCCGGTTACCAAGAACACCGCGGGGATCGTCCAGCGGAACCTGCCCGGCCGTCGCCTCGATCTCCTAACAGCCTCTGCCGGGGAGGCATCGACGTCTGTTGGGCCTCCTTCATCTACCGGCCCTGACGCGTTCACCTTCGGCCCCCCGGTGGTCATGCCTCGTAACGAGATGAATGGGCTGGAGCGTCGACCCCCCTAAGGGGAGACTACCTCTGCCGTCGAGCGAGCCGAGGAAGGCGAGACGAGCGAGCGACGATCCGAGAGGGGGTGGATAAGCGATTCAGCCTCGTCGACCCCACCGGTTCCGTGCGGCAGCGCTGACAGCAGTATAGCCGCCGATGACGGACAGGAGGAAGCCGAAGAGCATCAGTGCTCCTGTCTCCAAATCCTCGGCGCAGGGGGCCAGCAGAGAGCAGCTCGAACTCAACACGAGGTCCCACACGTAGGCCGAGGTGGCGATGACGAACAGCCCCACAATCAGGACGAGAAGCCCGACCAGGATGCGAAGGTCGGCGGGATACCCCGGCATCGGCCCCTACGTGCCGAGGCCCACAGAGGACTTGACCATATCGAACCGCCTTAAACCTGCCTCAGCCCGGCGAGGTTCCGGCACCGCCCGAACCCCATGGCTTCGGTGAGGCTCCGCGAGCCGAATCCGATTTGCATCATCCCCTGCCTCTTAGTCCGCCCTAACTGAGGAACGATAGGCAGGATCGAGGGGCCACCGGCCAAGCTGACGTCCTTGACCGAGCGAGGACCATGAACCGCGACGGCGCGCTTTGCCCGAGCAGGCCCACCCCCGCCGTCCCGGCAACACCCTCCGCACACCAGAGGTTGCCCACCCACGCGGTGTGCCTTGTCTGCATGGCGGGGCACCCCGGAGGGTAGGCACCTCCGTAGAGGTCTTCTTGCAGCTATCGAGGTGGAGGGAGAAGCCGCGTTCTGGAAGAGCCTAGGGCCCCCGTGGCCTACTCCTCTGGTCTTCGCAGGGGACAAGGCGATGCGGTCGTTCGATGCGCGACGACCCGCCTTACTTGGATCCCTTCCGAGAGACTCTCACCTGCATGTTCTCGGGCCGGCCCCTGACGTGCGCTCAGCTCGCCCATCAGTCATCCTGATTCAGCTGGTTCTAGCTCTCATCATCGCGCGCCGTCGTAGGAGCATCGGAGGGGGGCCGGGTCGCGGAGGGGGCCATCTGACGAAGGATGCGGTCGATGTGGAAGATGCCTCCGCGCGCCCCGCACTCGCGCACGCGCGGAAGGTCCGTCGGGTCGAACGACCCGTCGACCCAGGTCGGCCCGCCGGAGGCGACCGCGCGGACGATGGACCAGTCCGGGTCGATCTCACGGGGAGAGACGATGGCGTGGTCGACCCCCACCGCTCGAACGGACTGGACGAGCGTCAGCGGATCGGCCGTCGGCCATGCCTGCGCGGCCACAAGGCCCCGGGCGTCGAGCTCCACTTCGAACGCGAACTCGGTGGAGAGCTTCCAAGCGCGGGCGACCTCCCGCGGTCCCTGGAGCATCGCACTCGAAAGGACCGCCCGCTGCGCGCCCGCCACGAGGATGTCGATCGCCTGGTCCGCGGTCCGGACACCCCCGTCGATCCAGAAGGTCGCCTCCCGGGTCAGCTCCTGCAGGAAGTCCAGCTGGGGTTCACCGGTGGCGACGCCGTCGAGGTCGACCAGGTACAGGAGAGGGTAGTCGGCCACTAGGCGATCGACGACCTCGAAGGGGTCGAAGCGACTCCCTTCGGGGGTCCGTGCCGGCACCGGTCCGTCCGGCGAGGGAAGACAGATGTCCCCTCGTTGGAGGAGGAGGCAGGGGATCAGTCCCGTGGAGACCTCGGTCGGGGCGGACGCGAGGGGCCGGCTGCGGTTCCGGGGGCGACCTGCCACGCCGTCTCCACCCGATAGGGGGATTTCGTTCTTTCCTCCCCGCCGAGGTCGCGGAGGGGGGGCGCAGCGCTTTTCGCCCCCCTCGCCGGTTCCGGGATGCCAGGAGGTGGTGGGCAGCTGACGGTGGCCTGGATCGGCGACGACCGGCCGCTGAGGAAAGTCCCCTCTCCGGGAGACGCGGGGTCGGGTGGGAGCCCGACGGGCGAGAGTCCGAGCTCCGGAGCAGAAACGACACAGTCCGGTGGCACGAGGATGGGGGTCGCCCCGGAGGATCCACCGGGATATGCTGAAACGGCCGCCTCCCCGGGAGCAAGCTCCGATCGGCGGGGTGAGGTGTCTCCCTGACCGCCAAGGCGA
>Ga0187780_10004637_pt1 | contig 10278 bp, 7 predicted proteins | sample 1015_Q2_SP10_20__FD_132429 | JGI IMG/M metagenome (GOLD analysis project Ga0187780, IMG submission 132429) | Tropical peat soil microbial communities from peatlands in Department of Meta, Colombia - 1015_Q2_SP10_20_MG | ecosystem: Environmental > Terrestrial > Soil > Wetlands > Peat | place...
CCGATCCGCCGCACTCTCCGTGAGAGATTTCCGATGCCAGCTGAGGCTAGAATGGTGCGTCGAAGTCCGGGACTGGCACCTACCGGGTGGAGGAGCGATCCGTGGCAAAATTCTTCGTCAACCGACCCATCGTGGCCATGGTCATCTCGATCGTCATGGTAATCGTGGGCCTCGTCGCCATGGTGCAGCTCCCCATAGCCCTCTACCCGAACATCGCGCCGCCGGAGATCTTGCTCACGGCCACCTACGTCGGTGCCGACGCGCTCACCCTCGAGCAGTCCGTGGCGACACCCATCGAGCAGCAGATGAGCGGCGTCGACAAGATGATTTACATGTACTCGACCAACGCCAGCACCGGCGGTCAGATGAACCTGCGCGTGGACTTCGATGTCACGAGCCAAGCGAACATGGACCAGGTGCTGACACAGATGCGGTACACCCAGGCGCAGTCGCAGCTTCCACCGGAGGTCGTGAGCCAAGGAGTCACGATCAAGACGTCGACCACGAGTCCCCTCGCCCTCTTTTCGCTCTACTCCCCCAAAGGCACACGCGATGCGCTGTTCCTCGCGAATTACGGCTATATCAACATCAACGATGCAATGACGCGGGTTCCCGGCGTCGGTCAGGTGACCATCTTCGGCATGGGCCAGTATGCCATGCGAATGTGGGTGAACCCCGACGTCCTAGCCAAGCTCAACATCACGGTGAGCGAGATTATCCAAGCGATCAAAAGTCAGAACACCGTGAACCCGGCAGGCCAGGTGGGGGGGGAGCCTGTACCGCCAGGACAGGAGTTCACGTACACGGTGCGTGCACAGGGTCGGCTCTTGAGCCCGGAGCAGTTCGGGGAGATCATCGTTCGTGCAAATCCCGACGGGTCGCTTGTACGCGTGAAAGACGTGGCGCGTATCGAGCTCGGTGCGCAGACCTACAGCGTGCAAGGGCGGCTCAACGGAAGACCCGCCGCCCTCATCGCGATCTATCAGAGCCCGGACTCAAATGCGATCGATACGTTCCGGGGCGCCGAGAAGCTCATGGAAGAAGCGAAGACGCGCTTCCCTTCGGATGTGGACTACGTGGTTTCTCTCAACACGACGCTCGCCGTGACCGAAGGGATTCGAGAGATCGTAAAGACGCTGTACGAAGCGCTCATCCTTGTCATCATTGTGGTGTTCATCTTCCTCCAGGGCTGGCGCGCAACGCTCATCCCCCTGCTCGCGGTACCGGTCTCCCTGGTCGGGACCTTTGTCTTCTTCCCGATGCTGGGCTTCTCGATCAACACCCTCTCGCTTTTCGGATTGGTGCTCGCGATTGGCCTCGTCGTCGACGACGCCATCGTGGTCGTGGAGGCGGTCGAGCACCACATCGAACACGGACTCTCGCCACGCGACGCCACGTTAAAGGCGATGTCCGAGGTTTCGGCCCCAGTAATTGCGATCGCGCTGATCCTTTCCGCGGTCTTCGTCCCCACTGCGTTCATTCCAGGGATTACCGGTCGTCTCTACCAACAGTTCGCCGTGACGATCGCGGTTTCGGTCGTGATCTCGGCCTTCAATGCACTGACGCTCTCCCCGGCGCTCTCCTCGCTCTTGCTCCGCCCGCGCAAGGAGGCGCGTGGGCCCCTCGGCGCTTTCTTCCGTTGGTTTAACCATTGGTTCGGACGAGCGACGGATGGTTACGTGAGCGGCTGTCGCATCCTCATCCACAAAGCGCTCTTTGCGGCAGCGCTCCTTGTCCTGTTTACGGCGTTTGGAGGGCTCTTCGGCTCGCGGCTCCCTTCGAGCTTCATTCCGGAAGAGGACCAGGGTTATCTCTACGCCAACGTGCAACTTCCCCCGGCTTCGTCCCTGCAGCGGACGGGTGACGTGTGTACGAAGATCGAGGCGATCTTGAAGGAGACGCCCGGCATTCAATACTTTACGACGGTCGTCGGCTACAGCCTTCTCAGCACGGTGAACACCACCTACAACGCCTTCTATTTCCTGACGCTCGAACCTTGGCACGAGCGCGACGCCAAAGGCCTCACGGCGGCTGTCATCATGCGACAGCTGAATGCAAAACTGGCCGAGCTCCCAGATGCGCAAGCCATCGTGTTCTCCCCACCTGCCATTCCGGGCGTAGGCACGTCGGGCGGAGTTTCGTTCGTCCTCGAGGATCGTTCCGGATCGGGCATCAGTTTTCTAGCCGAGAACACCGCAAGGTTCCTTGAAGCCGCCCGCAAGCGTCCGGAGTTCGCAGCCCTCTTCACGACCCTGCTGCCGAGCGTTCCGCAAGTGTTTGCCGATGTGGACCGGGAGAAGGTGCTCAAGCAAGGCATCGATCTTTCGTCGGTCTACCAGACCCTTCAAGCCTTCATGGGGGGGTATTTCGTCAACTACTTCAATCAGTTCGGTCGTGTGTGGCAGGTCTACGTGCAGGCGGAAGGCGACTATCGCACCCAAGCGCAGAACGTGGGACAGTTCTACGTGCGCAACAAGGAAGGCGATCCCGTTCCCCTTTCGACGCTCGTAACCCCACGCGCAACGAATGGGCCAGAGTTCACCGTGCGCTTCAACGAACACCAAGCTGCGCAGATCAACGGAATCCTTACGCCCGGCTACAGCACGAACCAAGGCATGCGTGCGCTCCAGGAGGTCTTCGCGCAGACCATGCCGCGCGCCATGGGTTTTGAGTACATGGGAATGTCCTTTCAGGAGAAGGTGGCCTCGGAGGGGGTGCCCGCGAGCGTCATCTTCGGCTTCTCGCTTTTCATGGTGTTCCTGATTCTTGCGGCGCAGTACGAGAGCTGGTCACTGCCCTTCAGCGTGCTGCTCGTGACGCCGGTGGGAGTCTTCGGCGCGTTCCTCTTGCTCTGGCTGCGCGCGTTTGAGAACAACGTGTTTGCGCAGGTGGGGCTGGTCATGCTGATCGGCCTCTCTGCGAAAAATGCGATCTTGATCGTGGAGTTCTGCAAGCTCGAGTATGAGAAGGGAACGCCGCTCATCGAGGCGGCGCTGGCGGGAGCGAAGCTTCGGCTCCGCCCCATCCTCATGACGGCGTTCGCGTTCATCCTCGGGGTCGTGCCCCTCGTCGTCGCCTCGGGAGCAGGTGCCATCTCGCGCCAGACGCTCGGAACAACGGTTCTGGGCGGCATGCTGGCGGCCAGCCTGCTCGCGATCTTCCTCGTTCCGGTGTCGTTCTACGCGGTCGAGCGCTTGTCCAAGGGCCGTACGCAGGAAGCGCCGGCGCCAAGTCCGACGGTGGCGCCTGCTCCCGCCCCCTCGGAGCCGTGAGGCCCGGCTAGGGACTCGGCGGTGGCGGGGGTACGGGTGCCGGGGTTCCCGGTGCCGCGTCGAGCGACCAGCCTCCGCCCAGCGCCTTGTAGAGCTGCACCACGGCGATGAGCTGGTCCCGCTCGATCTGCGCGAGTGTGGTCTGGGCGGGGAAGAGCTGCTGCTGGGCGTCCAGCACCTCGATGTAGTTGGAAAGTCCGTCGGTGTAGCGCAGGAGAGAGAGGCGCACCGACTCCTCCAATGCGGTCACCGCCACGGCCTGCTGCTCGCGCGACTCGATGAGCTTCTGCCGGGCCGAGAGCGAGTCTGCGACCTCCTGCAGGGCCGTGAGCACCGTGCCCTGGTACTGAGCCTGGGTCTCCTCCAAGCTCGCCTGTGCCCCCTTGTATGAGTAGTAGAGCTGGCCGCCTCGAAAGAGGGGCTGCGCTGCAGTGCCTGCGACGCCCCAAAGCCCCGTCCCCTTCGTCAAGAGATTGGACAGTTCCGTGCTCTGGCTTCCATAGATGCTGGTGAGACCAATCGCCGGGAGGAAGTTCGCGATGGAAACCCCGACGTTGGCATTCGCAGAGAATGCCAAGTCCTCGGCCTGGACGAGGTCTGGCCGTCGTTCGAGGAGCGCCGACGGAAGTCCTGCCGGGACTTCCGGCGACGGCGTCTTCTGCTCGATCAAGACGGCACCGCGCGGAATCGGTCCCGGCGGGTGACCGAGCAGGACGCAGATCTGATCCTCCTTGGCGACGATCTGCGACTCGAGTCTCGGGATCGAGGCGGCGGCCTGCGAGAGGGCGGCCTGGGCACGCTCGACCTCGAGCTTGGACGCGACGCCGCCCTGGAATTGCCGCGTGAAGAGCGCCAGGGTCTTTTGGAAGGTATCCACCGAGTTGCGGGTGATCGCGAGCTCCGCGTCCAGCTCCAGGAGCTCAAAGTAGGCTTGCGCGACTCCTGCGACGAGCGAGAGGATGACGCCTCGGCGCGCAGCATCCGTTGCGAGGTACTGCCCCTGCGCCGCCTCCGTGGACCGGCGGATGCGACCCCAGACGTCGATCTCCCAGGAGAGGTTCAGCGCGGTCGCAAAGTAGTTTGTCGTCCCCGTGTTCGAGCCCGAGAGCCCGCCGAGGAAGCTGTTCCTTCCTCGGGAGGCCGCGAACCCGTAGTTCAGCTGGGGGAAGATTTCGGAACGCGCGACCCCGACCCCGGAGTACGCTTGCTCGACCCGGGCCACGGCGACGCGCAGGTCGTAGTTGTTCGCAATGGACTCCTCGATCAGGGCCACGAGCGTCGGATCATTGAACACCTCCCACCACGGAAGATCGGCGAGCGACGTGGCGGAGGGCGGCGGCGACTCACCGCGGAAAGTCTCGGGGGAGGCGAGAGGCGGGCGCTCGTAGTTCGGACCGACGGCGCAGCCCGCGAGGGCGAAAGTGGCGAGAAGGGCGGCCGGTAACCCGGCGAGGATCGTCCTGCGGCCCATGTTCAGCCGGCCACCCCAGGGAAGCGAGAAGGCGCTGTGGACGCGGATGGAGTGCTTCCGGGGCTCGTCTCCGGCGGTGCGGTCTGGACATTCACCACGGAACCGTCGCGGACCTTCTGCAACCCCTCGACCACAACGCGCTCATTCGGCTCGAGGCCCTTTTCAATGATCCAGAGATTCTCGATGCGGTTGCCCGGTTCCACGCTGCGAATCGAGACCTTGTTGTCCTTGTCGACGACGGCCACGTGATACGTGCCCTGGAGCTCAGAAACCGCACGCTGGGGCACGAGCAACGCTCCCTTCTTGAGGCTCGTGACCGCGCGGACCTTCGCGTATCCACCCGGGCGCAAGAGATTTCCTGGATTCGGAAACTCTCCCTTCACGAGGAGGGTCCCCGTCCTCTCGTCGACCTGTCGGTTGACAAAGATGAAGGTCCCGCGCTCGGGAAAGAGGTTGCCGTTCGTGAGAATCATTTCCAGGCCTCCGGGTTTGCCACGAATCTCTGGGCCTGGGCTAGGAGGCGCGACACCCGGAGGCTTTGCCCCCGAAAAAGGCGATTCCTCTTGGCGCAGACGAGCTGCCAGAGTGAGGTATTCGCGCTCACTCACGGGGAAGGCGACACGGATGGGATCCACCTGAGACACAGTCGTTAAAACGGTGTTCTCGCTGATGAGATCCCCGACCTGGCCCTGGGCGGCTCCTGCAATCCCGTCGATCGGCGACTCCACCTTGGTCCATTGCAGGTTCAAGATTGCCTGGTCGAGAGCCCCTTTGTCGGCCAGCACAGCCGCAGCGTTGGCGTCCCGAATTTGTGTAGCATTGTCAAGTTCGCGCTGGCTCACGGCCCCTTCCTTGGCGAGAGGGGTGTAACGAGCCACATTGATCTCGCTCATTTTCAGGAGCGCCTGCTGCCGCTCGAGCGTTCCCTTGGCCTGCTCGAGCGCTGCGAGGTACGGGCGCGGGTCGATCAGAAAGAGAAGGTCTCCCTGCTTGACGAAGCTTCCCTCTTGGTAGCGCTTCGCCTGCAGGTACCCGGTGACTCGGGCACGGATCTGCGCCGTGATTTGACCCTCGAGGGTTCCCACCCATTCCCCGGTGATCGGCACGTCGCGCTGGAGAACCTGAGACACGACGACGTCAACGGGCAAAGCCTCCGGGGGTGCCGCCTTCTTGCATGCAGCAAGGAGACCCACGGCGACGAGGAACGCAGCCCGGCGGCGATGAGCGAAACGTTTCATGGAGCGTCATTCCTCTGGTGAAACCGCATTTTCCCCCCCGGCCCCCCGCGAAACCCCGACTATACCATCCACAAGAAGATCTCACGGGGGCTCAAAGCGCGACGAAGGGCGCGCAGATTGGGGGATCTTCGCTGCACCGTGGATGCTGCGCCCAGCGCGTTGACCAGCGCTTTCAGGTCGCGAAGACTCGAAGCGGGGACCTCTGGGTGAGCTATCGCTTTCACATGAAACCAGTCGGTTGCGATGGGAAGAGGTCGCAAGGAGCGCCACCAGGCTGCGACGGAAGGAGCGCTGCACGTACCCCCTCAAGGCAGTGCACAAGAATGCTGGGGCACGCCCGACCACACCACGCGACGCGTCCGGATCTCGAGCACGGCAACCCGCTTGAGCTGCTTCCTGTGCACCGTCAGCAGGCCCCCGCTCCTGGGGTACCGAGGGCGTAGCGCGCGCCGGCCAGCGTCGAGGAACCCTCTGACTTGTTCTCGTCCATGGCGCGAACCCTTGGTCGCGTCGCCTGCGATTTCATCGTTGACCTCTTTGGCACGAGGCGTAGAGTGGAACTCGTATCCGGCCGCGCGGTGCGAGGAGACCGAGGTCTTGCTCCCATCAGCGCAACGGCAGCGTCGTGCGGGGCGGATACGCGTTCGGGGTTGGTGGGAGCGGGCTACGTTCGAGCCCCTCACATCCAGGAGCTGCAAAAGAACAGCTCGGGGCGCGAGGAGCGGACGCAGGCGCGGGGAGTCTTCCCGGACCCGGGAGCTTCCACACGTCCGCGGAGGTCGACGGGAGAACGCGAGCTTCGCCGCCAGCCTGGGCCTCTCGGCGCCGAGCCCTCACCAATCCACGGTGAGCTTGGCTCTCGAAGTCACCGGTGGGCAGCCGCGAAGGGCGCGCCTCCCCGAGCGCGTCGGGCCGGCGAGGGTGTGCGCCCGAGAAAGAGACCTTCGAGTCCCTGATCGAGGCGCATCGCCGCGGCGCGACTTCGCGGCCAACATAAACGGGCCGCCCCGACGGAGGCCCGGGAAGTACCCGCCGCCTCGGCGATCGCAAGAAATCCTTCCAGTCTGCCCGAATCACGACGGGGGGGCACCCGTCGAAGCTGCGCGTGGGGCGGTCCCCGAGACATCGTGGCGGAACGGGGCATTGGCCGCCGAGGCCTCTTGGTGCTCAGCCCTGTGTGTTGCCCGACCGAGCGGATCTATGCCGGGAGCCCCGTGAGACGCGCCGACAACTCCCACAGCTGCGCCGCATTTCGGGGATTTTGGGCCTCGGGCGTCGGAGTGGCGCGGCGCCGCTTTGCGAAGTAGCCGCCGCTTTCGCCCTCCACGTCAGGGGACGAAGCGAGGTAGATCGAGGTTTCCGCGCCCTTCGCGGGAGTGAGGAAGAAGGGTCGCAAAAGGAGGGTCAGTCCCTTCGCCCACACGCCGTTGTTCTGGCCGAGGCGGGTCGCGACGGCGCCGGGGTGGAGCGCATTTGCGGTCACGCCGCGCTCGACGATGCGCTTCGCCAGCTCCTGGGTAAAGAGCAGGTTGCAGAGCTTCGAGAGTCCGTACTGGCGCATGAAGCTCCAGCCTTTTTCTCCTTGAAGATTCGACCAGTCGAGCTTCGCGAACCTGTGCGCATCCGAGGAAACGTTCACGATGCGGGCGGGACGGCTCTCCTCCAGGCGATCGAGCAGAAGGCGCGTCAGCAGGTAGTAGGAGAGATGGTTCACCGCAAAGACCATCTCGATCCCATCGGCCGTGAGCCTGCGGCGCGTCTCGACCACACCGGCATTGTTCACGAGGACGTGGATGCGCGGCCATCCCGCGAGAAGTTCCTTGGCCAACTGCCGGATGCTGGCCTGCACGGAGAGGTCGGCGAGGGCGAGGTGGAGGTTCGAGTTGCCCGTGCTCTCGCGGATGCGGGCGAGGGCCGCCTCACCGCGCGCTCGATCTCGACACACGGCGACGAGGGTGGCCCCCTGTGCGGCCAGACCGCGCGCCGTTTCAAGCCCGATGCCCGAGCTCGCGCCCGTGACGATGCACACACGGCTGTGCAGGTCTCCGCCGCTCACGGCGCGACGGTCTGCATTCGGTCAATCGCGTGGACGGGTGCGGAGTCCCCGCTCATCAGGTGGGCGATGGCTTTGTACACGAGTTGTTGCTGTTGAACGCGCGTCTTTCCCTCGAACGCCTTGGACACGACGCGCAGCTCGAAGTGTCCGGGGCTCGCGGAGGAGACATGGATCTCGGCTTCGGGGAACGCGGCTTCCAGGGCCTTGCGCAGCACCCCCGTGGTGTCCACCGCTGCGTTCAGAATCTGAAGCGGCACGGCGTGGTCCTGTTCTAGTAGCGCGGGATTTTCGGGTCCACTTCGCGCGACCACGCATCGATTCCGCCGGCCAGGTTGTACACGTTGCGGAACCCGAGAGCGCGGAAGTGCTCTGCGGCCTTTTGGCTCCGGCCCCCGTGATGGCAGTGAAAGACGAGCACCGCATCCTTGTCCAAGCCTTCCATCTCCGCCGCGAGCTCGGGCGTGAGCAGGCGCGCCTGCTCAATCCTCGCCTGTGCGCGCTCCTCTTCCGTCCGCACGTCGAAGAGGTGGAGGGGCTCGTGTTGATCCAGCATGCGCCGAAGCTCGCTGGGGTCGAGCTGTTGGACCTCCGCAGGTGCGTTCGGGTTCTCGATCCGAAACCCCGGCCCCTCCTTGGTCTCCACCACGTCAATCGTGAGTCCGTCGGCCCGCTCGATGCTCGAGCGATCGAGCAGCACGCTCACGCCGTTTGCCTCGACGAGGAGTTCACCCGGCTGCCGGGGTCCGAGATAGAGCTGGTTCTGCCATTGCGCATCGATCGAAAGGTGAAGCTCCTTGCCCTTTAGGCCGGCGCCGGTCTGGCGCAGCGCCGCCGCTGCCGCCTCTGTGATCCGGATCACCGGCGGCTTCACCGCCTTGCGAGGGACGCCGAGCTTCTCGTGGAGCTCGCCGCTCTCGTAGAGTTCCGTCACGATGTCGCAGCCCCCCAGGAACTCTCCTGCCACGTAGAGCTGCGGGATGGTCGGCCAGGAAGAATAGACCTTGATGCCCTCACGGATCTCGGGGTCGGAGAGCACGTCAAAGGTCTCAAAGTCAGGAAGCACGTCTTCGAGCATCCCGATCACGCGCGCAGAGAAGCCGCACTGGGGGGCGCGGCGGTTCCCCTTCATGAACAGCATGACGCGGTGTGTTTCAATCAAGGAGGCGATGCGCTCTCGGGTATGCTCGGACAGGCTCATACAGACTCCTTCGGTGCGGCGCGCGGACCTTCGCCCAAAGCATAACGGAGGGCGCGGGGCCTGTCAGAGCACAGGCGCCCTCGGGACCTGCGTGGCGCGCACGGGGATGGAACACACAAGGAGGCGCGATGCGAGCAATTCACGTGACGGGCTCAGGCGGACCCGAGGTGCTCAAGCTCGTGGAAGTACCCGAGCCGGTGCCGATCGCCGGAACCCTGCGCATCCACAATCATGCTGTCGCCATCAACTTTCACGACATCCAGACGCGCCGCCACGGCGAAGCGGGGCTCACGCCGCCCTTTGTCCCCGGTTCCGACTTTGCGGGAGTCGTGGACGCCGTAGGCCCGGGAGTCCAGCAGTTTCGTGTCGGGGACCGGGTCCTCGGCATCCATCTCCATGGCGCATACGCAGAGAAGAGTATTGCCCTGGCGGCGCTGGCGGTGCCCATCCCCACGTCGGTCTCCTTCGAGCAGGCGGCGGCGTGCCCGGTCGCCGGGCTCACGGCCTATTTCCTGGTGCACGACCTCCGGGTCGGAGGCGGGACCGCGGTGCTGGTGCACGCAGCGGCCGGGAGCGTGGGTTGCTTCTTGGGCGGCCTTCTTCGCGCGCAGGGGGCAAGCGCCATCGGCTTGGTTTCGAGTCCGGCAAAGGCCGAGGTCGCAAAAGCCGCGGGCTACCCCCACACCATCGACTACCGGCGGGAAGACGTCCTCGCGCGGATCCGGGAACTGACCGGCGGTCGCGGCGTCGATGTGGTCTACGACTCTGTGGCCGGACCGCACTTTGCGCGCAGCTTCGAGGCCTGCGCGCCGGAAGGGACGGTGGTGCTCTTCGGGACTGCAGCGGGGGAGCCGCCGCTCGAAGCCCTGGCGGGCGGGTTTCTCGGGTCGCGACGCAATCTCGGGCTGCGTACCTACTTCCTGGGCAGCACGATCCAGCATCGTCTTGCCGAGATCCCGGGTGCCTACGCCGCGCTCTTCCAGGGCCTGGCCACTGGGGCGCTCCGGGTACCGATCGAGACTCTACCCCTCGCCGAAGCGGCC
>Ga0187780_10004638_pt1 | contig 10278 bp, 12 predicted proteins | sample 1015_Q2_SP10_20__FD_132429 | JGI IMG/M metagenome (GOLD analysis project Ga0187780, IMG submission 132429) | Tropical peat soil microbial communities from peatlands in Department of Meta, Colombia - 1015_Q2_SP10_20_MG | ecosystem: Environmental > Terrestrial > Soil > Wetlands > Peat | place...
GACCTTGACCCGATCAGCTATCTCATTCTCTTTCAGGAGGTGATCGTCAATCATTTTCCGCAGATGCTCTTCCGTGAGGAGAACGGTCACTTCGCGTCTCTCTGATATTGCCATGGGCTTTTCCGGGTCAGAACTGGAATTGTGAGGTCTTGGAACTTCGCAGCACCAATGATTTCCGCCGCCCTGGTCCGTCGAACAAAAAAAACCCCGCCGTGGGCGCAGCGGGCCAATCAATTTGAAGGTTACCTAGCTTTGAAGCGAAATCAAAGCTGCCTTAAATTTTCACCATTGATCGCTTGCCTCTTTATTGAGCGTAACGCGCTGTTCCCATCGTCATCATCTGCGCCCTTCAGTACCCAAGGAAATGATATCTGACAGCGCGCCCAAATATGAAGACGACGATCCCGAAGAGAGCGAGAAATGGAATGACCCCCGGTACCTCCGCAATTTTGGGATCACAACTTCCTATGATCGCAGCGAAAAGGGCAGCGAATACGGCAAAAGCCGCGAGTATAGTGGCGAAAGAATCGAAGAGCTCCGCTAATTCGGGCTCCATTACCCGACCGTTCCGAGCTAGTTATTCGGCGTCGGCCATGGTGCGCTCGAATTCAAAAAAGTCGAAATCAATATTGCGTGCCATCAATTAGGCGAAACCGGAGCTATTGAAAAAGCCCTAAACTACACGAGGCAACACAGGGTTTACTCCAGATAAGAACGCCCGATCAATATGGCGAACTCGCTGCAGACTGTTACCGCTTGGCCGCAGAAGCTAGGACAGAGCATCGCAAAATTCTGCAAGAGATGGCTCGGGCCTGGAGAGAATTGGCGGAAGAGGTAGAGACAAAGAGCTAGCTCTCATCGTTTTTTCCTCTTGTTATCGCGGCCAACGTCGCCAAGCTGCCAGAGTTCTACGCAAGCCTCAATCTTCCGCGTGAAAAGGGGCGGCAGCCCGGAGCACCGACAATGTGAGTTTTCGTGATCGGCATCACATTACCCACCGTGCGCTTCGGAGATGATCACCCTGCCAGAGAAATGGTGGCGGAGGTGTGCGCCGTCCCCCTCACAAACCCCCGCCAGTAAAACGAGTACATTACTTCTTTTTGGCCCCTGGGACGGTACGCTGCGGAAACAACCCGCCCCAGGGGCTTTTAAGTCTAAGCGCAGACACTGGCAGGTCGTAAGGGGCTTCGGGCACAAAACCGCCGCGCGGACTGCCGGATTTCATTGAAACATCACGGCATTGTGGCGGGCCGCGCCCCCCGGGGGCAGTCCCCTCCGCCCGGTTATGAAGCGCATTAGACTGCCTGAGGCTCTTTTTGTGGCGAGACACCAGACGTCAGTTTGACTTTGATTTTGCGGTGGAGTGCCTTTTCAGCCAATGGTTTATCATGGCCCGACCCCGCAATTCTGCGTCTCTACGTGATCCAATGACCACCTTCCCATTCATCTCGACGCCCGCGGGATGAATAGCGACGTACCATTGCTCTCGTTCGATCCGAGCGCGGATGGTATATCGTATGCCTCGGTACTCCACGGGGTAAGTTTTGGACCCAAATCGGAAGCTCAAGCAACGCGCAAAGTCGCGCGGGATATAACCAATTCAAATGGATGGCAAATACACCGTCGAACTATGCCGTCCTGGTGGGGAAGGTGCCGGGATTGAACGGGTATTCGAGCGCCAGGACGATCTGGCTATTGCGCGCAAACTCTACTGGACGATAGCAAAGGAATATCCAGATCGCGTCGTCATGCTATGTGATCGCGCGCATGTGCTGGCACGCAGCGACCGGCCGGGAACGATGCCGCAATGAGGCGCTACGGATTGCGGCGAATTTTGCCAAGCTGCCGGAACTGGTACGCGAGCTAAAGCCCCTAAACATCCAATATTATTTCTTCGTAAAAAGAATGCGGCCGCCCTCGATTCTCATCGCACACTTTGCTCCGGCCGCGATCTCAGCGATTATCTTTCGTCCCATGGTGGAGAACTCGTCCAAATCCTCTTCGGTGATCCGCTTGTAATCGTCGGCAGTGATATAGGCTGTTTCACCGGAAGGTAGACGCGCCAGCTCGATGCGGAGACCATCGACGTTCTGAGCTACGATGTATCGAACGGTGCTCATCGCTGCCTCTCCGGGTGCTGTCCAGTGTTGTGCTGTGTAGTTCGATCAGGATAACATCCCGTGCGGGCGGTCGGGCAGCCAGGCCGTCCCTGAAAGTTACACAGCCGATGCAACTTGTGCTGCGACCGCTGCGAAGCCTTCGTCAACATCGAGGCGATGGCAGATAAAAAGAAAAAGGGACGTTGGCGTAACGTCTTCACGTGTACTGGGCGCGCAGCACAACGCCGGCCGATTACCCCATCTTTACACCCGGAAGCTGCCGCGGCTGCCAGTCGCCGGCGCGTTCCGCCAACGGCCCCAATACGTCCGTCCGATCGCCAAAATCGGGCATCGCATTCGCTTAGGCGTAGGGGACGACACGACACTAACCCATAGAGGGCATTTTCTTGAGCTGACTTAGAGGCTTCGACTCCCGCTCCAGCGCGGTGAGAAAGCGGTCGGCCCAGTGTTGGATGTCATTGTGTGAGAGGACCCGGAACAGCGCGCCGTGGCGCTCGCGCCGCTCGGCGAGCGGCATCGATAGCGCCTGCCCGATAGCCGCCGCGACGCTGTCGGGATCGTAAGGATTGACCAGCAGCGCTGCTTTGCATTCATGAGCTGCGCCAGCGAAACGCGAAAGGATAAGCACACCCGGATCATCAGGATTCTGCGAGGCGACATATTCCTTGGCAACGAGGTTCATACCGTCACGCAATGGGGTCACGAGCCCAACACGTGCGGCGCGATAAAGCCCGGCAAGCGTCGCGTGGCTATAGGGACGGTTGATGTAACGGATCGGCGTCCAATCCGCCTCACCATAAGTGCCGTTGATGCGTGCCGCGGTCGATCCAATCTCCTGCTCCATATCGGCATATTCCGGAATTTCGGTACGGCTCCTGGTCGCGATCTGTAGGTAAGTCACTTTGCCCCGCCAGTCAGATTGCGTCCGGAGGAATAGCTCAAATGCCGAAAGCCGATTGGCAATCCCCTTCGAGTAGTCCAAACGATCGACCCCGATAATGAGCGCGCGGCAAGCCAGGCTGCTGATCACGCGCTTAACGAACGGCAAATGCACTGAACGCTGGGCAAGATGGGCGAAGGCCGCGGTCTCGATACCGACCGGGAACACGTCGATCCGTATCGTCCGATCGGAGACAACGAAATTGAAATCACGGCTGTGCAGGCCGCATTCGCGCGTGAGATAGCGGCTGAAATTGAAGGCGTCATCGCCGGTCTGGAAGCCGACGAGGTCGTATTCGCAGAGCGATGGAATGAGACGCTCGTGGTTTGGCAAGGCAGTCAATATTTCTGGCGGCGGGCATGGGACGTGAAGGAAAAAGCCGATGCGATTCTCGTGTCCGCGCTCGCGCAGTGCCTTGGCGAGTGGCATCAGATGATAATCATGCACCCAGATGAAGTCATCCGGCCGGAGCACCTTGTGCAACTCGCGCGCAAAGTGATCATTGACACGCAGATAGCCGCTCAAATCCCGGCGTGAGAACTCGGCCAGATCGACGCGGTAGTGCAGGATCGGCCACAGCACACGATTCGTGAAGCCATTGTAGTATTCGTGGTGGTCTTCTTTGGAGAGATCGAGCGTGATGTAGGTAATGTTGTCATACACGATCTTCCGTGTGGCAATCTTAGCTTGCGCGGCAATCTTTCCGCTCCAGCCGAACCAAATGCCAGTTTTGTCCTTGAGTGCGGCCTTGATGGCAACTTCAAGCCCTCCGGGGCGCACCTTCGCAATTTTCTCAGGAATGGCGACTCTATTCGAGACTACGACGAGCTGTCCCAATAGCGGTCCTCTCCACGACAGTCTTCATTAGATAATCCGTCCGTAATGTTAGTTGGGAAATGACACTGACGCCAGCGTGGCCGGCCATGGAGGTCGATTTTGCGAAGCCGGCCGTACCATGAGCGAAGCTACGAGTACCTGCAGACCTGCAGGGCCGATGCTTGTAGGGGTCAGCGCCGTATTGGGCGGCGAACCACCGTGAAGGTCAAGCCCTGCGGATCCTGCGCAACCTTGGCTCCGCAGACCGCGCTCTTAGTGCTTCTGGGCCTGGACGAGATATCCATAGATCGTCTCTTCGCCCAACGCCCTGCATGCTTCGAGGCGATGCAAACCGTGTACGAGGACGAAGCGGTCACGATCGCGCCGAACCAGGATGGGTGCTTGCTGTCCGACTTCCAGCATACTCTGTGCAATCTTTTGGACTGTCTCTGGTTTGAGCGTTGCGCGGCGTTTGATCGGCACGTAGATGTCCGCGATCGCAAATTTTTCTTGCCTCATCATGGTACGTCTCCGAAGGGAATTTCAGGCTGCGTGCTTTGGGCCAGGAACCGAAGTCAGTATATTATTCGATCACCTCGCCGGCGCGAGCCAGCAGGGTGGGCAGCTCGAGACCTAGTTCTCTCGGGGTCTTGCCATTGACAACTAGCTCGAACCGCGTTGGCCGGCAATTGTCCTTCTCCTCAAACGCCTCGGCGATCGTGTCCGCAACCCGATGACATTTGGTCTTATGTCAACATGTCATATGACTCACGTTGGTGAACCCATTTATCACATCGACCATTACGCTGAAGGAGCCTCGTTTTCGGAAAGGACAGGTCGGATTTCTATTGCTCGTCCATCCGGCGTAAGCGCCATTAGGTCGCCCTCGCGCCACCGGCACGAGCAGCGTACATGTAGAGCGGTCCTGCCGTGCCCTCGACGACCTCGTGAGAGATTATGACCTCCTCAACGCCTTCGAGGCTTGGCAGGTCGAACATGGTGTTAAGGAGTATAGCCTCGATGATGGAGCGCAGCCCGCGCGCCCCGGTCTTGCGGTCGATGGCTTTGCGGGCGATGGCGCCAAGTGCGTCCTCCGCCACGGTCAGATCAACCCCCTCCATCTCGAACAGCTGCTGATATTGCTTCACTAGCGCGTTCTTGGGCTGCGTCAGGATGCGCTTGAGCGAGGCCTCGTCGAGGTCCTCGAGCGTAGCTACGACCGGAAGCCGGCCGACCAATTCAGGAATCAGGCCGTATTTAAGTAGATCCTCCGGCTCGACATCGCGGAAGATCTCGCCCTGCTTTCTATCCTCGGGCGCGATGACCTTGGCGCCGAAGCCGATCGAGCCCAGCCGGCTGCGCGCCGAAATGATCTTCTCAAGGCCCGTGAAGGCGCCGCCACAGACGAACAGGATGTTAGTGGTGTCGACCTGCAGGAATTCCTGCTGCGGATGCTTGCGGCCACCCTGAGGCGGCACGCTCGCGATCGTACCTTCTATGACCTTGAGCAGTGCCTGCTGCACGCCCTCGCCCGATACGTCGCGGGTGACCGAGGGATTGTCGGACTTGCGTGAGATCTTGTCGATCTCGTCGATATAGACGATTCCGCGCTGCGCTTGCTCGACGTTATATTCGGCGGACTGCAGCAGCTTCAGAATGATGTTTTCGACGTCCTCGCCGACATAGCCGGCTTCGGTCAGCGTCGTCGCATCCGCGATAGTGAAAGGAACATCGAGAATGCGCGCCAGCGTCTGCGCCAGCAGTGTCTTGCCTGAGCCGGTCGGTCCGATCAGGAGAATATTCGACTTCGCCAACTCGACATCTTTTTGGTCTGTCTGTTTTAGCCGTTTGTAATGATTGTGGACAGCGACCGAGAGCACCTTCTTGGCATGGTTCTGACCGATGACGTAGTCATCGAGGACTTTGCGGATGTCCTTCGGGGTCGGAATACCGTCGCGTGATTTCGTCAGCGAGGACTTGTTCTCCTCGCCGATAATGTCCTTGCAGAGTTCGATGCATTCGTCGCAAATGAAGACCGTCGGTCCGGCGATGAGCTTACGCACCTCGCGCTGGCTCTTACCGCAGAACGAGCAGTAGAGCGTGTTCTTCGAATCGCTGTCGCCGACCTTACTCATTTCAGAGGCCCGACAAGATGCGAGTCACCGCAGCCGCAGGATAAACCAGGCGCGAGCACAATCCCATTCCCTGAGGGCCGACCGGCCGGGTTCCCTTCGAGCGAATGATCCATAGGACCGAGGTATGTCCCTCCGCAATGCGGTTCTGTTGCCGTTGGAAGAGCCATCGGCACTCCGACGGTTCTAGCGCTGCCAGGCTCGATCAGGTAACGAGACAATCGCGCTTCTGCTGGTCCGCTTCGATCGTGGCGCGCGGAGATGCCGGCAACTGAAGCACGGTCGCGTGCTGGCCTTCGCACAGCCGGGCGAGCAGAATGATCTTTCCATTCGGAAATTCCAGCGCGTCGTGGTGCGCAGAAGCCTGTTCCTTATTGATCTGCCGGAACCGAGCTAACCTCTCTGCGACCTTCTGGTTCGGCAAGAGTGAATGACAGTACTCGACGTCCTGCTCAAATGCGATCTCCGTACCAGGAAGAACACACACTGCTACGGTTGGCTCTTCGATCGCCGCGAAACCGCGGGTGACAGAGTTTTTAAACTTCGTCGTCACCAACTTGTCTCCGACCTTTGCCGGCCGGGATGCGACGAAATCCAGACTGTAGTCGCACATTGACATTACTCCCTCTTGCGAACAGCCGGGTTGGTTGTCCTCGGGCCCGGCACTACGATGCGGGCACTCTCCCCGTTCAGCCACCCCCACCCGGATCTGGTGAGAAGTATTGGAATTTGTCCGGCTTCCCCTCCCATTCCTTAGAATCGGGCGGGGGCGCTTTTTTGACCGTAATCTGTGGCCAGATTTTCGCGTATTCTGCATTCAGCGACAGCCATTTCTCGAGCCCCGGCTCGGTGTCGGGTTTTATGGCGTCCACAGGACATTCCGGAACGCAAACACTGCAGTCGATGCATTCGTCAGGGTTGATCACGAGCATGTTCTCGCCCTCGTAGAAACAATCTACGGGGCACACCTCGACGCAGTCCATGGTTTTACAGCGAATGCAGTTCTCGTTGACGACGTAGGTCAATTAAGCGTCCTTCCAGCAGATCGCGGTTGCTGAACTCATTCGCGATGTCCATCTTCGCGGCGCTCGCTCTTCGGCTGAAAATGGACGCAGAGGAGACCAGCATCATCTGGCTCGATCGGAACGCCGAACAGTAGGCAGTCGAGGGCCGATCGGCGCGCGCTCGTCGGGTCGCAGTATGTTTCTCCACCGAGATACGCGCAGTCCTGGCACACACCAAAGTGCGGACGCGCTCCACTCGCAGCTACAGTGGTCAGTACGTGGTGCAGGGCGTCGCGCATCGCGGCTTGCTCTTGCGCGTCGAGCGAGTCCACGGCGCGTACCAGGACTTCGAACGGATCGCGCGCAACCGCTTCATGACCTTTGTCGGTCAAGTGGAGCGTAACGCTTCGCCCATCCGCCTGAGATCGCTGTCGGGCTAAGTATCCACCTGCCTCAAGTGCCTTAATGGCTTGTGATGCGGTGCCACGGGTCGTCGCTTGAAATTCCGCGAATGCCGACGGGGTCCGGGAGAACGAGTTGGCGCGGGCGAAGAAGCGGAGCGCCATCCATTGCGCGGGGCTGAGTTCGCCGTCGTAGCCGTCGGCTTGCACGAGCCGTCCCACCAGTAGGATGAGTTCCGCCGTTTCGCGCGCCGACATGATCGCCTCGTTAAATATAATAGTGTTTCGAAATTAACTTGACAACCGATCGTGCCCTGATAATTTCGTTTCGAAATTAGGTGGAGGCCCTAAGCATGGCCCGCGCCACGACCGGCTGGCCGATCCTTTCGGCCGAACCCGGTCTTACTCATTATCTTGAACGAATCCAGCGGTTCCCGATGTTGGACCGGCAGGAAGAATTCATGCTGGCCAAGCGGTGGCGCGAGCGCGGCGACCGCGACGCTGCGCACAAGCTCGTCACCAGTCATTTGCGGCTGGTGGCCAAGATCACCAAGGGCTATCGCGGCTATGGTTTGCCAATGACCGACATGATTTCGGAAGGCCATGTTGGCCTGATGCGGGCGGTCGAACGCTTTGAGCCCGAGAGGGGGTTCCGGTTCGCCACCTATGCCGTGTGGTGGATCAAGGCAGCCATCCAGGAATACATTCTGCACTCGTGGTCGCTGGTGAAGATGGGCACCTCGGCCAACCAGAAGAAGCTGTTCTTCAATCTGCGCAAGGCCAAGAGCACTATTTCCGTGCTCGATGAGGGCGATATGCGGCCCGATCAGGTCAAGCTCATCGCCAAGCGACTCGGCGTGACCGAGCAGGACGTGATCAACATGAATCGCCGGCTCGGAGGCGACGCCTCGCTCAACGACACCATGCGCGAGGAAGGCGATTCCGCCGAATGGCAGGACTGGCTGGCGAGTGAATCTCCGGACCAAGAGACCACCCTCGCTGCGAGCGAGGAGTTCGATAACCGCCGCAAGGCGCTGTCCAATGCGCTCGGTGTGCTCAACGGGCGCGACCGGCGCATCTTCGAGAGCCGGCGCCTGGCCGAGGATCCGATCACGCTCGCGGAGCTAGCTGATGAGTTCGGTGTGTCGCGCGAGCGCGTACGCCAGATCGAGGCGCGGGCCTTCGAGAAGGTGCAAAAAGCTGTCAAGAACGCCGCCATTGAAACGCCAATACATCAGCCGATGCATTAGCTTCCAGGCCTCTGCCGTGGCGGGAGTAACATGGAGCGCATCGCTGGGACGATGTTCACCGATCCCGAACGAAGCCGTCTCACCATGCTGCGAAGCTGGGCGCTCGATCACGAGGTCAGCGAAATCGAAATGACTGAGAGGCAATTTTGGATCTTTGCCCAACTTCAGCCGGTCGCCGAGAAGCCGTGGACGACATTTATGGGCCGCGTCATTTGCGTGCCCGACATGCCTATCGAGGTGCAAAAACAGCTCCGCATTTTACACGGACGCATTCCCGGCGCCATATGACGCCCGGTGCGCGATGCGATCTTGGAAATCCGTTGCCCGTTGCGCCTAAGCCCTGTCAGAAATAAGCAGGAGCTGGGCATGTTTGAAGGTCGTTCACTCTAGCGCGGGTGACGCGAGCACCTTGCTGGCAAAGTCAACGCTGTCATAGACAGTAACGTGAAGGATCGGATATTCCTTCTTAATCGCAAGTCCCGCCGATTCAGCGGATTCTGCCGTCTGGTATGAGCCTTTGGTTTGCCGGTCTACTTGGAGCAGATAGCGGCCCAACTCCGGCCGCTCGCGCTGCGAGAAATGTTCTTCAGGTTCGGCTTCGGCCTTTTCCGGCATTTTCATTTGGCGCCTGGCCATTCGAGTCTCCTTTTGCAGGTACATCCTCCAGATATTCGCCTGGCGGAGCGAATCGAGGTCGGCTTGGCCTCGTGGCTAATTCACGGATGGCACGTCATCGGCGCGCAGAGGCCGTCGGCTGGGGTCGCTCCGCAATCAAAAGCGGCGCCCGCGCGGTGGGCCGCTTCTGCCAGCGGCCCCTGGGATCACCCGAGGCTTCATCGGCAATAGGCCTTCACGCTGCAATTTTTTGCGGGCGAGCTTGCGGGCGCGGCGGATGGCTTCAGACTTCTCCCGGACTCTTCTCTCCGAGGGTTTTTCGTAGTGCTTGCGGAGCTTCATCTCGCGGAAAAGGCCTTCGCGCTGCATCTTCTTCTTCAACACCTTGAGGGCTTGGTCGACATTGTTGTCACGGACGAGAACCTGCACGCTGCGTTCCTCCTCGATCAAATCGGTGGATGGGCCCGATGGCCAAGGCGCTCGGGCCACTGGCCGCAGGGTTTTTAGCGGTCGGACGTAAACCTGTACGAGAAGATCGGCTTGTCGGATCAGTCGGGATACTCGCTCAACATAAGCTTGAGCGCCGCTTTGCCTGCTCGACTGGCTTCCGTTACGGAGTTGAAATAAACCTCGGAATGGTCGATCGCGCTTGCCCGTCCAGCACGATAGATCTCCCAGCGCCATGACTTTGGCGGCGGGGCTCGGTGCTTCACGACAACGGAAAAGTCTTCGTGATCAATCATCAGAATCAACACTATCACACAAAAGAGCAAATGTCGGAAAATAGTGGCTTTTTGAAACTAAAACAGCGAATCCCGCTTATTTAGCATTTTCAAGTTCAAGAAATGGCGTATGCACCTAAAAGTCGGAGAATTCACCAATCGCCAGAGGCCTATCGAGCCTCCAATACTCGGCTTGGTGATCAAAACCGACTATTTCCTGGAAGGGGTGGCCCTCTTACTGACAACGGAAAAGTCAGCATGATCGATCATGGCCGAGA
>Ga0187780_10004639_pt1 | contig 10276 bp, 8 predicted proteins | sample 1015_Q2_SP10_20__FD_132429 | JGI IMG/M metagenome (GOLD analysis project Ga0187780, IMG submission 132429) | Tropical peat soil microbial communities from peatlands in Department of Meta, Colombia - 1015_Q2_SP10_20_MG | ecosystem: Environmental > Terrestrial > Soil > Wetlands > Peat | place...
CATTCAAATGATCTATACAGGCCTGGTACAGCTCGATGACAAATACCAGATACACCCCCAGCTCGCTCAAACCTGGCAACAAAGCTCTGATGGGCTGACATGGACATTTCATTTAAAACCCAATCTGAAATTTAGTGATGGAACTCCGCTTACTTCCGCCGACGTGATCTATAGTATTGATCGAGCATTGCAGCCAACAACAAAATCCACAGTTGCACCAATCTACCTGGATCTGATTAGAGATTCTGATAAGTTGCTTGGTGGTAGAATTCAGAGCTTAATTAATGATAGCTTGTTAGCGCCTGATCAAAATACGGTTGTGATTCAAACAAAGAAGAGCGCAGCATACTTTCTATCCATGCTAGCACAGACTTGTTCCTATGTCGTCGAGAAGCACTTGATTGATACCTATGGGTCCAATTTCACTGATCACTTGAACCTTGGCGGGGGGGATGGTCCTTTCAAAGTAAAGCAGTATATACATGGTAAAGAGATCGACTTTGTTCCCAATCCTAACTACTACAACGCCTTACCACAACTACAACGCGTCGTCTTTCCTTTCTACCCTCAAGCGGAAGCTGCCTACCAGGCATATCAAAACGGTCAGGTTGATTTGACCGGCGTACCGATAGCCAACTTTGACAACGATAAAAAACGATCGGATTTCCATCAAGTTCCCCAATTGTGGATTAATTATTACACTATGAATTACCTGGTAAAGCCATTTGATAATATCAATATGCGAGAAGCATTTGCTCTTGCTATCGACAAAACAGCAATCGCGAGCAGTGTCTGGCAAGGCACAGTGATACCTACTAATCATATCGTGCCGCAAAGTATGCCGGGCTATGATCCAGCCTTAACAGGTCCAGATGGAACACCATCACTGAATGGAAATCCTGGTAAGGCCAGAGCGCTGCTACAACAGGGATTACATGACGAGGGCTGGTCAAGTATTGCACAGGTACCTCCTATCAAATTGACCTATGCGACTGGTGTGAGTAACTTTGATCAAGAGGTGAAAGCGATGATTGGAATGTGGCAAAGTGTGCTTGGTATCACGGTAAAGGCTAATCCTGTAGATTACAATTCGCTCCTTGACGAGGTAACTGCTGCAACAAACAATCCTCAAGGTATATCCTTCTGGGGCCTGGCATGGGTCGCCGAATATCCAGATCCTCAAGATTGGTTAACCCGGCAGTTTGACAAAGGCGTGCCAAATAATAGTATGAATTACGGTCAAAACTTCAGTAACGATGCGTCTCAACAACAATCTGTACAAACCCAATTAGAAAGAGCAGATTCCATTTTTCAACCGGATGCGCGTATCCAAACGTACTGGAGAGCGGAGCAGCAACTGGTCAATGATGTAGTATGGATACCAATGGAACAGGTAACGAATGTGTATTTACTTAAACCCTATGTGATTGGTTTTGCTGAAAATCAGCAAGGGCTCATTCCACCTGATAACTGGGCAAATATCTTTATCGTACAGCATTGATAATTGCCCTCAAGGTACTCCCCTGTTGATTGTTTTGAGAGATTTTATGGTACCCAATCGTAGATAATGAAGTGCCATTGAAAATAGATAAAAGTAGAAATAACGTATGCAATCAAACAAGAAATCAAGTATAAAGCTTCTGCCAACCATGTTCGTGCTGGTGGCTATGTTGCTGGTGGCCTGTAATAGCTCAACAACAATCACAAGAACTACTATACCTTTCCAAAAAGCCCCTGTAAGCGAGCAAGTATTAAATATGCCCTTTTCAAACGGCATAACAGACATCAAGACATTCGATCCCGCTCTGGCGGCTGATGTACCCTCAATTCAGGCTATAAACCTTGTATTTACTGGCCTGGTACAGCTTGATAACCTTCTAACAATTCAGCCCCAGCTCGCAGCATCTTATCAGTTGGGCGCTGATGGCCTTACATGGACGTTCCATCTGAAACCCGGCCTGAAGTTCAGTGATGGCACAGCGTTGACCTCGGCTGATATCGCCTACAGTATTAACCGAGCCCTGCTACCCGCTACAAAGTCTACCACTGCACCCATGTACCTGGGCTTGATCAAAGACTCAGATAAGCTTATAGCGGGCAAAATCCCAACCATTATCGGAGACAGTGTGTTAACGCCTGATCCGAGCACCATCGTGCTCATTGCCAAGAAGAAAGCATTGTACTTTCTGGATTCACTGGCCTACTCTTCCTATACTGTTGAGGAGAAGCTGATCAATGAGTATGGTTCGGATTGGACTAACCACCTCAACGAAGGTGGCGGTGCGGGCCCATTCGAGGTTCAAACCTATACCCACGGCACGAATATAGTCCTGGTACCTAACCTCAACTATTACGGACCCAAGCCCCAGTTGTCGAAGCTGATCTACCCATTTTATAAAGATTCTGCCACGAATTTCGCAGCATACCAGGCTGGCCAGACCGACTATGCTCAAGATGTTCCTACTGACGATCTCTCAATAGCTGAAGCGCTGCCGAACAACCAGTACTCATTGGTGCCACAGTTGTGGATCAACTACTACGCAATGAATTACCTGACCAAGCCATTCGACAACATCAACATTCGCCAGGCGTTCTTCCTCGCCATCAATAAGGATTTGATTGCCCACAACATTTGGAAGGATACCGTTATCGCTTCGAATCATATTGTGCCCAAAGGCATGCCAGGTTACAACCCGAATCTGACTGCACCCGACGGCGTGAAGAGTACCAGCGGTGATGCAACCAGGGCAAAGGCGCTCTTCCAGCTTGGAATGCAGGAAGAGGGATGGAAGAGCGTTTCACAGATTCCCACAATCACTCTCACCTACTCAAGCGGTTCTCCTGACATTGACAATGAGGTCGCCGCGATGCAACAGATGTGGCAGACAACGTTAGGTGTCAGTGTTAAAGCAAACCCTGAGGATTACAACAAATTGCTCTCGGATATTTCTGCCGCGACGAAGAACCCAAATGGTCTGCAACTCTGGGGCATCGCCTGGATCGACGACTATCCAGATCCACAGGACTGGACTACGCAGCAGTTTGACAAAGGCGTAATGAACAACAACATGAACTACGGTCAGAATCACACATCGGACGCAGCCACCCAACTGCAAGTCCAGCAGCAACTGGAAGCGGCTGACGTGAATCCTAATCAGGCTACACGCCTGCAAGCGTATATGCAGATCGAGCAACAACTTATCAACGATGTTGCCTGGCTGCCTATGGAACAGGTCACCGTCAACCAGGTACTTAAGCCGTATGTCAGGGGAATGGTCTTCAACCCACTGTTGTTAATACCGCCCGATGACTGGGCCAACATTTATATCGCATCTCACTGACGGAGTGGAGCTTCTCACTTTTAGCTTGACAAAGCCAGGAATGTCACATAAAATTATTGAAAAGTCCACTTATTAATGCTTGCTATTTTCACCTACCGCTTCTTGCGTATAGAACGGCACCGTTTCATGCGCACTTCTTGAATAACAGGAATGATACATAAGCGTTAGAACATGGGATCAAGATGGTTGAATGGCCTATCTTAAAAACATTACAACCCCTTACATGGGAGTAAGGGGTACGCTATGGTTCAATTCTTGATCAAAAGGTTCATCGGCCTCATCTTCGTTGTCATCGGTGTAACATTCATTACCTTCACAATGGGATATTTTGCCCCTGGAGATCCAGTCCGCGCCATGTTAGGGAGCCATTATGATCCAGTTCTCTATGCCCAATTGAAGCACGCTTACGGGCTAGATCAACCTTTCTGGGTACAGTACTGGCATTTTTTACAGGGTTTGTTCAGGTTTGACTTTGGGCTTTCTTATGAATACGCGAATAGACCTGTTTGGGAGATACTGAAAGACGGGGTACCGGTTTCTGCTGAACTCGGATTCTGGGCGCTGGTCCTTGAAATTCTGATAGGTATCCCTTTGGGTATCCTCAGCGCGCTCAAGGCAAATAGCTGGGTTGATACGACCAGTATGGCTATCGTGCTGGTGATGTACTCGCTACCAGTATTCGTCTTCGCGGTATTTTTCCAGGTCATTATCGTATGGATTGATATCCATACAGGCGCTCAATGGCCGGTTGCCAACTGGGGTAACCCCTGGCAGTACACGTGGTCTGACCTGCAGAGCAAAATAGGGCCGATTGTTATATTGGCCCTGGCCGGCCTGGCATATCTTACTCGCCTCACGAGAACCAGTATGCTCGAGGTGTTGCGCCAGGATTATGTACGTACTGCGCGCGCCAAGGGTTTGCGAGAACGAATCGTGATCTACCGTCACGCTCTACGTAATGCACTCATCCCTCTGGCTACTATCCTCGGTCTCTCGCTCGGCCTGATTGTGACAGGTACATTTTTCCTCGAAGACATATTTAACATTCCCGGCATAGGTGAGGCTACGCTCCAGGCAGCGCATTATCGAGACTATCCCGTCATTCAGGCTACAGTGGTCCTTCTGGCGGTAGCAGTTGTCATAGGCAACTTGATATCTGATATTTTATATACGCTGGTAGATCCGCGCATAAAAGCTGTGTAAGAGGTTGACAAAGCGATGGACACAAGGGATAAGAACCAGGAAATAGTTGCCGAGGGTTTTATGACTCCCGATTCGGGAATGAGCCAGGCGCCATTTGTTCCTGACCTTGGTTTGCTCACGGACAGCGACCTCGCAACCACGCTCGGCGAGAACGAAGCGCAGCAACAGAAGAAATCGGCAACACCTTTCCAGGAGTCAATGCAAAGACTGGGGCGAGATAAACGAGCCTTGGCAAGTATTGGCATTATTATCTTCTTTATATTGCTGGCTCTTTTTGGCCCATTCTTCTACCAGCGCATCGGAGGAATCTATGAAAGCCCAATCTCCGGACCAATAGGTCCGCAAGTATACCACACGTTTTATCACCAGGAACTCACTCGCCAGGATGAATTACCATCCTGGGTTTACTTTTTCTATTCAGATTTGAGCAAGGCGGATATGCAAGCTCGCCAATTACCTTCGTTTCAGTACTGGTTGGGAACAGATCAACTTGGTCGTGATATCCTTGCACGCTTGATGCAAGGTATATTGATATCGATAACAGTCGCTTTACTGGTAGAGGTGGTAGATGTCGGAGCGGGTATCACTGTGGGCATTCTGGCCGGTTTCAATGGTGGAGCAATTGACCAGGTGCTGGCACGCTTTACCGACATCATTTTTGCTTTCCCCGGCTTGCTGTTTATTATCCTGGTGTCTGGAATATGGGGTGCATGGGCCGATATTGCACTGGGTAACATCCCCATTATTGGAGCGAATGGCAATGCCCGCCTGTTAGTGGTTTCGATTGCTCTTGCTTTCGTGGCATGGCCACTGATGGCCCGCTATGTGCGAGGCCAGACGCTCCAACTCAAAGAGCAACAATTTATTGAAGCTGCACGTACCGTGGGTACCAGTAATTTTCGCATTATGATGCGCCACATTACTCCCAACCTGTTGAGCATCGTGATTGTCGCATCAACACTGAATATCGTTGGTACCATCATTGGCGAGGCAGGTATCAGCCTGCTGGGTCTTGGTGTACAGCCCCCTGGCTCCAGTATTGGCTTGATGATTTCTGATGCACAACCTCAAGTTGCAACTCACCCATGGGAAATCCTAGTGCCCACTTTCGTGTTGACGATTTTTGTGTTAGCATTCTCGTTCCTGGGCGACGGTTTACGCGATGCCTTTGACCCTAGAGCAAATGATTAGGAAGCGGAGGATTGCACATGGCAGAGCATCTCCTAGAGGTAAATAACCTGAAGACATACTTTTTTACGCGCGCTGGTGTCGTGAAAGCAGTTGATGATGTTTCTTTCGCCATCAATCCTGGTGAGACACTCGGTGTGGTAGGTGAAAGTGGGTGTGGCAAAAGCGTTACCGCGCTTTCTGTCATGCGGCTGGTAGCGAATCCCCCCGGTAAGATCGTCGGTGGTAAAATTAACTTCAACGACGAGAATATCCTCGAAATGAACCAGGATGAACTGACCGGTTTGCGCGGCAGCCAAATTTCGATGATCTTCCAGGATCCGATGACTTCGCTGAATCCGGTGTTTACAGTTGGTTACCAGATTGCGGAGACAGTCAAGCGGCACCATGAAGACATGAGCAAGGACCAGGCCTGGAAGCGCGCCGTTGAAATGCTTGAACTGGTACGCATCCCAGATGCCAGACGACGTGCTAAGAACTATCCACATGAGTTCAGTGGAGGAATGCGCCAGCGCGTCATGATTGCTATTGCTTTGGCTTGCAATCCGAAACTATTAATTGCGGATGAGCCAACAACAGCGTTGGATGTTACGATCCAGGCTCAGATTCTTGAGTTGATGAAGGGCCTTTCAAAGGATTTCAATACTTCAGTTATGCTGATTACCCACGATCTGGGAGTAGTGGCTGGCACTGCTAAGAAGGTCAATGTGATGTATGCAGGACATGTCGTAGAGTCTGCACCGGTGAAGCAAATATTCGAGACTCCTGCACATCCTTATACAGTGGGTCTTTTGCATTCTATTCCCCGCCTGGACGAACAACGCGGCATCAGGCTCAACCCGATTGCAGGGCAACCACCAGACTTACATAATCCGCCGCCTGGCTGTCCATACGCTCCTCGTTGTCCTAAGGTTCAGGGCCATTGCCGCGAGGAACGTCCGGAACTTATGCCGGTCGGGCGTGGAGAACAGGTGGCCGCTTGCTTCTATCCAGACTAAAACTGAGGAAAAAAAGAAATGGCAGACGAAGTTCAAACGTCTGATAGGACCGGGACCACCCTGGTGGATGTTAAAGGTTTAAAAGTCTATTTCCCGATTAAAGGGGACATCTTTAATCGAACTGTAGCTCAGGTCAAGGCTGTCGATGGCGTTGACTTGTTCATCAAACGTGGCGAGACGCTAGGCCTGGTTGGAGAAAGTGGCTGTGGCAAGTCCACAACAGGTCGCGCCATTTTACAGTTAATTAAGCCCACAGAGGGCAGCGTTAAACTAAATGGGACCGAATTGACGACGCTCCCATACGATGAGATACGCAAAAAGCGAGCAGACATGCAGATGGTCTTCCAGGATCCATTTGCCTCACTCAGCCCTCGTTTTACCATCGGGAAGACCATCGCGGAGCCGTTGGAGAACTTCAAGAAAGGCAACACAAAAGAGATCAATGATGAGGTGGCTCATTTGCTTGAAGTGGTGGGTCTCAATCCATACTTTGTCAACCGTTTTGCTCACGAGTTTAGTGGAGGTCAACGCCAGCGCATTGGCATCGCGCGCGCCCTGGCTCTCAGGCCCTCATTCATTGTTGCTGATGAGCCTGTATCAGCGCTCGATGTATCGATTCAAGCGCAGGTTCTGAACCTTCTGGAGGATTTGCAGCAACAATTTGGGCTGACCTACTTATTTGTGGCGCACAATCTCTCGGTAGTAAAACATATAAGTGACCGAATAGCGGTTATGTACCTTGGTAGGGTTGTAGAACTATGCGAAAGTGAAGAGTTATACGAACTGCCCTTGCATCCCTATACCCAGGCGCTTCTTTCGGCTATTCCAGTCCCTGATCCGGAGCAAGAAATGCGTCGCAAACGTATCATCCTGGAGGGTGATGTACCAAGTCCGCTGAATCCACCTCCAGGCTGCAATTTCAATCCACGCTGCTGGAAAGCTCAGGATATCTGTCGCCAGGTCATTCCTTTATTAGAGGAGAAAAAGCCAAATCACTGGATAGCCTGTCATTTTCCCGGATGAGCTTGACTGTTCAAGCATCTTGTTGCTCAAGATTCTTTATACGTGTAAGCAATCGGATGCGAGCCATTAAATGGCGCGCATCATATGGTTTGACCACATAATCGTCAGCACCGGCAGCAAATCCCGCAATTTTATCCTGGAGAGTCGTAAGTGAGGTAAGAAGCATAATTGGTAGATAGTGCAAAGTAGGGGTATTGCGAATAAAGCGGCAAAGCTCAAGCCCGCTTTCCTTATCAAGCTGGACCTCGCAGATTAAAATGTCGGGAATATACTCTACAAGGTACTGCCTGGCTTCCATCAAAGACTGAACTTGATAAAGATGAAAACCACTTCCTAAAGCCTGTTGAATTTTATTACATGCACCTGGATCATCGTCTACCAAAAGAATGTGTAATCTACGCAATCTTTGGAGTTCATACACTTTTATTCTCGCTCAGCATGTGTCTGTAGCAAATAATCCATTCTGCGCTGCCGATCCGCTGGCGTCAGAAGTAATACTCGTTCAATAGCTGCGTTAAGCGCTCCTGGTTTAAATGGCTTCGTTAGATACTCATCGACTCCCGAAAGTAAACCTGTCATCTGGTCTTCTTCACGTGTCATCGCGCTCAAGATGATGAGGGGAATATTCGACGTGCGAGCATCTCCGCGCAAGCAACGCACCAGTTTATTTCCGTCCATGCGTGGCATTTTCACATCGATAATCACGCAATCAGGGTTTTCGGCATAGACGCTTTTTAAACCTTCTTCACCATCATAGGCGACGATAACCTCAAATGCGGTCTGTAGATTCACAGCATACTTTATAAGTTCTACTATTGTGGGATTGTCATCGATAACTAATACTTTTTTCATGATATCCCCGCGCTAGAAGATTGATTTGTACAGTGTACAGATTTCCAGAAATCTTCGGTCGCCTTTTTGCATTGTAGCACAGTAATAGATAACTGCCAACCTTTTATAAGCAATTTGTGCTAGAATGGTATGACAAACGTAGGGAAATGAGATGTATCAAGAAAACCGGGAGTTAATGTGATGTCTGGGACATCTCCACTTGATCGCTATTCACGCCAAACACTATTCGGTCCAATCGGTAAAGATGGTCAGAAACGACTGGACAACTCCACAGTAGCCATTATTGGCTGTGGAGCTTTGGGTACAGGTATCGCTAACAACCTCTGCCGAGCAGGAATTGGAAGTATAGTGATTGCTGACCGTGACTATATCGAATTGAATAATCTACAGCGTCAGATTCTTTTTGATGAGGAAGATATTACGCGACGGATACCCAAAGCCATCGCTGCCGCCGAAAAATTGCATCGAGTGAATAGTACAACGAAAATAGAATCTATAGTAGAAGATGTGAATGCCGATGGTATTGAATCGCTGGTACAAAGCGTAGATCTGGTGCTTGATGCAACAGACAATTTTGAAACACGTTATTTACTCAATGATGCCTGTGTCAAATATGGGCGACCCTGGATCTACAGCGCAGTAATTGCCTCGTATGGTGTGACAATGAACATTATACCAGGAGACACTCCCTGCTTACGCTGCGTATTTCCTGACATGCCGCTTCCTGGCACTACGCCTACTTGCGATACAGCCGGCGTACTCAATGGAATAGTGGGAGCGATAACAGGGGTAGCTGCCACCGAAGCTCTCAAGTTACTTCTCAAAAGCGACAAGGTGAGTCGAGCCATGTTCTGGATGGATGTATGGGAGAATACAAGCGAACGCATCGAGTTACCACGACAGCCAGATTGCCCGGCGTGTGGACTACACCAGTATGAATTTCTCGACTCTCTGAATGGCACAAGTAGCGCTAGCCTCTGTGGGCGCAATGCAGTGCAGATACGAAGTGGCAGAAAGCATGACAGGATCAATTTACCGGATCTGGCTGAACGATTGCGCCCCGTTGGCCAGGTTTCATACAATGATTTTTTAATTCGCTTCCTGGTCGATGACTATGAACTGACCATTTTCCCCGATGCGCGAGCGATTATCAAAGGTACCGATGATGTACAGGTGGCGTTGTCGGTATACTCCCGGTATATTGGGATGTAAAATTGACCTTGTACTCCTCCTCACCTATGTTATAATACGCAAGGTTATCCTGAAACCTTTCTTCACTTCTTACATTTAGGGAGATTCATTATTCACATGAATGAACATATTCTTGTTTGTGTGGCATGGCCGTATGCGAAAAGCTCCACTCATGTTGGTCAGATTGTCGGTGCCTATTTACCTGCCGACACATTTGCGCGTTATCATCGTATGGCAGGGAATCATGTCCTTATGGTTTCAGGCAGCGATGAACATGGCACACCCATACTCGTTGATTCTGAACGAGAGGGCATTAACCCACGCGATTTCGTCGCACGCTATCACCATCAAATTTGTGAAGTGTGGGATAGACTGGGCATGTCCTGGGATTTATATACTGAAACAGGAACAGAAAATCACTATCGCATTACGCAAGATTTCTTTTTAACACTCTACGATAAAGGTTACATCTATAAAGAC
>Ga0187780_10004640_pt1 | contig 10275 bp, 8 predicted proteins | sample 1015_Q2_SP10_20__FD_132429 | JGI IMG/M metagenome (GOLD analysis project Ga0187780, IMG submission 132429) | Tropical peat soil microbial communities from peatlands in Department of Meta, Colombia - 1015_Q2_SP10_20_MG | ecosystem: Environmental > Terrestrial > Soil > Wetlands > Peat | place...
ACGTTTGGCAAGCTGATGCCATCCACCTCGACGGCGCCGCAAGTGCGCCAGGCGGTGCAGGAACTGGGCGTGGACGCCTTCCAGCGACGCCGGAGACGCATGAAGCCACTAACGCGGTCTTTCGTCGCGGCGGCGCGGCGAAATCCGCGGCACTTCGCCATGGCTGACGGCAAGACGCCGAAGGTTACGTTTGGTGATTCGCTCATTAAGACCGTTTTCCTCGCACGGAGGCTGCGCCCGCTTTGGCAGGGCCAGAAGATGGTCGGGATTCTCCTGCCGCCTTCGATTCCCGGGGCGCTGGTCAATTGGGCCGCGCTTTTGCTCGGCAAAGTGCCGATCAATCTGAATTACACGACTTCGAATGAGTCGCTGGCGTCGTGCGCGAAGCAGTGCGATTTGAAGACCGTGGTCACCTCGCGTCAGTTCCTCGAGAAAGTGCCGCTGCAGCCACCTGGGGAGATCATTTATGCCGAAGATTTGGCGCTCAATTCCGGCTTCGGCGAGAAAATTGCCGCGCTGCTTGCGGCAAAGCTACTTCCGGCGCGGCTGCTAGAATGGTTCCTCAGCGCGGCGGGACCAGCAAAGCTCGATGACACGGCGACCATCATTTTCTCGAGTGGCTCTACGGGCGAGCCGAAGGGCGTCGTGTTATCGCACTTTAATCTTGCCTCCAATGTCGAGCAGCTCGAACAGGTCTTCCACTTGCACGAAGGCGACCGCATCCTGGGCATACTTCCCTTCTTCCATTCCTTTGGCTTCATGGGCACGCTCTGTTTGCCGCCACTGACCGGCATCGGCGTGGTATTTCATCCGAGCCCTCTCGACGCGCAGGCGATTGGCGCTCTGGTCAGCAAGTATTCGGTCACCATGCTCCTTTCGACGCCCACATTTCTGCATTCCTACACACGGCGCTGCCCGCCGGAAGCCTTTGGCAGCTTGCGGATCGTCATGGCCGGCGCGGAGAAGTTGCAGGAACGAATCGCGCAGTCGTTCGAGGACCACTTTGGAATTCGCCCGCTGGAAGGCTACGGCTGCACGGAATGTTCGCCGGTCGTCGCCGTAAATACATACGATTTCCGCGCAGCGTATTTCCGGCAAATCGGGGCCAAGCGAGGCACGATTGGCCATCCGCTGCCAGGAATCGGCGTGCGCATCCTGGATCCCGATTCGGGCGAAGCCCTGCCGGTGGGTAGGCCCGGGCTGCTACTGGTGCGTGGCCCAAATATCATGGTTGGCTATCTGGACCGGCCTGAGAAAACGGCGGAAGTCTTGAAAGACGGCTGGTACAACACCGGGGACATCGCCACGGTTGACGAGGACGGATTCCTGCGCATCACCGACCGCCTGAGCCGTTTCAGCAAAATCGGCGGTGAGATGGTGCCGCACATCAAGGTGGAAGAAAAGCTCCACGAATTGCTTGAGGCGGATGGACAGGTCCTGGCGGTCACGGCCATCTCCGACGAGAAGAAGGGCGAGCGGCTTGTGGTGATTCACACGCTGAATGAGGACTTGCTGCGAGTGTGCTTGGAAAAACTATCGAAGAGCGATCTTCCCGCGCTGTGGAAGCCGCGGCCGGATCAGTTTCACCGCGTGGAAAAACTGCCGTACTTGGGCACGGGGAAATTGGATCTTCGGAAGCTGCGGGAACTTGCTCAAGTGAAGGGATAGTCCCTCGCCAGAAAAGGTGCAACACCTAGGAGACAAAGCGGAAGATCAGAATGGAATGAGGCAGGTTTGGAACTGTGATGTGCGGAGGCGGGCTACCTGGATGTCTCAAAGTTGCGCAGAAGGCAGGTCATCGCGCACTTTATTTCGCCACTCGGAAGCAGGGAGCATTCCACGACCGACCAATCCGCATCCTCGCCCTGGAACTTCGCCGCCGTGATTTTCGCGATCTTGTCCTTGTTAGGGCAAACCACGTTTCTAAATCGGAAACTGCAGTTTTCCAGGATGCGGTCCAGTATCTCCGGATCGGTCATGCCTACCCTCCGTCACGAGCGAATGAGAATGGCCTGAGTCTCCTCATCCTGCGCTGCGCGGCCTTGGCTGTCAAGGGCACGCAAACACACTCTTCCTCAGGCTCCCTCAGGTAACAAATTCCGGGTCAGGCGCTACTCTTCCTTCAACTTCGCCTGTGAAAGACAGTCCATGCCGCAGTGAACCGCGCCCGGCGGCAATAGAGAGCAGTCGATGACACGCCAGCCGCCCCATCCCTCCTCGCTGAGCGGCCAATTCGCGACGACAATCGAAGCGTCGCGATCATGAACAGTGCAATGTACTTTTTGCGGATACGTCTTGGCAGATTCTGGGTGGGGATCCGTGAGTCTGGGCTCAAACATTGACCACCTCGGACCAGGAGCGTGGCCTGGGCTAATTTTCCTATCCCCAGCACAGAAGCGTCAAGGGCCACCGTCACGTTGCGGGGTGGCATACGAGAACGAAGGTATAAGTTGTCAGTTTTAAGTTATAAGTAAGAGAAGAGAAAAGCTGTTTGATTTGGACTCAGTGACCTAGGTGGCTCACATCCTGAGAGGTTCTTATGTTTACCGGCATTATTGAGCATCTTGGCAGCGTAGATTCCTTGAAGCTGCACGCTGAGGGTGGGCGGCTGACGATTCACGCGCCAACTGTGGCTCCACGACTGGCAATTGCAAACAGCATCGCTGTCGATGGTTGTTGCCTAACGGTTGTGGCTCTCGAGCACGAGTGTTTTTCCGCGGACCTGTCCGCGGAGACCATTCGCAAGACGTCCATGGGCGAATGGAAGCCCGGGACGCGCGTGAACCTGGAGCAACCCATGACGGCGGGCAAGGAGTTCGGCGGGCATTTTGTGCTGGGCCACGTGGACACGACCGGGCGCGTGACGCGGCTCGATCCTGAAGGCGAGAATTGGTGGTACGGGGTCGAGGTACCCGAATCGTTCGCGAAATATATTGTGCCTCAGGGTTCGATTGCGATTGATGGAATTAGCTTAACCGTGGCGCGATGGAACGTCCGAATCGCGGAGATTGCGATTATTCCGTTCACCTATGAGCACACCAACATTCGCGGCAAAAAAATTGGCGACGCGGTGAATCTCGAAGGCGACGTGTTGGGCAAGTACGTCGAGCGGTACCTGGAAGCTCGTAGCGGAGCGAAGCCGGCGAGCAATCTCACAATGGACGAGCTAGTTCAGCAGGGTTTCTGGCGACCTCGGTAATGCGCGTTCGGCTGGGACGCTATTCCTGATTCCAAGACGAGTGGATCCCAATCGGCGAGCTGTCATGCGGGGTGAGACGGCGTAATGTGACGCTTGACGGAGACAAAGAGCCGTTTGTCCTGTAGCCTATTGCATCTGGCTGAAGCAAATCTGATTCCCGGAGCATGAAATGAAGGAAGCCGTTCAACAATCACTTCGCCATTCTGCGGCCGCTCGTTGGATTGCCTTGGCGATTGTTTCGTTCACGATGCTTTGCGGATATTACGTCGCGGACGTCATGTCCCCCCTCAAGCCCATGATCGAGCAGCAATTGGGTTGGAGCAGCTCTGAGTACGGATTCTTCACCGGCTCGTATGCCTGGTTCAACGTCTTCCTCGGCATGCTGGTGTTCGGGGGGATGGTCCTGGACAAAATGGGAGCACGTTTCACCGGGATCATGGCCGGCCTGATGATGGTCGTGGGCTGTGGAATCAAATGGTGGGCGGTCCAGACTCACCTTCTGGACCATTCAAGCGTCCACTTGCTCTTCTGGGATTTCAAGTCACAAGTCCTAGTGGCCTCCGTGGGGTTCGCTATTTTCGGTGTCGGCGTGGAAATTGCCAATGTGGTGGCGGTAAAACTCATCGCCCGATGGTTCCTCGGTTACGAGATTGCACTGGCCATGGGACTGCAAGTGAGCACTGCCCGGCTCGGCACCGCCCTGGCACTCGGTATGGGGGCCCCCATCGCCGCCTATTTCAAAGCTGTGGCCGCGCCTGTGCTTGTGGGAGTGCTCCTGCTGGGCGCAGGATTGGTGGCCTTCTTGTTCTACTGCGCCATGGACAAGAAACTGGACGCCTCCGAAAAGGAAATTGCCGCTTCTGCGGATGAGGAATTCCACATCTCGGACATCGCAAAAATCCTGAGCATCCGCGGCTTCTGGTACATCACCGTCCTGTGCGCGCTGTTCTACTCCGCCGTTTTCCCGTTTCTCAAGTACGCACCGGACCTCATGGTGCAGAAGTTCCAAGTGAAAGAAAGTCTTGCCGGCGCCATCCCTTCGATTCTGCCGTTCGCTACCATCCCTCTTACAGTCGTGTTCGGCCGCTATTACGATCGCAAGGGCAAAGGGGCCACGCTGATGGTCCTGGGGTCATTGCTGCTGGTGTTGGTGCACTTCGTCTTCACCGTTCCGTTCTTGAATAGCTGGCTCATAGCTCTTGCGGCCACTATCGTGTTGGGCTTCGGTTTCTCCCTCGTTCCCGCGGCGATGTGGCCCTCGTTGCCAAAGTTTATTCCTCACCATCAACTTGGCACGGCCTACGCCGTCGTATCCTGGATGCAGAATTTGGTGGCCCTCTGGGGCGTTCCCTACTTGATTGGCTGGATTTTGGACCGCTTCTGCATCACGGGCACCCGGGTGACGGATGGCTTGAGCAGCCCCTCGTACAATTACACGCTCCCCATGGCTGTGTTCACCACACTGGGGGTGCTTGCCGTTACCTTCGCAGTCATGTTGAAGGCGGAAGACAAGAGGATGGGCTACGGCTTGGAGCTACCCTGCCAGAAAGACTGACAAGTGTGCCGTCCAACTGCCTTTGCCACGCTCACAGGTGGCGCCCTTATCGTCATTCCGAGCTGAGCGAGAAATCCCTCTTGGGTCCAATATCTGAGTAGAAGAGAGATTCATCGCGCAAACTTCGCGCGATGGGGCAGCGGTCCTCACTCCGCGGACTCCGCTCGGAATGACGAAATTGCGTTTATTCGAAAGGCTGTTACAGCGTCACGTCCAGAGCGGGAATGAGTTCATCCTGAAGCAGGAAATCGCGAAGAAATGGGTCCGTGGAGCTTTCAAACTCAGCCCACGAGCCAAACACCTGCGATTTGCCGTCCTGAAGAAAAACGATAGTGTCGGCGAGGCGCCTGGCAAGGTGCGTGTCGTGGGTGACCACGATCGAAGTTTTGTGAAACGCGTGCTTGAGACGCAGGATCAGATCGCCCATGTGCCCGGCCATGATGGGATCGACCATGGTGGTCGGCTCGTCATAGAGAATCGCTTCGGGGTTTTGTGCCAGCGCCCGCGCAATGGCCACGGCGCGTTTGGTACCGGTTGAAAGTTCACTGGGAACTTTCTCGAGGACGTCGTCAACTTCCAACATGTGCGCGAGCTTTGCGACGTAGGCGTCAATGTCCTCATCGGTGAGGCCGGGCTGGCCCTCTAAGGGGAAGGCGATGTTCTCCGCAATGGTGAGGGAATCGAACAACGCGCCCGATTGGAAGACCATGGTCACTTTGTGGCGGATTTCCTCGAACTCGCGCTCCGTGCAATTGGTGACGTCTCGACCGTCAATGAAGACTTGCCCGGAATCGGCTCGCAGAAAGCCCATGATGTGCTTCAGGGAAACCGATTTGCCCACGCCGCTGCGGCCCATGATGACGCACGTTTCGCCGCGCCTTACCTTGAAGCTGACGTCGTTGAGCACGACGCGATCGTCGAAGGCCTTGGTGACGCCCCGAAACTCGAAATAGTGTTTCGCGCCATTTTGGCCCGCACTCGCGGAGGTTAAACCGGCTGCTTGGATATTTCCGCTCATGGACCTTTGGCCTCGAGAATGCGCCGCGCGGCTTCATAGTCGGCGGGCGTGTTCATGTTCCAGAAAAGGCGGCCATTGGTATCAAATCGTTTCCAGGCCGAGGCGTCAAGCACTTCCATGGGCAGGCGGTTCATGGCGTCCGTGACCTTGCGTATGCCGGAATCGAAGGCAGCGCGAACACCTGAGGCGGCGTGGACGCTCCAGCAAGCACACAGCGGTTCAAGGCCGCTGGTGGATTGCGGCACCACGACCTGCGCCTTGCTTTGCGATGTCTTGTCGCGCAAAAAAGAGAGGAATTCATGCGTGAGAAAGGGCATGTCACAGCTCACAATCAGAGCAAAAACCCGTGGCTCGTGTTCCGTGGCCCGTACCCCGGCACCGGAATCGAGTTGGCTTGCGTGCAGCAGCGAAGTGAGAATGCCGCCCAAAGGTCCTTCGCCTGGCCAGCGGTCGGCGAGCACCGGCCAAGGCGCGCCGGCGTACTTCCCGGCCGGCGCAACGATGGTCACGTCATCGCAAACACCTGAAAGCAGCTCGCACGCGCGCTGCAGCATGGTTTTGCCGCCGAGTGGCACAAGCGCTTTGTCGGCGCCAAAGCGCGTGCTGCCACCGCCAGCCTGCACAAAGCCACGGAGAATCATTCGTCGTCTTCCTCGGAAATTTCCTGGCCGGGCCGGCGGATACCGAGCTCGCGCAAGCGTTCCTGCAAGCTCTGGCGGTGCAGGCCGATGGTTGCAGCGGTGCGAGAGATGTTCCAGCGGTGCGAGGTGAGCTGGCGCTTCAGATAGGCAATCTCGAACTTGCGCTTGGCTTCACGAAAATCCGTTTCACCCAAGCCGTGATCGGAGCCTTCTTCGCCGCTCTTGGGCAAAATCGGCGAGCCTTTCACCACCTCCTCGGGCAGATCGCCCACGCCCATCTCTTCGCCGCGGCAGAGCACCATGCCGCGCTCGATGGCGTTCTTCAATTCACGGACGTTGCCAGGCCAGTCGTAGCGCTCCAGCGCAGCCAGAGCCTCTTTCGTCAGCCGAGCCACACGGCCCAACCGCGCGCCATGAAGCTGGAGGAACGCTTGCGCAAGGATGGGAATGTCCTCCTTGTGCGAGCGCAGCGGTGGCAGCTCAATGGTGACCACGCGCAAACGGTAAAACAAATCTTCGCGGAATTTTCCATCGCGAATGGCGTGGGTCAGATGGCGGTGCGTCGCGCTGATGACGCGCACGTCGACCGGCAAAGACTGCGTGCTGCCGAGGCGCTCAATGGTGCGGTTTTCGAGCGCACGCAGCACTTTCGATTGCGTCACCGGGTTCATGTCGCCAATTTCATCGAGGAAGAGCGTGCCGCCATTGGCTTGCTCGAATCGCCCCTTTTTCTGCTGCGCCGCGCCGGTGAAGGCACCGCGTTCGTAGCCGAATAGTTCCGATTCAATCAACGTCTCCGGAAGAGCCGCGCAATTCACGGCCACGAATGGCTTGCCGTTGCGTTGCGAACGCGCGTGAATCTCCTGGGCCAGCAAATCTTTGCCGGTGCCGCTTTCGCCGAGGATAAGCACAGTGGAATCCGTAGGCGCAACGCGGTCTGCCATCTCGAACGCGCGGCGCATCGCGGCAGAGCGGCCAATCATCTGGCCGAACTGCCCTTCCGCGGCAAGGCGCTGACGCAGAGTGACGTTTTCTTGTTCGAGGGAGACGAGCTTCAGCAGATTCGCAACGCGCTGGCGCAATTCCTCGAGTTCGTATCCTTTCACAAGATAGTCCGCCGCGCCCAACTGCAGCGCCTGAGTGGCGGTTTTGGCGGTGTCCAACGCAGAGACCATCAACACGGGCAGATCGTGGCCTTCGTCGCGAAGCCACTTCAGGAACGAAAGGCCATCTTCGCCCGGGAGAATGACGTCAAGAACAAGCAGGTCCGGCTTTTCGGTGGCCAGAGCCGGGCGCGCCGCGGCTGCGGAATCGGCTTCCGCAATCCTGTAGCGATTTTCAAGCGCGCGGCGCAGGGCGTACCGCGCCGCAGGCTCGTCGTCGACGATCAACACAGTTTTCATGGCGTTGCTTCCTTCGGACCGAGTGGGAGAATGACGCGGAACCGGCTGCCTCGCTCCCCACGGATTGGGCTGTCTATTTCCATTTTGCCGCCGATCTCTTCGAGTCGGCGCATGACGATGGCCAACCCAAGCCCTGTGCCGCGCGCTTTGGTGGTGAAGAACGGTTGCAGAATTTTCTCCTTCAGCGCAGGAGGGATTCCGGGCCCATCGTCTTCGATGCTGACGGTGCATGTCTGCAACTCACAGTGAAAGCCGAGTGAGATGCGGCCACCGCGCCCGATCGCCTCGATAGCGTTCAAGACCACGTTGGAGAGAATATCGTTGATGGCCTCAGCGCTCGCAGCCACTTCGCATGCGCTGCTCTTTTTGGAGGATTCGATTGACACGCCGCTCGCTTCGGCTTCGCGCCGAAGCACTTCGACGACGTCCGCCGCGACCGCCACAATGTTGCAGCGATCTCCTTTTTTCGCCGCGCGAACGCCCGGCCTACTGAACTGCAGAAGCTGATTCAGCTTCGCGGAAAGCCGGTTGATTTCGTCGAGAACCATCTGAGTTTCGCCGCGCAGCGACGCGGGCAATTCGGCGTTTTCCATTTGCACCTGCAAGATGGTCTTAATGGAGCCGAGCGGGTTTTTCAAATTGTGCGAAATGCTGGCGGCCATCTGTCCGACCAACGCCATGCGCTCTCGCTCGGCTAACTCCCTTTCAAGTTGCAGCTTCTCTTCAATCAAGTGGCACAAGTCAAAAGCAGCAGGCAGTTGTTCCGCGACGAATTCCAGCGCGGCAAAGGTCTCACCCGAAACCATGGCGCCATGGGGGCGGACCCGCAACCTGCCGAGGTATCTGCCCGCGCGTGCGATTACAAAGACTTCCTCGGGACTGCTCTTGGCGACAAGGGTGGGACTGGATGACGCGTCTGTCGAACTCATTTCCAGCTTGACGCTGGCCAACTGCAGTTGCTCGCCGATCCATCGCTCACTGAACTCGACGAGCTTGGCTTGATCGCCTAGCCGTGCCACTTCGTTAATAGGCCGCATCAGTTTTTGCGCGCGGTCAACCTCGGTTTGTGCTGTCTGCTGCAGCAACTGCCGAATGGCCCGTTGCAATGGCTCGAAGAACACCACTGGCAGGAATAGCAGCAAGGCGGCGGTGGCTTCCGGCGGAAGATACGGCTCCAGCCACAATCCCGCCCGCCGGACGAAACTCAAGTAAAGAAGCGCCAGAAAGACGGCAAAGACAGCGTAGATCAGGTTCCGCTGACGGCCGATTTGGAGGAAGTTGAAGCGCTGAACGCTGCCGATCAACAATCCCAGCGGAACAAGCCCCAGAAGCAATAACAGGGTGGAAAGGGTTGCGCCCGTCTCCGGCCGCCACACCCTTTGCAGGAAGAACAGGACCAGGAGCAGCGCGGCAAGCGCGGACAGGTATACGGAACTCCGCTTGTGAAACGACTTTTGGGGATCATCCGGGGCTATTCGGCTAAATCGTCTCTGCCAGTAAGCCGCAAGCGCAACCGCTACGGCGATCCAGAGCTGAAACAGGATGCCCAAGAGATGCGTGGGCCGCTCAAAGTCGAAGCCCCTAGCCAGCCGGAGTGCCCGGCCCAGTTCGAGCGAAACAGCTACCGAAGGAATCCAAGCGATCGCCAGCCAGAGATACTTCTGCCGGGGATACAAAAGCAGGCCGCGAAGAAAGGCGTACTCCGCGTGGAGTTGAACGACGAGCGGTGGAACAAACCACACGCCGAGGCAGATGAACGTCCAAGCAAAGCGCAGCAGGCCCGCCGGCGGGGTGGTATAGAACAACTGTGCATTCAGGGCGAGCAGGCTGCTACCGAAGAAGCAGGTCAGCGCGAGGCAAAGGAAGAAGAAGACGCGCTCGAAGTTGCGTTGGCGCCGGTGGCCGAGAATGACCACCATCCAGAAGAACGGGAGCAGAGTGCCTGCTGTGAGAGTGACCAGCCGTAGATAGAGGAGCCAACGCATGGAGGCGATGCCGCGAGTCTAACCCCGGAGAGGAAAGCAGGGCAATGGCCAAGTGCAAGGAAAATCTGGCACCTTAAGTAATTGAAAATACACTTCTTATAAGCAGAATTGCGGTGCCTGGGTGGGCGGACAGAGGCTGGAATTGCCAGAAAAGGGCTTGACGCGAAAGGAAAAGCTGGTATATTAGCACTCGGCTTTGAGGAGTGCTAAGTACCCCCTTCGCGCTCCTCACCTCAGTTGTTCAGAAGCATCGTTAGATCACCTATGGAGGTTTTTCAAAGATGGCAGTCAATCTGACACCGCTCCACGACCGTGTCATCGTGAAGCGCATTGAAGAGAAGGAAAGCGTCAAGGGCGGGATCATCATCCCCGACTCCGCGAAAGAGAAGCCGCAAGAGGGCGAAGTGATTGCCGTCGGCGCGGGCAAGCGGGAGAAGGGCGAGCGCATCCCCCTGGACGTGAACGTGGGCGACC
>Ga0187780_10004641_pt1 | contig 10275 bp, 9 predicted proteins | sample 1015_Q2_SP10_20__FD_132429 | JGI IMG/M metagenome (GOLD analysis project Ga0187780, IMG submission 132429) | Tropical peat soil microbial communities from peatlands in Department of Meta, Colombia - 1015_Q2_SP10_20_MG | ecosystem: Environmental > Terrestrial > Soil > Wetlands > Peat | place...
CGCCTCGGCGAAACCGCGATAGGAACAAACTACGGCATAACAAGGTTCACCAAAAACATGCTCTTTGACGAAAAAATGGGCGGCACAGTGCATATGGCCTTAGGAAACTCCTACCCAGAATCAGGAGGCACAAACAGGTCTGCAATACACTGGGACATACTAAAAGACATGAAAAAAGACGGAGAGATCTACGCAGACGACGAGCTGTTCTACAAGAATGGCAAGTTCCTAATCTAACCAAAGCCCTCATTTTCGATTAACTCGCATTTTTGGGAATCATCAAACTGAAGAGCGATTCTCTAGATGGTGGGCACGGCGTTCTTCGCCATCAAAGTCGCAAGGCTGAAACACGGTTGATGAAGTTTTAAATCTAGGCGTTGTAGAATCAACCTGAGGAGACACTATGCTGCAACTCAAGACCGTCAAAGTTGAAGCGTCAGAAGGTTGCAACGTGATCTTGGGCATGGCGCACTTCATAAAAACTGTTGAAGACCTCTATGAGGCGCTCGTAAATGCTGTTCCAAACGCAAAGTTCGGGATAGGCTTCTGCGAAAGCTCAGGACCCTGCTTAGTCAGACACGAAGGAAATGACGAATATTTGAGACAGCAGGCGGCGAAAAAAGCTCTGGAAATCAGCTGTGGCCACAGCTTCATAATCTTCTTGAAGAACGCTTACCCAATAAACGTCTTAGACAAAATCAAATCTGTCCCAGAGGTATGCACAATCTACGCGGCCACTGCCAATTCTATAGAGGTGATCATCGCAGAGACGGAGCAGGGTCGAGGAATAATCGGCGTAGTGGACGGACTTACAAGCAAGGGCATAGAAGCCGATAAAGACATCAGGGCACGCAAGGAGTTTCTGAGGAATATAGGTTACAAACTCGGTTAAGAAGTTCTTCCAAAAAAATAGGCGCCGCAGGGTGAGAGTGCCTGCAAATTGCGCTGCTGTTCAGGTGATAAAGAATGGAAGGTATGTTCTATCTGTTCATAGCTATTTCTTCTCGCAGTTCAAAGGGCATCTTCTCGCTCATTCTTTGAGCTGCATAGGTTGCCAATCTCTTAAATTGGGGTTCTGTTAGAACATGCTGGGCTCTGGATAGAATTTCAAGGCAAATTTCTTTAAAAACCAAGTCGGCGCATCCCATCTTTGCGTCGTCGATCAATTCTTTGCAAGCTTGAAAGATTTGTTCGTTCAAAGGCACTTCACCCTGCAAGCAACAACTTGCCACTTGGATAATTAAACACTTATGAAAACAAAAATAGAATTGAAAATCCATCTCGAGCCTACTAACAATTTTAGCTTATCCGACGGCGCATTAACTTCTCTTCAGAGTTCTCAGATCGCTTGAGCCCTTTTCCTCTGGCCGTGAACGTTAACCTTTTAAACATAGGCTATCAATTCATTTCTGAAAAGGATGAAACCATGGCTAATGAGGTTCTGAACGCCATCAGAAACAGGCGCAGCGTCTTAAGGTTCGAAAGCATCCAAGTTGAAGAAGACAAGATTGAAGCCATTCTCGAAGCAGGACGGTGGGCACCATCTTGGATCAACAAGCAACCTTGGAATTTCATAGTCATCAGAGACCAGAAAACCAAGGAAGAACTGAGCGAGGTCGTTCCAACCAATTTTGTGCAAGGACTGAAGGAAGCGCCAGTCTGCATTGCTGTCACGGTCGATCCTGACGAAGACCCATATCATCACGTGGAAGACGGAGCAGCGGCTACGCAGAACATGGCACTGGCCGCTCACAGCCTAGGACTAAACACGTCATGGATAGGAGTCTACGACCTGAATAACCAGAAGAACTCAGCAGAATCCAAGGTTAAGGAAATTCTCGAGCTTCCAAAGAACTATCGAGTGATCGCGCTCTTGCCACTTGGCCACGTTAAATACGAGGTCCCGAAGAAGGACAGAAAGACGCTTCGCCAGGTAGTGTACCGAGAAAAATTCGGAAAGCGTTAGCATACGAACCCGTTGCATCGTATCACGTCCTTGATCCTGAATTATCTCCGTTTGGATGGCAATCGCTATATAATGCTGCTTGCCTAACCCCTGTGGAGCGGGGAGCGGCACATGGGTTACGTTGCTGTTTGGAAAGCATTAGAACAGATGGTCACAGACTTTCGAAAGAAAGGATTAAGAGTTCCAACAGAAATCATGAACGACCTCAAAAACGCGAAGACCCTTATTAGAATCTTGAAGGCTGATCCGAGCCACGGAGAAAACATCCAGAAAATTGAGCAATGCTTGGAAAACGTCGAATCTTACCTCATTTCTGAAGGTCAAAAACAGTTCGGGGTTAAATACGTTGACGAGTGGCTTGAACGGTTGGAAAAGGCCACCAGAGAAATCCTCGATGAGGAGGACAAAGAAACGAGGTTTATCCCTGGACTCCCAAGACACCGGAAGTGGATTCGTGTCACATCCTCAGCAGACTTACCGCTTGAAAAGCTGACGAAAATTGCAGATAAGATGAACCTCTCTTACAACGTTCACAAAAACGGCTCTCTGCTCGTCTACGGCGAAGACCAGAGCATAAAAGATTTTGTCAAAAAGATGGCTTCGAAATACGGGTCAAAGGCTGAGAAATATCGCAAAAAAGTACATAACCGTTAAAGCTTCATGACACAGTAAATGCTTTTATAAAAAGTGCTACAGACTGTCTGCAAAAGAAAAAAGCGGACGTTTCGAAGCGTGAGGGCGCAGATTAAATGCCCTACATCAAGAAAATAGAACTCAGGGGTTTCAAATCATTCGGACCGCAAGACGTTAAAATAGTTCTAGACAAGGGTTTCACGGCCATCACAGGGCCAAACGGAAGCGGAAAAACAAACGTCCTCGATGCTTTTCTATTCTCACTCGGCGAATTGAGCACAAGGAGACTCCGTGCCGAAACCGCAGCCAAACTAATCTTCCACGGGTCAGAAAAGGCTGGGTTAGAAAGAGCCAAGATGGCCAAGGTGGTGATTCAGTTTGACAACTCAGACGGGCGCATGGCAGTCGACACAACAACAGTGACGATCTCAAGGGAAGTCTACAGGAACGGACTAAGTGTGTACAGGCTTAACGGCAGAAGAATCTCAAGAACCCACATCATGGAAATTCTTTCCATGGCCGGAATAAGCTCTGCAAGCCAAAACATAATCCTGCAGGGGACCATTACTCGACTGACCGATATTTCCCCTATGGAACGTAGAAGAATCATCGAAGACCTAATTGGAATAGGCCAGTACGACACCGAAAAAGCCGAAGCAGAAGAAAAGCTGCGAGCGGCAGACATCTCTATACGCACCGCCATGGGCAGAATCGACGAAGTGCAAAAAAGGCTTGACGACCTAGAGCGAGAGCGCAACGAACTGCTCAAAGTCAGCTTCATCCAAGCCGAACTGAGGCAGTTTGAAGCGGTCAAGATCTCCCACGATATGACACAGATACAGAAGAAGGTAGAGGAAAATTCATCGCAAGCGGACAATGTTAGGGCAAAAGTCGAAAAACTCAGACAACTGCGTGACAGTCACAGGTCGAAAAGAAGAGAAGTTGAGGGCGAATGGCGCAGGCTAAGCTCCGAAATGGTCGAGGAAGGCGGCTCTCAGGTAGTTAAGGTGCAGATAAAAATCGGAGAGCTGAAATCAAAACTGACGGAGTTGGCGAGCAAGATAAGCTCCGGCAAAACAACCCTTGAAGGACTGACGAGAATCAGGGAGAACAACCTCCAACAGCACCAGTCAATTCAAAAAGAAATCCACGAAAACCGATTAAAGACAAGACACTTCAAAAGCGAACATGAAAGACTTCTCGGTGAGACAAACGAGAAACAAAAAGAGCATGACGTTCTAGCGCAAGAAGCTGCCCAGCTCTGGGAAAACCTTGGAGAAAACAGCAAGAGAATACGGGAAATCGAGCTTAAAATCGAGGGGGACAACAAGAGACTCGCATCCTTAAGGTCAGAGTACGTCAAGAATCAGACAGCCATCAAGGCACGGATGAAAAGACAGAAGGACTTGAACGACCGCAAGCAACGGTTTGCAGCAACACTCACCGAGCTTGAAAAGTCTTTCTCCGAACTTGAAAAGGTTCAGAAAGAACAAAAGGCTCAGCTAAAAAACTTGGAACGCAACCTTGAAAGAAGAAGCGCTCAAAAAGAAGCTGTTGAGAGAGAAATTGTTGAAGCAAGCAAGATAGCTGATTCAGCACGTGAAGCGGTCGTGGAGTTTGCAACCCAGAGAGAACTTGCAGAAACCGTGGCCGCAGAGGAGAAAGCCCTCAGAAGCATAGAAGAGCTGGGCGAACTGGGCGTCATCAAGGGCGTGTACGGCAGACTTCGCACGCTGTCGAAGATCGACAAGACCTATCAAAGAGCAATTGAAGCTGCATCAGTAGGGTGGCTTGACGCTGTAGTTGTAAAAGATTTCGACTCCGCTTTCACGTGTACAGAGACGTTAAGAAAGATGAAACTGGGGAGAATAAAGATCATCCCCCTCGAAGGAGCACTCGCGGCCAAGCCCTTGAAAATCCCCGAAAAGGAAGGCGTCCGCGGCGCTGCTGAGGCCTACATAAAATCTGAAAAGAATTGTGAAGCTGCGGTCCGCTTCGTTTTCGGAGACACACTGGTGGTAGCGGACGACAAAACCGCTTTCACTTTGGCCGGCCAGGGCTATCGCACTGTAACAGTTGAAGGGGACCTCTACGAGGTTGGCGGTGCATTTGAAAGCGGCTACTACCGTGCTCCGATAGACTTTTCCACAATAATCCCAAGTGAGACAGCCATCAAGAGCCTAGACGAGGCTGTCAACGCTCTTCAGCAGCATCTATCAAGGAGAAACGATGACATAACCAGCTTTGGAGATGATATTGACCGAACTCGCGTTGAGATCGCTCGGTTGTCAGAAGCCATAACAACGTTAGACAGAGAAATCATCAGGGTCAAAAGAAGCGTCAGGAGAACAAGGTCAAACGTTAGACGAGTTGAACATTACCTCGTTCGAGTCAACAAGGAGATCGAGAATGAGAAAGCTCAGATGTGGGTGCACAGTGCTGAGAGAAGCTCGATTCTGAAGGAGATGCGAAAACTCCAGAACGAGTTGGCCGTTCTGAGAAAAAGGACAGACCCTGGACATATTCAGGAAATGGAAGTTAACAGGGAGAAAATGTCAGAAGAGATAATCACCCTGAGACAGAGACTTGGAACAAGCCAGACGGAAATATCGACGCTGCAGTCACAATTCGACAACGTTCTGAGGGTTGGGTACCAGAACTCAAAGATTCAGACCTCAAAGGTTGAGCAGCAACTGCGGAAGGTAGAGAAAGAAGTGGAGGATGCATTGCAGCAGAGGGAAGTGCTGAAGCAGGAACTTTCGCAACTGGAGAAGAACCGGGTTGAACTTTCAAAGACAGTTTTCTCAGCAAGGGAGGAAGCAAAGAAATTCACAAGCCAGATTGACGACATAGACAAAGAACTTCGCAAGCTTGACGCTGAGTATGAGCAAGTTGACCGCCTGCAAAACCAGCTTCAGCTGAACGTCCAAACATGCCTTCTCCAACTTGAACAACACCAAAATCAGCTGAGACTTTCCGGCTATGAACAACCACTGACCGTGACTCCGAAACAGGTCGAAGAAGCTGAAACCTCCATGAAAATGATGCAGCTTGAACTTGAAAGAATAGGCGCAGTCAACCAGCTTGCGTTGTCGCATTACGCCGACCAGATTTCGCGCTACAAGCAACTTTCGATAAGGTTGAACGAGCTTGAGAAAGAAAAGCAGGCCATAGTGCAGTTCATGGATGAGATCGACAGGAAGAAACGTAAAATCTTCATGGAAGCCTTCGAAAAAATCAACCAAAACCAGAACGTATACTTCTCGAAGCTCACAGGAGGCGGCACTTCCACGATGACGCTTGAGTCTGTCGAAGAACCGTTTGCAGGAGGCATAGACATGCTCGTGCAGTTTCCCAACAAACCTTCGATAGTCGTGAGCGGCGCCAGCGGAGGCGAACGCTCAGTGGCAGCCGTCGCGTTCCTATTCGCTCTCAGGGAGTTCACACCCGCATCATTTTACATCCTTGACGAGATCGACGCTCACCTGGACGCTTTCCACGTTTCAAGACTGGCTGAGCTCCTGCGAGAAGAATCGGACAAGACACAATTCATAGTTATCACCCTGAAACCTGAAATGGTGAATAAGGCTCAGAAAGTCTACGGGGCCTACATGACCAACGGAGTGTCAAACGTCATCTCCCTCAACTTGCTAGAGGTGCCAAGCTGATGTCGGCCACGGCAATGAAGAAGCCGTTCTACCTGTTTCCTCCATGGAATATTCTCTTCGAGTTCCACAGACTGGAAAAGCTTGCACCCTGGAACGTCAGCATCGCATACTTACTAGCATCGTTTCTTGAAAACATGGAGAAGACGGGCCAAGTAGATTTCAGGGCATCAGGAGTGGCCCTTGACTCTTCAGCCCTCATATACTTAATGAAGTCAAGGCTCCTGCTGAAACTTGAAGAACCCCCACCTCTACCGAAGCCGCCAATGGATTTCTTGCCTCCGCCCCTGTTCCTGCCACTTAGACACGAATTGACGTCAACGACCATTGGAAACCTTCTCGAAGTACTGGACGATATCTTGAAACTAGAGAAGTTGATTCGCCCAGAAAAACTTGTCCAACAGATCGTCTTGCCAACGCCCTCGGAAATACTTCCTCAACTGGACATGTACCTTATGGAAATTGAACTTCAGATGAAAAAACTCCACGCGTCCCTCTTGGAACGTGTGAAAGGCGCGGGAATAATCGAGTTCTCAACCTTGACCAAGGGATTCAACCGGTTTGAGACGATCCGCACGTTCATTCTTCTGCTGTTCTTGGCGCAGGATGAAAAAATCAGCCTGTGGCAGAACGAAGAGACAGGGGAGATTTACATAGCAGTTGGTGATTTGAAACTTGCAGGAAGTGGAGAAACAAGAAGCTAGCCTAGGCGGAGATGGAAGAGAGAAGCAGACTCCGCCAAGGATATATGATGACTTGTCGATGGTGGAGGCCGCTCTGTACGTTGCTGGGCGCCCGCTGGATCTAAACGAGCTATGCTCGGTCTTGAAGACGCGGTCAAAGAATAGGGCCAGAAGAACCACGATGACCCTCATGCAGCAGTACGCATGTAGAAAAAGTGCTCTCGAAATTCTGGAATTGAAGGACGAGAGGTATGTTCTGCAGATCAAGCCCGATTTCACACCACATGTCAAGAAGTTCGTCAACAGACCGCTGCTTTCTCTAGGTCCGTTAAAGACTCTCTCGTACATAGCCTACAGACAGCCAGTGTCTCAGAAAAGAGTGATCGAAGTGCGAGGTCGCCACGCTTATACTCATGTGAGAACCTTAAAGGAAATGGGGCTGATTGGAAGTGAGAGAAGCGGAAGGTCATCGGTTCTCAGGACTACGGAGTATTTCGCAGACTACTTCGGTCTCAGTACAGATACAGCATCGATGAAGAAAGAGTTAAAGCATGTTTTCGAGGAAATCCCCAAGGAGACAAACCCTCAAACTGAAAACGGATAGGCTTATATTCGAAAGAGCCATGATAGTCCACACTCAAAATTCGGCAGTACCGGAGAAGTGAAGAATGTCAGTTTGGCATGGCAAAATGCACAAACAAAAACCATCAGGAGGCAGAAGACACGTCTTCAGAAAGAAAAGAAAGTTTGAACAGGGCACGTTTCCAGCTGAGACCATGATGGGAGAGCAGAAAAGAAAAGTGGTCAGAGGAAGGGGTGGAAACCTAAAAATCAAGGCTCTGAGCGAAAAACAGGTCTGCGTCACCGACCCGAAGACGGGAAAAACAGAGAAAACAGAGGTCGTGCGGGTTGTTAAGAACCCTGCGAACATCGATTACGACCGCAGAGGCGTGATCACAAAGGGAGCAGTTGTAGAGACCTCTCTAGGCCAAGCAAGGATAACATCCCGCCCGGGACAAGATGGAATACTGAACGCTGTCCTCATAAGTTCAGAGAAAAGCTAGCTCATTGTTCCACCTTAGGCGCAGAACGCATGGTTAAAAGTTGTTTTGCAATCATCCCGATCGTTTGGTTCTTCGAGCCTTTCTTCTCAACCAGAACCATACCGGTTTTCAACCGAGACTCTTTTGGATATCCTGCTTCTGGAAAAAGCTCGCAGGCCAGACTTAGTTTTTGCGCCGCCTCTTTCACCTCCGCAATTTTCGGAGAAGCAACAGCGATGCTTTTTGGTACTCGCCTTCCATCCTTTCTGCTATTGGCTAGGTCAAAGTAAGCTGGCCAGATGATCACCTTATCCTGTTTTCGCAAGGTCTTTTTCTCCAAAGGTTATTTTTGAGCGAAATAGGCTGTTAACCCATCGTTGGTATCGTCAACTCTGACGAAGCCAAACCGTTCAAACTGTACTATATCGTTCGGCTTCAACTTCTTACAAGCGCTCTCTGCCACTCCTTCTGCCACGCTTGCATCGGACATGACAACCCGACAAGGCATGTCGTGCCCTATGAGCACCCATTGGATCAGCTGAGCCTTAACCTTTTTTGCATCTTCGTAGGACTCGCTGAGGAAAAGTCCTTGAGCTGAGTACACGTTTGCGTTCTCGATCTTCACGTTGAACAGTTCCATCAGGCGAAGCATCGCGCCCACGCTTGATAAATCGACGTCTTTCCTCGAAACCCATAGAGTCACGCGGTCATCTTCGCCTTGAGGTTGCACAGTGTATTCTCTGAACCCTCTGTTAGGCTGGTCTCGATGCAGGTAAAGCCTAGCGTCAAAAGGCTTCGGGACTCTTCTAACCGTTAGCTCTATTGGGCTGTTCACGAAGAAGTACCTGTCAGCGGTTGGGTCCAATATCTTGCGGTTGTACGCGTAGAGGTTTTCCCAGCTTAGAGTGACATCCGAAGTCTTTGGCCCGATGTCGATAATCATCTTTTTGATCGCGTCAGGCGTTATTCCCCGCCTTCGTAATGCGGCAAAAGTTGCCAAGCGTGGGTCATCCCAACTCTTGTAGAGTCCATCACGCACTCCTTGAACTATCTTTGACTTGCTCAGAGAAGCCCCTGTGATCTTCAATCTTCCATAGTGTATGGTCTCCGGATACTTCCACCCGAAGTATCGATACATGTACTCTTGGCGGGCTTGATTCGTCAGGTGTTCCTTTCCCCTGATAATATGGGTTATGCCCATTAGGTGGTCATCCACACCGCTTGCAAGGTTGTAAAGTGGCCAAACCCTATACTTGCTTCCAACCCTTGGATGTGGATACTTCAGGGTGTCAATGATTCGAAGGGCAGGCCAGTCTCGAACGGCGGGGTTCGGATGGTCCAAGTCTGTTTTGACTCGAACGACAGCTTCACCCTCTCCGTAGCCGCCGTTGAGCATCCGTCTCCATCGTTTAAGATGCTCTTCAACTGAAAGGTTGCGGCAATCGCATGCCCTTAGGGCAAGTATTCTCTTTCGAAACTGTTCTGGTTTGCACGTGCAGACGTAAGCGTTTCCATCCCTGAGCAGTCTTTCAGCGTGCTCATAGTAAATCGGAATTCTGTCGCTTTGAATGTGCTCCTCGTCAGGTTTGCAGCCGAGCCAAGATAGGTCCTCTCTGATATCATCATAGAATTCCAGAACGGGTCTTTTCAGCTTTGGATCAGTGTCTTCAAAGCGCAGTACAAACTTGCCCTTGTACATCCGCGCATACTCATGGCATAGCACAATTGCTCTGGCTGAGCCTAGGTGTAGTACACAGTCAGGGTTCGGCGCATAACGAGTGACGACCTGCGGATAATTGGAAACGTTCGGCAGGGGCGGAAGACTTTTTTCTTCGGCCCTCTCTTTGACGAAGGCTTCTGGCCACGCTGTCGCGACGATGCGCTTCTGTTCATCCAGCGAAAGACCGTTGACTTCTTCAACGATTTCATCAATGAGAGCAGATACTTCCTTAACCATGTCTCTGTATTCAGGTCTTTCACCCAGTATCTTTCCAACAACCGCTCCCGTCTGCGCCTTGCCACTATGCTTGATTGCATTCAACAAGGCGAACTTACGAGCGAGTTCTCGGAGCCTCGCTTCTTCTCTTGGAGTCAACACTTCTACACTCTAGATTTTTCTCTCGATCAAGAAGACTGCAAAGGCTTTTAGTTTTTCCTTTCCCGCTGAGGCAGGCAGTAACATCTCGACCTCACTCCAGCTTTCTTCAACCATTTTTCTCGCCACCTGCTTGGCGTATTCTATTGACTTGTACTTCCGCATTATGGCGATAGCAGCGTCCCTCAGA
>Ga0187780_10004642_pt1 | contig 10273 bp, 8 predicted proteins | sample 1015_Q2_SP10_20__FD_132429 | JGI IMG/M metagenome (GOLD analysis project Ga0187780, IMG submission 132429) | Tropical peat soil microbial communities from peatlands in Department of Meta, Colombia - 1015_Q2_SP10_20_MG | ecosystem: Environmental > Terrestrial > Soil > Wetlands > Peat | place...
GCATTGACGCAGCCTTCCTGATTGCCCGCCCCCACATCGTGGGCCAGCCGCTCGGCCACCGCGCGCATGGTCGACTCATCCTTGAAGGCCTCCGCGCCGATGATGGTCGAGCTCAGCTTTGGATCGAGCGTGATCAGGTCTATGCCCGGCTGGATGTAGCGCGTGATGTGTTTGACGGAGGCGAGTCCTCCCCAGGCGACGATCTTCTCGATGTTCTGCGGCTGATACAGCTCTTCCTCCACCTCGGCATCACCCCCCTTCCAGTAGGCGACGCTCAGATGGCGGGTGATCGGGTGCTCGGGCGCGATATCGATCATGGTGCGCACGAGCGCCGCGGCCGTCAGCGGATCGTTGGAGGGCGACTTGATGATCGCATCGCTGCGCGTCAGTGCGACACGCGCGATCGTCAGCGCGGAGACACCCGGATTGTTTCCCGCCACGATGTGCACCGAGCGCGCGCCGAAGGCACGGATCGCGACTCGCGCCCCGTTCGGCAGCTCCTGCTCGACCCAGCCCTCGAGCACCTTGATGCCAACGGTCCGCTCTACCATGGTCTCGAGAAAGCGTCGCTCCAGCACGCGCGGCAGCGAGCGATAGACGTTGCGCAGCAGCTCGTCGGTGAGACCCGAGGTCCGACGCGACAGCTCGAAGGCGGCCTGCATATGCGGATTGCGCTCGAGCACGAGCGCGCCCCCGAGCCTCACCAGGAAGTCAACGAGCTCGGCGAACGACAACTTGTAGAGGTCGGCGAGCGATGAGGGGGTGCGCAGCGCAAGCTCCCCCAGGTGAGGGCGCACGTCGGGGGTGGTGAAACGCACGCTGCCCCCCCGTCCCCCGAACTCGAGCTCGCTCCCCTCGATGAGACGGCCGCGGATGATCAGCGGAACGTTGAATGCCTCGCTCATGTAGCCGCCTCCCTAACCCGTACGCCGCGCACGAAAGCGCGGCTTGCGCTTCTCGGAGAATGCCACGAGCCCCTCGTGCGCATCCGGATCCGTCGTCTCGTAATGCAGCACATAGGCGCCCTCGAGTTGCAGTCCTTCGGCGAGCGACCCCCTGAGGCCCTGGTTGACCAGATACTTGATCGCCCTGCGGCTCGAGAAGCTCTTCTCGAGGAGATTCGTGGTCAGCTTCCCGAGCTCGGCCTCGAGCTCCGCGGCCGGCACGTAGCGCGTGACGAGCTGCATCGCCGCGGCCTCCTGCGCATCGAACATGCGCGCCGTGAGCAGCACATCCTTGGCCCGCAGCACGCCGACCGTGCGCGGCAGGCGCTGCGTGCCGCCGGCGCCGGGCAGCAGGCTGAAGTTGAGATGTCCGTCGGAGAAGCGGGCCCGATCGCTCGCGAGCACGTAGTCACAGGCCAGCATGAGCTCAATGCCGCCGGCGACGCACAGGCCGTCGATCACCGCGATGATGAGCAGCTCGGAGCGCTCGAAGCGCTCCAGCAGCCGCCGCAGATTCGCCCCGATCGCGGCCATCCAGTCGGTGTCGGTGTGCAGTGTGAGGGCGCGCTTCAAGTCCCCGCCGGCCGAGAACGCCCGGCCGGCACCGCGCAGCAGCACGAGCTCCGCCTGCGGGTCCGCCTCGATTTCATCCAGACAGCGATGCAGCTCCGCGACGGTACGCTCGTCCAGGGGATTGAGCTCCGCCGGGCGGTTCAACGTGACCGTTGCGATTGCGCCCGTGCGCTCGTAGAGAATGGTCTGCAGGCCGCTCATGCATCACCCCTCGAGGCAAAGATCCGCAGGCCCGAAATTCGATCGCGACAACAATATACGCTAGAGTACCACATACGACCACCGGGTAGAGTCGGGAGGGGGTTACATGCTCAAGATCTACGGTTGGAGGCGCTCACGCGCCGCGCGCTGCATGTGGGTCATGGAGGAGCTGGGGCTCGCCTACGAGCAGATGCCACTCAATCCGCACGCCGGCGAGACCCGCACCCCCGAGTACCTCGCGCTGAACCCGAGCGGGAAGATTCCGACCCTGGTGCACGATGAGTTCGTGCTGAGCGAGTCGGTGGCGATCAACTGGTACCTCGCGAGCCGCTTTCCCGGAACCCTCCTGCCGCGCGATCCGCAGCTTGCGGCCAAGGTGCTGCAGTGGACCTCGTGGGCCGTGACTGAACTGGAGCCGCCGCTCGTGGCGATCATGCGCGAGGGACGCCGCGCCAAGGAGCAGGTTGATGCCGAGCGCATCACGGCCTGGCACGGCGAGGTGCACCGCATGCTGGATGCGGTGCTTGAGCCCGCCCTAGCGGGCGAGTATCTCCTGGACGGTCAGGGCTTCACCCTCGCCGATCTCAACGTCGCCGCGGTCGCGATGGTGTTGCCCGTGTTCGAGATCAGTCTCGATCCCCACCCCCGGGTCGCGCAGTGGATGAAGCGCTGCTTCGCCCGCGAGGCCTGGGCCCGCGTGCAGCAGCGCACCTAGCGCGAGTTCAGGCCGAGGATCGAGATCGAGGACAAGCAGCTCCAGGGGACGCCGCCCAGGTTGTGGCTCAGGCCATAAACGGGGTTCTTCAGCTGCCGCGGTCCCGCGCGCCCGAGGAGCTGCAGGTAGTTCTCGTACGCCATGCGCAGTCCCGAGGCGCCGATCGGGTGACCGAAGCACTTGAGGCCCCCGTCGATCTGGCACGGCAGGCCGCCATCGGCGTCGAAGAAGCCGTCCATCACGTCCTTGACCGCGCCGCCGTCCTCGGAGACGCCGAGGTCCTCCATCGTCACGAGCTCGGTGATGGAGAAGCAATCGTGCACCTCCATCATGCTCAGCTCCTTGCGCGGCTCGCGGATTCCGGCCTCCTCATACGCCTTCTTGGCCGCAATGCGCGTGTTGCGCACGTAGCTGCCGTCCCAGTCGGATGTGCTGACCTCGCGTCCGGCGCTCAACGAGAGCGCCAGCGCCTTGATGGTGACGAATTCCTTCTTCCCGAGGCCACGCGCAATGTCGGGTGTGGTCACAATCGCACACGCCGCGCCGTCACTCACTCCGCAGCAGTCGTAGAGACCAAGCGGCTCGGCGATCATCGGCGCCTTCAGGATCGTCTCGAGGTCGACTTCCTTCTGCAGATGCGCCTTCGGGTTCTTCGCGCCGTTGACGTGACTCTTCCAGGAGACTCGTCCGATGGCACGCTTGAGATCTTCCTTTGAGACCTTGTACTTGCTGCGATACCCGGCTGCGAGCTGTGCGAAGCCGCCGGGCGCCGAGGAATACGGCATGATGAGATCGTTGAGCGTCCCTTTGGTCTGCACGGGCAACCCGCCGTAGCCTGTGTCCTTGAGCTTCTCGGCGCCGATCGCCAGCGCGATGTCCACCGCGCCCGCCGCAACGGCATACGCCGCACCGCGCAATGCCTCGGTACCCGTGGCGCACATGTTCTCGACGCGCGTCACCGGAATTCCCTCGAGGCGCAGCGCCGTGCTCGCGGGAATCGCGGAATTGCCAACGTTGACGCGATCGAGTGCCGAGCCGTACCAGGCAGCTCCGATCTCGCCCTTGCCAATGCCCGCATCCTGCAGGGCCTCCTGGAACGCCTCGTTGAGCAGATGCTCCGTGCCGCAATCCCAGCGCTCGCCGAAGCGCGAGCAGCCCATGCCGATGATCGCCACCTTGTCCTTGATACCGGTTGCCATGAAACTCTCCTCGTGAACCCTTCAGCCGAGCGGAGCCGCTTTCCAGAAGTAGCGGCTGTAGTGGCGCAGCGAGTCCTGTTCCTTGACGCGGAACACCATGCGCAGCGGCGTGCCGACCTCGAAGTGCGTGGGATCGACGTCGACCATCTCCATGAGCACCCGTGCGCCGTTGTCGAACTGCACGAGGCCCACGTACAGCGGCGGCGAGGGATAGAACATGAGCCAGTCGGCGGTAAAGGTCGCGACCTTCGCCGGCTCATTGGCCAACGGCGCCGCCGCCATTGGCGCCGTCGAGCCGCAGCGCACGCACGCCGGCAGTCTTGGAAACTGAATCGCACCGCAGCCCGCGCACTTGCCGCCTTGGAAGGCGATCACCTGGTCGCGCGCGCGATACAGCTGCGTGAGTGCGGTCTTCTGGTCGGTCTCGGAGCGCATGCCCCAGTCAAGCTCGATCTCCCCGCCGAAGGAGAGCAGCTTGGTGTAGTTCTTGTCGGTCACACCGCGCGCAAGCGTGGCACTCACCGGCGATGCCGAGCGGTAGGCCGCGATCGAAGGCGTTGCCTCGAAGAGCAGCGCATCGCAGCCCGCGCCGAAGCCGACGGCGAGGATGCGTTGGCCGGGCTTTGCGCTCTCGAGGGCCGCCGCGAGCATCAGCAAAGGATGCGCCGCGCCCGTGTCTCCGCAGCGTGCCGCGAGATTGTCGACGACCGCTTCGGGCTTTAACTGCAACTGCTTGCCGACCGCCGGTGCGATCCCGGAGATCGTCGCGGGAAGACAGAAGAAATCGATCGCCGATGATGTGAGGCCCGCCCGTGCGAGCAGCCCCTTACACAGCTCGGGCACGATCTTCAGATAGCCTTCGTCGCGGATCCAGCGCTCCTCCCACTGGTAGTCGTATTTCTGTCCCTCCGCGCGGAAGTGATCGACGAACGGGCTGAGGCTCGAGGCACCGCCCAGGTAGCGTGCGATCACCTCACCCGCGCCGACGGCAAGCGCGCAGCTGCCGCTGCCGTACTGCATCTCCTGGACGCTCCCCGGCCTTGCGTGCCGGTCGTCGGCGGCCACCACGAGCCGATCGGCAGCACCTCCCGCCTCGAGCGCGCGCATCAGCGCCGACGTCCCGGCGCGCAGCGATCCGGAGGCGTCAAGGCCCGAGAGGCTGCGGCCGTCGAGCCCGGCGGCTACCGCGATGAGCGCACTGTTCTGCAGATCGGCGAACACCGGCGTCGTCGAGGCACAGGTGAGTGCCGCAACGCCTGTGGATTTCATGCCCTTCAGGCAGGCCCGCACGGCCTCGACGCTCAGCGTGATCGAGTCCTCATCCCAGCTGCAGAATGAGCGCTCGCCCTTCGCGTGCCCGCGCAGCGACGGCAGCGCCCAGGCGTGGGCCGCGGCGACCGCGGCGCGGTCCATCCGCAGGCGCGGAACATAGGCGGCGTAGGACTTGATTCCGGTTTCCGACATTAACGCTGTCCCCCAGGGTCAATACGACTTCGGCATGCCGAGTTCCTTCTCGGCGATGAACGACAGGATGAGCTGCTCGGTGACCGGCGCCAGGCGCTGCAGGATCGACTCGCGGAACAACCGCTCGACCTGGTACTCCTTCGCATAGCCCATGCCGCCGTGGGTGAGCACCGCTTGGGTCGCGGCCTCGAAGGCCACGCGGCCGCCGAGCAGCTTGGCGGCATTCGCGTGCGATCCGCACGGGAGCTTTCGATCGTAGAGGCTCGCCGCCTTCATCGTCACCAGCCACGCCGCCTCAATGGCACACCAGTTCTCCGCAAGCGGATGCTGGATCGCCTGATTCTGGCCGATGGCGCGGCCGAACACGACCCGCTCGCGGGCATAGGCGGCCGCCCGGCGCAGCGCATCCTGCGCAATGCCGATGGCACCCGCGGCGACGATGATGCGCTCGGGATTCAGGCTGTGCAGCAGGTAGTAGAAGCCCTTCCCCTCCTCGCCGATCCGGTCCGCCTCGGGGATGAAGAGGTCCTCGATGAAGATGGCGTTGGAGTCCACCGCAGCCCGTCCCATCTTGGGAATGCGACGCACTTCGATCTTGTTGCGATCGAGCCTGGTGAAGAAGATGGTCATGCCGTCGGTGGGCTTGGCGGACTCCTCGAAGGCCGTCGTGCGCGTCAGGAGCAGTATGTTGTCGGCGACCTGGGCCGTTGAGGTCCAGATCTTGCTGCCCTTGACCAGGTAGCCGCCGTCGACGCGCTTCGCAAAGGTCTTGATCTGCGTGGTATTGAGGCCCGCGTTGGGCTCGGTGACGCCGAAGCAGGTCTTCTGCGAGCCACTGATCAGCGGCTTCAGCATGCGCTGCTTCTGCTCCGCTGTGCCGAGCACGACAATGGGATGCGGGGCGAAGAGATTGATCTGCAGCGTCGACATCGCCGCAGCACCGCCGCCCGAGGCGGCGACGGTGTTCATCATGACGGCCGCTTCGGTCACGCCGAGATTCGAGCCGCCGAGCTCCTCCGGCATGGTGATGCCGAGCCAGCCGTCGGCCGCCATCGCGGCATGGAATTCGTGCGGGAATTCGGCGCTCGCGTCCTTGTGACTCCAGTACTCGTCGGGAAAGCGGCTGCAGATGCGCTTCACCGCCTCGGCGATCGAGCGCTGCTCCTCACTCAGCTCAAAGTCCACGACGACTCCTTCGCAAGCCCACGGCGTTGCCTGCGCACCCTCAGTCCCCGAACACCCTGCGACTGATGATCTCGCGCATCACTTCGGAGGAACCGCCGGCAATGCGCCGCACGCGCGCATCGATGTAGGCATGGGCAATCGGATAATCGAGCGTATAGCCGTACCCGCCGAAGAACTGCAGGCACTCATCGACCAACCGGCACTGCAGCTCGCTCGCCACCATCTTCGCCATCGCGGCGTCGGTGCTGTCGAGTCGGTTGTCTACGGCGAGCTCGATGCAGCGATCGACGAACACCCGCACGCCCTGTGTGAGGGCCGTGAGCTCCGCCACCTTGAAGCGCGTGTTCTGGAATTCCGCGATCGCACGGCCGAATGCCTTGCGCTCCCGCGTGTACTGCACGGTCCACTCGAGCACCGCCTCGCAAGTCGCCGTGGCGTTCACCGCAATGATCAGCCGCTCGTGCGCGAGCTTGTGCATTGCCATCTTGAAGCCCGCGCCCTCCTCGCCCAGGCGGTTCGCAATCGGCACGCGCACGTCCTGGAAGAACAGCTCCGAGGTGTCCTGTGCCTTGAGGCCGAGCTTCTCGAGGCGTCGGCCCCGCTTGAATCCCGGCCGGTCGGTCTCCACCACCACCAGGCTCACGCCCTTGGCTCCGGCCTGCGGATCGGTCTTGCAGGCGAGCACGACGAGGTCGCAAAGCTGTCCGTTGGAAATGTAGGTCTTCTGGCCGTTGATGACGTAGTCGTTGCCGTCACGGACGGCATGCGTGCGCAGCGCCTTGAGGTCGCTGCCGCCGCCCGGCTCGGTGAGTCCCAGGGCGCCGATCAGCTCCCCCGTGACCATATTCGGCAGCCACTTGGCCTTCTGCTCGGGCGTGCCGAAGCTCAGGATATAGCTCGCGACCATGTCCGAGTGCACGGTGAACTGCGGGCCCGTGGCTCCCGCGCGGCCCAACTCCTCGGTGATCACGACGTTGTAGAGGAAGTTGGCGCCCGGCCCGCCGTACTCGACCGGCACGTTGGGGCACAGCAGTCCCGCCTCGCCCGCCTTGCGCCACAGCTCGCGCGGCACGACGCCCACCTTTTCCCACTCGGGGTGGTACGGCGTGATCTCTGCGGCGATGAAACGGCGCGCCGTATCGCGGAACAGTTCGTGCTCGTCGCTGAAGAGAGTCCTGGGGATCATGGCGCGCTTCTTGGATCGAAAAACCCACGCCCGGGATGGCGGGAGCGCAAATATGGTACGCTACCGTACGGGTTCAGCGCAAACCCAGCAGTCACTCAGCCGATCGCTGCGAATCCCTGGCTGAGCACGACCTGGTTGCGGCTCGGGACGAGTGCACGGAAGTGCACGCCCCCCGCCACCTCGACACCCTCGACCCGGATCGTCTCCCCCGGAAACACCGGCGAGCTGAAGCGTGCGCCGAGCGAGCGCAGCCGGGCCGGATCACTCCCGCAGACGGCTCGTGTGAGCAGATAGCCGACGATCCCGTAGGTACACAGGCCGTGCAGGATGGGGCGCTCGAATCCCGCCCGGGAGGCGGCCGTCGGATCGACGTGAATGGGGTTCAGGTCGCCGTTGAGGCGGTACAGCAGAGCCGCGCTCACGCTCGTCGTAAGCTCGGCGGTTACCGTGGGTGTTCCCGGGACTTCGGCGGGCAGGGCCGGCGGCGGTGTGCCGAAGCTGCCGCAGCCCCCGTCGGAGCGCAGAAAGAGCGTTGAGGAGACCGTACAGAGCGTCTGCCGCGAGCCGGCCTCGCTCAGCACTTTCTCGAAATAGACCAGAGCCCCCTTGTCCGCCCCCTTGTCCACGACCGCGGCGATGCGATAGGTCGCCTCGATCTCGCCTTCCGCGGGCAGGCTCTTGTGCACGATGAGGTTTTGCTCCCCGTGCAGCAGCTTCAGGAAATTGACCTGGAACTGGGGATTGGCGATCCACGCGCCCGGGTGAGCGAGCACCGCCGCCATGCTCGGCAGGGCCACGAGCTGCTTCTCGTACGTGAGTCGCAGCTGCTTCGCATCGAGCGGATCATCGCCGACCCCGACGCTCAGCGCGTAAAGGATGGTGTCCTTGAAGTCGTAGCGCAGGCGCTTGGGCTCAAACCTGTGCGCTTTGAGAGCCTCGAGGTCCATGGCTCACTCGAGGTTCAGACCGGATCCCAGGTAAATACTTCGTTCGACTTGTCGAGCGGGAAATAGCTCGGCTGAAATGCCGGCAGCACGCGCTCGACGATGCTTTCCGGTGTCCAGCCTTCGGCGGTATGCATCGTGCGGATCGGCCGCGGCTGGCTGAACAGATAGATCTCGTTGTTGCGCACGCCGAAGATCTGCCCCGTCGTCCTGCGCCCAGCCTCACTCGCGAGCGCGACCACGAGCGGGGCGATGCGCTCGGGCTTTAACCGCCGGTTCACCTCCAGGCGCCTCGCGTTCTCCGGCGTCGCCGGGATGGTCGCCACCATGCGCGTCCAGGCGAACGGCGCAATCGCGTTGGAGGTCACGCCGAACTTCTGCATGTCGATGGCAATCAGCTTGGACATTCCCGCGACGCCGAGCTTGGCCGCCCCGTAATTGACCTGGCCGAGGTTGCCGATCAGGCCGCTGGTCGAGGTCATGTGCACATAGCAGCCGCTCTGCTGCTGCTTGAAGTGCGGCGCCGCAGCGCGCGAGACATAGAACACGCCGCGCAGATTCACGTCATCGACGGCGTCGAAGTCGTCGCGCGACATCTTGTGGAACAGCCCGTCGCGCAGAATACCGGCATTGTTCACCACCGCGTCGATGCGGCCGAATGCGTCCAGCGCGTCCTGGACGATGCCGTGCGCATCGTCCCAGTCTGAGACGTCGCGCACGCTCGCGACGGCCGTGCCACCGGCGGCGCGGATGCTCTCCACCATGCGGTTCGCGACGCTCGGATCGCGCCCCTCGCCCGCGGTCGACACTCCGGCATCGTTGACGACGACCTTGGCGCCGGAGGCGGCAGCGTGCCTGGCGATCTCGGCGCCCACACCGTTGCCCGCACCCGTCACGATCATGACTTTGCCCTGCAACACGGTGGTAACTCCCTGCAAAAGATGACGCCGGCTGAGCGAAATCAGTGTGCGATGCTACGGTATGTACGCGTACGACACAACCGGCCTTCGCTCAAGCGGAGCGGCCACGCAAATACTCCTCCTTGAGCAGGCGGGTGTAGATCTTGCCCGTGTCGTGCCGCGGTAGCTGCGCCCGGAAGTCCACCGCGCGCGGTGCCTTGTAGTGCGCAAGTCGCCCGCGACAGAACTCGATGAGCTCTGCGGCGAGGGCGGGCCCGGCCTCACCCATTTCCCGCGGTTGCACCACCGCCTGAATCACCTCACCCATTTCGAGATCCGGCAGCCCGAACACCGCCGCGTCGAGCACCTTCGGGTGGCTGACCAGAAGATTCTCGATCTCCTGCGGGTAGACGTTGACTCCGCCGGTGATGATGAGGTTGTTCCGGCGATCCGTCAGGTACAGATAGCCCTCGGCATCGAGGTAGCCGATGTCCCCGAGCGTGCTGCGCCCACGCGCGTCGTAGGCCGTGCGGGTCCGCTCGGGATCGTGGTGGTATTCGAACTGCGGGCCGCCCGAGAAGTACACCAGTCCCGGCACACCGCTCGGCTGTTCCTCCCCCGCTTCGCTCAGAATGTGGATCGCACCCATGAAGGCGCGCCCCACGGAGCCCGGATGCTCGAGCCATTCCTTCGAGCTGATCATGGTGAGCCCGTTGCCCTCGGTCCCGCCGTAACTCTCCTCGAGAACCGGACCCAACCACTCGATCATCGCGCGCTTGATCTGCGGCGGACAGGGCGCCGCGCCGTGGATGACGCGCTGGAGGCTCTTCAGGTCGAAACCGGCGCGCTCCTGTGCAGGGAGCTTCAGGATGCGCACCATCATCGTTGGAACAAGATGCGCATCGCTGACGTGGTAGCGCTCGCACAGCTCGAGCGCCGCACGCGCCTCGAAGCGCTCCATCA
>Ga0187780_10004643_pt1 | contig 10273 bp, 9 predicted proteins | sample 1015_Q2_SP10_20__FD_132429 | JGI IMG/M metagenome (GOLD analysis project Ga0187780, IMG submission 132429) | Tropical peat soil microbial communities from peatlands in Department of Meta, Colombia - 1015_Q2_SP10_20_MG | ecosystem: Environmental > Terrestrial > Soil > Wetlands > Peat | place...
ATAGAGAATACGACACCACCCACCGTGGCGATGCTGGCATATGGATGCACGCAGGCCGGGCTGGCGGTCGCGCTCGCTCCGGCACTCAACCGGGCCCTGCACCGCAGCCGCGTGCAGCGCGTGCTGTCCACGGCTAATGCCAATGTGATGGCTCTTTACTTGTGGCACATGGTGCCGGTCGTGATCGTCGCGATCGTTGCCTACCCGGCAGGACTGATACCGCAACCACACGAGGGGTCAGCGGCGTGGTGGCTGGTCCGGCTGGAGTGGATCGTCATCCTCAGCCTGGTGACCGCGGCCGAGATAGTGCTGTTGTGGTGGGCACGTCGCCTTTTCTCGGCGCCACTCCCCTTGCTCGGTATACCGTTCGGGGATCGTTCGGGCGAAGTGGCCATGCTGGCCGGTGCCCTGATGGCTGCCGCTGGTCTGCACTTCCTGGCCGAAAGCGGCTTCGCACCGGACGGGCGTTTTCCGTGGGTGTCCGCGGTGGTCTTCGCCGCCGGGGTGGTCTTGGTGGCGTTGCGCCCCACTAAATCGTCGCGGTGACGTCTCGTCTTCCAAAGATCGTTTGCCGCAGGCACTTTCACAAGGCGTCCACGCCTTCAGACCAGGCGGTGATCGCTGCGTATGCCCGCTCATTGGCCGGCGATGGTATGCCCGTCCGCCGCAAGATCACGCGTAGCTCCTCCGCGAGTTCACGCATCTCATCGACGGCGGCCAGAGCGTGCGCCTGACCGCCCACCACCGCCAGCTCCGTATCGAGGAAGTAGCGCAAGCCCGCGCGTAACAGCCCCTCGGGAGCCCACAGCAATGCCCGCGTCATGCCCGGGCGGACAGTGGTGCCGTCGCATCGCAAGGCGCGCAGAGCGTCGCGGTATCCGGTGATGGCGAGGTGCAACAGATCTGGCCGACGAGCCAGTGAGCGGACGCTCCCGCCGGCGCTGTAGAGGGCACCGGCAAACGCCGGGAGCCCTGCGGCGTGGGTCTTTTGATAGGCCTCGGGATCAGTCACCACTCGCGCCGGCAAGCCGGCGCCGCGGAACATGTCGCCAACCGCGCGGGTGCGTGCGCGGATAGTCCCGTGCCTTTCTCCGAACAACAGCCGAAACCGGCGACTGAAGATATAGCGCACTGCAACACCGTCCCGGCAGCCGCCCGCGTTGACCATCCCGGTCAACACCCGCTCACCGCCTAAGGCCGCCGCCATGTCCGATGACCCCGCCAGGTTGTTACCCAGAAACAGAACCGACGGGATATGCGACGCCGCTGTCAACAGCGGCAGCACCGAGGCGACTTGATTGCGGCGCACGATCACCACGGCGAGGTCGTACTGGTCTTCTGGCCCAATCCGCTCGACCAGCGGGACGTGGGTGATGCTGCGACAGCCCGTTCGCCAGTCCTGCAGCACCACGCCGTGCTCGCGCAGCGCAGCCAGCCGCTCCCCACGGGCCAACAGGGTGACATCGACACCGCCGCGGAATAAACGAGCGGCGTTGAAGCTGCCGATAACACCGGCACCGATAACCAGCACCTTCATCCCGCGCCGCCTCGCCAACGGTTCGTTCATCCCTACCCAGCGGAATCGGGCTGGCCCCAGGCTTCGAGGTCGGGCAGCGGGCGTTGGCAGAGCGCGTGTGCCTCGTCGGCGCTGAGCCCGAATAGACGCAGCACGTATTCGGTGACCGCGTCGGCGGCTGACGCGCTGTCGCGATCCGGGTCGTCACGCAGCAGTTTGCCGATTCCCAGCAGCGCGCCACCAGCCATGGCAAGCGCAAGTTCCGGGTCGTCGATGTGGAACCTCCCGCCCTCCACAGCTGCCTTGATGTCGCGCAGTGCGCGGGGGGCGAGGCCGCGTTCCGTCGACAACAGCGACGGTCCGTTGGCCAGCAGGATCTCGCTTTCTTGCGGGCGCTGCCGGAACAGCCGGCCAGTCAGCCGGAAACTCGTGGCAAACGTCTCGGCGGGGTCGTCGATCGACGCGGTGAGGCGATCCAGCAGCGCTCCGTGGGCGTCCAGCACGTCGGCCACCGCGGCCTCGAACAACTGCTCCTTGCTGTCGAAGTGGTTGTAGAACGAGCCCATCCCCACATCGGCGGCCTGGGTGATCTCCAGTACCGGCACGTTGACCTTGCCCTCGGCGATCAGCCGCTGCGCAGCCTTGATCAGCGCCGCCCGGGTGCGTTGTTTGCGCCGCTCCAAGCGGTTGCGGGACGTCGAGTTGTGAGATATTGCGCTCATCTCCAGCAGTATGTATCACTTTTGAGGATTTCGTCAGATACCTTGACCGAAGGTTGTCTCGCATGTGACGATTTCGTCAGTTAATTATGGAGATCGCAATGAATCAGAGGCTCAGCGCCCGCAAGGACGTGCATAAAGACCTGCATAGCGAGGACGGCGCACTAGCCGGCGAGCACCCCGGCCGGTCCCGGAATCCGGTGATCAAAGTCGTCGACATCGCGTGGTTGGAGTTCGAGAAGCCGGACCTGACACGCACCGAGGCGTTCACGCGGGCGTTCGGCTTCCAGACGGCACACCGCGCACCAGAAGAGTTGCAGTTGCGCGGGACCGACGCGGGCGGGCCATGTGTGATCGTGCGCCGCGGGCTGCGCAGCCGATTCGCCGGCGTGGCGTTTCGGGCGTGCGACGAGATCGACGTGCTGCGGCTGGCCGATAAATTCGGCGCGCCCACCCGGCGGCTGCCCGAAAGCATCGGCGGGCTGTCGGTCGATCTGATCGACCCCAGCGGCATTATGGTGCGCGTAGTCGCCGGCACGCACCAACTCCCCGAGCTGCCAGGCCAGCAGCCCCTCATCTTCAACTTCGGACGCGACGTGCAGCGAACCAACGCCTCCCAGCGTCCCCCGCGCGTGCCCGCACGGGTACAGCGCCTGGGTCACCTGGTGCTGCAGTCGACCAAGTACCGCGAGGCGCTGAACTGGTATCTGGACAACCTGGGGATGATCGTCAGTGACTTCCTGTACTTTCCCGGCCAGCGCGAACGCGGACCGACCATGAGCTTCATCCGCTGCGATCGGGGGTCGACACCGACCGATCACCACACGTTGGCGATGGCGCTGGGCCCGGCCAACCGCTACCTTCATTCGGCGTATCAGGTCAGCGACCTTGACACCTTGGCCGCCGGCGGCGAATACCTCAGGGACCGTGGCTATTTCCGGTCGTGGGGAATCGGCAGGCACATCCAGGGCAGTCAGATCTTCGACTACTGGCGCGATCCGGACGGCTTGTTGGTCGAGCATTTCACCGACGGCGACCGGTTCGACAACACCCTCGAGCCGGGCTGGGCGCCCTTCACGGCATCGGGATTGGCACAATGGGGACCACCGGCGACTACAGATTTCCTCGGTGCCGGCCTGAAATCAGCCCGTCACGAACTGGTTTCGATAGCTACCGCGCTGCGGGCAAGCAACGAGTTCGATTTCAGCCGCCTGATCGGCCTACTGAAAGTACCCACCTCATGACCCTTTCCGTGCTTCACACTGCCGATGCGTGGTGGGTCAAAAGCTTTGACGGCGCCGCGAAGATCGACACCGCCGCCACCACCACCGCTGCGCTGCTGGCCGACCGGAGCGCTATCGAAGCCGCCGCCACCGGCGCAGATACCGTCGCCGTCGACAGTCTGAGACTGGTCGCACCGGTGACGAGGCCGTGCCGGGTGATAGCACAGATGACGAACTTCGAGTCCCATGTCAGAGATGCGGGCATGGACCCGGCATCGGTTCCACTGACCTTCTTCCGCAAGGCGTCGGCGTCGATCAACGGTCCGTTCGACGACATCGTCAGACCTCAACACGTCAAGCTACTCGACTACGAGGTGGAGATCGGGCTGGTGATCGGACGCGCAATCCCTGTCGGGACAAGCATTTCCGACGCGAACCTGAGCGAGTTCATCGCCGGCCTGGTGGTCACCAACGATGTCTCCGCACGTGATGTCCAACTTCCGCAGACCCAGTTCTACGAGGCCAAGTCGTATCCGACATTCACCCCGGTCGGGCCGGAGCTGGTGCTGCTCACGGCCGACGAGCTCAGGCGGTTCGGCGACCTGCGGCTGCGCCTGAGTGTCAACGGTCACGAGCGGCAAAACGCTCTCGTCGACGGGGACATGCTGTATCGGCCGCTGCAGGCGCTGCAATCACTTACCCAGTTCCAGGAGCTCGCCCCGGGTGACCTGGTGCTCACCGGCACCCCGGCCGGCACCGCGCTCAGCGCTCCGCCCAAGCCCGTGCAGATCATCGGAGACCTATTGCCGCCGACTCTAAAGTGGAAGATGTTCTTCGCGCGTCAGGCCGGCAACCGGAAATATCTGCAGGAGGGCGACCTCGTGGAGGCGTCGGTGGCCACCGACGACGGGGCCATCGATCTTGGCAACCAGCGTAACGCGGTCCGATTCGCGTGACCGACAAGGCTGTTCAGCATGTTCCCGTCGTCGTTGTCGGCGCCGGACCGACCGGCATCACCGCCGCGACGCTGTTGGCGCAGCACGGCGTGGATTGCCTGGTGCTCGACCGGTGGCCCACGGTGTACCCGCAGCCACGTGCCGTGCACCTGGACGACGAGATCTACCGTGTCATCGCCCACCTCGGCATCGCTGACGAGTTCGCGGCGATCTCGCGGCCCACGCTGGGTTTGCGGCTGCTCGACAACCGATTCCAGGTACTGGCCGAGTTCAACCGCGACCCCTCGCGCAGCCCGAACGGCTTCCCGCAGGCCAACCTGTTCGACCAACCGGAGCTGGAGGCACTGCTACGCGCAAACATCAAGCGCTACCCGAACGCCCGGCTACGCGGGGACGCCGAGGTCACCGAGGTGACCGATAGCGGAGAGTCCATGCGCGTCACCTTCACCGATCGTTCCGACGGAACCGTTCACCAAGTCGATGCCGATTACCTGCTGGGCTGCGATGGCGCCAACAGCATAGTGCGCGCCCACATCGGCTCGGCCATGCGGGATTTGAACTTCGAGCAGCGCTGGCTGGTCGTCGATGTCGCCTGCAATGCCGACCTGCACCAGTGGGAAGGCGTGCACCAGGTGTGCGATCCGTTCCGCGCGGGAACCTACATGCGCATCGGACCGGTCCGCTACCGGTGGGAGTTCCAGTTGCTGGCCGGCGAAACTGCCGACGACTTCCGCACATTGGATGGATTGCGCCCATTGATCGCACCCTGGACCGCCGATGTCGCAAACCGCGAACTGACACTGCTGCGCGTCGCCGAGTACACATTCCGCGCGCAGATCGCCGACCGGTGGCGCCGCGGGAACACTTTCATCCTGGGTGACGCGGCGCACCTCACTCCCCCGTTCACCGGCCAGGGTATGGGAGCCGGAGTGCGGGATGCGGCCAATCTGGCCTGGAAGATCGCCGGAGTCCACCACGGCGCCCTCGCTGCAGGCGTTCTCGACAGTTACGAGCAGGAACGCAAGCCACATACCCGTTACATGATCAGGCTGGCGCTGGCCGTCGGCAAGGCGATGACCGGCGGCGGGCGTCGAGGTGACGCCGCGCGCCGCGCGGTGCTCCCCCGGCTGCGGTTGATCCCCGGTGTGCGCGACAAAGTCGTCGACTCCACCACACCTGCGCTGCGTTCTTCTGCCCTGGTGTGGAAGCCGCGGCGACCGCGCCAGCTGGCCGGCACGCTGTGCCCGAATCCGCTGCTGTCCGACGGCCGACGCCTCGACGACGTGGTCGGAACGGGTTTCGCTCTGATCACCACCAGCCGCTTAAGTACCAGCGACGAAACATTGCTGCGGCGGCGCGGAGTTGTCCTGCTGGGTGCCCAGCCTGGCAGTGCACTCGAGACGTGGCTACGCCGGGGACACGCCACGGCCGCGCTGGTGCGCCCAGACCGAACCGTCGCACGCGCCGGACGCGACGCCGCCGCGTTGTGCGCGTGGGCAGCGACCATCCTTCAAGGGCGGTGAAGATTTCACGCCGACGCTGACGGCCGGGCGACGATCACCGGTACCCGGACGGAGTGCAAGACTGCGTTGCTGACCGAGCCCAGCAGCATGCCGGTTAGACCGCCCCGGCCGTGACTGCCCACAACGACAAGCTGAGCGGTTTCGGACTTTTCGGCGAGCTGCCGCGCCGGCTGGTCGCGTACGACGAGTCGGTGCACCGTCACGTCGGGATAGCGTTCTTGCCAGCCCGCCAGACTTTCAGCGAGACTGCGTTCGGATGCCGCTTCCACTGCCGACCAGTCCAATTCCGGAAGTTCGCCCATGGTCACGTCGCTCCACGCGTGCAGCGCCATCAGATCGACGCCGCGCCAAGACGCCTCGTCGAACGCGATCGCCGTCGCGAGTTCAGAAGCCGGTGAGCCGTCGATTCCCACCAGCACGGGACCCTGCTGCGGGTCGGGTAGTTCTTCGTCACGGATGACTGCGACCGGGCAATTCGCGTGCCGCACCACGGTCGAACTGACCGAACCGAGCACAGCGCGGGAGAGCAATCCCCGTCCGGAACTGCCCACAACGATCATTTCTGCCTCGTTAGACATGTCGACCAGGGCCGGTGCCGGGGTTGAATACACCAGCTCCCGCTTGATGGCGACCCTCCGGTCCGTCGGCATCGCCTTCTCGGCGAGCCCGACGGCGTGTAGGACCTCCTTGCGACCTTCGTCCTCCAACCGCACCGCCAACGAATCGGGGTAGGGAACGGGTGGCCATGTCGCGGTGGGAGTGACCACTGCGTGCACCACGGTCAGTGGAACGTTTCTCATCGCCGCCTCGTGGGCTGCCCAACTGACGGCGGCGTTCGATGCCGGCGAGCCGTCGACCGCGACAACGATGCTGTTATGTCCTACTGGCGCTGACATCGGGTCTCCTTTCATCGCAAGCGACGCTATAAACCGGCGGAGTCACCGGGCGTGGGGCTTTAGTCCCCAACCATCGGGACAGAGGGCCTTCGCTGTAACCGGTTGGGCTGGTTGGGGGTACGCGCTGTGGCACGGCAGGAGACGTTCAGGGTCCGATCGGTTCAGTCACGAAGTCGATGAGTTCTTCCACCCGGCTGATGAGCGCCGGCTCGAGATCGTTCCAGTCGCGCACCCGCGAGCGGATGTGCCGCCACGCCTTGGCGATGTCCACGTGGTTGGCATGCGGCAAGCCAAGCGCCTGACACACGCCGTACTTCCACTCCATGTGCCGTGGCACAGTTGGCCAAGCCACCAGGCCAAGTCGCTGCGGCTTCACGGCCTGCCAGATGTCGACATAGGGATGACCGACGACCAGAGTGTCGGCACCGCCCGGTCCCCGTCGTACCGCATCGGCGATCCGCGCCTCCTTCGAACCTGCGACGAGGTGGTCGACGAGCACGCCGAGCCGTCGCCCCGGGCCCGGCGCGAACTCCGCCACGATGCCCACCAGGTCGTCGACACCACCCAGTTGCTCGACGACGACACCCTCGATGCGTAGGTCCTCGCCCCATACCTGTGCGATCAGCTCGGCGTCGTGGCGGCCCTCGACGTAGATCCGGCTGGCGCTGGCCACCCGGGCGCTGGCACCTGGGACCGCAACCGAGCCGGACGCCGTTCGGCCGGCGGCAGCAGGCGCCGGACGACGTGGCGCAGTCAGGATTACCGGGCGGCCGTCCAGTAGGTATCCGGGGCCCAGTGGAAAGGCACGGGTGTGGCCGTGCCGATCCTCCAGGTAAACGCGACCGTATTCGACGCGCACTACCGCGCCGACATAGCCGGTCTCGACGTCCTCGACCACCACGCCCAGCTCGGCCGGGTGCTCGGTCGAGCGAGGATTGCGCCGACCCTGGGCGAGAACATCGGTTCCGTAGCGATCCACCACGCGGGCAATCCTAGGAAGCGTTGCGGGCAAACGCGGTTATGGCACGCCCAAAACCCCGCTCCGGGAATGCTCAGGGGATTCGGTGTCCGTCGACCGCGAAGAAATGCAGGTGTCCGGCTGCTGGATGCAGGCGCACGCGGCTTCCCTTCTCAGGTGGATGACGCCCGTCGGCGCGCGCAACGATCGCCTGATCGATGACGTTGTCCGAACCGGTGATCCGACCGTACAGGTAGGCGTCTGCCCCCAGTTCCTCAACCATGTCAACCTCCATCTCGACGCCGAGGCCGCCCAGCTCGAAATGCTCCGGACGCACCCCGACCACGACCTCACTTGCGGTACTGGCGATCTCACGCGGTAGCGGGATAGGCCAGTCCCCCAGCGAAACTGCGGAATCAACTATGGGAAGAGTGAACAGGTTCATCGCGGGCGACCCGATGAAGCCCGCGACGAATACGTTGTCCGGGTTACGGTAAAGCTCACGCGGCGGCGCGAACTGTTGCAGCACACCATCGCACAGCACGGCGACGCGGTCACCCATGGTCATTGCCTCGACCTGGTCGTGGGTGACGTACACCGTGGTGGTGCCCAGTCGTCGTTGCAGTGCCGCGATCTCGTTGCGGGTCTGCACCCGCAGCTTGGCGTCGAGATTGGACAGCGGTTCGTCCATCAGGAAAACCTGCGGGCGCCGCACGATGGCACGGCCCATCGCCACCCGCTGGCGTTGGCCACCGGAAAGGTCTTTCGGTTTGCGATCGAGATACGGTTGCAGGTCAAGCAACTTCGCCGCGGCCAGTACCCGGTTCCGGATTTCGGACTTCGGTGTTCTGGCGATCTTCAACGCAAAGCCCATATTCTGCGCGACCGTCATGTGCGGGTACAGGGCATAGTTCTGAAACACCATCGCGACGTCGCGATTCTTCGGATCGACGTCGGTGACGTCGCGGTCGCCGATCCGGATGCGTCCGGAGTCCAGCGTTTCCAGTCCGGCCAGCAGCCGCAGCGAAGTCGTCTTGCCGCACCCGGATGGTCCTACCAGGACGACGAACTCGCCGTCGCCGACAACCAGGTCAAGGCTGTCCAAGGCGGGTCGATCGGCTCCCGGGTAGCGACGCGTTGCCTGCTCGAAACTGACCGACGCCATGTTTATCCGCCCAGCCCGGTGACGGCGATGCCGCGGACAAAGGAGCGCTGGGCGACCGCGTAGATGATGACCAGCGGCAGCATGATCAGCATGGAAGTGGCCATGATCACCGGCCAGCGCGCGACATACTCTCCCCGCAGCCGGACCAGGCCCAGAGTCAGCGTGGCCAGGCTGTTGCGCTGAATCATCAGCAGCGGCCACAGGAAATCGTTCCACACGTTCACCCAGGTGAGCACTCCGAGGACCATCACCGCCGGCCTGGCGTGGGGCAACAGGATCCGCCAGTAGATCTGCCACGGCGAGCAACCGTCGAGTATTGCCGCTTCCTCGAGGTCGCTCGGCAGCGTTTGGAAGAACTGCCGCATGAGGTAGGTGCCGAACGCGCTGCCGAACAAGCCCGGCACGATCATCGCCCACGGAGTGTCGACCCACCCCACCGTCCGCATCAGGATGAACTGCGGGATCACCGTCACGGTCAGCGGGACCATCAACGTGCCCAGATACAAGACGAACAATGCATTGCGGCCGCGAAACTCCAGTCGTGCAAAGGCATACCCGGCCAATGAGCAAAAGAAGACCTGTCCGGCCGTGACGCATCCGGCATACAGCACGGTATTGAAGAACATCCGCCAGAACGGCATCAGCGCGAACACCTCGGTGTAGTTCGACCACTGCGGGTGCGCCGGAAACAGCCTTGGCTCGCTGATTTCGCCTTCCTTCTTCAGCGAGCCCGACATCGCCCAGGCAATCGGAAACAGCCAGCACCACCCGATGGCGATCAGCGCCGTATAGACCAGCACACCGCGAAACACGGTGCGTCTGAACACACCTTCACCTGAGCCCACGTGAGGTCTCCCAAGAACGCCGATGGGTCAGCCGTAGCTGCACCAGTGTCAACACCAGCAAGATGGCGAACATGACCCACGCCAGCGCGGACGCGTAACCGAATTCCAGGAACGAAAAAGCATGCTGGAACAGCATGATGCCCAGGACATAAGTTGCCGACTCCGGTCCTCCATTCGGGCCGTTGAGGACATAGACCATGTCAAACGCCTGGAATGCGTGGATGATCGAGATAACGACGACAAACGATATCGCCCCACGAATCAACGGCACCGTGATGGAAACGAACTGCCGTATCCCGCCCGCACCGTCGATTTTCGCCGCCTCGTAAACGGTTTCCGGGACCCCCTGCATCGCGGCCAGCAAGACGACTGTGGCAAACGGCACGCTTCGCCACACGCTCACCACACACAGCGAGGCCATCGCCCATCTGGGTTCAACCAGCCATGGGATCGGCTTGATCCCTATCCAGCC
>Ga0187780_10004644_pt1 | contig 10272 bp, 6 predicted proteins | sample 1015_Q2_SP10_20__FD_132429 | JGI IMG/M metagenome (GOLD analysis project Ga0187780, IMG submission 132429) | Tropical peat soil microbial communities from peatlands in Department of Meta, Colombia - 1015_Q2_SP10_20_MG | ecosystem: Environmental > Terrestrial > Soil > Wetlands > Peat | place...
AATCATGCTCGACGCCCTCTATCCCGATGGTGGCCTGCAGGAGCGCGCGCTATCAGCGCTGCCGTTCCTCGCGGCGCACGGGCCGGAGCTGCTCGACGAACTTGCGAAGCTCTCTTCCATCGTTGGCGGCGAAGGCTCGCCCTCCTGCGCCAACCAGCACCACGTTTTGTTCCTCTAGCGGGTCGCCTGGCGCTCGTTTCACATTTTGATTCTTCCACATGCGGGCTCTTTTCTCGTTCCGTCCGCGTGGTAAACTGAGCCACAATTGATTGGCACTTTCTTCGATTTGGGAGACGCACACGATGAAGATCACACCGGGAAAGCAGAAAGGGCTGAAAGCCGTATCGGACTCGCGCGGCGTAATCGCCGCGGCGGCGATGGACCAGCGCGGTTCGCTCAAGAGCGCGATCGCGAAAGAGAAGGGCGTCGACAAGAGCGCCGTGACATCGCAGATGCTCGAAGAGTTCAAGACCATCGTCACGCGCGTCCTCACGCCGCACGCGAGCGCCATCCTGCTCGACCCCGAATACGGGCTGCCCGCAGCGATGGCTCGGGCGAAGAATGCCGGACTCCTGCTCGCCTACGAAAACAGCGGCTACGACAACACGCGCCCCGGCCGCCTGCCCGATCTTCTCGACGTGTGGTCCGTCGTGCGCCTCGTGAAGGCCGGCGCGGATTGCATCAAGATTCTGCTCTACTACACGCCGTTCGATCCTCCCGCTGTGAACGAAATCAAGCATGCGTGGGTTGAACGCATCGGCGCCGAGTGCACGGCCGTGGACGTTCCTTTCTTCCTCGAACTGGTCGGCTACGAAGAGGGCGTCGACGAAAAGGAAGTCGGCTTCGCGCGCAAGAAGCCGGAAGTCGTTGCGCGCAGCATGGAGGAGTTCTCCAAGCCGCAGTATGGCGTGGACGTGCTCAAGGTCGAGGTGCCCGTCAACATGGCGTACGTTGCGGGCACGAAAGCCTGCAAAGGCGAATCCGCCTACAGCCGCGAGGAAGCCAAGGACCACTTCCGACGCGCGGCAGCGGTAGCCAAGAGGCCTTTCATCTATCTTTCCGCCGGCGTCAGCAACGACGTGTTCAACGAAACTCTGGAGCTGGCCGCCGAATCGGGCACGAAGTTCTCAGGAGTTCTCTGCGGCCGCGCCACCTGGAAGGACGGCATCCCGGTCTATGCCAAACAGGGCGGGAAAGCCCTCGAGGACTGGCTCAACGATCAGGGTGTGAAGAACATCAAGAACGTCAACGAACGCCTCAAGGCGGCGAGCCCCTGGTTCGCTTTCTACGGCGCGAGTTCGGCTGCGGCCTTATCGTAGCGAGAAACAGACGCAGTTACTGTGTGAGTCCGCATTGCGCCTGCACGGCAGTCGCAAGTGCGGGATCGAGCAGCACACCCTGGTGACTTCTCGCTGAGCACACCTGATTTGCGCCCAGGCCGAGCGCTCCGCGCATGTCCGCTCCGTCGAGATTTGCACCCGTCAGGTTTGTCCCGTTCAGCACCGTTCCCGGGAACTGAGCCCAGCGAAGATCGGCGTCACGCAAATCCGCATCGATGAAGATTGCGTTTCCAAGCTTCGCGTTCCGCGCGTTTGCCCTCGCCAGTTTCGCCGACCAGAGGTACGCGCCGCTGAGATCGGCATGCTCGAGGTCAGAGCCATCGAGGTAAGCCTCGCGAAGGTCGGCCTTGCCGAAATCGGCGCGCTCAAGCGTTGCGAGAGAAAGCCGCGCGCCATAGAGGCTCGCGCCGCCGAGTTGCGCGTCGATGAGCGTCGAATTCACCAGCCACGCGTGCGACAGGTTCGCCCCGCGCAAGTCCGCGCGACGCAAATCCGCGCCGTCGAGCGTCGCGCGATCCAGATTCGCGTGGCCCATGTGCGCGCCGTCCATCAGCGCAAATTCGAAATTGGCCTGGCCGAGGTCCGCGCCGCGCATATCTGCGTTCGATAGGAAAGCCCCCTCGAAATTCGCGCGCCAGAGATGCGCGTTCGCGAAGAACGCTCCGTAGGCCTGCGCGTAGCGGAACTTGGTTCCGTTCAGGCGCGGTCCGTCGATGGACGCGATCTGCTCGTCGGTCACAGTGGCGCTCTGTGGCCGCGGCGAGACGGAAGCTTCCGTCAGTTCGGCGTACGGATCGAAGCCAATCGTCCAGAGCGCGGCGGGCGCCCAGCGCCGGATGTTTGCGGCGCCGTACTGCGGTGCGCGGCTTCGGTCGTGCGGAACGCCTGCAATCGTGCCGATGGAAAGAAAGAGCAGCGCGGCGCCCAGCACAATCGCAACCGTGGCTGCGCTCGTCTGCTTTAGGGTTGCGGGAACTCTGTGCAGCCACTTTCGCTCAAGTGTCCAACGCTCCGGCGGGCGTCCCGTCTTGAGTGTGGCGTGGAACGCGACGCCCGTGGCGATCGCGGCCAGCAGGACGTGCAGCAGCGTCCCGCGCAATTCCTGCCGCGTCAGATACCGGGCCCAGAAAAGCGCCAGCGTGATCGGCAAGGTCCAATAGGCGAGAAAAATGGATACGCCTTTCTCGACCAGGTGCGGCGTGGAAGTGTCCTGCTCGATCCACCGGAAATGCGCGCGCATCAGGCCGACAACGAACCCCGGTCCGCGTTCGCCGAGCGCGTGGCCATCGGGAAAAATTGCCGGAAGTTCCAGCACGGCATCCCAGATTCGCTGCAGGTGGAATTGAAATACGAGATAGAGGATGAACAGCGCCACAGGCAGAATCAGATACGATTCGACCGTCGGCAAGGCGGCCGCCGCGGTGTGCGAGTGAAGAAATGGAATCACGGCGGAGTCGGTCAGAAGTTGAATATCTCGCGTCCGCCAAAGAATCAGCCAGCAGATCGCGCTGGCGGAAAGCATCGCCGCAAAAAAGTGGGACGCGCTCCGGGAGGCGTTTTCGAGCTGTACGGTCGCAGGAAACTCCAGGAATGACGTTGGAAGCGACGCATCGCGCAGATTCGCGCCGGCAATCTGCCGCGGCACGAGTCCGAGGGCCGTGTCGAGCGTCGCGCCCTCGAGATTCGCTCCCTCCAAATTCGCGCCCACAAGGCACGCGTCCTGCAAATCGGCGCGCACCAGGCACGCGTCGCGCAAATCGGCCAGCAGTAGGTCGGCGGCCTTCAGCTTGGCGTCGTGAAAATCGGCGAAGCGGAAATTGACGCTGATGAGCTCCGTGGCCTCAAGGTCGGCGCCTGCAAAATCGGCCTTGGTTCCCGTGAGCCCGTGCGATTCCACCCATTCGCGATGGCTTGCCAGCTTTTCCTCGAACGCCCAGTCCCGGTACGGCGGGCGCGGGGTTTCCGCGGGAGCTGGCGCTTGCCCGGCTGCGGGCTCAGTCTCCGCAGCGGGCTTCCCCTCGACGCATGGCTCCGCAGCTTCCGCCTCGACATCTTGCGGCTCCGGTTCTTCGACGGTTTCTTGCGATGCCTGCGCAACCTCTTCCTCTTGCGGTTCGGCGTCAATCGTTTGCTCCGGTGCAGGCGATTGCTCCGGTGCCGGGGAGGGTTCTTCATTCACCTCTGTTGCGACCGGAGGTTCTTCTGAGACGGCAGCTTCGGCTCGCTGCTCTGTTTCGGTCGTGTCGAGAACTTCCGGCTCCTGGACTTCCGCCGCTTCTTGTGGCTCCGCCGGAAAAAGTTCCGCAAGCAGATGAGCTGCAGACGGCAAATCGGTCGCCATCAGCACGGGCCCCTGCGCACGCGCCGCGCGCGCAATATCTCCATGGAGTGGTTCCCAGCCGGCGGTCCCCTCGGGACCCACACAGACGTCGAACCCGCGCTCATTCGGGAAGAGTTCGTCGAGGGTCTGCTGAATGGGCGAGCCGGGTTCGGTTGCGCCGGCTGCCACAGGCCCCGGCTCAACGATGGTTTCCTCGATCGAGGTAATCTCCACATCTGTGGGCGTGCCCTCGGTCAGCGGCCCGGCAAGCACCTCTGTAGTGATGGAGGCGCTTGTCTCTTCGGTCTGTGGGACATCCGCAACCTCTGCGGGTGCCTCCTCGACCTTTGTCGTGGCGTTGCGGTCGTCTCCGCCAGACCACAGCGAGAATCGAAACCAGCGCTTCAACGCTTTCTCCCCCATTACCCGCGTGACATTCCACCCGATCCCCCAAGCAGCGGAGACACAAACCTCCTCGGCTCCAGATCGGCTGGGTGGCCGTTTGCCTCGGAATCCCCGGCAAACGGGCAGGGACACCTAAATTTTACCGTTGAGTAGGATAGCGCGCGGAAACGTCTGGGCCATCCTGTTCAAAAGTGCAATAGCCGTACAGCTGGCCGGGCGTTGGGGAATTGCCTGAGAGAATCCATTGAGTCGCCTAACTGCTGTTTCTGCTTGCGAGTAGAGGCAGGCCCGCGGCAGTTGCCATCCGCCGCCGCTTCGCAATAAGATCGAGGCAGGCCATGGAAGCTCTTCTCAACGCCGTCTGGTTGCTTGTCGCGGTCAGCCTTCTTTTCCTGTGGCGCCACCGCTGGCTCCCGCAGATTCGCAAGCATTCGCTCGACCGGCGCCGCCAGAGCTTCGTAGGCTTGGTTTGCGTCCTGGCCTTCCTGTTCCCCGCGATTTCCTTGAGCGACGATCTCCACCCCGCTGTCGTTACGCTCGCAGATACGAAGTCGGCCTACGCTGTGGTCCACAATCACGATGCCTCGCGTCCCGGGGCGCGTTCGCACGCCACACCACACTTTTTTTCGGGTCCTTTGCCCCAAGCGCGACTGCGCGCTGCGCTGTGGGGAGAAGAAACACTGATTGCCCGTTCGCAGACTGCGATTCCTGCCGGCCCTCCGCGAGGGTCGTTTTCAGGTCGCGCTCCTCCTCTTCCTTCCTAGCCGCAAACCGGCTTTTCACGCGTTCTCACGAGCTTTGTCCGGCTTCGTGCTGCCTGAACGCGTAGCAAGCCTTGGAGCGTTTGCGGTCCGCAGAAATGCCACATGGCCGCAGAAAATTGCCGGCCGTTTCGAATCGGGAAGAGAAGGGAACTACGCCATGACACAAAATCCTCGACGCATCGCCTGGCTTTCGTTGGCTGGCGCAGCCCTGCTGATGGTTCTCGCAGGTTGCTCGCGCGACAAGACCGTATCGGCCGGTGGCGGCGCGCAAGTCGCGGCCAACACCGGCTCGAATGAATTCACGGCTTCGGACCTGAAGGGAATTGGCACGATGACCGTACACCCCACATCGATTCCCGACTATCTCGACCTGCCTGCGCACATCGAGGCCGATCCCACCAAGGTCGTGCACGTCTACCCGCCTGCGGGAGGGCGGATTATCGAGATGAAGGTTCGTCCTTGGGACCACGTTCAAAAAGAGCAGCCACTGGCAGTGATCGAGAGCGCCGATCTTTCCCGCGCCGTGGCCGACTATCGCAAGGCAATCGCGGATAACGAGGTGAAGAAGAACGCTCTCGAACGCGCCCAGGACCTGTTCGATCACCATGCAATCCCTGAGAAAGATCTGCAGCAAGCACAAGCGGATTCCCGCATGTCCGAGGCGGACTTGGCTGCAGCGCGCGAACAGATCCGCGTGTTTGGCATGGATCCTGACCACGCCTCCACCGAGCTCTCGATTGTTGCTCCGCGTTCGGGCGTGATTCTCGATATCGGCGCGGCTCCGGGCGAATACTCGAAGTCACTCGATGCGCCCCAGCCTCTTTGCACGATCGCAGACATCAGCACCGTCTGGGCGCTCGGCGACATCCACGAAGACGACTTGGCGGCTGCGAAGGCCGGCCAGGAAGCTACAGTCACCTTGAGCGCCTATCCCGGTGGGCATTGGTCCGGGCGCGTCAGCGTGGTTTCGGATGCCGTCGATCCAACCACGCGCACGCTTCGCGTCCGTGTCGTGCTGGGTAATCCGGGCGAACGCATCAAGCCCCAGATGTTCGGATCGATTCGCTTGCTGCGCGCTTCTGTCCAAGGGATCGTCGTTCCGGCTTCCGGCGTCGTACGGGAAGGGAACGACGCCTATGTCTTCGTCGCTATTGGCCAGGAAAAGTTCGAGCGGCGCAGCGTGACGCTCGGCCGAACGCTGGGAAACTCCGTGGAGATCCTGAAGGGTGTGAACGCGGGCGATACGATCGTCTCGGAAAATCCGCTGCTCCTGCGATCCGTGGGACAGGACTGAGCCCGGGACGGACTCGATGCGCTCCCTGATTGACGCCATCCTCAGGTTCCGGCCGCTCCTGCTGATCCTGCTCGTCGCCTGGATCGCGGCGGGATTCTATTTCTTCCTTCGCCTGGATATCGAGGCGTATCCCGATCCGTCGCCTCCGCTCGTCGAAGTCATCACGCAGAACCCCGCATGGTCGGCCGAGGAAATGGAGCGGCAGGTCACGGTGCCCATCGAAACGGTCCTCTTCGGCATCCCGCGCCTTACCTACGTCCGCTCGATTTCGATTTTCGGTTTGAGCGACGTGAAGCTCTATTTCAGCTACGACAGCGACTACTACTGGGACCGTCAGGAAGTCCTCAACCGCCTGCAACTCGCCTCGCTGCCCGCGAATCTTTCGCCGCAGCTTTCCCCTGAATCGCCGATCGGCGAGATTTACCGCTACCGCCTCGTGGGTCCGAACTATTCATTGAATGAACTGAAGGCCACGCAGGACTGGTTCGTCACGCGAGAAGTCAAGCAGGTCTCCGGCATCGTGGATGTGGCTTCCTTCGGCGGCACCACGCGCGAATATCTCGCGGAGATCGATCCCGGCCGCCTGCTGCAGTACAACGTGACGCTTCCGCAAGTCGTCAGCGCGGTGGGCTCGAGCAACGCCAACGTCGGCGGCAACTACCTGACGCTAGGCAGCCAGAGCGTCAACGTGCGCGGGCTCGGCCTGCTGCAGTCGATTCCGGAAATGCGCAACGTCCTGATCACGGAACGCAACGGAGTTCCCGTCTATTTGCGGGATGTGGCGGACGTCAAGGAGAGCAACGAGCCGCGCCTCGGCCAGGTGGGCGTCGATCACGATGACGACGCTGTGGAAGGAATCGTCCTCTTGCAGCGCGGCGAGCAATCGCTTCCTGCCCTGCGTGCTCTCAAGCAAAGACTCGCGGATCTGAATGGCTATCTGCTTCCGCCCGGAATGCGTCTTGAAACGCTCTATGACCGCACGGATCTGATTCACCTCACCACGTCCACGGTGCGCCACATCGTGCTGCTGGGATTGGTGCTGGTCACGATCATTCTGATCATCTTTCTGGGCGATCTTCGCGTCTCATTCATCGCGGCGCTCACAATTCCATGCTCGCTGCTCTTTGCTTTCAGCATGATGGTGATCACCGGCAGCTCCGCCAACCTGATTTCCATCGGCGCCATCGATTTCGGCATCCTGGTCGACGCGGCCGTGATCGTGCTCGAACACATTTACCGCCGCCTCGAACAGTCGCCGGAGGGCGCCGCTACCGAGCCGGTGATCACGGACGCGACCGCCAACGCGGTGCGTCCGGTGCTGTTCTCGGTCCTCGTGATCATCGTCGCGCTCACGCCGCTCTTCACCATGCAGGGCGTGCCGGGCAAGATCTTCGCGCCGATGTCGGAGACGTACGGCTACGCGCTCATCGGCGCTTTGATCTTTGCCGTGATTTTTGCGCCGGTGCTTGCCTCTTGGATTCGCCGCGACCAGGTTCGCACGGCGCCGACGAAGCTTGTCCGCTGGTTGCGCAAAAACTATGAAATCGCCCTGCGATGGGCGCTGCAACACCGGCGCGTCACCTTGTCGATTGCAGGCAGTGGCCTCGTCGCCACGCTCGCACTCAGCTTCCTGCTCGGCGGCGAATTCATGCCCAAGCTCGAGGAAGGCAACCTCTGGATTCGGGCGACATTGCCGCAGGACGTCTCCTACGAAACGGGCGCGAAGATGGCGCACGAAATCCGCGAAATCCTCCTCAAATATCCCGAGGCGACGAAAGTCGTCTCGCAGATGGGGCGCCCCGATGACGGCACCGACGTGACGACCTTCAACAATATCGAGTTCATGGTCGGCCTCAAGAACCCGGATGCCTGGCCCCGCGGCCTGACGAAGGAAAAGCTCGTCGCGCAGATGGACTCCGAACTCGAAAAGTATCCGGGCGTGGATTTCAACTTCTCGCAGAATATTCAGGACAACGTCGAAGAAGCCATGTCCGGCGTGAAGGGTGAGAACTCGCTGAAGATTTTCGGCGACGACATCGACGTGCTGGTCGAAAAGGCAGGCGAAGTCCGTGATGTGATGACGCAGGTTCCCGGCGTCGCCGACCTCGGCGTTTTTCAGGAGACGGGGCAGCCCGAGCTGCTCATTTCCATCGACCGGGCCGCAAGCGCCCGCTACGGTCTCATGGCTTCGGACGTGAACGCCGCCGTGCAGGCGGCTGTCGGCGGGCTTGCCCCGACGCAGATCCTCGAAGGCGACCGCCGCTTTGACTTCGTGATCCGCTACAAGCCCGAATTTCGCGCTTCTCCGGAAACCATCCGCCGGATTCTGCTGCCCGCTCCGGATGGCAGCCAGATTCCTCTGGGTTCCGTTGCGAACGTGTCCTTGAAGGAAGGCGCGTTCATGATCTACCGCGAAAACGGCCGCCGCTATATCCCCGTGAAATTCAGCGTCCGCGGCCGCGATCTCGCCGGCACGATTCAAGATGCGCAAACCCGCCTGCGCCACAACGTGCATCTGCCGCAGGGGTATCACTACGAATGGGCGGGCGAATACGAAAGCCTGCGCCAGGAAGAGCGCCGCATGGCGGTCGTGATCCCGATCAGCCTGGTTGCGATTCTTTTTCTCCTGTTCACCGCGTTTCGCTCGCTGCGGCATGCGCTGCTTGTGCTGGTCACTCTGCCGTTCGCGGCCACGGGAGGCATCCTTGCGCTGCTTTTCACCGGCACGCCGCTCAGCATCTCCGCGGCGGTCGGCTTCGCGTCTGTGATCGGAGTCTCCACGCTCGGCGGCGTCGTGCTCGTTTCCGGAATTCAGGATCTCGAGCGCCGCTTTCACTCGCGCGCCGAAGCGATCGAGCAGGGCGCGTTCGACGAAATGCGCGCTGTCCTGATGGCCTGCGCCGCGGCCGGACTCGGCCTGCTCCCCGCAGCGCTTTCCTCGGGCATCGGAGTGCAGGCGCAGCAGCCGCTCGCGCGCGTCGTTGTCGGCGGCATGATTACGTCTCCGTTCGCGATTCTCTTCGTAATTCCCGTGCTCGCGAGTTACTGGCTCCCCGAGCAACCGCGCACCGCGATCGAGGAATAGTTTCCCACCGTTTGGCGGGCAGCCTGGCGTTTCAGTGTTGTGCCTCGCGCGGCGATATGCTTACATAATTGCCGGGTGGTTCCCCCGGCGATCCTCCCAACGTTCCGTTTCCAATCGGCCCCCAAATTCGCAGCAGGGAATTTACACAAGATGCGTTTTAGCGCTTCCGTGCGTCAGGCAGGCTCCGTCACCGTAGTGGACATTCGCGGCACCATCACCTATCAGGAGGCGGATGCGCTCCACGATCTCTTCCAGGATCTGATCCGCAAGGGGCGTAAGAAATTCCTGTTGAATCTGAGCGAGGTCACGCAACTCGATAGCTCCGGCATCGGCGCGCTGGCGCGCTGCTACACCACCGTGCGGGGCGCAGACGGTGACTTCAAGATGATGCAGCTGAGCAGGCAGGTGCAGCGCTTGCTCGACATCACCAATCTCTGCAAGATTTTCGAGGATTTCGCCGACGAAAAGTCGGCGCTCACGAGCTTCGACTGAACCCCGCGCCTACTTCCTTTCGAAAACGGACGGGTCCTTCTTCATCTCTTCGTATGTTTCCGCGTCGCGGTTGTTTTCCAGGCACTCGTATTCCGTCAGCCGGGTTCCCGGCCGCAGCATGATCGTGCCGTAGCGCGTCCACGGCCCGGTCAGCACCACGGGATCCTCGACGGTGTCCGAATACACGATCGTGTTTTCGTCCACACGCGTGAATCTCTCCACCACATGCAGCTTCTCGCTGTGAAACGTCCCCACGCCGGAAAGCCAGGTCTTGTCGTTGAACCCCGTCACGTCCACCACCAGCGTATCGCCTTCCCAGTGGCCTACGGAGTCGCCCATGTAGCTCGGCTCGAGGTCGTCCGGATGCTTCGCGTCGATGGGAATCACGCGGAAAAGATGAAACACCTCGAAGAGCATCACCACCGTCTTCGGCGTCTGTACGATCTGCATCGGGAAGAGGCCCATCAGCGTGGTGCGCGGCACCCCCGGCGGCAGGCATTTCACCATCGGCTCGTCGACGCCGCGCATCTTGTACGACTCCAGCACCTTCTTCGCGGCCCATTCCTGATACG
>Ga0187780_10004646_pt1 | contig 10271 bp, 10 predicted proteins | sample 1015_Q2_SP10_20__FD_132429 | JGI IMG/M metagenome (GOLD analysis project Ga0187780, IMG submission 132429) | Tropical peat soil microbial communities from peatlands in Department of Meta, Colombia - 1015_Q2_SP10_20_MG | ecosystem: Environmental > Terrestrial > Soil > Wetlands > Peat | place...
GGTCACTTCCTGGAATCCTCCTTCCTCGCCGCCCAACTGCATCTCTATTCCTGCGGCTTCCTGAACCTGGGTCATTGCTGCTCCGCTCCCGGAAAGATTGGGAGGTTATCAGCCCTTCTTCTTTCCCGGACGCCCTGCCTTTTCCCCGGCCTCACGGGCGGGGAATGGTCGAGTTTTTTCCTTGGCCCGGGCTTCGGCAGCTTCTTTGGCCTGCCGGTCTGCTTCAGCCTTGGCCCGGGGTTCCGCTACGGCCTTGGCCTTGAGTTCTGCCGGGGAGAGGCCGAACCAGATACGGTGGGCGCCGGCCAGGTCCAGGGCAAATTTCTGGCGCCTGGCGCCGACGGTCTTTTTCAGACGGTCGGTGGCCTCCTGGCGCTCTGCCCTGCTTTTGCGGGCCATGTCTTGGTGAGCCCGACGGAATTCTGCTCTCAGGCTCGCCACCCCAAGTCCCAGAACCTCAACGAAGTCTTGCCGTTCCGCCTTGCTCCGCCGGGCCATCTCGCGGTGGGCCTGGCGAAAACCGGCTTTCATGGAAGCTACTTCCTGTCCCAGGTCTCGGACAAAGCCTAAACGCGCCACCCGGCTGGCCACGATTTCCCCGCATAGTCGAGTCATGCTTTCGGTTAGACTCATAGAAGTATCTCCTTTCAGATGGCAAGCATGAAATTCAGGGGCGGCGGACCAGCCATCAGCTCGACCGCTCCGGCGGGCAGTGGCGCCCCAGGCAGCCCTTCCCGCCGGAGGATCTAATTCCCCGCCTCGGCCTTAGGCCGGAGCCGCGGCGCTGGCCGTGAGGCCAATGGCCTCGGCGTACTTCAGATAGGTCTCCACCGAGGCAATGACTACCCGGGCTTCAATGGACAGCAGTTCGATGCCCACCAGCGCCACCTTCACCCAGGCGTCGATGACGATACCTTTGTCCAGAATGCGATCCACCACTTCCGCCAGACTGGAGGAGTCGGTTGACTTTTGCACTTTCGCCATGATATTTCTCCTTACGAATGGAGAGATTGACCGAGGGTCAATTCAGGTTGCTCATTGGGGCTGAGACGGCTCATTTGCCGGCCCAGGCCTTCCGCGCCCCTGCCAGGTCCGTGGCAAAGGCATGGCGCATGGCCCCCACCGTCTTTTTCAGGTGAGAGATGGCGGCCCGCCGCTCGGCCTTGGTTTTCCGGGCCATCTCCATCCGGGTTCGGTGGAAATTGGCCTTCATGGTGGCCACGTGGTGAGTGAGATCCTTGACGAAACCCTTGCGGGCCTGGCGCAGGGCCACGATCTCCCCACACAGCCGGGTCATTTCATCGGTTAGGTGACCCATTTGTTATCTCCTTTCCGTGCGCCTCTAAGGCCTTTCGGGGCGCTCAGCCGTACCCGGCTCGCCCCGGAAGGAGTTGAGGAACCTCTTGCCGCGGAGGGATCGCAAGACCCCTCCCGGAAGAGGTTTCCCCCCCATACAGACCTTAGGCCGGAGCCGCCGCGCTGGCCGTGAGGCCGATGGCCTCAGCGTACTTCAAATAAGTCTCCACGGAAGCGATGACCACCCGGGCTTCCAAGGAGAGCAACTCGATACCAACCAGCGCCACCTTGACCCAGGCATCGATGACGATGCCCTTGTCGAGGATGCGGTCAACCACTTCCGCCAGACTGGCGGAATCGGTAGATTTCTGTACTTTAGCCATTGGGAACCTCCTTGGTAAATTTGGATTTTGTGAGTCGAGGCATGCCTTCATAGACGGTATAACAAGTTCTATGCCAATGGCTTTTTTAAATAATTAGTATTAATATCAAATAGATAGCCGAAAGAAGTTATTTTCAACCAGCCGGGGGAATCTGCCTCTATGGAAGATATTCCATAAATTATGGTTCAAATTCCCTTGTTTAACCGAAAATTTCTCCGTCTCAGGCCTGCAAGAGCTTCAAGATTTCCTCCTGGTGAAAAGGTTTGCTGATAAAATCGCTAATCAACTTTTGGGAGATGGCAATCTGGATATTGGGATCGTCCCGGTAATAGTAGCCGGACACCATGAGGATACGAATCTCCGGGGAAATCTCCTGGAGGCGCCAGGCCAGTTCCAGGCCGTCCATATCCGGCAGCTTGGCGTCCAGGAAGGCGCGGCTGAAATGGTGCTGATTCATTAAAGCGAGGGCTTCCTGGGCGCTCAGGGCCTTTTGGGTGGCAAAGCCTCGGCTGGCGAGGAGTTTTTCCAGGGCCCAACACATATCCGGCTCATCGTCGACGATGAGTATCTCTTCCCTGCCCTCGACCATGCCTGCCTTGCTCCCCTCAGCCCCTCATCAGCCCCTCATAAGATGGGAAGTCTGACCGAAAAGGTGCTGCCTTTGCCTTCCTGGCTGTCCACCGTGATGGTGCCGAAGTGCTGCTTGATGATAGCGTAGCAGATGGAGAGGCCTAACCCTGAGCCCTTGCCTGCCGGCGCCGTGGTGAAAAAGGGATCGAAGATATTGTTCAGGTCCTCTGGCGCAATGCCGTGGCCAGTATCACTGATACTTGCCCAGGCTTCCCCTTGGCTGATTCCCAGAGCAATGGTCAACACTCCCCCGTCGGGCATGGCCTTGATGGCATTGAGCAGCAGGTTCAGGAAGGCTTGCTGCAACAGGCCTTCCATCCCACTAATCAGGACGGGCTCCGGAGGTAATTGGGTTTGCAGTTCTATCTGTTGAATCCGGGCCTCGTTGGAAACCAGGGAGACAATCTCCTCCAAAAGGGGGGTGAGGTTGACCTCTTTGAGGTCGCTCTTCACCGAAGGCCGGGCGAAACGCAGCAGGTTTTCGATGATCATGGAGGCTCGCTGGATGCCGGTGTGGATCTTCTCGGCGCACTCCCGGCGAAAATCCGGCGAGATCTCGTCGTCCATGATGAACTGGGCGGCGGAGGAGCAAACCGCCAGGGGATTGCGGATTTCGTGGGCGATGCCGCCGGCCATCACCCCCAGGGCCGCGAGTTTTTGGGACTGGAGCAGTTGCGCCTCGAACTTGCGGCGCTCGGTGAGGTCCCGGCCCACCGCCACGATTCCGGCCGTTTGCGATTGATGGTCTTTCATAGGGGAAAAGATCCAGGACACTGCGAGGCGGCCGCCATTTTTGATTTTCAGGTCGCATTCTACCAGGCGGGCGTCCTGTCCGCCCCGGAGATTGGCAAAGACATGACCGAGCTCTTCCTGGTCCCGGCCCTCGAAAAAGTCAAAAAAGTTTTGGCCCCGAACTTCATGGAGGCTAAAGCCTGACAGTTTCTCTGCCGCAGTGTTCCAGGTCAAGATCCGGCTGTCCAGGTCGGTGGATAAGACAATATCCTGGGCGCTTTCCACCACCAGGGCCAACTGGCGCTCCACCCGGCGCACCTCCTCGCTCAGGCGCACCTGCTCAGTGACATCCTCCATGAGCAGCATGGCCAGCTCCACCACCCCCTGCCAGGCAAAGGGCAGGATGCTGTAATAATAGATGCGCAGGGGAATCCCTGGGGCCCGGTAGCTCATGCGTTCCCCTTGAATGCCGAGGTTTTTCTCGAAGACCTGGCGAATACGTCCGGAAAAATCCATCTGGTCGATGATAATGGCCGGGAAGACCTGATCCAGGCGGCGGTCGATGGTATCGGCCAAAGTACGGCGGTTTTTTTCCAGAAAATTGCGGTTTACTGAAACAATGCGCAGATCCCGATCGATGAGCAAGACTGAGGAGGGGATGGCCTCCAGCAGCATGTCGTAGAGGGTCCGATAGCGTCCCAGTTCCACGTCTTCCTGCCAGGAGAACTTCCTCATGAAGGCCCTCTTATCTGGTTAAAATGGGCGGCACAGAATGGTGCTCACCGGCAGGGCGATTTTTTCTCTGGCTGGGCATCAGGGTAATATTGAGGCGGCCCAATTTTTTGCCTCCAACCCAAGAGCTTTCCTTGAGAAGTCCAAAGTTCATCGCTCAAAATTCCCCGAGACTTAGTTCCCCAGAGACAAAATTATACGGCGGCCAGGGGCCGGAGAGCAGCAGGCGGGCCGGCTCGGCGGTGCTGAGGCCCCGGAAGGCCTGGCGAAATGGCGCCAGCATGGGGCGCGGCACCAGGAAATAAAGGGAGAGTAAGGGAAGGCGAGGGGAGGGGGCCTCAATTTTGCACTTGACAAAAAGTCCGGTGAATTGGGCCTGGCAACGATCCGCCGCCCGGCGATACTCCTCGGTCCAGTGGTCCTGGCGAGCATAGTGGAGCTTGCGGGCCGTGAGATAGGTGAGGCCAGGACGCCCCGGCGGGAGCGACGACCCTGGCCGCTCCTCCCGGCTGCCGGCAGGTCCCGGGGACAGGGAGGTCTGGGGCAGCAGGACCCGCAGCCCCATTTCGACGCAGCCCTCCAGTTCCCGAAGCAGGGCCTCATATTGGAGGATTTGCTCGTCCAGGAGCGCCACGAGCCGGGATTCCTGGGAGACCACGGCGCCGTAACGCAGGGGAATGACCGGCCCCTGGCAATGCAAGGCGCAGACCACCCGAGAGTAAGCCCGGAGCCGGGGGAGGTCCGGCACCAGGTTGGCGGGCTCAAAGCGGGAGACCGCGGCGCTCAAGCGTTGCTGGGTCAGCCGGTAGACCGGCTGATTGCCCACCCCCAGCAGGGGCTTGGTCTCCGGCCCCGGGTGGCGGCAGATGCAATAACATAGGCAGCTCATGGCGCTGCCTCCGGGTCCAGAACCGGACAGAAGCTGTAGGGGGGCCAGGGGCCGGTGCATTCCAATCGGAGATCGAAGTCGGCCAAGCGAGCGTTGGCCGCCTGAATCCGCTCCTGGAAGGGGGCCACGTCTCTGGTCAAGACCAGGAAGGCCCAGTTAAAGATCATCTCCATGACCTGGCCCGTGGCTTCCCGGGGGAGCAGCCGCCGCTCCCTGGCCTCAGTGGCATATCTGCCCAGGTCAGCCCACAGCTCCCGGCGCACCTCTTTGAGCCAGCGGGGCAATTCCCGGTCACAGGCGGCGCGCAGACGCTGCTCCTCAAAATATCTTTTACCCGGGGATAAGTCCTCCAGGCGGGCGGCCTCCTGGGCTAATTTGCCCGAAAATAGTCTTTCTTTGGCCACGGCCCGGTCCAGCAGCCCTTTGACGGCCCATTCCTCCCGGTCAGCCAGGCGCTCCAGGACGGCGGTGATGGTGTCATGGCGCCGGTGCAAAACCCTCTCCAAACTCGCCAGGGTGGAAAAGATGGTGCCGAAGCGGACCGGCAGCACCGGGGAATGGCGCATCACCCCAGCCACTACCTCCTGATGGCGGATAACCCGGGGGCCGATCCAGGACAGGTCCTCCAGGTGCTTCTCCGCCTGCGGCCCGCAAAAATCCGCGAGAGCCACCGGGCTCCAGACCGCCGCCAGGTCCCGGAATTCGGTGACGCGCAACCCTTTGTTCCCCTCAAGTCCCCCGCCCTCCAAGGGCAGGGCCGGCAGGCGGCTCAAGCGAGCCAGGCAGTAAAGATAGAGTCCCTGTTCCATCAGTGGTTAGTAGTCAGTGGTCAGTAGTTAGTGACTAGCAGAAAAGTTTTAGCCCTACCTTTTCTAAAGTAGGGCAGCGGGGAATAGATAACCGTCCAGTAATCCTCATAAATACTCATTTAATAGTGGTGGACCAGATTTCTCCAGGCCCGCTCTTCGGGACGCCATATTTTTCTAAGCCCTTAAAATGCGCCAGCCCAGGGAGGCTCTATAACTCTTTTTCCCCGCAGCCGATTCCCGGTTCCCGGTTGCCAGTCCATAAGGCGGGCGGTGCCGCCCATAGCCGGCGACGGAACCAGGACTACTGAATCCTCTCCCCCAGCATCTCCTCCAGGGCCTCCTCCAGGTCTTCCGGCCGGATGAGCAGTTGTTTCTCCCCGGCGCCCGCCTGGTGGGTCTCCGCAGCCACCGCCCGACGAATGGCGCTCAGGGCCGCCTTGCTGCATACCGAGGCGATTTCGGCGCCGCTCAGGCCTTCGGTTCGGGCCGCGAGTTCTTTGGCGCTGATGCCTTTGGCCAGGGGTTTGCCCTGGAGATGCACCGCAAAGATCTCCAGACGGTCTGCCTTCCCGGGCAGGGGCAGCTCCACAATCTCATCGAAGCGGCCCGGCCGGAGCACCGCAACGTCCATCAGGTCCGGGCGGTTGGTGGCCCCCAGCACCAGGACCCCCTTCAGTTCCTCGATGCCGTCCAGCTCCGCCAAGAATTGGCTCAGGACCCGTTCCGAGACGTGGGAATCACCACCCCCGGCCCCCCGGGATGGCAGCAGGGCCTCGATCTCATCCAGGAAGATAATGCAAGGCGCAGCCTGGCGGGCGGTTTTGAACATCTCCCGCACGGCCAGCTCTGATTCGCCCACGAACTTGGACATCAGGGCCGGACCCTTCACCGAGATGAAATTCACCTGGCTTTCATTGGCCACCGCCTTGGCCACCAGGGTCTTGCCGCAGCCCGGCGGGCCGGTGAGCAACAGGCCCTTGGGCGGCCGCACCCCCGCCTTTTTATAGAGATGCGCATATTTCAGGGGCCACTCCACTGCTTCCTTGAGACGCTCCTTCACGGGCTGGAGGCCGCCGACGTCCTCCCAGCGCACGTCCGGGACTTCCACGAAAACCTCCCGGATGGCCGAGGCCTCCACCTCCCGCAGGGCCAACAAGAAGTCGTCCATGTGCACTTCCAGCTTGGCCAACAGGTCATAAGGGATGGTGGCCAGGCCGTAGTCGATATCAGGCATCAGGCGGCGAAGACAGATCATGGCCGCTTCCCGGCACAGGGCCTCCAGGTCGGCCCCTACAAAGCCGTGGGTAATGTCCGCCAGGCGCCCCTGATCCACGTCCTCGGCCAAGGGCATGCCCCGGCTGTGGATCTCCAGGATCTCTTGGCGCCCGTGGCGGTCAGGGATGGGGATGGCGATTTCCCGGTCAAATCGGCCCGGCCGCCGGAGGGCCGGGTCCAGGGCGTTGGGAATGTTGGTGGCGGCGATGACGATGACGTTCTGGCGCTTGGTGAGACCGTCCATTAAAGCCAGGAGCTGGGCCACCACGCGTTTTTCGACGTCGCCTACCACCTTTTCCCGGCGAGGGGCGATGGCGTCGATTTCGTCCAGGAAGATGATGCTTGGGCCTTTCTTCGAGGCTTCTTCAAAAATTTTGCGCAGATGCGCCTCGGATTCGCCGTAAAACTTGTGCACCACCTCCGGGCCGCTGACCGAAAAGAAGTTGGCCTCGGTTTCCTGGGCGATGGTGCGGGCAATCAGGGTCTTGCCACAGCCCGGCGGGCCATGGAGCAAGACGCCCTTGGGGGCGTCGATGCCTAGGCGCTCAAAGAGCTCGGGATAGCGCAGCGGCAGTTCGATCATCTCCCGGATGCGCTGTAACTGGGGCTTGAGGCCGCCGATGTCTTCATAGGAGACCGCCGCCCGATAGGACTCCGCCGGGGCGGCCCCGGCCTTGCCGATTACCAGGATGGTGGTAGGATTGATGAGCACCGGCCCTTTCGGGGTGAGGTTTTCCACCTTGAAATCCGCGGTGCGGCTGCCGAACAGGGTAGCCCGGATGCGGTCGCCTTCCACCACCGGCAGGCCGTCCAGCAAGCTGCCGATATATTGCAGGTCCCGCTCTGCCGGGGTGATGGTGATGGGGGTGAGGACAACCCGTTCACCGGGGCGGTAGGCGATCTTCCGCACCTGGATACAATCATCGAGCCCCGCCCCGGCGTTTTCCCGACTGATGCCGTCGAGCTGCACCCGGGAGCGTCCCCGCAGTTCCTTGTAGGCCGGCATGGCCTTGCAGGCAGTTTTCCGCTTGCCGGAAACCTCCACGATGTCGCCGATGGCCACGTGGAGCCTACCCAGATCCTCAGGGCCCATGCGGGCATAGGCCCGGCCCACATCCTTGCCCAAGGCTTCGGTTACCTTCAGTTTGAGGACCACGTCCGCCGCTTTATCCATGCGTCTTCTCTAACCCTATTAGAGGCTGCACTTGATCTCCAGGATGCCGTTGTTGCAGGAGACCTCCATCTTCTCCCGGGGATAGGCCCGGGGCAGGAGGACCTCTTTGTGGTATTTCTTGTCTCCCCTGGTCGCGGTGATAGTGAGCAGGTCATCTTTGACTTCCAGGTGCACGTCTTTGCTGCTGATTCCTGGCATCTCGGCCACCACCAGGACATGGTCTTTTTCCTCGAAGACATCCACTACTGGCTCGCGGATTTCCTGGACTACAGTTTTCCCGGACTTTTCGTCCCGGCGGACGTTGCCGAAGGGCTCTACTTTGACCTCTTTGCTGCCCTTATCCCCCAGGCCCATCTTGACGGAAAAACCATAGACCCCTTTGACGTCCTGGTGTCGGAACTCGGGGCTCTTTTTGAGCTCTTCGCCTTTCTCGGCCAACTCGCCCAGCTTTTCAATGAGATCGGCCAGCCCCTTGAAGACCCCTCCGAAGCCGTGGCCTTCCGCAGCCTTCTTCCCCTTAGTCATAATGGCCTCCTGGTATGCTGATGCGGAATTGTTTCACCTTGTAGTGCATGGTCTTATAATCGATATGCAGTAGTCGTGCTGCCTTGGCTTTGTTGCCGCCGGTGAATTTCAGGGCCTGGGCCAGGATCTCCCGCTCCACGCTGACCACGCTGCGCTGGACGATTTCTTTTAGGGACAAGTCCTCCCAGGGGGAGCCCTCGACCCGGGGGGTAAAAGCCAGGCCTGGCACCGGGGCGCGCTTGATATCCAGGTGCTTTACGGTGACTAGGTCGTCGGCCAGGAGCACGGCCCGGCGGATCACGGCCCGGAGCTGCCTAACGTTGCCCGGCCAGTTATAGGACAGCAGAGTCTCCAGGCAGTTCTCCGAAAAGCCCTGAACGTTCTTGTGCAACTCCTGGTTAGTAAAGTCCAGGAAGCGTTTGGCTAGATAAGGAATGTCTTCCCGGCGTTCCCGGAGCGGCGGGATAGTGATGGTAAATTCATTCAGGCGAAAATAGAGATCATCCCGCATCTGCCCCGACTCCACCAGGCCAAGGAGTTTTTGATTGCTGGCGGTGAGCAGGCGCACATCCACCTTTATCGACCTGGTGGAGCCCAGGCGGAGGACCGCCCGCTCCTGGATGACCCGCAGCATTCGAACCTGGGAGGCCAGGGGCAGGTTGGCGATCTCATCCAAAAACAAGGTGCCGCCCTGGGCCGCTTCGAATTTGCCGATTTTGGGGACCAGGGCGCCGGTAAAAGCCCCTTTCTGGTAGCCGAAGAGTTCGCTTTCGATGAGGGTCTCGGGGATGGACCCGCAATCCAGCGGAATGAAGGGCGCGGCCGCCCGGCGGCTCAAATGGTGAATGGCCCGGGCCACCAGCTCTTTGCCGGCGCCGGTTTCCCCCTGGATGATGACGCTGAAGTCCGAGGAGGCTACCCGGTTCACCTCCCGGATAATCCGGGTGACCGCGTCACTGGGCCCCATCATGACCCGGAGGCAATTGTCTGTCGAAATTTTTTCGACGCTAATTTGCTGCAGTTGCTGGCGTTCCGTGAGGGCGGCCCGCACCACCCGGATGACCTCGGCATGATCGAAGGGCTTGGGCAGGTAATCAAAGGCCCCGGCCCGCATGGCGGCCACCGAAGTCGGGATCGCGGCGTAGGCGGTGATCATAATCACCGGCAGGCAGGGGTCCGTTTCCTTGACGCGCTTCAGAACCTCCATCCCGTCGATGCCGGGCATGGTAACATCCACCAGCATCAAGTCCGGCGCCCTGACGGGAACCATTTGCAAAGCAGTTTCGCCGTCATAGGCCACCAAGCTGGATAAGCCCTCTTTTTTCATGAGGGCCGCCAGCATCTGGGCGATATCCTGGTCATCATCCACTATGAGCACCTGGGCTCGCTTTTGGGTCATCTAACTCTCCGGGTTCAGCATCGATGAAGCGGATAGAGCACCTTGATATCCCTATCGAGATATCGTTCCACAGAATGGAGCATCCCCAAAAAGAGGATGCCGGTTTCCCCTGGTTTCAGGGTCTCGTTGATCCGCCGGGCAATGAACTGGTCGCGCTGCGTCAGCAGGGTTTGGCTCAGGGCCCGGCGCTGGGCCTGAATTCCGGCCGCCCGGGGTTGGCGGCCGATGAAGGACTGACTGGCCAACTGGTACTCCTGTACCAGCAGGTCGCTGGATTCGGTCCCCATAAGGATGCCTCCCTGGCTCATCAAGTGCTCCAGAAGCTGATGGTTGCGGTTGCCATCCCGGGCCAGCTTCCTGACGATCTCGGCTTCCCGGCCGCATACGGGCAATCCATCCTGGTAGAGGCGCACCCGGTTAAAAGACA
>Ga0187780_10004648_pt1 | contig 10270 bp, 9 predicted proteins | sample 1015_Q2_SP10_20__FD_132429 | JGI IMG/M metagenome (GOLD analysis project Ga0187780, IMG submission 132429) | Tropical peat soil microbial communities from peatlands in Department of Meta, Colombia - 1015_Q2_SP10_20_MG | ecosystem: Environmental > Terrestrial > Soil > Wetlands > Peat | place...
CGCCGTGAAGTAGCAGAGGAACCCTACGATCTGCGGGACCACATTCCAACGCGGAATAAAGTGCCACCAGTATCCGGATTGCCCGTGCGGTCCGTTAATAATCTCGTTGAAATTGAGCGTCCCGGCCAGCAGCACCACGCCGACGACCGACATCGTAAGCGAAACCTCGTAGCTGATCATCTGCGCCGAGCTGCGCAGCCCGCCCATCAGCGGATACTTGCTGTTCGACGACCACCCGGCCAGCGCCACGCCATACACTCCAATCGACGTGATCGCAAAAACCAGCAGTAGCCCGATGTTGATGTCCGTGATCGACCACGCCTGCTGTCCATGGAGAAACGGAAACGGCACCGAAGGGGGCCCGAACGGAATCAGCGCGATCGCGCTCAGCGCCAGCGAAAGCGCCAGAAACGGCGCGAGCGTGTACACCAGCCGGTCGGTAACCGGCGGCGTGATGTCCTCTTTGAAAAGAAATTTCAGCCCATCGGCCAGCGGCTGAAGCAATCCGTGCGCGCCCACGAAGTAAGGACCCCAGCGCGACTGAATGTGCGCGATGATTTTTCGCTCGGCCCAGGTGAGGTATGCAAGCGCCGTCATCACAATGAACAGCAGGACGGCAATCTTGATTATCGATGCCACCAGGACTGGGTGCTGGGAGATGAACTCCACGGTTTCTCGTTCGCCTCGTTTGTCGAAGTGAGCCTGGAACAGTAGCGGCCCAGGGTCCCGCTTGTAAATAGATAATCGTTCGCCGAAAAAATCGCGCCCGCGGGCGCTTCATACGACGATTCCACCGTCCGGCACGACGCTCTCGCTTGCTCCGACCCGCCCGCCAGCAGATTCACTTGCGAAACATCGTAGCCTGCCACATGCTGCCGAATCTCTTCGAAGGCGGCCTCGGCCGTGCGCAGTTTGATCGGCGATCCCATGCCGAGCATGCCGAGCTGGTGCGAAAGAATGCGCAGCAGATCGAAGTCGCTGCGCGGCCCTTGCGGATCGATCGCGCGGTGCGTCATCTGCACTTCGCCCGCCGTGTTCGTGAGCGTGCCGTCCTTTTCGTACGAAGATGCCGCCGGCAGAACCACGTCCGCGCGCTGCGCCGTCTCCGTCAAGAACATGTCGTGTACGACGAGCAGTTCGAGCCCCGCGATCCGGTCCGGCTGCGCCGTGCCGAACGTTTTCAGCGGATTCGCTCCCACCACGTAGAGCGCCTTCAGCTTTCCAGCGACGGCCGCCTCGACCATCGCCCGCGCCGTCATTCCCGGCGTTGCGGAGACTTCGCCGCCCCAGAGCTTGCCGAAGCGCGAGCGCTCGGCCGAATCGGAAATGGGAGCGTAGCCGGGCAGGCGGTCGGGCAGGACTCCCATGTCCGCCGCGCCGCGCGAATTCGAATAGTCGCCCAGCGCCATGAATTTCGTCTTGCCGCCGAATCGCGCGCCGACCGAGACCAGATCCCGGATCGCCGCGCCTTGAATTTCCGCGCCAAAGACGACCACAACGTCTTTCTCCGCCTCGAGCGCCGCCTTCAACTGCACCATCGCCTCGGTCGTCTTCGCGTCGAACTGCCCGTGCTCGCTCGCGAGCCAGCGGACGGCCAGCGCTTCGCCGCCCTTCTGAACCTCCACTGCAAGCTTCGCCTGACGGTGAATCTTGCTCGGGCGACTGTTAATCGCGTAGAGCTTCAAACCGTGATGCCGCACGCCCGCGCGAATCTGCCACGCAACCAGTGGGTTCTGGTTCGTCACGTCGTTGCCGATTAGCAGCACGGCTGGCGCGTTGTAGACTTCCGCCATCGTCGCGAGCGAATCCTTGGCACGCGGTCCGAGCGCAGCAGCCAGGCCCACGTAGTCCACTGTGCGGTGGTGGTCCAAGTTGTTGGTGCCCAGGGTGACGCGCGCAAAGCGGTTGAGCAGATAGTTCTCTTCGTTCGTTGTGTGATTCGAGCCGATCACGCCGATTGCGGCGGGGGCGTTCGCGTCGCGCACCTGCTTGAGCCGCCGCGCGACCTCCTCAAGCGCGTCCTCCCAGCTTGCGGGCTCGAGCTTGCCGTTGCGGCGGACGAGCGGCTGGCGGATGCGCTCCGCGTTCGTCGTGAAATCGAATCCGAACCGGCCCTTGGCGCAGAGGAACTCGCCGTTGATCCCGGAATGATCGCGGTTGTTGGCGCGCAGGATTTCGTTGTTGCGCACGCTCAGCGTCGTCTTGCAGCCGTTTGAGCAATGCGCGCAGGGATTGCCGACGTACGTCATCTCCCACGGGCGCGTTTGATAGCGGTACGTGCCGCTCGTGAGCGCCCCCACCGGGCAGATGTCGATGCACATGCCGCACTCTTCGCAGGCCAGTTCGCCGGGCCTGTTCGGCAGAATCACAGATTGCACGCCGCGCGCGCCGACGCCGAGCGCCTTCACGTCCATTCCCTCGTCGCACACGCGCACGCAGCGGAAGCAGAGAATGCAGCGCGGCGCGTCGTAATAGACGAGCGGCGACCACTTTTCCTCTGGGTAGTGCAGCTTCTCCTCGACGAAGCGCGTCTTGTCGAGACCGTAGCGGAAGGTCATGTCCTGCAGTTCGCATTCGCCGCCCTTGTCGCAGACCGGGCAATCCAGCGGGTGATTCGAGAGCAGGAACTCGATCATGTCCTTGCGCGCCTTGCGCACCGGATCGGTGATGGTTCTCACCACCATGCCGTCCGTCGCAACGAGTGTGCACGCAGTCTGCAGCTTGGGCATCTTTTCGACTTCGACCAGGCACATCCGGCACGCAGCCTGCAGCGACAATCCGGGGTAATAGCAGAACGAAGGAACTTCGATGCCCTGTCTCTTGGCCGCTTCGATTACAAGCGTGCCCGGCGAGGTCGTCACCGGCTGCCCGTCGATCGTAAACGTGATCTGCTTTTGATCCGCCATATGTCTTCGAAAAGAGAGCGTCCTAACGCGCGGCCGCGAGCACGTCGGCGGCCTTGTACGCGCACTTGCCCTGCAAGTGATCTTCGAACTCGTTGCGCCACTTTTTCACGATGCTGATCGTCGGCAGCGCAGCCGCGTCGCCGAGCGGACAGAATGTGCGGCCCAGCATGTTCTTCGCCAGCTCGTCGATCAGCGGAATATCTTCGCTGCGGCCGCCGCCTTCATGAAAGCGGTCGAGCATTTTCCGTAGCCACGTGGTGCCTTCGCGGCAGGGGATGCACCAGCCGCACGATTCGTGCGCGTAGAAATGCATGATCCGGCGCGCCACATCCACCATGCAGGTGTCCTCGTCGATTACGACCGTTCCGCCCGACCCGAGCATCGAGCCGACCTTCGCCACCGAGTCGTAATCCATCGGGATATCTATCTCGTTGGCGGAAAGCAGCGGGCAGGAGCTGCCGCCGGGAATCACGGCCTTCAGTTTCTTGCCGCCCCGCACGCCGCCGGCAACTTCCTCGATCAGCCGCCGCAGCGGAAAGCCGAGCGGCAGCTCGTAAATTCCCGGACGATTCACGTGGCCCGAAATCGAATAGAGGCGCGTCCCGCCGTTCTTCGGCGTGCCGAGATTGGCGTACGCTTCGCCGCCCATACGAATCACGGCAGGTACGGTGCTGAGCGTCTCAGCGTTGTTAATTACGGTGGGGCAGCCGTAGAGACCCACGACGGCAGGGAAGGGAGGCCGGATGCGCGGATAGCCGCGCTTCCCTTCGAGCGATTCCATCAGCGCTGATTCTTCGCCGCATTCGTACGCTCCCGCGCCGGTGTGGGTACACAACTCGAAATCGAATCCGCTGCCGAGAATGTTCTTCCCGAGATAGCCCTTGGCATAGGCCTCGGCGATCGCCGCGTCCATGATGTCGATGATGTAGCGATATTCCCCGCGAATGTAGATGTATCCGCGGTTTGCGCTCACAGCCCGTCCCGCGATCACCATACCCTCGATCAACTGGTGCGGGTCCATCTCCAACAGTGGACGGTCCTTGCAAGTGCCCGGCTCGCTTTCGTCCGCATTGGCGAGGATATATTTCGGCTTGTTCGTGTCCTTGGGAACGAAGCTCCACTTCATCCCCGCCGGAAAGCCCGCGCCGCCGCGCCCGCGCAGATTCGACTTCTTCACTTCGTCGATGATCTGATCGGGCGTCATCTGCTTGAGGGCTTTTTCAAGCGCCTGATAGCCTTCGTTTTTCAGATACACGTCGATCTTGCGCGAGTTCGGGATGCCAAACCGTTTGCTGATCACGGGCACTTCGGCGGGCAGGCGTTCGTGTACCGAGCCGGCCGTCACCGGCGAGGGCTGCGGCCGCTTGCCCTGCTCCAGTTGCTCGAAGATCGCGTCGACTTTGTCGGGATCGAGATTCTCGTAGAAGTCGTAATTGACCTGCATGCACGGCGCGCCGGTGCAGGCTCCCATGCACTCGACTTCCTCGAGTGAAAACGTGCCGCTCGGCGTCACTTCCTTGTTGCCGATGGCCAGCCGCTTTTGCACGTGCTCGTACAGCTCGTTGCCGCCTCGAAGCATGCAGGAAATGTTGGTGCAGACTTGGATGTGATAGCGTCCGGCGGGCTTGCGCCGCAGCATCGAGTAGTACGCGAGCGTCTCTTCGACCTGAATCTTGTTCAGGTCAAGCCGCTTGGCGATTTCATCGAGAATCTCGTCGCCGAGAAAGCCGAAATGGTCCTGCGCGTAGAGCATCATCGGAATCAGCGCCGAGCGCTTCACCGGATACCGGCCGACAAGATCCTTAAATTTTGCTTCCAGTTGCTGCGGCAGTTCCATGATTCGGTCTGTACTTGCTCCGAACTAGCGGTCCACTTCTCCCAGCACAATATCGGTAGTGCCGATGCATGCGACGACGTCGGCGATCAGCCGCCCGACGCAAAGATTCGGCAGCGACTGCAAATTCACGAACGACGGCGTGCGGAACTTCACGCGATATGGCTTCGGCGAGCCATCGCTCGCCATGAAAACTCCCAGCTCGCCGCGCGGCGATTCGATCGCTTGATACACCTCGCCGGGAGGCGGCGCGAAACCCTCGGTGAAAATCTTGAAGTGGTAGATCAGGCCCTCGATCGAGGTCTTCATCTCTTCCCGCGATGGCGGAATCACGCCCGGCAATTCGGCGCGGAATGGGCCCTGGGCCGGAATTTTCTCCATCGCCTGGCGGATGATTTTCAGGCTCTCGCGCATTTCCGCGACGCGCACTTTGTATCGCGCGTAGCAGTCGCAGCCGGTGTCCGTCTTCATTTCGAAGTCGAATTCGTCGTAGCTCGAATACGGAAACACCTTGCGAATGTCGTACGGCACGCCGCTCGCCCGCAGCAGCGGTCCGGAAACGCCCATCGCGATCGCGTCCTCCGCGCTCAGCATTCCGACTCCCACGGTTCGCGCCTTCCAGATGCGGTTTTCCGTGAGCAAGGTCTCGTATTCGTCGATGTGCCCCGGCATCGCATCGACCACGCGCTGCACGCGATCGAGCCATCCCGGCGGGGGTTCGAGCGCGAGTCCGCCGATGCGGAAGTAGCTCGTCATCATCCGCTGGCCGGACACGTACTCGTAAATCTTCATGATCTCTTCGCGTTCCCGGAAGCAGTACAGGAAGACGGACATCGCGCCGAGATCGATCGCATGTGTCCCGAGCCACACCAGATGCGAACTAATGCGGGTCAGCTCTGTGAGCAGCACGCGGATGTACTGCGCGCGCTTGGGGATTTCGATGCCAATCAGTTTTTCAGCTGCGAGGCAGAAACCAAGGTTGTTGGAAAGGGACGCGAGATAGTCGATGCGGTCCGTCAGCGTAATGCACTGCGAATAGGTCTTCGACTCGCAGGATTTCTCGATGCCCGTGTGCAGGTAGCCGATCACGGGTTTCGCCGAGAGCACGATTTCGCCGTCAAGCTCCAGGATCACGCGCAGAACCCCGTGCGTCGACGGGTGCTGCGGCCCCATATTGAGGACCATCGGCTGGGCAGGGCCCGCCGGAGTCTCAATCGTTGTAGTGGAAGCTCGGGCTTCGCCAGTCATGTTTACCGGAACCCCTCCACCGGATAGTCCTTGCGTAGCGGATGCCCCTCCCACTCGTCGGGCATCAGGATGCGCGTGAGATCGGGGTGACCCTGAAAGCGAATGCCAAACAGATCGAAAGTTTCGCGTTCGTGCCAGTTCGCCGTCGGCCAGATGCTCGTGACCGAAGGCACGAACGGCTCCGCACCCGGCAAGCGCACTCGCAGGCGCAGCCGCTCCTTCCGCTCGAGCGAAAGCAAGTGATAGTTCAGCTCGAAGCGCGGCTCGATGGGAAAGCGGTCAACCGCGGACAGGTCCGAAAGAAAGGAAAAGCGCAGGCTGGGGGCAGTCGCGAGATATTCAGCGGTGCGCAGCAGATGCTGCGGCGGAACGACAACGGTCGTTTCGCCTCTGAATTCAATCACTTCGGCGACGGCCTGCGGGTCCCAGTCCCTGAGTTTCTGCACTACAGGGATTTTGCCAAGGTCCTGTGATTCCACTATGAATCCGATTCCGGACAGGCGCCTACTTATCCCAGTCGAGCGCGCCTTTTTTCCAGAGGTAAATGTATCCAACCAGCAGAACCATAATGTAGAGCAACATCTCCACAAAGCCAAACACTTTCAGGTCGTGGTAGACGAGTGCCCAGGGGTAGAGGAAGATGGCCTCGATATCGAACAGAATGAAGATCAAAGCCACCATGTAGAAATGAACGGAAAAAGGATGCCGCGCGTCGCCTGTCGGCTGAACTCCGCATTCGTAAGGCGTGTCCTTCTCGCGCGTCGGCTTGTGTCGCCCCACCAGCGCAGAAACCGTGATCAGCGCGCCGGCGGTGAAAGCCGCTAGTATAAACATGAGCAAAAGCGGCCCGTAGCTGTCGAGGTAGTTGCTGCTCATCGTGAACGCGTTGCTATAATAACGTCCGAGAGTACGCCGGTCAAATGAACTCGCCAGCACTATGGGCGGTGCTATTCGGCCGAAAGACGGCAGGGGAAACCGTCATTCCATGAGTTCCGGATTCAACACCGACATCCGTGTCGGCGATCAGGTGTTTCACGTGCAGACCGAGGACCGCGGACCCACTCATCCCTTGATCGACACGGCCATCTACCAGAATGGACGCGTGTTGCACCGGCGCACGACCAGCTACGAGCACCTGGCGCTTTCCGTGGAGTACAGCGAGGACGCGCTGCGCGAGCGCGTCGAGGAGCAGCATCGCGGCGTGATCGAGGATTTGCGTTCGGGAGCGCTCGCTGCGGAACTTGCGGCGGCCGCGGAGCAAGCGGCCCGGACCGGCGGAATTCAGGTGCAGCTCCTCAACCCGCAGTCGTGGCTCTCGGCCGGCAATGTCTCGCTCGACGTGGCGATTGTGCGTCGGGCCGATCAGCAGCCGCAACCCGGCGTACAGGTGGAAGCCGATATCGAGGGCGGTTTGCGCGACGCGCATCACGCCGCGACCAGCAACGAGCAGGGCCGCGTGCGAATCGAGTTCCCGTTGCCGCCGCTCGGCAAGGGTGATCTCGCGCTGGTGATTCGCGCGAAAACCGACGCGGCGAAAGACGAAATCCGCTTCTCGATGCGCTCGCGCCAAAAGACTCCGCCTGCCAGCTCAGTTAGCAACTGTTAGAACCAGCCATTTCGAGAATGATCGTCACAATCAACGGCGAGCGCCGCGAAATTCCCGACGGCCTGAGCATTGCCGCGCTGATCGATCACCTTGGAATGCGAATCGACCGCGTGGCGATCGAGCGAAATCTCGATATTCTTCCCCGCGCACAGTGGCAGGAAACGCGGGTCCAGCCAAACGACAGCTTCGAAATCGTGCAGTTCGTCGGCGGCGGCTAGCGACGCCGCGCTAGAGACCGGCGAGCAAGTGGCCGAGTTTGCGTTGCTTGGTGCGCAGGTACGCGCGGGAATGATGGCTGGTTCGCGGCCGGCAGGGAACTCGCTCCACGACATGAACGCCGCCGCGCTCGAGCTGTTCGATCTTGTCCGGATTGTTCGAGAGCAGCCGCACCGATTTCACTCCGAGAGCCTTCAAAGCCGACGCGGCGAAATCGTAGTCGCGCGAATCCGCCGCAAATCCAAGGCGGCGATTCGCTTCGACGGTATCGAGTCCCTGATCCTGTAATTCGTAGGCTTTCAACTTGTTGATCAGGCCGATGCCGCGGCCTTCCTGCGGCAGGTACAGGACGATTCCCGATGGCTCCTTTGCGATCTTGCGGAGCGAGAATTCCAGTTGTGCGCGGCAGTCGCAGCGCTCCGAAGTGAAAACGTCTCCGGTGAGGCACTGCGAGTGCACGCGCACGAGCGGAGCTTTGCCGTTGTTTACGCGGCCGTGCTGGATGGCCACCGCTTCTTCATTCGATCCGCGGCCCTGAATGCCGAAGATCGTGAACCGCCCGAAGCGGGTGGGCAATTCCGCCCGCGCTACTACTCGGACCTTCCCGGTTTGCTTTTGATGCTTCATCTGAACCACTCAGTATAGCAGGCTCGCGCGGGTGCGCCCGGCTCCGCGATCTGGATCGCGGCGCGAGCCCTTCCCGAAAGTCGTCTCATTCTCTATTGCTTGTACTGCTCGAAGAGCTTCTTGTAGTCGTGATTGTTTTCGTTGCAGATGTATTCCTGAATATCCCATTCGGGATGCAGTGTGAAGGTGCCGACTTCGGTCCACGGCGCGGCGAAGACGTTGGGATCGTCGATCGTCGCGGAATACTTGAGCGTGTCGTACGAGGAGCGCGTGAATCGCTCGACCACGTGGTATGCCGTCGTGTGGCGATACTCGCCCACGGACACTTTGTCGTTCACTCCAGTCACATCGACCACCAGCGTGTCTCCATCCCAGTGGCCCACGGAATTGCCCATCCATGTTGGGTCGAGGTCCTTCGGGTGCGGACGCCCATCGGTTGGAATCACGCGGAAGTACTCGCCCGCTTCGTAGAGAATCACCACCTCGAACGAATTTTGCACGATCTGGATCGGATACGGCTCGTTGATCGTGTCCGGCACTCCGCGCGGCAGGCACTGCTCTCCCAGCGAAAATGTGTATTCGGGACCGACGTGATATTTCTCGGCGCCGGGCTTGAGCGTGATCTTGTCGATCGGCCGCACCGAATGGAATGGCGCGATGTAGATTCCGTTGAGGTCGGGCTTGTCGTCCGGCATGCGCGGCGCGGGTTTCTCTCCGAGGGCGGCGCTGGCAGGCGCGCTGTCGTCCGGCGCGGGCGTTGTTCCAGCGACAGTCACCGTCACCGATCGCGCGTCGCCGGTGGTTCCCCGGTACGGAGCCGCCGTCAGCGTGTACGTCGTTGTCCTCTCGGGCGTCACGGTCCGGCTGTCGCGCGCAGCGACGATTCCGATGCCGCGGTCGATCGTGATCCGGTCCGCATTGATCACAGCCCATTCGAGAGTGACGGATTGCCCCGGTTGAATCGACGTCTGGCTGGCCGTGAAACTCAGAATCTGAGCATGCGGCCCCACCGGAAAACCGTCACGGATCGGCTGCTGCGCGGGAGGCTGTTGCCCCGCTGCGGCAGACGCCAGAATCGCGCTCAGCGCAAACGCCGCGAGAATCTTTGCTGGGATATTCATCCTAGCTGCCGCTCCATTGTTTTGATTCGGATTTCGCATTTCCGTTCTCACGTCTCATGCCTCAAATGCTGCCGCGCTAAAGTCCGCGGCGCTACGTTTGAACCTGGCGAATCGAGTCTCAACCGCTTGCGCATCGTATGCTCTCGCCGCCCGAGAGACAACGAAATTCCCTCGAAACAGGTGCGCCATACCCCCCGTTTTATTGTCGAGTAGCTTTGACCTCCACCTTTTGTTTTCATAGAGTTACGGAGAATTCTACTCGGCAGCATTGTCGAGTAGAACAGCACTCGCGCAGATGTAAGAGAGGTCCCTCGGCCCCCGGTGGTCGCTCGGGACGGCGATCCTTGCCGGATCGCCGATTTCTACTCAGCAGCATTGTCGAGTAGAACGGCGCGGCAACGTGACGGAGAGATCCCTCGGCTTGACGTCCATTGCGGGCTGCCCGCCGGGTGTCCATATGCGCCCTCGCGTCTTCTTTCGTGTCTCCCTTGGCTGCGCGGAAACACACTCATACCCTAGCGCAAGATTCGGTCGAAGGCGCAAATGAATCCCTGTGGACTGCCTCTGTGCGCTGGATTGGTGCCGCCCCGTGACGGCCGAAGTAGCCCGCAGTCCAGGTGACCTGAATCACAGTGCCGGGATGAGCGTTTTGAGAAGCTTTTGATGGCGGTCATTCGGACGAGCAAAGTCTTCGCAGTTATCCACAGGTAGC
>Ga0187780_10004649_pt1 | contig 10269 bp, 12 predicted proteins | sample 1015_Q2_SP10_20__FD_132429 | JGI IMG/M metagenome (GOLD analysis project Ga0187780, IMG submission 132429) | Tropical peat soil microbial communities from peatlands in Department of Meta, Colombia - 1015_Q2_SP10_20_MG | ecosystem: Environmental > Terrestrial > Soil > Wetlands > Peat | place...
AGCAGGTGGAGATGAGCGTCCAGGAGGTGATGAAGCGCTACAATTTCAACTCCGAGCAGCTGTCCCAGGCGGTGGCCAACGAGGGGCTGACCATGGCCGACTACCGGGAGCAGATGCGCAAGCAGCTCGCCCGCTACCAGCTCCTGCGCGAGAAGGTGCAGAAGAAGATCAAGGTCAGCGAGGCGGACATCCGCAGCGAGTACGACCGGATGGCGCGCACCGAGGGCAAGGAGATCGAGATCCACGTGCGCCACATCGTCGTCCAGCTCCCCCAGAACCCGACCCCGGCCGAGGTCCAGGCGGCGGAGCTGAAGGCCAAGGCCATCGCCGCCGAGGCCCGGCAGCCCGGAGTGGACTTCGCCGAGCTGGCCAAGCGGAAGAGCGAAGGCTCGAGCGCGGCCGACGGCGGCGACCTGGGCTTCTTCAAGCACGGGGCGATGGTCCCGGCCTTCGAGGCGGTCGCCTTCTCCCTCAAGCCCGGCGAGGTGTCCGACCCGGTGCAGACCAGCCTCGGCTGGCATGTCCTCAAGCTGGAGGAGGAGCGGGCGGTGGGCTTGCCCCCCCTGTCGGAGATGAAGGCGCAGATCGAGGACAAGCTGCGGCAGGAACAGGTCGTCCGGGCCTCGGCCCAGTACGTCCAGCAGCTCCGCCAGGCGGCGGTGCTGGACAACAAGCTCTTTCCCGCCGCCTCGTCCCAGGCGAAGAAGCTCGAGTGACGTTGCCGCGGGTAGGGATCTCGCTCGGGGACCCGTCGGGCATCGGCCCGGAGGTGCTCGCCCTGGCGCTGGAGGTGCCCCGCGTCCGCCAGGCCCTGGTGCCGGTCGTCTTCGGGGATGGGCCGACGCTGGACCGCTTCCCCTCGCTGCGTGACCTTCCACTGCGCGCGGCGGCGGACCTCGGGCGCTCGGCGGGCGCGGCCCGGGTGGCGGTGACCGAGCTCGCGGAGAGGGACCGGAGGCCGGGGAAGCCGTCGCGCGCCGGCGGCAAGGCGCAGCTCGCCTACGTCCAGGCTCTGGTCCAGGCGGCCCGGGACGGGCACCTGGATGCACTCTGTACCGCGCCGGTCTCCAAGGAGCAGATCCTCCGCACCGGGACGCGCTTCGTCGGCCACACCGAGCTCCTCGCCGAGGCCTTCGGCTGCGAGGCGCTGATGCTTCTCGATGGGCCGCGCGTCCGGGTGGCGCTGGCCACCAACCACCTGCCCCTCCGGGACGTCCCGCGGGCGCTCAGCGTCCCCCGGCTCACCGCGCAGCTCCAGCTCCTGGCCGCCTCGCTGCGCCCCCGGTTCCGCCGGCCGGCACGCATCGCCGTCACCGGGCTCAACCCTCACGCCGGCGAGGGAGGGCAGCTCGGCGACGAGGAGGTCCGCATCATCGCTCCGGCGGTGGCCCGTGCCCGCCGTCGCGGCGTCGATTGCACCGGACCCCTCCCGGCCGACGGCCTCTTCGCCCACCCGGACCGGATGCCGTTCGATGCGGTGCTGGTCATGTACCACGACCAGGGTCTGGTGGTGGCCAAGGCGCTCGACTTCGACCAGACGGTCAACGTCACGCTCGGTCTGCCGCTCCCCCGGACGTCGCCGGACCACGGCGTCGCCTACGCGCTGGCCGGCACCGGGCAGGCCACCCCGGCGCCGATGGTCGCCGCGCTCCTCCGGGCTGCCGATCTCGCCGCGCCGCCGGCGCCCTCCCGGCCCCGGCGCTCCCGTCCCTCGCCGTCCTAGCGTCCGCCGGGCGGGGGGACCTGGAAACGCGCCAGCTTGGCCGCGCACCAGACCACCGGCGTCTGCAATCCGACGGAGGCCTGCCCGGTCTCGAAGGCGTAGAGCACGTCGCCGCCGTACCGGCAGGCCTGGCGCGTCACCAGCTCCTGCTTGCAGGCCTCGAGCGTGTAGGCCTCGGCCGAGACGGTGGCGATGTCCTCGATGGGCGCCGCCGGTCGGTCGCGCCGCGAGAGGAGGAGCTGCACCGGGCACCCGTCAGGCCGCGCCGGCCCCGGGGTCCCGATGAACGCCGGCGGGCGGCCCTCGGCGAGCGGTCTCGGCTCGGACGCGCAGGCCAGCGCAGCGCAGACGGCAACCGCGACCGGGACGGGCAGGCGCACCGGCGGCAACTGTCCCCGCTCGAGCCGGGACGCGCAAGGCCCGAGGCGCCCGGGCGGTCCCTCAGGCCGCGGTGAGGGTGATCTCGGCGATCTCCGGGGCGGCGAGGAGCCGCATCCTCGGCCCCCAGGTCCCGGTGCCACGGTGGGTGTAGACCCAGATCCCGAACAGCCGCTTCAGCCCGCTGAGCACCGGCTGGCTGAGCCAGACGAGCAGGTGGAAGGGAAAGATCTGCCCGCCGTGGGTGTGGCCGGAGAGCTGGAGGTCGACCCCGGCGGCAGCCGCGGTCCGCGCCGCCGCCGGCTGATGGGCGAGCAGGACACGGGGAGCCCCCGGCGGGGCGCCGGCGAAGGCGAGGTCGGGGCGGCAGGCGTGCTCGGGATGGAAGCGCGCCCCCTGGAGATCCGGGACCCCGCCCAGGGCGAGCTCGCTGCCGCCGCGGGCGATGACCCGGTGCGTGTTGCGGAGCACGGTCAGCCCGAGCCGGTCCACCTCGGCCTCCCACTCCGGCCCGCCCCAGTAGTACTCGTGGTTGCCGGTGACGTAGTAGACCCCGTAGCGCGCGCGCAGCTCGCCGAGCGGGGCGACCTCGGCGCGGAGCGCGCGCACCGGACCGTCGACCAAATCCCCGGTCACCGCCACCACGTCGGGCGAGAGGGCGTTCACCTTCTCCACCACCCGGCGAAGGAAGCGCGCGTCGAGCCGCTCGCCGATGTGGAGGTCGCTGATCTGCACGATGCGGAGGCCGTCCAGCCCCTCGCCCAGCCGGCGGAGCGGCACGGTCACCCGCCGGAGCTGGAAGCGGCCCCGCGCGCTGAAGACCGCCCAGGCGATGAGGACCAGGGTGAGCGAGACGATGGCCATCGCCTGGAGGCGCGCCTGCGCGACCCGGTCAGCGCCCTGCGGGAACCCGCGGACCAGGTCGAGCACCAGCCGGGCCAGGTCCGTGCCCAGCGTGGCGGTGAGGAGGATCCCCGCGCCGCCGAGCCAGAAGGTGGCGAAGGCGAAGAGCGCGCGGGTGAGCCGGTTCCCGGTGCTGCGGATGAGGAAGAACCCGGCCGGGACCGAGGCCACGACCAGTGCGATGAGCGCCCAGCCCAGCGCTGCCCACCCCGGAGGGAAACCGGTGTCGGAGAGCAGGCGCACGCCTGGGTAGAGGTGAAGAAGCCCGAAGACGACCGAGACGGCGGAAAAGAACGTCAGGAGCCGTCGACGGCGAGGGAAGGAGTCAGCCATGGGGAAGGAGGCAAACCCCTAACAGCACGACCCTCCGGCCGCATCGCTGCGGCGAAAGGTCAGGACCGTGCTGTGAACGACACTCCCCCGTCACGCAATGGCGGGGCGGCCGGAGCGTCTCCTCGTCGCAGGCGGCCGGCAGAGGGCGGCCTGCCTCGGAGAGTACAGGTCACCATGAATTCCATCGTCTCGGAGAAGCGCATCCATTTCGTCGGGCTCCCCATCCTGGTCATCGCCCTGTGCCTGTTCTACATGCTCGGCGCCGCCGCCCTGGTCGCCGAAGCGGTCCGCTCCGGTGAGCTGGCCGAGGCGCGGGGCGCCCGGGCGCTCGTCGTCCCGGCAGCCCTGGGCGACGAGAGCTAGAGCGAGCGGCGCCCGCCGCCGGCCAGCCCGGGAACGTCCCGGGCGCGGAGCCGGCGACGGGCGAGCAGCGGGGCGAGCGCCGGCTTCGGGATGCACCACAGCTGCCGCGCCTCCTCCCATTCCCCGAGCAGCGCGATGGCGCGAACCTGTGCCGCATCCCGGAAGCGCACGTTGAGCTCCTTCACCAGCGCCGCGACGTCCGGGACCGGCCAGTGCTCCTCCCCGCGGCCTCCCTGGACCCAGAGCTCGGGTGGGCTCGAGCGCACGTCCACCACGCGGAGGACCCGCGCCTCGCCGCCGATGCGCATGCAGAGCGGGCCGAGCAGCTCGTCCGGGCGCACGTCCAGGGAGACGCTCAGCCCGCCGTCCAGGGCGCCGGAGGCGCACAGCTCTCCGAGTGACGGACGGCCGGCGGGGACCCGCTCCGGGTGGGCGAGCAGCCCGAGCGCCCCGAGCTCGCCGGCGAGCTCGGGCGCCTGAGCCACGAGGCTCCTCCGGGTTCCGCCACGGCCCATCGCGGCCCGGAGCCTACCCCAGGGCTGTCCGCGGCCGCGGGGACAAGGAGAGCGCCCTGGCCGCTCAGACGTTGAACCGGAAGTGCATGCAGTCGCCGTCGCGGACCACGTACTCCCGGCCCTCGACGCGCAAGAGGCCCTTCTCCCGGACCGCGGCCTCGCTTCCCTGGGCCAGGAGGTCCTTCCAGTCGAAGACCTCCGCCCGGATGAAGCCTCGCTCGAAGTCCGAGTGGATGACCCCGGCCGCCTCGGGCGCCTTGGCCCCCCGGCGGACGGTCCAGGCACGGCACTCCTGCTCGCCCACGGTGAAGTAGGTGAGGAGGCCGAGGAGGGCGTAGCCGGCTCGCACCACCTTGTTCAGCCCCGGCTCGCCGAGCCCCACCGAGGCCAGGAAGGCCGGGCGCTCCGGCGCCGGGAGCCGCTGGATCTCCGCCTCGATGGCCGCCGCCAGCACCACCACCCCGGCATGCTCCCGCTCGGCGATGTCGCGGACGGCGCGCACGTGGGGGTCGGACTCCTCGCGGCCGAGCTGGTCCTCGGAGATGTTGGCCACGTAGAGCACCGGCTTGTCGGTGAGGAGAAAGAGCTCGCGCAGGCGGGCATGCTCCTCGGGCGCCAGGCGCTGGGCACGCACCGGCGTTCCCGCGTCCAGCGCGGCGTGCACCCGGTCGAGCAGCGCCAGCTCGGCGCGGGCCTCCTCTCCCGGCTTGCCGGCGGCCTTGGCCATCTTCTGGCTGCGCTCGCGCCGCCGGTCGACGGTCTCGAGATCCTTCAGGCAGAGCTCGGTGTCCACCACCCCCTGGTCCCGGGCCGGGTCGATGCCCCCCTCGACGTGGACCACGTTGGGGTCCTCGAAGCAGCGCAGCACGTGCAGAACGGCGTCCACCTGCCGGATGTTGGCCAGGAACTGGTTGCCCAGCCCCTCGCCCTTCGAGGCGCCGCGGACCAGGCCGGCGATGTCCACGAACTCCAGCGTGGCGTGGATGGTCTGCTTCGGCTTCACCAGCGCCGCCAGCTGGTCGAGCCGCGGATCGGGAACCGGCACCACCCCCACGTTGGGCTCGATGGTGCAGAACGGGTAGTTGGCCGCCGCCGCTCCGGCGGCGGAGAGGGCGTTGAAGAGCGTGGACTTGCCCACGTTGGGCAGGCCGACGATGCCGATGCTCAGTCCCACCCCGGGGGCCTTACGACGGCCGCTTCGGAGCGCTGCGCCCGAGCGATTCCACGTACTGCCGGGCCAGGGCGCGCTGCTTGTCGGCGTCGAGGTGCTCGCCGAGCAGCTTCTCGGCGATCTGGATGGCCAGGTCCGCCGCCACCCCCTTGACCTCGGCCACCGCCTTGGCCTTCTCGTCGTCGATGGACCGCTTGGCGTCCGCCCTCAGCTCCTCCGCCTGGGCCCGCGCCTTGGCCAGGAGGTCGGCACGCAGCCGGTCCACGTCCTCGGCGTTGCGGCGGACCATCTCCGCCGCCTCGCGCCGGGCCTCGGCGATGGCCGCCTTCTGCTCGCCGAGCAGCTTCTCCGCCTCGGAGCGCTCCCGCTTGGCCGCATCCAGGGCCGCCTGGATGGTCTTCTCCCGCTCCTCGACGCGGTCGACGATGGGTCCCCAGGCCACCCGCCGCAGCACGAAGGCGGCCAGCAGGAAGGTGATCAGCGTCCAGAAGATGAGGCCCGGCCGGACCTCGAGAAAGCCACTGGCGGCGAGGAGCATGGGCATCGGCGGTTCCCTTGACGGCTCGGGGACTGGGGGGCTCAGGTCTTACCGGCCAGGAGGAAGGCGACCACGATGCCGGCGAAGCCGACCCCCTCGATGAGCGCGGCGGCGATGAGCATGCTGGTGCGGATGTCGCCGGTGGCCGCCGGCTGACGGCCGGTGGCCTCGAGCGCGCCGGCGGCGAGCCGCCCGATGCCGATGCCGACACCGAGAACCGAAAGGCCGGCGGCGATGCCGGCGCCGAGGAAGGCCAGTGCGAGGTTGGTCATGTTCTTTGTCTAATCCAGGTTGGACCCTGCTTCAGGGGGGGTCGTTGGTCCCCGTGGACGACCTCCCGCCGCCGACCACCGGCGCGGGGTGAGTAGAAAACGGAATGTCAGTGAGGAGCTGGGGCGTGGGCCTCGTCCTCCGCGGAGTGCTCCTCCCGCTCGTGAGCATGGTCGTGATGGCCCATGGCCACCCCCATCCCGATGTAGAGCGAGGAGAGCATGGTGAAGATGAAGGCCTGCAGGAAGGCCACGAAGAGCTCGAGGAAGTAGATGGCCATCCCCAGCGGCACGGCCACCGCCGCCACGGCGATGTGCCCGATGAAGAAGATGAGCCCGATGAGGCAGAAGAGCACGATGTGCCCGGCGAGCATGTTGGCGAAGAGCCGGAGGGTGAGGGCGAAGGGCTTGGTGAACAGCCCGAGGATCTCCACCGGGATCATGATCGGCCAGAGGAACGGCGGCACGCCCCCGGTGAGGTGCTTCAGGTAGCCCCACAGGCCGGCGGCGCGGATGCTCGCCACCTGGGTGAGGATGAAGGTGAGCGCGGCCAGCGCCCCGGTGACCGCCACGCTCGCCGTGGCGCTCGACATCCAGGGGAACAGCCCGAGCAGGTTGAGGGTGAGGATGAAGAAGAAGACGGAGAGCAGGTAGGGGACGTACTTCGGCCCCTTCTCCTTGCCGATGTTGGGGATGGCGATGTCGTTGCGGACGAAGACGACCATCATCTCCAGGAAGTTGGCCAGGCGGCCCTGCGGGACGAGCTGTCCGCGCTGCCCCCGTCCGGCGAGCACGAAGACGAGCAGGAGGAGCACCGTTCCGAGCACGAGCATCGCGCTGAGCTTGGTCATGCTCAGGTCGAGACAGCCGGCGGCGAGGGAGGCCGGCTCCTCGGCATTGCCCGGGCAGGCTCCGGCGCGCAGCGGGATCCGCCACACCGGGAAGTGAAAGACGTACTCCGTGTCGCGGAGCGGGACCTGGAAGCCGATCTCCGAGTCGTCGACGACGTGGTGGAGGATGTAGCCGGCGGTGTCCTGGGCCGGCTCCTCGGTGGTCTCGCGCACCTTCTCGCCATGGCCCGGCCGGATGCCCGCCTCCTGCGCCGGGTGGGAGCCGGGCGCCGGCTCCTCGGAGGCGAGCGCCGGGGCGGCCAGGAGTCCGCCGGCGAGCAGTGCCCAGCGCCTCACGCCGCACCTCGCTGCCGCCGCCGGGAGGCGGCCAGGACGAAGCTGATCTCCAGCCACAGCCCCACGGCGAAGACGGCGCAGAACCCGGCGGTGAACGCCTGGGCGCTCCCTCCATGGGTCCAGAACCAGGCCGCCCCGGCGCCCCACAGGGCCACCCGGGCAAAGAACAGGGCCACCGTCCAGGCCAGCGCCGCCTTCACCCCGCGCAGGAGCGCCTGGGCCTTCATCGCCAGGCCGCCCACCCCGGCCACCGCGGCGAGGACGGACCCCGCCCGGGCGTCCGAGGCCACTCCCGGCCAGGCCGAGGCGACCACCCAGGCCAGGAGGCCCAGGACCAGCATGCCGACCGCGAATGGAACGAAGAGCCGCGTCACCTGTCATCCGAGCCGCATCAGACTCCGGTACAGACTCCAGAACCCTGCCAACATCCCCAGCCCCAGCCCGCTCACCAGTCCCCAGGGGCCGGTGCCCGCCCTGCGGTCCAGGACCAGGCCCAGTCCAGCCCCGACGAGGAGCGCACCCACCATCCGCCACACCGCATCCAGGTAGGGCGCCGCCTTCCGCTGCGCCCGGGCGGTGTCGCTCAACCCGTCATCCTCCTCGGGTTTCGCCACCCTGGCTCTCCTTGCCGCTCTCCGCCGCCGCTCGAAGCCGCGGCGCGCCATAGCATCCTAGGCGAGCGAACGGAAGGCCTTCCGCGCGCCCTCCAGGGTGTGCGTCACCTCGGCCTCGCCCATGGCCAGCGAGGCGAAGGCCGCCTCGAACTGGCTCGGCGGCAGGTACACGCCCGCATCGAGCAGGGCGTGGAAGAACCGGCCGAACCGGCCGACGTCGGCCGTCTTCGCGCTCGGGTAGTCGAAGACCGGGCCGGGCGTGAAGAAGACGGTCCACATGCTTCCCACCCGGTTGACCGTCACCGGGATGCCGGCGCCCCGGGCCTCGCCGAGCATCCCCTCCGCCAGCGCGCGGCCGGTGGCCTCGAGCCGGGCGTAGACGCCGGGCGCCTCCAGGGCGCGCAGGCAGGCCAGGCCGGCGGCCACGGCCAGCGGGTTCCCGGAAAGCGTGCCCGCCTGGTAGACGGGACCGACCGGCGCCACGCGCTCCATGACCTCCCGGCGGCCCCCGAAGGCGCCCACCGGAAGCCCCCCGCCGATGATTTTCCCCAGGCAGGTGAGGTCGGGGCGGAGGCGGTACAGCTCCTGGGCACCTCCCGGCGCGAGCCGGAACCCGGTCATCACCTCGTCGAGGATGAAGAGCGCGCCGTGCTCGTGCGCGAGCGACTGCAGGCCCTCGAGGAAGCCCGGCCGCGGGACGAGCACCCCCATGTTCCCCACCACCGGCTCGACGATGACGCAGGCGATGCGCTCGCCCGAGCCGGCGAAGAGGGCACGCGCCGCCTCGAGGTCGTTGAAGGGCAGGGTGAGCGTCAGCCTGGCCAGCGCCGCCGGGACGCCGGGGGAATCGGGAAGGCCCAGGGTCTCCACCCCGCTTCCGGCCTTGACCAGGAACGGGTCGCCCGAGCCGTGGTAGCAGCCCTCGAACTTGACCACCGCGTCCCGCCCGGTGAAGCCGCGCGCCAGGCGCACCGCGGCCAGGGTGGCCTCGGTGCCGGAGGAGGTCAGCCGGAGGCTCTCCACCGCCGGCATCCGGGAGCAGACCAGCTCGGCCAGCTCGACCTCGCCCGCATGCGGCGCGCCGAAGGAGGTCCCGTGACGGGCCGCCTCGGCCACCGCCGCCAGCACGCCCTCGTGGGCATGGCCGAGGATGAGCGGACCCCAGCTGCCGACATGGTCGACATAGCGGTTGCCGTCCACGTCGGTGAGCCAGGCTCCGCGCCCCTCGCGGAAGAAGACCGGGGTGCCGCCCACACCGCGGAAGGCGCGGACCGGCGAGTTGACGCCCCCGGGGATGCGGGCCCTCGCGCGATCGAACAGAACCTGGCTCCGGGAGCGGTCCATGGCGCCTCTTCAGTCTCCGTGGTCCTTGGCCGCTTCCTCGGCCGTTCCGCCGGCGGCCTCCACCGACGTCCTGGCCTGGTTGACGCGCGGGTGCTTGGGGACGAGCTCGCCCTTGGCGAAGGCGGCCTGCTGCCCCATGCCGGTCGGCGTGGTGCGGGCGATGCGCTCGCGCGCCCGGGCGATGGCCGCCTGCACGACGCGCGGCTCGGGATGGCGCGGGAGCGCCGCGACCCAGGCGTTGATCGCCCCGGAGAGGTCCCCCCGCTCGGCCCGGAGCTTGCCCAGCTCGAAGTAGGCGTGCGGCACGAGCTCGCTCCCCGGGTAGCGATCGGCGAGAGACTGGAAGGCGCGCTCCGCCTGCTCGTGGGCGCCGTCCTGCATGGCGTAGGCCTGGGCGGCGAGAAACAGAGCATCCGGGACCCGGGGCGAGCCGGGATAGGTCTGGACGAGCTTCTCCGCCTCGATGGTGCACTGCTGGAAGTCGCCCAGCTCGAAGTAGAGCTTGCAGACCTCGTAGGCCAGGTCCGGCGCCTGGGCGGGCTTCCGGGCCAGCGCGGCAGTGAGCTCGGCGATGGCCCCGCGCAGGTCGCGGTAATACCGGTGGAGGATCTCGGCCAGGACGACATGCGCCTCCACCGCCTCCGGGGATTCGGGAACCTGGGCCAGGAGCTCACGGTACACGCCGACCGCCTTGGGCACGTCCCGGAGCTCGAGGTAGTAGGTGTCCGCCGCACCGCGCAGGGCCGCGGCCCGCTGCGCGAGCCCGGCCGGTGAGCTGTCCTTCTCCAGCACGTCCAGCGCCTGCCGGTACTCCCGCAGCGCCGACTGGGGCCGGTGGGCGAAGACCGCATCGTGCGCGGAGACCAGGTGCTCCTCCGCCGAGCGGCTGCAGCCGCCGAGCAGCAGCGTGGCCAGGATCGGCCCGGCAGCT
>Ga0187780_10004650_pt1 | contig 10269 bp, 9 predicted proteins | sample 1015_Q2_SP10_20__FD_132429 | JGI IMG/M metagenome (GOLD analysis project Ga0187780, IMG submission 132429) | Tropical peat soil microbial communities from peatlands in Department of Meta, Colombia - 1015_Q2_SP10_20_MG | ecosystem: Environmental > Terrestrial > Soil > Wetlands > Peat | place...
ATTCCAATCGCTCTGGAAGAAACTGAATATTTCTAACGATGATTTCATCCGAACCACAGAGATGCGCCATCAAAAGGTGGTCCAGAACATTCTTCAAGATCTCTTCAATCGCGGGGAGATCTATCAGGACAGTTATGACGGATGGTACTGCATTCCCTGCGAACGGTTCTGGACTGAAAAGGATCTGATAGAGGGGAAATGTCCGGATTGCTCTCGTTCGGTGATTCAGATCTCGGAAAAAAACTACTTTTTTCGGATGAGCAAGTATCAATCCTGGTTGATCGAGTACATCGAAAAAAATGATCGCTTTGTCTTCCCTACAGCGAGAAGAAACGAGGTATTAGGATTTCTCCGCAACCCATTGGAGGACCTTTGTATCTCGAGACCGAAGAAGCGGTTAAAGTGGGGAATCGAAATTCCTTTCGATGCCGAATACGTGACCTATGTGTGGTTTGACGCCCTGATCAACTACCTCAGTGGGATTAGCTATAGTTCTCGGGAAAATACTTTCTCTGAATTTTGGCCCCAGGCGACCCATCTCATCGGCAAAGATATCCTTACCACCCACGCGGTCTACTGGCCGACCATGCTCAAGGCCATCGGCTTGTCGCCTCCTAAGATGGTATTCGCCCATGGGTGGTGGACAATCGAGGGTAAGAAGATGTCGAAATCCCTCCAGAATGTGGTGGAGCCTAATCGCTTGATTGACACCTACGGGGTGGATGCCGTCCGGTATTTTCTCATGCGCGAAGTTCCTTTCGGAACGGACGGCGATTTTTCTCATGCTGCCATAGTCCATCGGATCAATAGCGATCTGGCAAATGATCTAGGCAACCTCTTCAGCCGAGCTCTCAGCATGGTCGTCAAATATTTCGATGGTCTCATCGTACCCCCTTCCGACCTTCGGGATGTGGATCGAGGACTTCAAGAGGTGTCTGAAAAGATTCTTCCCCAACTGTCGAAACAAATGGACGATTTAGCCTTTCATCGAGCATTGGGCTCGATCTGGGAGATCGTCAATGCGAGCAACAAATATATTGATGAAGCCGCACCCTGGGCTTTGGCCAAAGCAGACAAAGATCGACCCCGCCTTGGCACAGTGCTTTACCACGCGCTGGAATCGCTTCGACTTATCGCTCTGCTCTTAGCCGCCTTCGTGCCGTCTACTTCTGAAAAGATGTGGTCCCAGCTGGGGGTGGAGGAAAACCTTTGGGAACAAAATATAAAGGAGAACGGAAAGTGGGGAGGTCTGAAGCCGGGAAGGAGAGTGGTCCAACCCAGTCCTTTGTTCCCGCGGCTGGATCCCTCAAAGATATCGCAAAGTGTATAGCGCAAAGCGCACGGTGCGTAAAATCCCAAATTACAAATTCCAAATAATTTCCAATTGCCAATTCTAAATGACCGAAACGCTTTTGTTTAAGATCTGGGAATTGAAAAATTGGAATTTATTTGATATTTGGTGCTTTAAAAAGTGTAGCCGTGAAGAAACCTCAACCCATCCGCTCCATCCTTGAAAAAACCATAAAGTCTTTGGAGATCGATGTCCCGTTGAAGACCTATTCCATATTGGGAGCGTGGAACGAAATTGTAGGTGAGTCCGTGGCAGCTCATTCTCAACCCCACTCCATTCGAAACCGAATCCTCTTCATCGATGTCGCCCATCCGACCTGGATGCAACAGCTTCAGTTTCTTAAACCTACGCTTCTCGAAAAGATCAACACCTTTTTAGGCGAATCACTCATCCAGGACATTCGATTCAAATTGGGGAAGATTTCTCCAACCATCCCAGCTCCTCCAAAAACCCTTTCGACGGAAGACGCGAAACTTGATAAAGCAACCTTGAACCGAATTGAAAGCCTTCTCCAGGAGATGGATGATAAAGAGTTAAGGAATAGTTTGCGTGAGGTTTTGATCAAAGGAGCAAAATTGGAGTACTACAGGAGGAAGCGAAAATAAAGAAATTCATTCAAATACCCTATCTCCCTTCCCACTCCGATTATCGATTGTCCCCAACAAGTATTCAACCGGCATCCGCTCACCCACGTTCTCTACCTCTCTAACTTTGTCTCCAGTCAATTTCTTTTGAGATCCATAGGAAAATTTGGCACATTTTGTCGCTCCGGCGTCTTTTCTTGTTACTTTTCAAATCTTGAGACGAATTACATTTTTGAGGGGCCAAGAAAAAATTCATAAATTCCAATAGATACATTTACGATTGAATTCTAATTTTATGGCACACAAGATGCAAGGTCATAGAAAAAGTTTAGTTTGTTTACAAAGTTTACAGACATGACCGCTGACAGCAATGGTATTAAATAGCGCCTCACAAAAAGGGCTTAAAGATGGATGGATCAGGGCCACATTCATTCTAAGGAAGGCTTACCTAGAGAACCTTAAGGCATTGGCCTACTGGGAAAGAAAGAAGATAAAGGAAGTCGTTGACGACGCATTACGCTTGTATCTCAAGGGGAAAAAAACAAGAACCAAGACAAATAATTAGATTGAAAAGAGCTTTGCATTGCGATCTATGCAAAAGGAAAAAAGCTTAGCCATCTTACTTTTCACACAACTCCTCATTTTTTCTCCATCTGGATTAGCGTTAGCCCAAGGGTCAGTTCATGTCCCTATTCTTCTTTATCATCGCTTTGGACCTGTGGTTACCGACAGCATGACGGTGACAACAGCCCTTTTCGAGTCCCAGCTGAAATACTTCAAAGACAACAGGTACGAAGTGATACCTCTCAGGGAACTTGTGGACTACTACCTTGGGAAAAGACAGGCCCCCCCACCCCATTCCGTTGTGATTACCGCTGATGACGGCCACATTTCTGTCTATAGAGAGATGCTTCCTCTTGTCAGGAAATACCACATTCCAGCCGCCCTCTTCATCTACCCCTCGGCAATATCAAACGCATCCTATGCCATGACATGGGCTCAGCTCAGAGAGTTGAAAGAGACAGGGCTTTTTGACTTCCAGTCTCATACCTTTTGGCATCCTAACTTCAAGCGAGAGAAGAAGAGGTTAACACCGGCTGAATATGAAAATTTTGTAGCCATCCAATTGAGAAAATCAAAGGAGAAACTGGAAAAGGAACTGAATGTCAGGGTGGACATGCTCGGATGGCCCTTTGGTATCTATGATGATGACCTCATCCATAAGGCCAAAGAAGCGGGATATGTGGCCACATTTACGATGGAGCGGCATCCTGCAGGCACTCAGGATAATGTGATGGCTCTTCCTCGTTATCTTATGACAAACGGAGACGGAGGAAGGAGGCTTGCCACAATCCTGGCAGATTCACCGCGGGGGTAGAAAGATGCTGATCAGCAGAGGAAGTAAAGCATGGATGACGTTGCTTGTGACCCTTTCCTTGTGGATTCCTGCGTATGCCATGGCGTATACAGCGGGGAGAGTGGTTGATTTCTTCACCGGTAAACCGGTCAAGGGGGCTTTTGTCACTTCAAATAATGACGTCGTCCTGGCGGATGAGAATGGAATTTTCACGGCGAATACCGCGTCCAGTAAAGTGGGGGTGCGAGCACCTGGATACGGAAGAACCGAGCGGATCGTCCTCCCTCTCAACGGTGTGCCCCAAGAGATAAAACTCATCCCTTTTAATCCGAAAGCCCTTTACCTCTCCTTTTTTGGAATAGGCGACCGAAGCCTGCGAGAATCTGCAATCAAACTTCTTCAGGAAACCGAGCTGAATACCCTTGCCATTGATGTGAAGGGGGACAGGGGTATGATTCCTTATAAAAGCGCGATTCCCCTTGCCGCTGAAGTGGGTGCTCAACGGATTATCACGGTAAGAGAGATGGCTCCCCTGATGAAATCCTTGAAGGCAAAGGGGATCTATACCATCGCACGGATCGTTGTGTTCAAAGATAATCCCCTCGCACTGGCACGGCCTGATTTGGCGGTGAAGACACCAGGGGGAGAGATATGGCGCGACAGGGAAAACCTGGCCTGGGTGGATCCCTTTAAGAAGGAGGTATGGGATTATAATATCAATATTGCTGTGGAAGCAGCACAATACGGATTTGATGAGATCCAGTTCGACTATCTCCGGTTTCCAGATGCTTCCGGCCTTCAATTTTCAATGTCCAATACAGAGGAGAACAGGGTAAGAGCCGTCTCCGGATTTCTTATGGAGGCGAGGAGGAGGTTGACTCCTTACAATGTTTTTGTCTCGGCAGATATCTTCGGTTACGTCTGCTGGAATCTCAATGATACCAAGATCGGACAGAGGCTTGAAGACCTTGTCGTCCACCTTGACTATATTTGTCCTATGCTTTATCCATCCGGATTTCAGTATGGAATACCCGGTTACAGAAATCCTGTTGCGAACCCTTATGAAATCGTTTATCTTTCCCTCAAACGAGCCCAGGAACGAACCAATCTCCCATCCCATCGTTTCAGACCATGGCTGCAGGCATTTAGAGACTATGCCTTTGACAGGAGATTCTTCAATGATCGAGAGATCATGGGCGAGGTCAAAGCGGCTGAAGGATTTGGTTCCCACGGTTGGATGCTCTGGAATCCGAGGAACGCTTATTCGTCAGCGGGCCTGAAAAAAGAAAAGCCATTCGGCTGAGATTCGTTCGATTCATTTGCCAAGAATTCGAGATGAAAAATTTACAGGGGCAGAAGACTGCGAAGTGGTGGAGGATTTTCCTCCCACTCATGCTCTCTGCTGTCATCCCCACGTCAGCATCCGCTCAAGCGCTTCAGGAAGAGCAAATGGTCCCCATTGCAGAGCTGGCCAAGAAAGAGATTCAAGCCGGCAGGATTCCGGGGGCTGTCATATTGATCGGGAATCGGGGAAAAGTTGTCTTTCGACGGGAATTCGGCCTTCGCGCGCTAAAACCGAAGAAGGTCCCCATGACAACGGATACCATCTTCGATATCGCCTCCCTCACCAAGGTGATTGCAACTTCCACCGCGGTGGCGCAGCTGGTAGAGACGGGAAAATTAAACCTCGAAGATCCGGTCGCCAAATATTGGCCCGAGTTTAAAGTAAACGGCAAAGAGGCGATCACCGTGCGCGATCTGCTCACGCACTATTCTGGCCTTCGGCCGTCTCTGGATTCAAAACCAAATGGGTCGGGTTACGACACGATTCTCCGTATGGCCGAAGAAGAGAAACCCATTCTCCCTTCTGGCACGAGTTTCATTTATAGTGACATCAATTTTATCATTCTGGGCGAGCTTGTTTCTCGCATCTCTGGGGAAACTCTTGACGTCTATTGCGCTAATCACATCTTTAAACCCCTGGAAATGAAGGACACAGGCTTCAAGCCTTCCCCTCTTCTCAGGCCTCGTATCGCGCCAACCCAATACCAGCATGGGACGACGGGGATAATCCTCTGGGGAGAGGTCCATGATCCAGTGGCCTACAGCATGGGCGGTGTCGCCGGACATGCCGGGCTTTTCTCTACGGCCGATGACCTTGCCATCTTTGCCCAGATGGTCCTCGAGGGGGGCAGCAGAAAAGGTGTGCGGATTCTTAGCCCTCTTATGATCAGGAAGATGACCACTCCGCAATCCCCACCTGACAAATTACCTTTAAGGGGATTGGGCTGGAATATCGATTCATCCCTCGCCTCGGAAGCCTCGTACGGGCACAAAGGCTTCACCGGAACCGGAATCTGGATTGACCCGGTTTCCAATACCTATGTCATTATCCTGACCAATCGCGTTCACCCAAATGGCAAAGGAAAGGTTGAGCCGTTGCGAACCAAGATACTCTCCTTTGTTAATGAAGCAATTGAACCGGTTTCAGTGGAGGGCGTTTTAGCCAGGAAGCCTTTGCCGAGCCAGTATGAACCAGGTGAGAACAATAACGAGAAGGTACAAACAGGAATCGACGTTCTAACTGGAGAGAAGTTCGAACCCCTCACTGGACTGCGTGTGGGATTGATTACCAATCATTCGGGCATCGATTCCGCAGGGAGGCGTACTGTAGACCTTCTCCATAAGGCTCCAAACGTAAAACTGGTGGCGATTTTCAGCCCGGAGCACGGCTTCTCTGGCAAGGCGGACAGGAGGGTCTTATCAACGAAAGAACCGTTGACAGGCCTGCCCGTATACAGTCTTTACGGAGCCATTGTTCGCCCAACGCAAAAGATGCTCGCTGGCCTGGACGCGCTCGTCTTCGACATCCAGGATGCAGGCGCTCGCTTTTACACGTATATCACCACCATGGGTTATGCGATGGAGGCGTGTGCTAAGAAGGGAATTCCGTTTTATGTTCTCGACAGGCCAAATCCGATCACTGCTTCACTGGTTCAGGGGCCTATCCTGGACAGAAACTTGAGATCCTTCACTGGATATTTCCCTCTGCCAGTCCGGCATGGGATGACAGTGGGTGAGCTTGCAACATTGTTTAATGTCGAGATGAAGATTGGCGTTAAATTACACGTCATCAAAATGCGTGGTTACGAGCGTAACTACTGGTATGACGACACCGGCTTGCTTTGGCTCAACCCGTCGCCTAATTTGCGTACTCTGTCGGAAGCGATTCTCTATCCGGGAGTTGCGATGGTTGAAAGCTCGAACGTAAGCGTAGGCCGGGGAACGTCAACACCATTCGAGCTTCTCGGCGCTCCCTGGATCGCCGGAGAGGAACTTGCGTCATACCTGAATAACCGCAGAATCAAGGGGATCCGATTCATTCCGGTGGAATTTACACCCGCAACCAGTCCTTTTAAAAATCAATTATGTCACGGCGTCCAGATCGCCCTACTCGATCGACAGATCCTGGACTCTCCTGCTCTTGGGGTAGAAATCGTCAGCGCCCTTTACCGGCTCTATCCAAAGGACTTCCAGCTTGGCAAGACACTTGGCCTCATTGGATCTCGCGAGGTTCTACAGGCCATTAAGAATGGCCAGGATCCCGCCGCCATCGCACAGAATTGGCTGGAGCCACTGGAACAATTCTACAAGCTCCGGTCGAAATACTTGCTCTATTGACCCATCCTCCCAACGGTCCACCCATCATTTGCATGAAAACATTCTACTCAAAGGTCCCTTTACTTTGTTTGTCATTCCGGACCTGATCCGGAATCCAGTGTTTCTGAACTGGATTCCCGCTGGATTTTACCCCGTACTTGTCGGAGCGACCCTCCGCGGAGACCCGCATCGGGATACGGGGCGGAAATAACGGCTTGACAAATAATGTAAAGAAGTGTTGGACGCCCTACACGAGGGCGTATTGAAGTTCCCCGTCAACCATGGGATATGATATAATTCTTTATATCGCTTCCAGTAACGCACACAATATTAAGAAGCGCGCCTGTCCGAAAGGTGTAAAAGTTAGGATGATCTTCAATCGAAATTTCGCCAAGTATTGGCTTCCCGTAGTCCTTTGGATGTGCTTTATTTTTTGGATGTCCACGGATACATTCTCCTCACAAAACACCTTTTCCTGGATAGAAATGTTGCTGCGTTTTTTGGTGCTCAAAATCGCATCTCAGGAAATGGTTTTCATACATGTGTTGATCAGAAAGGCCGCACATGTCACTGAGTATTTCATTTTAGGTCTTTTATTGTTCCGCACTTTTCGCGGCGACTCGGTTTCGTCGTGGAACTGGCGATGGTCTTTTTTCGCCCTCATCGTAGTGGTCCTCTGGGCTGCCGGGGATGAGTTTCACCAATCCTTTGTTCCAACGCGGACGGCATCCTTCATGGATGTGGCCATCGATACAGCAGGGGGGATCCTTGCCCAGTTTGTAGCCGTCTTGTGGCATCGTGGTAGTAAGAGATAGAGTGTGGAGCTCCTGCGTACCAGGCAGCGGGTGGCTAGACTTTTTCCAAGGTGATTTTGGCTCCCTCTTTTACCTTCAGGAAGACCTTAGGGTCAGATAGCACCTTTCCAATGATGTTGACTGCGCTGGCAGCTCGAATCTCGTCAGCCTTGCTTGCCGGGGTGGGGCCAAAGAAGATGCAGAAGGCTTGTCCGGTTGGCCAATACCCCAATTCTCCCGCTGAGACGATCTCTCTTGATCCCGTCTCCAACCCGGTCTTCACTGGAATGGCAAAGTAAATCTCTTCACCCCAGAGATTGACCTTTCCCTCAATCGGGAGAGCCTCCCAGATCCGTTGAGATGTCTTCGCCTCGTTCAGTTCGGCTTCGATCTCTACGTCACTCACGAGGATCCTGATCTTTTTTCCCATCGTTCACGCCTCTTGTCTCAAGGGGATCAAATTCATTAAAAAGACCCTCATGTTCTTCCTGATTGTCTATATTGTTCGGAAAGAAAAGGATCTCACGATCCATCTTGACGACCTCCCCTTTCAGGGTAAGGAACGTCTGAGTCTGGTTTCTCAGCAAAAAGAAGCTCAATATGACAAGGACATAGTTGGATACTTCCCTTGCTGTTGTATAGAAGAAGTGTGCGTCCAAGCCAAAAAAATAGTAATCTTCAAAAATAAAAAGCCTTGCCGTGTTGATCAAAAGTCCCAGCGTGATGAGTTGCAAAAAGCGTTTGGTCTTCGTTGTATTCTGAGCCAACGAAAGAAGGCACTGATCGTATGCCCTTTTGAAGTTTTTCCAGCTGCTCGAAATGTTTTTGAGGAGGTCCATATATATCTTTTCATCCCCTCCGTAAATCTTCAAACGGACCTGTCTATCCCCACGAAACAGGATATAACGTTTTAACAGCTCTTCTCTTTCCGAGAGGAGGGTCTGGTTTCTCCTGAGTCCTCGGTAAAGAATGAAAGCCAGGCCGATGAGAAGCAAGAAAGGTATTCCTTCATTGACCAGCTTGATCCAATTCATGACGTCCTTTCCCCGTCACCCTTTTAGACTTTTCCTTCTGCCTTCGGGGAGAGAAATTGGCTGAGCTAATAGCGTTTAGATTCGATTGATCAGGCTGGCCATGTAGCCAGCCCCAAATCCGTTATCGATGTTGACCACTGCGACACCCGAGGCGCATGAATTCAGCATGGCCAGCAGCGCCGTGATCCCCCCAAAACTTGTCCCGTAGCCAACACTGGTAGGGACGGCAATCACCGGCCGGTCCACCAACCCTCCGACGACGCTGGGCAAAGCCCCTTCCATTCCAGCCACGACAATGAGGACTCGCGCCGCTTCCAATTTCTGTCTTTCAGAAAGGAGTCGGTGAATCCCCGCAACACCGACATCGTAAAGGGTTTCCACTCGATTTCCCATGAATTGCGCCGTGATCGCGGCCTCCTCAGCTACAGGGATATCGGTCGTTCCTGCGCTGATGACCAGAATCGTCCCCTTCCCTTCGGACAGGATGGGATGCGTGAGATAGGTCAGTACTTTGGAATTCGGATAATAGCGGCTCTTTGGGAAAGCTTTTTGTATTGCCCTGGCCTTTCTCTCTTCCAACCGAGTGATGAGAATATTCTGCCCTTTCGCCTTTAGCCGTTTCGTAATGGAAAGAATTTGCCCCGAGGTCTTTCCTTCTCCCCAGATCACTTCCGGAAAACCTTTCCGAAGGCTGCGGTGATGATCGATCCTGCTGAACCCTAAGTCTTCAAACGGAAGCGATTTCAATTGTGCCTTAGCCTCATCAAGCGTAGCCTTCCCTGATTTCACTTTCTTTAGAAGATCTTCAAGCTTCCGAATATTCATTCTTCTCTCTTGAAACATTCTATTCAGTCTCATGTCGAAAAGTCAAGAAAAACTCCCTCTTGAGTAAAGAATTTTTTCCCCGGTGCCATTCATCTGCTGAATGTTTTCCACGGGATGAGAGACGGGCAAGGGTTGACAAGGATAAACAAAAAAGATAGGCTAATTTGAATGAGGTGAGAAACGCATCCTTTGTGAGCGGCCTGAGGAGGTTAGATGAATCGAACGGGGGTTGTCAAGGATCGAAGATATCTGGAGCACGTGATGGACCCTGGTCATCCGGAGAGCCCAGAGCGACTCCGGGAGATTTATCAAGGAATCGAGGAGGAGGAGATGAAAGGTCGGGTCCTCGCGAAGGTGAAACCCCGACCTGCCACCCGCGAGGAGTTGGAGATGGTTCACTCCCCCGCCTACATCGACCTGATCGCCTCGACTGCGGGCAATCCTTATGTCCGGCTCGATCCAGACACCTCTACCTGTGCAAAGTCGTATGAAGCCGCGCTTCTGGCCGCCGGAGGCTTCCTGGAGCTGATCAAGGTCGTGATGCAGGCGAAATTGGATAACGGATTTGCACTCGTGCGACCTCCCGGTCATCACGCGGAGCGGGACAGGGCCATGGGATTCTGCCTGTTCAACAACGTGGCGATCGGCGCACACTATGCGCTCA
>Ga0187780_10004651_pt1 | contig 10267 bp, 9 predicted proteins | sample 1015_Q2_SP10_20__FD_132429 | JGI IMG/M metagenome (GOLD analysis project Ga0187780, IMG submission 132429) | Tropical peat soil microbial communities from peatlands in Department of Meta, Colombia - 1015_Q2_SP10_20_MG | ecosystem: Environmental > Terrestrial > Soil > Wetlands > Peat | place...
CGGTTTTGCCTATTCTCGCGACCCAGCGCGTCCAACGCGCCACTCAGCTTGCTAAGGATCTATCACTCGACCTGGAAAATATGGACGTCACTGTGGAGACGGAGGGCCTGCAAGATCTGTATCAGGCCACCGGCCAACTGCATCGCCAGCTGGAAGTTCTCTGCAAGCGGGGGAAGTAACTTCTCGACAACGCGACCTAGTCAACGGCTAGTCGCGAGAACATGCATCAGCAGCTATCCGTGCGCATCACTCGATCCACAGTGCCTTGATATCGGATTCCAAGTATCGGAAAGATTCGGAAGGATTCCACGCGAAACGGAGTTGGGCATCTTCCGTCTCGTACCTTTGGTAGGGGCGGTGGGGATCGAACCCACGACCTTCGGCTTAAAAGGCCGCTGCTCTACCACTGAGCTACGCCCCTGCAATCGTTCACAACATCTTACCTGAAAACGACTTAGTGGACATGCGGCAATGGGAGCAGCCGAGACGATTGGTGAGCCACAGATCACTCCAGCGACTTGCGAAAGCGGAGAACGCTGACGCTCAGCATGAGCGTCGCAAAGGTGGCCAGAAAAACGACATCCGGCCACAGCGAGTCCCAGCCCACGCCTTTCAGATAAACGCTGCGGAGAATCACGATGACGTGACGCAGCGGATTGAAATAGGTGAGCTTCTGAAAAAAGGGGGGCATGCTGCTGATGGGCGTGCCGAATCCCGAGAGCGAAGTCATGGGCATGATGAAAAAGAACGCCGTAATCATGGATTGTTGCTGGGTCTTCGCCATCGTCGAAAGCAGCAGCCCCATTCCGAGCCCCGCCAGTATGAACATGATAATCCCCAGGACCAGCACCCCGATTTCTCCGCGGAAGGGCACGCCGAACCACAGCGTGCCGACGAGAAACAGCAAGGCAGCGTCGAAACAACCGATTAGAAAGAACGGGACAGTTTTTCCGAGTATGAATTCCCAGCGGCGAATGGGAGTAACCATGACCTGCTCGAGCGTTCCGATTTCGCGCTCGCGCACGATAGCGAACGCCGTAAGGTTCATGATCAGGATGAGCATGAGATTGCCGAGAACACCCGGAACGAAGTACCACTGGCTATCGAGGCCTTCATTGAACCAGGGGCGCGCTTCTAGCTCAACCTGGGGCACGAAAGAGACCAGTTGTGGCGCCGCTCGCTGCATGCGGTCCATTTGATAGTCCTGCGTGAAGCGTGCTCCAATCTGACTGAGATAGCCGAGGGCAACCAGCGCCGTATTGGAGTTCGACGCATCTACAAGCACTTGTACGGTGGCCCCTTGACCGCCCCGCAAGCGCTGGGCAAAGCCGGAATCAATTTGCACCGCTAGAACAAAATCGCCCCGGTCAATACCTTCTCGAAGTTCGGCGGGCCGGGCCGCATACCTCTCGATTTCAAAATAGCGGCTGGCGACAAAATGGGAGACGAGTTCGCGGCTCTCCTGCGTGTTATCCCAATCCAGCACGGCCAAGGACACGTGCTTTATTTCCAGGGTAGCAGCGTAGCCGAAAATGACCATTTGAATGAGCGGCGGACCCCAGAGCAACCATCGCGTGTGGGGATCGCGCAGAGTCTGGATGAATTCCTTGGTCAGCATGTGACGTACGCGCTCCCAGGCCTGCCGGAATCTCATTGCAACCTCTTTTGAAACGAGCGCGTAGAAAGCACAACAAACACCGCCGCGATAATTCCCAAGGCCCCGATCTGCGTCGCCAGCAACCGAACCTCGGTGCCTTTCAGGAATACGTTGCGCAAAATGGAGACGTAATATCGGGCCGGCATCACCGCCGTGACCCACTGCACGACAACCGGCATCTGGTCAATGGGGAAAACGAAACCCGAAAGCAAGAAGGTGGGCAGGAAAGTGGCGAGCAGAGCTACCTGGCAGGCACCCAATTGGCTTTTGGCCGTGACCGAGATGAAGTAGCCCATGGACAGGACGACCGTCAGGAACAGCACGGAGCATGCAAAGAAAACGAGCCAGCTTCCGCGGAAAGGTACGCCAAACCACCACAGCGCGGTTCCGCCGCAGACGGCCGTGTCCACCATCCCGATGACGAAGTACGGAAAGAGCTTTCCAATCTGAATCTCCAGCTTCCCCACCGGCGTGGAAATCAATTGCTCCATCGTCCCGCGCTCCCATTCCCGCGCGATCGTCAAGGAAGTAAGGTAGGCGCCCACCACGGCCATCACCATCGCCACCACGCCGGGAATGAGGTTGGCCATGCTCTCCAAGTCTTCGTTGAACCACGTTCGGGGCTGAAAGGTGATCGCCGGAACGCCCGGCGCCAGCCCGTGCTTTTGCTGCCATTGGACCTGAATCTCTGCGGAATAGCTTTGGAGGATGACCTGGGCGTAGGCCATGCCGATGCTGGCGGAATTGTTGTCGCTGGCATCCAGCAGGGCCTGCACGCTTGCCTGGCCCGTGGAGCGGAGCGTTTCGGCGAACTGGGGCGGCACGACCACGGCAACCGTGCACACTCCGTAGTCAATCCCGTGAACGACCTCGCCATAGTTTTCCGCCACGCGAACGATATGGAAATATTCCGTGGCCTGAAAATGCTTCAGTAGGTCCTGGCTCGTCTGCGAACCGTCGCGGTCATACACGCACAGGGGAACATGCTTCACGTCCAGATTCACGGCGTACCCGAAGATAAGGAGTTGGACGACGGGTATGGCGAGGACGATGAAAAGACTCCGAGGGTCGCGCTGGATCTGAAGCGCTTCTTTGCGTGCGATTGCAACAATGCGGCGCCAGCTCATGCCGCCTCTTCTCCTTTTGGCGCCCGCGCGGCCGTAAGCGAAACGAAAACGTCTTCGAGACTGGGTGCGATGGGCTCGACACGGCCTGTACGAATCTTCTGGCGAGCGAGCAGCTCGCGAATCGCGGGAATCGCGACCGCTGCATCTTGAACGACGGCGTGAATGCTGCTGCCGAAGACGGCCACATCCTGTATGTCCGGAGCCGTCTGAAGAATTTCCAAGGCGCGACCGAGCGGCTCGCATTCCACCAGCAAGAGCTGCCCCTTCATGCGGCCGCTCTTCAGCTCGGTGGGAGTCCCCATGGCCACGATGCGCCCGCGATCGAGAAGCGCGAGCCGGTTGCAATACTCCGCCTCGTCCATGTAGTGCGTGGTCACGAACACGGTCACGCCTTCATTCACCATCTGGTGGATCAATTCCCAGAACTCCCGGCGTGAGACGGGATCCACTCCAGAGGTCGGCTCGTCCAGAAACACGATGGGCGGGCGATGCAGCACGCCGCATCCCAGGGCCAGGCGCTGTTTCCAGCCCACGGGGAGCGCGCTCGTCGGAGCATTCTCGCGTCCCTCCAGCCCGGCCATGCGCAGGGCCCACGCTACGCGTTCAGGCAAATCCTTTTTCGGCACGCTGTACAGGCCGGCGAAAAACCGCAGGTTTTCTGAAACGCGGAGGTCGTTGTAGAGCGAAAATTTCTGCGACATGTATCCGATGTGTTGTCGGACACCTTCAGGATTCTTGACTACGTCGATTCCCGCGACTGTTGCCTGTCCCGCGGACGGCCGTAGCAACCCGCACAGAATGCGGATCGTCGTCGATTTCCCTGAGCCGTTGGGGCCAAGAAAACCGAAGATTTCGCCTCGCACTGCTTCGAAACTAATGTCATCCACAGCGACGAACGTCCCGAATCGCTTGGTCAGGTGTTTGACGCTCACCGATGGTGTCTGCCAGTTCATGACGCTGGTGCCGAAACTGGAGCGGCCCTCTCTCTTTCCACCGCGGAGACAAACAGATCCTCGATGCTGGGTTCGCTCGGTTCCACCGAATAGTACGAAACGCCCTGAGTGTCGAGATGCGTTTCGAGTTCGGGCAGTCGGCGGGCAGAGTCATCTACGAAAACATGTACACGGTCACCAACCAGGAGAATATTGCGTGCGATGGCGGCGCTCGATAACGCCTCACGAACCCGCTCCGGTTCCGGAGCGCGAACGACTACGACCCCGCCTGGAAATCTCTTCTTCAATGCCTCAGGACGATCACAGAACAGCATGCGTCCGCGATAGAGGAGTCCCACGCGATGGCAGCGCTCTGCTTCATCCAAGTAGGACGTGGAAGTCAGGATGGCGACGCCGCTGGCGACCAGCGAGTAGAGAATGCGCCAGAAATCGCGGCGCGAGACAGGGTCCACGCCATTGGTCGGTTCGTCCAGGAGAATCACGCGCGGGGTATGAATCAGCGCGCACACTAGACCCAGCTTTTGCTTCATGCCGCCTGAAAGATTGGCTGCGAGACGCCCGCGAAATTCCGAAAGACCCGCGGCCGCCAGCAACTCCATCGAATGTTCTTGCAGCCTCTTTCGCCCAACGCCAAATAGGTCGGCGTAGAAGCGAATGTTTTCGTCCGCCGTAAGATCTTCATATAGGCCAAAGCGTTGCGACATGTAGCTGAGGTCGTGCTTGGCGCCTTCGGGATCGCGTACCACGTCGTGCCCAGCCACGGTGGCCGTCCCGGCGTCTACCGTGAGCACACCGGCCAGCATGCGAAGCGTGGTGGTCTTTCCGGCACCGTCAGGTCCGACGAGCCCGAAAATTTCTCCCGGATGAACATCGAAGCTCAAACCGTCTACGGCGCGCGACTCGCCGAATCGCTTCGTGAGTCCCGATGCGATGATGGCTGGATTCGAGGAATCCATCTCTTCCACCGCTAGCGCAGCTTGATGTAGGCATCCGCGGGCATGCCCGGTTTCAATTCGTGATTCGGATTCTCGACGTCCACCTTGATCCGGTAGACCAGCGTGACGCGCTCCTTCTCCGTTTGCACGCTCTTGGGCGTGAATTCCGCGTCCGAAGCGATCAGCGAAATGCGGCCGCGATAAACCTTGCCCGGATACGTGTCGGTTCGCACGTCCACCTCTTGTCCCCAATGGACCTTGCCCAGATCCGTTTCAGGGAGATACACCCGGAGCCAGATGTGGTCCAGGTCGGCCAGCGTCACAATAGGAGACCCCGGCGAGACAACCTCACCCAATTCCGCCTGCCGGACCAATACAACTCCATTGAAGGGCGCCCGCAGCACCGTGTAGCTCAGACGGATGCGGGACATTTCCAAGTTCTGGCGGGCCTGGCGCACATTGGAACGCTCAACGTCGAGCTCTTCTTTTCTGGTTCCTTCCACGAGTTCGTCGTGTACCTGCTCGGCGCGGTCGAGCGCTGCCTGAGCCCGGGTCACGGCGGTCGCCGCCTGATCACGGATCTGGCCGGTGACTTCGTCCAACTTATAGAGCGCTTCATAGCGGGCGAAATCCTTCTTCTTCTGATCGAGATCTGCCTGCGCATCAATTACTGCTTGTCGCGCCGCTTCGATCTCCTGGACCCGGCTGCCCGCCAAGCCGAGCACGAGCTGGCGGTCGCGTACGCGCGTCGTGGCGTCGTCTACCTCCACTTGCTGGCGGTAATCATCGCTGTCGAGCCGCGCGAGCAGGTCGCCGGTCTTCATGGTCATGCCTTCGTCCACGGGCAGTTCGATAATTCGACCTGTAACCTTGAAGCTGACCAGGCTTTCGTGGGCTTCAATATTGCCGGAGAGTTTCAATTCGTTCTGAGCCGGCCCCTTACCGAACCACTGGGGATAGAAACGGAACGCGACTCCTGCCGCTAGAACCGCAATCAGAAGAATGATGATTAGGCGTTTCATGGCCGGTCTCACTTTTTGCCCGGAGCGTCGTTGGGCAGCGGATTCGAAGTTCCGCCGAGATATTGTTGATAGTTCCGCTCAGTGGCGCCCAGAGCGCGGGCCAGCGCCGCTCCTGCGTCCGCGTGGCGCGCTAATGCGGTAATACCGTCATCCTGCGCCGCGGCGAGCGCGTCCTGCGCGGTGACAACTTCGATGTTGTCGGTCAGCCCATTGCGGAAACGGTCCTCTGCCAGCTTGAGTTCCTCCCGTGCGAGAGCCAGGGCCGCTTGGGTAACACTTACTTGTTGTTCGGTAGATTCGAGATCGAGCACGGCTTTGCGGATATCCTGTTCGATCCCCCGAGCCAGATCTTCGAGTTGATCGTTCAACCGTTCGAGCTGGGCCGCCAGTTGCTTCTTCTCGCCAGTGCGATCGCGGTCGTAGAGCGTGACGGAAACCGTGCCCTGGATTTCGCCGATTCCCGGCATCGAGCCGAAGTTACGTCCGAGCGCGCCGTAATCTCCATTGAGGGAAAAGGTTGGAAAATAGCGCGCGTGAGAGGCCTTTTCCTGTTCGATCAAGGATTCGCGCTGGGTTAGCAGCGAGCGGTAATCAGCGCGTGCTTCGAGTGCTGTGTGCACCGCTTGGTCCAAATCCGGAGTTTCCGTATGCCGAAATTCCAACGGCTCGGCGAGTTCCAACGGCGTGCCGGGTTCCAATCCGAGGAAACGAGCCAGAACCAACAAAGACGTCTGGTAATTATCGCGGGCTACCAGCAGACTCTGCCGATCGCGCGCCAATTGCACTTGGGCGCGAACAACGTCCACGGCCGTGGCCAGACCCTGGCCGTGTTGATCGCGGGCGAGCTTTTCAAGGGCTTCCGAAGTGGTCACGCGCGACTCTGCCGCCTGCACTTCAGCCAGATCGGCCGCCGCATCCAGATACAATCCAGCCGTCTGCCGAATAACCAAATCCCGCGAGTCCTGATAATCCAGCTTGCTGGCCTTTTCCGAGTCCTGGCTTGCCTTCCAACGGTGGTAGGCCTGGCGATCGACCACCGGTTGAGTAGCGCCTGCGCGGAAATCGTAATAAGAGAATGGCCCGACCACCTTGGGAAAACCAGGCAAAGAGACTCCTAGAATAGCCAGGTTGCTGTTTTGCAGCTTGGCCAGCGTGTCGCCCGTGACACGTGGCAGAAGTGGAACGAGCGCTCGCTCTCTCGTGCCTTCTGCCGCAGCGATTGCAGTTCCGGCCACGCGCACACTGAGGTTGTTCTTCAGGGCGAGCTGGATGGCCTCGCCGAGGGTTAGCCGGCGCGACACCGATTGGGCGCTCGCCGAGAGGGCCAATGCGAAAAGTGCGAATGCAACGATGGCGCCGCCGCCCCGAGCGTTGTTCATGATTGCCCTCCCTGAAGGTATGGTGAACCCGGGGGCGACGTCGCTGCGGGGCACGTGGCGTTTCGCAGGGCGGACAGTAGGAAGTCCAGATGGGCGGCTTGATAGGCCTCCAAATCCAGCCGGGCCCGATTGCCATGAATGAGGGTCCACACGACGGCTAAGACAGACGGAGCCGCCAGGATCTGAGGAAAAACCTTCACTCCCGTGTCACGGAATTCTCCCGAGGCAATGCCTTTCTCCAATACCAGTCGAATGGCGCGAATTCCCGGCTTGATCACCTCACGATGGTAGGCTTCGGAAAGCTGCGGAAACCTGCCGCTCTCTGCAATTAACAGCCGCACGATGGCGCGCGCTTTTCGATTGGTCACCACCTCGGCATACTGCCGCGCGACCAAATCGGACAGCAACTGACCAGCTGACGCGGAAGAGCGCTTGACGATTAAGTCGAAATCCGAGGGTATGGGGCGAATCAGGCTTCGGACCACAGCTTGAAACAGGCGGCTCTTGCTTGGGAAATAGAGGTAAATGGTTCCTTTGGCGACGCCGGCTCGTTTAGCCACGTTCTCGAGACGCGCGGCTTCATATCCGTTAGCGGCGAATTCTTCGAACGCGGCAGCAATGATCTGGCACTCGCGCGGCGCCTTCCATTCCTTCCTGACATTTTTGGCCTGTGACACGCGCATCTCCCGCCGGTTGCGGGCCGCTGGTTCCAGTGACCTGACTGACCGGTCATTCAGAGCCGTCGGCAGAGTACGCGGGACCCGAGCCGGGCGCTGTGTTGTCCGTCACCCTATCGCGTGACCCAGATCACATACGCTCCCCAGAAGTTCTTGACCGGCACATGGGAAGGGAGTAGGTTCGCGCCTGTGGACTTCGATACGGCCGCCGATTCTCCGTGAGGCAAGAGAAAGCGGACGAAAGTCCGATGCTGTGCGGAAGCTAGGCGACAGACACCTTACCTAGGCAATCCCAACCATTTGGCCTACGGACGAATTGGTCCGCAACTGGCTAGAGGAGGAGTATCATGAGTGCAACATCACCGATCACGATCGCGAAAGAGTCCGTGGGATGGTCCATTGCCCTCAGCGTCCTGATGATTCTGGCAGGCGTTTTGGCGATCATTGTTCCGCCGGCTGCCGGAATTGCAGTGACAATCGTTGTGGGCTGGCTGCTCATCTTCAGCGGGGCGGCCCATCTGGTATTCGGCTGGTACACGCGCACGACAGGCGGGCTTCTCTGGGAATGGCTGGTAGCCATTCTCTATGTCGTAGTGGGCGGCTACCTATTGTTTCATCTAGCGGCGGGTCTGGCAGCCCTTACCTTCGCCGTCGCGATTTTCCTGCTTTTCGAAGGTATTGTGGAGTTCATTTTGTCTTTCGTGTTGCGTCCCTTGCCCGGTTCAGGATGGCTACTGTTCGATGGAATTCTCACTGTGATCCTCGCCATACTGATTTGGAGGGCATGGCCGTCGAGCAAGGAATGGGCGCTTGGTATTCTTGTGGGGATCAGCATGTTGTTCAGCGGGGTTACTCGCTTGGTGCTTTCGTTGGCCGCGCGCCGGGTGGTTGCCAAGTTAGCCTAAGTGGCAAAGCCTGATGGGTGGATGCGTTCGGCCAAGTGAGTCGTGAGCGCGGTTCGGCCCTTTCGAGGATTTGACCGGGCCTCTCGGGTTGTTTTGCGAGGGTATGAGCGCGGGGACGACCCGCTGCAGCAACGCGGTTTCCTGCGAAGCTAACTTCATCGCCAAGACCGGGGGAAAAGCGTGGGAACGATAATTCCGTTATCGGACGCCTCGCGACGCCCAACCCACTTTCCGTTCGTCACGACGCTGATCATTGTGATCAACGGGCTGGTTTTCGCATGCGAGTTGATGGGTGGCGAGGCGTTTGTGATCAAGTGGGCTGCGGTCCCGGCGGACATTTTGGCCGGCCACCGCTGGATTACCATTCTCACCGCCATATTCATGCACGGGAGTTGGTCGCACATCCTGGGCAACATGGTGTTCCTCTGGGCTTTTGGGCCGGTGATCGAAAGCTCCATGAACCCATTGCGCTACTCAATTTTCTACCTTATCGGAGGGCTGGTCGCGATGCTGGCTCAGGTCGCAGCCAACCCCAGCTCTACAGTACCTAACCTCGGCGCGAGCGGCGCGATCGCCGCAGTCATGGGCGCGTTCTTGGTCACCTACCCCCGCGATCGGATTCGCGCCGTTCTGATCATATTTGTTTTTGTGCGCATGACGTTTATTCCGGCGGCGCTTTTGATTGGTGTCTGGTTCGCCATCCAACTTGTGAATGCCGGCACGGTGGCGACGGTGCAGACGGGCGGCGTGGCATACGTCGCGCACGTCGGGGGATTCATCTTCGGGGCGGTTAGTGCGCGACTCTTTGAGGACTCCTCGCGCGTTGCCGGGCAATGATGAAACGGCGACCTGGAAATAAGACCGCCCATTGCGTGCGGATCCTCCCCTCGGGAATGAAACTACGAAATGTCGTCCCGATTGCACTGATTGCGACCATAGCTGGTGCGGCTGCCACACCCTGTCATTCTCAGATGACTGCTAACCTGCAAGGTTTCTTGCAAGAAGACATTGGGCTGAGCAGAGAACAGATCGCCGCCATCGGCAGAGGGGACGTGGTGGCGAAAGCTCTGCCATCCCGCACTCCCAGCGAACTTTTTTTGTTCGGCATGGTGTACGTTCATGCTTCGCCGGAAGCCTACGTGCAGTTTGCGCGCGATTTCAACAGGATTCGTAAACTGCCCAATTATCTGGCGCTCGGCGTGGTCAGCGACCCTCCACAGCTTTCTGACTTCAAGGGTTTCGCGTTCGACAGCGATGACGTGGAGGCACTGAAGAACTGCAAGCCCGGAAATTGTCTGATTCAGTTGCCCGCAAGCTCCATCGAGGAGTTTCAACAAGCCGTCAATTGGTCTGCCCCTGACGCGGATGAACAAGTGGACCGACTCCTGGAGAAGGGAGCGTTGGAGGGCCTCCTGGCGTACCAACGCAAGGGCAACGCCGTGCTCGGCGTGTACAGCGACAAACGCAACCCGACCGACGTGGCCAAGCAGTTTGCCTATATGTTGAGCTACTACAGGGCCTTTCCGGAGCGCCTTCCAGATTTCTACCAGTACCTCCTTACATATCCCTACGGGAAACCTGCAAACGTTGAAGACGCGTTCTACTGGGCTAA
>Ga0187780_10004653_pt1 | contig 10260 bp, 10 predicted proteins | sample 1015_Q2_SP10_20__FD_132429 | JGI IMG/M metagenome (GOLD analysis project Ga0187780, IMG submission 132429) | Tropical peat soil microbial communities from peatlands in Department of Meta, Colombia - 1015_Q2_SP10_20_MG | ecosystem: Environmental > Terrestrial > Soil > Wetlands > Peat | place...
TCGTCGGTGTGCGCATAGTCCACCACGACCAGGAAGGGCTGGCCCTCGTTCACGCGCTCGAACCTGCCGGGAACCTGCGCCAGATTCGCCACGCCCTCGGCAATCTTGGTCGCCGGAATTTCCAGCGCGATTCCTGCGCCGATGGCCGCCAAAATGTTATACACGTTCGCGCGGCCCACCAGAGCCGAGCGGATTTCGATGCTCCCGCGGGGCGTGTCCGCGGTGAAGCTGGCTCCCTCGAAACCCAGCGCGAGTTTCCGCGCCGTGATATCCGCCGCGCCTTTCAAGCCATACGTGAGAGTGCGAGCCACCGCCCCAGCGAGCAGCGCGCCGTAAGGATCGTCGGCGTTCAGGACTGCCGCGGCGGGAGCTCCCGCGCCGGTTCCCTCAAACAGCCGGCGCTTGGCCACGAAGTAATCCTCCATGTTCTTGTGGTAATCGAGATGGTCGCGCGTGAGATTGGTGAAAATAGCCACGGCAAAATGGCAGCCCCACAGGCGGTCCATGGCGAGCGCATGCGAACTTGCCTCCAACACGGCGTGCGTCCCACCCGCATCGCGAATTTCCGCGAACATCTCCTGCAGATCGAGCGACTCCGGCGTGGTGTTGGGAGCAGGACGGCTGCCCTTAGGGGTGCGATAGCCGGTGGTGCCAATCAGTCCAGTCGTCAGGCCGGCGGCGTGGAGGATCGAGTCCACCAGAAACGCCGTGGTCGTCTTGCCGTTGGTCCCGGTTACGCCGATGAGCCTCAGCCGGTCCGCCGGATGCCCGTAGAAGTTGGCGGCGACGCGCGCGAGAGCGCGGCGCTCGGAACCCGGCGTGAGTTCCACCCAAGCCGCCGTCTCCGGAAACTCCGCTGGCCGCGCACTAGCGCTGGCCACGGCGACGGCGCCTCGCCGCAGAGCATCGGCGACAAAATTCAGCCCTTCAAGCCTTGCTCCATGCAGCGCAAAAAAAAGGGCGCCGGGGGCAGCCCGGCGGCTGTCGTAAGTCACGGAAGCGACCTCAAGATCGGCGGGGCCCGCAATCGCCCCTGCTTCCGCTCCTGCCAGCAATTTTCGAAGTTTCATACCACGCCCATTCAGTTTCGCGCTTCGACGGTGATTTCTCAAGCTGCCCGTCTGCTGAACCGCAACGCTCAATTGCGGCTCCCGTGAGCCGCGAGCGGCACGAATTCCACCGGGCGTCCGAAACGCACGGTCACGCGAGTCCCTCGCAGGACCTGCGTACCCGCCGCCGGAAATTGCTCCACGGCGACCCCGCTGCCTACCAGCGTTGGAACTAGCCCCAGGTGCAAGCACGCCTCGGTTACAGTTCTTACGGTGTGACTCGCGAGATTCGGCATCACCACGGCGGTGGCATCACTCGAAACGACGTCGGAAGCCCCGGAAGCCGGCTGCGCAGCGTTCGCGACTGCGGCAGCAAACTCCGCCTGCGTCGGATCCGCGCTGCTCGTCGGCGGCCGGTTCCGACGCTGCGTCGGCGAAAGCTGCTTCGCCGTCTCGATGTCCGACGGCAGCGGCACGTCGTGCGGCACGTTGAGATACGTCAGCACCTGCTCGGCGATACGCTTGAACACCGGCCCGCCCACTTCTCCTCCGTGATGCGGGCCTACAGGCGAATCGAGCACCACCAAAATCGTCACGACTGGATTGTTCAGCGGCGTGAAGCCGACGAACGACGCCATGTACTGGGTCTTCGAGTAGCGCCTTGTGGCTGGGTCAATCTTCTGTGCTGTTCCGGACTTGCCCGCCGCCGTCCACCCTGCCAGGCGCGCGGGCTTGCCCGTGCCCTCCAGGACCACCGCCTCCATCAATTCGCGCATTTGCGCGGCGGTGCGTGCGTCAGTCACCTGCCGCAGCGCGGCCGGGGAATGAACCGCCGGAGAGCGGCCGCCGATTTCGCGGACAATGCGCGGGGGATAAAGCGTCCCGCCGTTGGCCACTGCCGAGATGGCGGAGATCATTTGCACCGGCGTGACGCTCACCTCCTGGCCCATGGCCAGCGAGCCGATGGAATTCGCCGACCAGTTCTCGACGGGCCGCAGCAAGCCTCGATTCTCGCCGGGCAGTTCGATGCCGGTTGGCTGGCCGATTCCGAAGGCCCGAATCGTTTCATAGAAGCGGGGAGCGCCCAGCCTCAGCGCCAGCTTGATGGCGCCCACGTCGCTTGAATTGGCCAGGATGCCCCGCACGCTGAGGACGCCGAAGCGGTGCCAGTCATGAATCAAGCGGCCGCCCACCACGATCGAGCCCATTTGGCAATCCACCAGATCGTCCGGTGATGCCACACCGTGCTCGAGGGCCCCGGTCAAGGTGATCACCTTGAACGTCGAGCCGGGCTCGTAGCTGGCCACGACGGCGCGGTTCATGCGGGTTTCGTCCGCATATGCTCCCGGATTATTGGCGTCGAACGACGGCGCGTTGGCAACGGCTAGAAGCTCGCCGGAATTCGGGTCCTGCACCACGGCGACGCCGCTCTTGGCATGCGTTTGCTCGACCGCCCGCGCCAGTTCCTTTTCGGCGATGTACTGAATGGTCTCATCGATGGTGAGCGCGACGCTCGCGCCCGGGCTAGGTGCCAGCTCGCGGCGGTCGTACCAGCGGCGAAGGCCGTCGGCCATCACCATCATCCGGCCGGGCTGCCCGCGAATTTCTTTGTCCAGCGCATATTCGATCCCGCCGATTCCTTTTTCATCCACGTCCACGTAGCCCAGCAGGGAGGCGGCGAGTTCGCGCTGCGGATAGACGCGGCGGTTTTCTTTTTGGAAGAAGACGCCGCGCAAATTCATGTCCGCGATGCGCTGGACGCTATCGGGCGAGAGCTTCCGCGCCAGGCGCACCGGCGTGCGCGCGCCGCGGATTTTCGCGGCGATTTCGTCGGCAGGAACGTCCAGAACATGGGAGAGCAGCGGCGCGACCATCTCGACATCGGCGATTTCCGCAGGGTCGGCGAACAGCGAATCCATCGGTAGGCTCACTGCGAGGTCCCGGCCCTTGCGGTCGTAGATGGCGCCGCGCGTGGGGCTGATTTCGAAGACGCGTTGCTGTTGGTGTTCGGCTTTTGCGAGGTATTCGCTGTGGCGGAAAAGTTGCAGATAGGACAGCCGGGCCAGCACCGCCCCCATCCAAACTACTCCCAGAAACCAGACGACCAGCCAGCGCAGACGCGGGTGGCGCTGCTCCATGGACTCCGCCCTACCCTGTCGGAAAATTGTTTTGGCGATGCCGACGCGATTTCTAACCACGGCGCGGGACTCAGCCTCTCAGGACTGGTCCACGTCAGCAGGACGTCAGGGCCGAGCTGGCTGGGCCACCGGCCGCGCCTGCGCCAGTACGGCTTCGCTGGGCCCTTCGACCGGAGCCACCTGGCCGGGCGCTGGAACCGTCAAACCCAACTCCCGCCGCGCAATGGCGTCCACCCGCATCGGAGAGCGCAGCGTGGCAATTTCCAGGCGAAGCTGCTGATTGAACTCGGCTGCCTGGGAGCGCTCGGAACCAAGCTGCTCAATGTTGTAGCGCAGCCGGATGCATTCGAAGTGCTGCCAGGCGTAGAGCAGCAGGCACGACGCCAGCCCTGTTCCCGCCGCCAGCCGCCGCCAAAAATCCCGCACCTCTGCGGAACGCATGGGGCGAACCAAGCGCGAATTGTCAATCCGCTTCACCGTGTAGTATTCGGTCACGATCGGCTCCCTGCCCTGGAGCGCTCGCCGGGTGCGATTTTTTCCGCCACGCGCATCTTCGCGCTGCGCGCCCGCGGATTGGCGCGAATTTCCTCCTCGCTGGGCTGAATCACTTTCCGGGTGAGCACGCGAAAACTCCCGCTCCGGTCGAGCTGCTGAAACGCCTGCTTCACCATCCGGTCTTCCAGCGAGTGATAACTGAGGACCACCCAGCGTCCTCCCAGATTCAAGGTGACAGGGGTCCGCGAGAGAAACTGCTCGAGTTCCTCCTCTTCTCGATTCACCGCTATCCGCAGCGCCAGAAACGTTTTTGTCGCGGGATGCAGTTTCTGCCTTCCCCTTTTCTTACGGGCCCCTGCCACAACCGTTGCCAGGTGTTCGGTGTCGCGAATCGGTCGCGCGCGAACAATCGCCCTGGCGATCCTGCGTGAATCCCTCTCCTCGGCCTTCCGGTAGAGGAGGTTGGCCAGCTCTTTCTCCGGCCAGCGGTTCACAATCTCATCCGCGGTCAGCGCGGTCGCGGGGTTCATGCGCATGTCGAGCGGCCCGGCCCAGCGGAATGAAAATCCGCGTTCCGGGCTTTCCAGCTCGAGGCTTGAAACCCCCAGATCGGCGAACACTCCGTCGAGCGGAGGCAGCTTCAGCTCTTTTGCCACTTCGCCGATCCTCGAAAATTCCGTGTGCACCAGAATCACCTTCTCCCCGAAGGATCTCAGCCGCTCGCGCGCGATTTCGAGCGCGCGCGGGTCGCGGTCTAGAACCACCAGCCGGCCCGTCGTCAGCCGGCCTGCGATTTCTATCGCATGTCCGCCCGTACCGGCCGTCGCATCCACATAGGTCCCCTCGGGCCGGATGCGCAGCCACGCGATAACTTCCGGGACCAGAACGGGCGTATGCAGAACGCTCAAACGCTAAATGCCCAGTTGGTCAAAAGCCTGTTCGTCTTCCGCCGTGATCGGGTTACGGTTGAGTTGCTCGAGGAATCGGCTGTGATTCCAGATTTCCAGGAAGGTCAACTCTCCCTGGACGATTACTTCGCCCTTCATCTCCGCCGATTCCCGTAAAACCGGTGGTATCAGAATGCGCCCCTGCCCATCCAATTCCACCACTTGACCGAAGTAGTTGGCGCGCGCCAGAAATTTCTGCTTCGCGCGGTTGTGCGTGGAGAGTTTCGCGAGCTTCTTTTCGATCGTTTCCCACACCCTCATGGGATAGACCCGGGCGCACTCGCCGGCGGTGCTCGTCACGTAGAACCGCGTGCCGAGGCGGCGCAACTCGGCCAGGAAGTCGGCGGGAATCTTCACCCGCCCCTTCTCGTCCACCGTTGCTAGATAATTGCCGCGCAGCATGTGGTCTCTGGTGAGTTCCCGCCAGCGTTTCCGCCCTCTGAATCACTCGCGTTTCCGTCCCTGCCCTGCCTTTGTTGCTTACCACTTCAGACCACTTTTTCCCACATTGGCCCCCGATTGTAGTTGGCTTCCATTTCTTGTCAAGAGAAATGTTGCCAGAATGAGAAAAATTTTAACGACGGAGCTGCGCGAGCGCGACGGAAGCGCGACGCAACCACTCGCAGGCAAAACCACCATTGGTAGTGGGCCGCTGCTCCCACCTGCCGATTCTTAGCGGTTCAGGCCGGACGGGGCCTGTCTTTGTTTTCTAAGAGTCAACCCCGGCCGCGCGGAAATCTCTCTGCGTTGCCGGGTAGCCGGATGGGAGAAACGAAGAAACGCTGGGGAACACCCTATCGCATCGCGGGCCGCAGCGCGTTCAGGTCGCGCAGAATGGACTGCTCTTCCGGGCTGAGGCCGCGCATGAAACGCGGATCCGCCAGCACCGCCGATCGCTCGGCGGGCGTCATGCCCTGAAGTTGCCGCAAGCGGTTGCGGATCACCTGCCGCCTCGCCATCGGCAACTGCTGCCAGCGCGGCAAGAGATTATTACGCACGTACTGGCGCTGCTCGGGCGTCATCCGCTCGAGAGCGCGCGCCCGCTGGCGGGCCGCTTCCCGCTGCTCGGGAGTAAGACCGTTCCACTTCTCGAGGTTCCGGCGAATCTGTTCCTGGCGCTCGGGCGGAAGCGACTGGAAGCGCCGGTTATTTTGAAGGAAGCGCTCCTGTTCCTCCGGCGTCATATCCCGCAACCTCTCCAGCCACTTCGGAGGAAGACCTGCCTGGGCACGGAGGTTGGGCTGCTGGGCGTTTGTGGGACCCGCATTGCCATCCTCGGGGACGTCTTGCTGAGCTGCCAGCCGGAGTGCCTGTCTGTTCTCCCACGGCCCGGTCGCCTGAGCAGAGGCAGGCTTCGGCAGAAGCCCTGTCAAGAGCATTACCGCCAGCGCGAATTTGAACCTGCGATAGAGCACAGACTACATACCTCCCAAGATCACGGCCGGAGCAGTTCCACTACTGCGGTTGCTGCGGCTGATTCTCAGCAGCCGAAGGAAGCTCCGACAGGGCATCCAGATTCGTCACCACGTCGTAGTTCTCCAACACGCCCAGGTCCTTGATGGCGTTGAAATCCTCTTGATGCACCACCGCGTTCGTTCCCATCGGCCTCGCATGACGGGACGGCATTTTCACAATCACGATGATAGCTAGCGCCGCCACTACGGCCGCGGACAGCGCCACACGCGGCCAGGGTGCCAGCCAGCCAAACCACCGCCGCCGCGGTTCGGCGGCGACACGTTGCCGTACACTCGCATCGAAGCCCAACGACGGCTCGATGGCCGGCACTTCGTCCAGCGCGCCCCACAGCTTGCGAAATTCTTCCGCGCGCGCCCGGCACGCGGCACAGCCCGCCGCATGCTCTTCCACGCGCCGGCGTTCGACCGATCCGGCTCGCCCATCCAGGTAGGCCAGCCATCGTTCCTGGGTAATCTCTTCACATTTCATGACAGCTTCCCTTCCCCGGCGCTGTGCGGCACGGGCTGAGCGACCAGCGGAGCCAGTTGCACGCGCAGCGTCTCGTAAGCGCGAAACAGCAGCGACTTCAGAGCGCTTTCCGAACAATCCAGAACCCGGGCGATTTCCGCGTAGTCCATCTCTTCGTACTTATGCAGCAAAACGGCGGCGCGTTGCTTTTCCGGCAGCGAGGCAATCGCCTGACGGATGAATTCCGAGCGGTCCCGCTCGATCATTTGCTCGTCAATACTCCGTTCCCGCCCAGGCAATTCCATGGGCGCCGCATCTTCGTCGTCGGTCGTGGGCGCGTCGAGCGAAATGGCCCGGCGTTCGTGGCGATTGTCGCGGACCGAATTGAGCGCCACGTTCGTGGCAATCCGGAAAAGCCAGGTCGTGAACTTGGCGCTCGGAGTATATTGCTTCCGGGCCCGATAGACGCGAAGAAAAACTTCCTGCGCCAGGTCTTCCGCGGTGGCCGTGTCCCTCACCATACGATGGAGGAAGTTGACCAGCGGCGAACGGTATTTCAGCAGCAGGAGATCAAACGAAGTCTCGTCCCCTGCCTTCACGTCCAGCATCAGTTGGACGTCGCTTCTGGCCATAACTCCCACAGTTTATCGAACCCACGAGCGGTCAGAAAGTTGCGCGTCAACTGCTTGTCCAACCGTACAATCCTGGCCTTCGACCTCGCCCCGCCCGTAAGCCGATAACTGTCTGTGTTTCCGAGACTTGTGCAGCACTCCCCACGGCGCGGGAACATGTCCGGTAACGCCCTCAATCAAGCAAAGGCCTGTGATGGCTGTCACTGCGCGCCATCGCGGGCGGGGCTAACTTTTTTGAGCATGTAGATCCCTCTCAGAAAGGACATAAGCGATGATAAAAAGGGTGTTGTTGGGTTTGTTGACACTTGGGATCACTACCTGTCTGGCTGGCGCACCAGCGCAGGCGCAGGATGATAGATTCAGCGTCTTCGCCGGCTACGCCTACGGGTCCGATAACGTGGGCTGCTACGACGACATTCCTTGTACCAGTCCCGGACTCCACGGTTACACTGGCGCTTTTGCTTACAACTTCAACGACCACATCGCGCTGGAAGCAAACTTTTCCGGCCACAACGGCACTCCTTCATTGCAATCCGAGCCGCCTGTGGGCACGTCGAACGGCCATGCATTTGCTCTGGCGCAGGATCTATATACCTACACAGTCGGGCCAAAGCTCACCCAGCGTGTCGGGGACTTTGCTCTTTTCGCTCACTTTCTCGCCGGCGGCGCGCATATACACCACATCTTCATAGATAAGTGCCTCCAGGCAACCGGCGGGGAGACCTGTAGTAAACCTGAGGCTTACCTCGTCCCAAAGGGTAGTGGTATGGCCCTCAAGACCGGTGGAGGAGTTGAGTGGAACCACGGCCATTGGGGTATTCGAATCCTGGAAGTTGATTTCATGCACGACAGCGTGGGCGTCACTGCATTTGGAGAGGGCACGCCAGAGAGCTTCACCGTTGTTGGGAACAACTTCGAGCTGTCCACTGGCGTCACCTTCAGTTTCGGAATGAAATAGTAGCGTTTGCAAATCGTGAGAAGTAATTCGGTCCCGTCCCTGGTTGCTTCCTCGCCGCAGCAGCGGCGGGCGAATGCACCAGGGATGGGGCGGTCCGATTTAGGGGGAGAACCCAGGAACGTGGCGGCCTCGGATCGGGTAATTGGCTAGCCAGAATGGCGAAATAGAATTACGTCGCCGTCTTGCACGATGTACTCCTTGCCCTCCAGCCGCACCTGGCCACGCTCCCGTGCGGCGGCGAAACTGCCAGCTTTCAGCAAGTCTTCCCAGTTGGCCACTTCGGCCTTGATGAATCCTCGCTCGAGGTCGCTGTGAATCGCCCCGGCGGCCTTTTGCGCCGTCGTGCCGCGCGCAATGGTCCAGGCACGGCATTCCGGCTCGCCACAGGTAAGGAAAGAAATCAGCCCCAACAATCGGTATGTAGCTTGAATCAGGCGGTCGCGCCCGGATTCGGCCAGCCCGTAGGCGCGCATCATCTCCGCGGCTTCGGCCTCGTCGAGTTCGGCCAGCTCCGCTTCGATCTTCCCGCAGAACGGCACGACGGCAGTGCAGCGCTTGGCAGCAAGCGCCTCCAGGTGATGTTTTTCCACGGCCCGGCCAATCTCCGCCGCCTCTTCATCGCCCAAATTCAGGACGTAGAGCATCGGCTTGCGCGTCAGGAACATGAAGCCGGTGAGCATCTTCTCCTCTTCCGGCTTGAAGTCCAGCTCGCGCAGCGGCGTCTCCGCTTCCAGCGCCTTCCGGCAATGGACCAGAAGCTGCAGCTCCGTTTCGAGCAGCGGGTCCCTCTTTTTCTTCAAATCTTTCTCGATGCGCTCGATGCGCTTGGACGCCTGCTCGAGGTCGTTCAGAATCAATTCCATTTCCATGCTCTGGATGTCGCGCAGGGCGTCGAGCGGGCCTTCCTCGCGCGCTACGGCGGGATTCTCGAACAGCCGCACCACGTGCGCCAGCGCATCAGCCTCACGCAAGGGCGCGAGCGAAGTGGCGATCTTCTCCCGCTCCTTCTGCATTCCCCCGATGTCCACGTATTCGACGGTGGCGTAGGTGACTTTCTTCGGTTTGAATACTTCCGCCAGCTTCACCAGCCGGGCATCCGGCACCCGCGCGATTCCGACGTGCGCTTGACTCGGCGCCTCATGTGCCTCGACGCGCGCGCGCGTCAGGATGCGGAATAAGCTGGTCTTCCCTGTTTTCGGCAGACCGATAATTCCTGTTTGCATAAGCGTTTGATGGTAGCACAGCCGCGCCGCTGGCCCTGCCGCCCAAGCGACTTCCGTAACGGCGAGGCGAGACAATAAGGAAGGTAGCTAGCGTGTACTTGCAGGCAACTTGCCCGTCAGGCAGGTGCGCCTATCGCGACGCCTCGCGCACGGTCAGGTACAGGGCCGTCAGACCGATCAGCAGGACGCCGCTTTCGAGTCCCACGGAAATACGATGCAGCCGGTCGAACTCGACGCGAAGAGAATTATCGCGAGGCGTGCCGGCCACCGACACCATCTTGGCTCGCAATGCATCCATGCGCGCCACGACCATGCCCTGCGAAGCCACCGTCAGCACCAGCATCAGGACCACCCCCAGCGCCGCCGGCTGCAACAGCGCTTGCAGCGATCTGCCCAGTCCCAGCGCTGCAGCTAAGTAGACTACCGCCGCGACGATCCCGAACCAGTGGAGACCCCTGATGGTGAATCCAACGAGAGAGCCCGCTAGGTCCGCATTCGGCAACACGGCAAATGCGCCCCGCGTCACCACTGCCGCGAAATAAAGGATCGCTCCCACCCATGTACCTAATGCGAACACCTCGAGGAATCGCAATGTCTGTCTCATGTGGGAATTCCGCTAGAATGATTTTTAGGCCGGAGCAGGGGCGTGCTTGCCGCATTCAGCATAAAGGCAGATCCGGCCCCGTCGAGTGGTGGGCGATCAAGGACTTGAACCTTGGACCTCTCCCGTGTGAGGGGAGCGCTCTAACCACTGAGCCAATCGCCCACGGAACCAGTTCTCGGCAACAGACATCTTGTAGCAGAAGGCCCAGTGAATTGCAAACTACGACACCCACTGCCGTCCGCGACCGGCTCGCCGAGCTGCGGGGCTCGATTGCGCGAGTTGTCAAGGGCA
>Ga0187780_10004654_pt1 | contig 10260 bp, 8 predicted proteins | sample 1015_Q2_SP10_20__FD_132429 | JGI IMG/M metagenome (GOLD analysis project Ga0187780, IMG submission 132429) | Tropical peat soil microbial communities from peatlands in Department of Meta, Colombia - 1015_Q2_SP10_20_MG | ecosystem: Environmental > Terrestrial > Soil > Wetlands > Peat | place...
CACAGGCTGAAGCCTATGCTACAGCAATGAGCTAACTGCTGGCAGCGGCGGTTTTGGTTCCCGAAGTGGCAGGCTCGCTCGCGATGGTGCTGGCGGCGCGGAAGCGAACGACGAGGACGGTCAGATCATCGGCCTGGCGTGCGCCGCGGGCGAAATTCTCGACGGATTCGAGGACGCACTTCTGAATCTCGTCGAGCGGCGCCTCATTTTTTCCCGCGAGCGCTTCATGCAAGCGCGCCACGCCGTAAAGCTCCTCGTCGGGATCCATCGCTTCGGTGACGCCATCGCTGTAGAGCACGAGCGTGTCATTGGGCTCGAGTTGCAAAATCGTAGTTGCGAACTCCGCCTCGGGCACCAGGCCCACGGGGAAGGAGCCCTCCCGGAACGGTTCCTGGGCCGTGTCGTCGCGCATCAGCACAGGCGAAGGATGGCCGGCGTTGATGTACTCGAGTTTCCCCGTGTCGTCGAGAATACCGAAGAACATGGTCGCATAGCGGCCGATCTCCGCGTGATCGCACAAGAAGCGGTTGATGTGGTTGAACACGCGCGCGGGATCCGTTCCGAGCGTCATGCCGGACAGCGCGCCTTGCAACATGGTTGTCAGCAGCGCCGCGCCCAATCCTTTGCCGCTCACGTCGGCAAGGAGAAATGCCGTGCGGCGGTCGTCGAGAGGAAACACGTCGAAGTAGTCGCCTCCCACGGACAAGCAGGGGAAATTTACGCCCGTCACGGCGAGATGAGGATAATCGCGGAAATTCTTGGGCAAGAGCGCTTGCTGGATGTCGCGCGCGATGGCGATTTGCTGTTCCAGTATCTGCCGCTCGCGCTCCTTTTCGACCAGGCGCGCGTTGTCCAGGATGCTGGCGGCGTCGGCGGCCAGGGCGTCGAGAATCTGGCGGTCGAGCTTCGAGAAGGCGGCGGGGCGCTTCGAGTCGAGGTACAGCACGCCCAGGAATTCGCCGCGAGACACATTCGTCGCCGATTCGCTGCTCGCGCGCGAACTTGCGTACAAGGGAATGACCACGACGGCGCGCAGTCCTTGCGCCACGATGCTGGCGGCGGCCTGCAAGTTCATTTCCGCCTGCTCGATGTCCTCGGTGATCACCGGCGACTGCTTTTTCATCGCCAGTTGAATGGCCGTTTGGCTGGGCGTCATGCTCTCGGGTGGCAGACGTTGCCCGCCGCTGCGGCGCGCAAGCCGGACGCGCAAGCGGTCCGAGGGGCGCTCGATTGGGCCTTCCACCGCCTCTTCCAGCAAACCCCGGTCGGCATCCGTTACCGCGATGGCGTGGTCAATCATCTTCGCCAAAACCGAATCCAGCGGCAATTGCGAGTGCAGCAGGGAAGTCGCTTCGAGGAGCAGGTTCAGCTTGCGCAGGCCGCCACCGGTGGACTCCGAGCTGGTCATGTGGTCAATGCGCGTCAATAACTGCGGGATCGCCTCTTCCCCAGTTCCGGTAGCAGCGCGGAAGATCACCTGGTAAGAATCTTCCAGGCCGAAGGTAATCACATCGCCATCCACAAGCGGACGGCTCTCGATCTTTTCGCCGTTTACAAAAATGCCGCGCCGCTGCCCGCGGTCTTCCATGTAATAGCGATTGGCCTCGGTGACGATGGCGGCGCAGTTCCGCGATATGCGGCGGTCAGTAAGCTGCAGATGGTTGCCGGTCTCGGCGCCGCGGCCGATCAGGAACGGCGTCCCCGTTACGCGGACGTACTTCCGCGCCCCATCCGGCGAGATGACCTCCAGGACGGCCTCTCCTTGTGCCAAAACTTCCGTCATTCCGGCGTCGCCCTTCCTTCCCTTACCCTTACAAGCCGCGCATTGTAACACGCCACGAGACGGCTGCTAAGTCCTCAGTTGTGAGCCCAATGGACGATGGAACACGATGTGATTTAAGGTAAATGCCTTTAACTTAAGACTTATAACTCATGACTTATGACTTCTTCTAGCGGCTGGTGGCGAGTCGGCGGTCCACGTACTCGCGAATGTACGCTTCAAAAACGTCGTCCAGCTTCTTGGTCAGAGGGCCGGTGGCTCCGCTGCCGATGATGTGCCCGGCGATTTCCTTGACGCCAATCACGTTCCGGTTCGTCGAAGTAATGAAAACTTCGTCGGCGGAGTACAAATCCTCCAGCCGCAACGTCTGTTCGGCCACGTTCGTTCCCGCATCCGAGGCGATTTCCATCAGCACGGCGCGGGTCACGCCTTCCAGGCATCCGGAACTCAACGGAGGCGTCAACACCTTCTGGTTCTTCACCGCAAATATGTTTGCGGCAGTGCATTCGCTTACCTCGCCGCGTTCATTGAGGAGCACAACCTCGTCAAAGCCCTCCCGCTGCGCTTCAGCGGAGGCCCAAACACTGTTCAGCCAGGAAATGGTCTTTACTCCGGCGAGTGGCGAAGCCGCGTGCCGGCCTTGCTCGCGCACGGTCAAGCGCACCATGTGCGGATAGTGCGGCAACTCGGCCGTAGTGATGACGAGGTCAACGTCCGGCATCTTCTCGTCGCTTTTCCACCCGCCAACCGTGTTCCAGACCAGGTAGATTCGCGCGCAGCCTTCCTGCACCTGGTTCGCGCGAATTACTTCCTGCAGCTGCACGCGAACCTTTGCCCCGGAATAGGGGAGGGGGATCCGTGTCAGGCCCGAGTCTTTTTCGAGCCGCCGCCAATGGCGTTCGTAGGCAAAAGCTTCCCCGTGCGCAATACGAATGGTTGTGAAAATGCCCCAGCCGCAGATCAGCCCCGCCTGGCCGGGCGACCATCTGACCTTCTCTATAGGCTGGACTTCTTCGTTATGAAAGACGTAGCGATGTATCACGACCTCACCTGGACATCGTCGGAAGCTGGATCCACTCTTTAGATTGTACCGGAAAGCGCTCCCCCTCTGCCTGCAACCTGGGACTGCGATTCGGCTTAAGTGGTACGCCTGGCTTTACCCGTGACTCGCATCACATCCCGTGCAGCCCCGAATTGCCACAATTTCGGTGTGAAGTTCCTCAGTGCAACTCGGCTCCGGACGTACTCGCAGGTCTTCTTTTTGCTGTTTTTCCTTTTTCTTCTCCTGAGGACGGATTTCCGCACCTCTTCGTCCTCCTCGCCGGACAACTTGCGCCTGACTTCTCCCGTCGCTCTCTTCTTTCAAATTGATCCGCTGGTGGCCGTTTCCAATGCGCTTTCGAGCCGCGCGCTTTACCGCGGTCTGCTCTGGAGCCTGGTTGTCCTGATTCCCACCTTTTTCCTTGGCCGCTTTTTCTGCGGGTGGGTGTGCCCGATGGGCTCGATTCACCATTTCTTTAGCAGCCTGAAGTCCGAAACGAAGCGCGGCAAGCAACTCATCGAATCGAATCGCTACAAATCCTGGCAGGCCACCAAGTACTACATCCTTGTCGCCGTCCTCGTTGCCGCGCTGTGCGGAACAGCGCTTGTGGGCTGGTTCGACCCCTTCTCCTTTCTGACGCGCTCGCTTGGATTGTCAATCCTGCCCGGCCTAGACTACTTCACCAACTCCATTCTGCACGCGGTGGAGACCAGCGGTTTCCCGTTCGTTCAAAAGCTGGGTGGCGCGGCCCACATGCTTCTGAACTTGACCGTGCTCAGTCTCAAGCAGTCGCACTTTCGCCAGGGAGTCATTCTCGGGCTGCTGTTCTTCTTCTTCGTGGCGCTGAATTATCGCGTCAGCCGCTTTTTCTGCCGCGCGCTGTGCCCGCTTGGCGCGCTTCTCGGTTTCGTTTCGCGCTGGTCCATTCTCGGGCTGCAGAAGCATCCTGTCTCCTGCGACAACTGCAACCGCTGCCTGCTGCGCTGCCAGGGCGGCGACGACCCAATTGGCGGCGTGCCTTGGCGCAAATCCGAGTGCCACCTGTGCCTGAACTGCATCGGCGAATGCCCGCACCACGGCCTGGAATTCAAGTTCTTCTCTCGGAGCAACACGCTGGAAGCTCCCAGTTTGAAGCGCCGGCAGGTATTGACCGGCCTCGCCGCAGGAGTGGCCGTGGTTCCCCTGATGCGCGCCACTCCATCGTTTGCCGCGGAGAAGAATGGCCGCCGCGTGCGTCCTCCCGGCGCGCTGGACGAAGCGGACTTCCTTGCGCGCTGTGTCCGTTGCGGCGAGTGCATGAAAGTCTGTCCGAATAACGCGCTTCACCCGGCGATGTCCGAAGCGGGCCTGGAAGGTTTGTGGACGCCGGTACTTGTGCCGCGCATCGGCTATTGCGAGCCGAGTTGCGTGCTTTGCTCGCAGGCTTGTCCCACCGGCGCCATTTGGGAAATCACGCCGCAGGCCAAAGCCTGGGCCGTCGGCGTTTCGAGCGATTCGAAGCCCATCCACATCGGCACCGCGTTCTACGATCTTGGCCGCTGCCTCCCCTGGGCGATGGCCACCGAATGCATTGTGTGCGAGGAGTGGTGCCCGACTTCGCCGAAAGCCATTTATCTGCAGCCCGCGGAAGTCATTGATGCGCAGGGCCAGCACAAAATTCTCAAGCAGCCGCGTGTGGATCCTGCGCGTTGCGTCGGATGCGGCGCGTGCGAGTATGCCTGCCCGGTGCAGGACCGACCGGCCATCTATGTCACCAGCATCGGCGAGACGCGTTCCAGCTCGAATCAGATTCTGCTGAACCAACGAAGAAAGGCGCCAAGGAAATCATGATGACGCGCATGCATCGCACAACTCCTCTCGTTTTGCTGATTGTGGCTGTGTGCCTGACATCTGGCTGCAGAAAGGGCGCCACTCCAGCCGCGAATTTGTTCCCAGCCTCCTCCGAAGTGGCCGGCTGGACGCGCGCGCCGGAGATTCGCACGTTCGCGCCGGGCCAGTTGTCCGACTACATTGACGGCGACGCAGAAAAATATCTGAAAGCCGGAGTGAAGAGCACTTCCACTGCGGACTACAAGTACAAGGACAAAATCCAGGTTGTCGTGGACGTGTATACGATGAGCGCGCCTGAAGGGGCCAAGGCCATCTTCGATTCGGAGCCGGCGATGGAGGCGCAAACGCCCGCGCTGGGCGATGCGTCGCGTCTGTATTCGCAAAGCCTGATTTTCCGCAAGGGGCCGTACCTCGTGCGCATTGTTGCTTATGAGGAGTCGCTGCAACTGCCGCAAGCGATGCTGGAGCTCGGCCACGCCATGGAAAAGAGATTGTCTCGCTAAGAGGGTAATGCCATGACGAACGCTTCTGAAAAGACGCGCCGAGATTTCTTGAAGGAGTGTGCGATCGGTGCGCTGGTCGCGGGGGCCGCGCCACTGTCGTTTGCCGATGATAAGGTGCTACCTCCCGGCGCGAACGGCGCGAAATCGAGGGTGGTCATTGCGCGCGACCAATCTCTTTACGGAGCAAGCTCCACGCCCGATTCGGCTCGCGTTCTCAAGCTGCTCGACCAAGCCATTCAGAATCTCGCCGAATCCTCCGACCCCGTCGCGCCGTGGAAAAAGATCGTCCGGCCCGGCGAAGTTGTCGGCCTCAAGGTCAACACCATCGCAGGCCCGGGGCTGTCGACGCACCCAATTCTTGTCGAAGCCATCTGCGAGCGCTTGAAACAAGCCGGGGTGAAGCCGGGGAACATCGTCGTGTGGGATCGCTATAACTGGGAACTCGAGCGAGCGGGCTACACGCTCTCGAACGATCCGAACCGCGTGCGCTTTATCGGCACGGATTCGAAGGAAGTCGGCTACGACGAAAACGTGCTGACCTACGGCGTGGCGAGGACTCGTCTCTCCAACCTGCTGACGCGCACCTGCGATTGCATGATTAACGTTCCCATCCTGAAGAATCACAGCGGCGCAGGCGTTACGCTTGCCATGAAGAATATGTATGGCGTGAACAACAATCCGGACTCGCTACACCCCAACAACTGTTGCCCCGGCGTCGCGGACCTGAACATGCTGGCGCCCATCCGCAATAAATTTCGCATTATCGTCGGCGACGCCATGACGGCGTGCTTCGAGGGCGGACCGGGCTACAGGCCGCAGTACGCGTGGAAGTACAACGGCATTATGGTCGCCACTGATCCTGTAGCCATTGACCATACGGCGTGGCAAATCATCGAGAAAAAACGCGCGGAGCGAGGCTTGCAGACTCTGACCGCCGCGGGGACGCCGCCGAACTACATTGCGGTGGCTGCTGATGCGCAGCATCGCCTCGGCACGAACGATCCGAATCGCATCGCGCTTGTGGAGGTCTAACTTCGTGGCTGAATCGCATCTCTCCTCGGAAACCGCGCCGGCCCCACTCGACCGCCGCGAAGCGCTGGTGCGCATCTTGCGCCTTGCCGGGATCAGCGCAGGCGCCGCTGCCGCGGGATACTGGCTCTCCACGCGCAGTGTTCGCCCGGCCGAACAGATCGCAGCCGGGGCGCGCCGCAGCCACACGGTTGCCGCCGACCCGAATTTCCCCGATCTCACGGTGATCCACGGCGGCGAGCCGCGGCAACTTGCGCAGCGCGCGTTGCAGGAACTTGGCGGAATTCAGAGGTTTGTTTCGCGCGGCGATGTGGTGATTGTGAAACCAAATATCGCTTGGGACCGCACGCCCGAGCAGGCCGCGAACACAAATCCAGAACTGGTGGCCGAGGTCGTCCGCCAGTGCTGGTCCGCAGGCGCGAAAAAGGTCATCGTCACTGACGTCAGTTGCAACGATCCGCGCCGCTGCTTCCCGCGCTCGGGGATCGCCGAGGCCGCGCGAGCAGAGGGCGCGGAGGTACTTCTGCCAGACCCCTCGAAATTCAAGGAAGTTGATCTCGGGGGTGAACTTCTTCAAGCCTGGCCGGTGTATCAGCCGTTTCTCGAGGCCGACAAGGTCATCAATCTGCCCATCGCCAAGCATCACAGCCTGACCGGATGCACACTCGGGATGAAGAACTGGTACGGCATTCTCGGCGGGCAGCGGCACCGGCTGCACCAGCGCATCCACGAAAGCCTTGTTGACCTTGCCGATTTCGTGCGTCCCACGCTGACGATGATCGATTCTTACCGAGTGCTTCTGCGCAACGGGCCTACGGGAGGCAACCTCGAAGATGTGCTGCTCAAGAAGACGATTGTGGCGGGCACCGATCCGGTCGCTCTCGATGCGTACGTCGCGAAGGCTTACTGGAATTTGGACAATGCCGCACTGCCTTACTTGAAGATGGCCGTGGATCGCGGCCTCGGCTCGCTACAATTCGAGAAGTTGCGCACGCAGATCGTCGGCCTTGACGCCAATTCCTAGGCCACTCTTGCCATGTTCCGCGGTTCGTTTGCTCCTTGCTACCCTTTGAGCTTTGTCATCCTGAGGGTCGCGCCTTTGGCGGCCCGAAGGATCTCAACTTAAATGCTTTGCTTGAAGTGTCCGTTGAGATTCTTCGCCCATCCACGTCGGATGGGCTCAGAATGACAAATCTGGAGGGTTGCAGATTGTGAGGGATCTCTCCCGTGGTGGATGCGGGCTATGCGTTCAGCCTACTGCGGCTTCCAGTCGGAGAGAAACTGCACCGCGATACCCCACTGGCCCTCGCCGAGCGGCTCGACGCGCGCCACTTGTCCCAGATATTCGCGGTCCTGCGTTTCCCGGGGCGTGTGGAACGGGACGACCACGAACAGACGCATCCCCTCGTAGTACAAGGAGATTTTCGTGACAAAGTAGATCCCGTCGCGGGACACATTTTTGGTCACGTTCGAGTCGTCGAAATGCTTGTCCTTCGGATCCGACGGACGAATCTTCAGCGGTTGTCCAATGCGTATGCGCCGGCTTCGGCGCCTTTCCTGCGAAGTCATGTACGCCATATAAATACGTATACACTTTCCTTGATCGCCAGCGAACGACTTGTGCCGTATCTGCTATCGGCTGGCTGTTTTTTCTCGGGGCTGCTCGCTTCGCAGTGAATACTTTCGCAGTTCGCCGTCACATCCTTCATTGGCTGACTGCGCTATGCTGTATTCGCTTGGCATCCCTTTAAACCTTCGAGGTTCTCATGCGTCAATTCGTTCGGATTTTTTTGTTGTGCACGATTGCGCTCTTCGTTCTTTCCTCCGCCCGCGCCGATGAGCCCAAGATTCTTACCAATCACATTGGGTACGAAGCTGCCGGCCCCAAGCACGCCGTGATTCTCAGCAGCGCCAGCGATCAATTCACCACCTGCACTTTGCAGGATGCCCGCGATCATCACGTTGTACTGACCGTTTCCGCGCGCCACGCCGGCCCGATCAAGAAATGGCGCGACTGGGATTTCTGGACACTTGATTTCGATTCCTTCAATACTGAAGGCACGTACTATTTCGTTTGCGCTACCGCCAATCGCTCCGTCCATTCTTACCCCTTCCTGATTCAGCGCCTGCTGCTGGAGCGCAACACGCTCTCCGACGCCGTCTACTACTTCAAGGAGGAGCGCAGCTCCGGCCTGATGGACCAGGCGGACCGGCATCTTCCTTTCGACGGCACGAAAAAAGGCACGCTGGACGCGCATGGCGGCTGGTGGGATGCCACCGGCGATTATGGCAAGCACTTCTCTCACCTCTCGTTTTCCAGCTATTTCAATCCGCAGCAGATTCCCCTGGTGATTTACAGCCTGTTTAAGAGCGAAGGACTTTTGAAAACACGCGGCACACCGGAGTTTCTCCGCTACCGGGACCACATTCTCGATGAAGCCATGTTCGGCGCCGATTATCTCGTTCGCATGAAGGTCCCCGGCGGCTCCTTCTATCGCTCCATCTCCACCGGAGGAGTCAAGCAAATCCCCGAAGAACGCAAAGTGGCGGGTGAGATGAAAAAATTCGGCATCTACCAGACCAGCACGCAAGAACCTCGCAACATGATCGAGCAGGCCAACACCGATCTGGAATACGAGGTGAGTTACCGCTCGGGCGGCGGCGTAGCCGTGGCCGCGCTCGCCATCGCCAGCGCATCGTCCTATTCCGGTGAATACAAGAATGCCGATTACCTCAAGGCGGCGGAAGAGGCTTTCGATTTCCTCGAGAAGAACAACCTGAAACTCACCAACGACGGCAAGGAAAACATTGTGGACGACTATTGCGCGCTCACGGCGGCAACCGAACTTTATAGAGCCACCAAGAAGGACGTCTACAAAGCCGCCGCAGACAAGCGCGCTGCAAGTCTAATGGCTCGCCTGATCACCAGCGGCACTTGGGCGAATTACTGGCGCGCCGACACTGCCGATCGCCCCTTCTTCCACGCTTCCGATGCGGGCTTTCCTGTGGTGAGCCTGCTTTATTACGCGGAAATCACGAGCCCGGAAATGCAGACGAAGGTGCGCGACAGCGTCAAGAAGTCTCTCGCCTTCCAACTGGCACTCAACAATGAAGTGAACAATCCCTTCAACTACGCGCGCCAGCTTACCCAGGACAAGGACGGCAAGCGTCGCACAGCGTTCTTTTTCCCGCACAATTCGGAGGTCGCGCCCTGGTGGCAAGGAGAAAATTCCCGCCTTGCTTCGCTCGCTGCGGCAGCGCGCCTGGCCGCGAGGCACTATCCCTCGGACCCGGACTTCCAGAGGCAGCTTCGCTCGTTCGCTACCAGCCAGCTTGACTGGATTCTCGGGCTGAATCCGTTTGACTCTTCGATGATGTACGGCGTCGGCCGCAACAATGTCCAGTACATGTTCTTCGATTCCTGGGAGTTCACTAACGCCCCGGGCGGCATTTCGAACGGAATCACCTCCGGCTTCCACGACGAAGACGACATTGACTACAACCTGACGTACAAGCAGACCGGCGGCGCCGACAATGACTGGCGCTGGCAGGAGCAGTGGCTGCCGCACGGCGCGTGGTTCGTGCTGGCGGTGTCGTCCCAGGAATAGAAGGCGAACGCTGCTCCGTTCGCTCGAAAGTTCAATGCGTCATTCCGAGCGCGCGAAGCGGGAGAGGAATCTCTCCTCAACTAATGCGAAAAGATGAGGGATTCATCGCGCAAAGCCCGCGCGATGGCGCAGAGGTCCTCGCTTCGCTCGGAATGACGGATGTTTTTTTGATTAACAGGAGGAAACTACCATTCACGGTCCCTGTCCTGAAGCTGTGCGGCTAGCCCTTGCCGAAATCGCTCAAACATGCCCACAATAAAATGTTATGAGCACAACGATTGATTTACCCACCTCGAAGTTCAAGGCGCTGACCCGACTGGTCGGCAACACGCCTCTGCTTTCCATCCACTTCCGGCACAAGGGTGGCCACCGCATCCTCTTTGCCAAGGCCGAGTACTTGAATCTGACCGGCAGCATCAAGGACCGCATGGCCGTGCGCATTCTTGAGAAGGCGTACGCCGAAGGCAA
>Ga0187780_10004655_pt1 | contig 10259 bp, 7 predicted proteins | sample 1015_Q2_SP10_20__FD_132429 | JGI IMG/M metagenome (GOLD analysis project Ga0187780, IMG submission 132429) | Tropical peat soil microbial communities from peatlands in Department of Meta, Colombia - 1015_Q2_SP10_20_MG | ecosystem: Environmental > Terrestrial > Soil > Wetlands > Peat | place...
CTGCGTGAGCTCTCGGCTGGCACACAAGTCACGCAGAAACTTCGAGCGATACACGCCGCCAGTAAGGTAGTGAGCGGTCCGATCCCCGGTCTGGCTGCGGCTCTTGAGCGCGAGCGCTACGGTCCGCGCGGCATCAGCCCCGGCCTTGCTCAATACCCGGATCGGACCGGTGACTGCGATCGGTGTTGCACTGGCGCGGATCTCCTCTTCCGAATATCCAAAGTCCTTTAGGGTCCAAACCCGCTCGGGCGGCTCGAGCGCAAGGTGGCGCGCTGGATCGAACTCTGGCTCGTCGGGTAGCGGCTCGTAGCCGCTCGGGGTCGATGTCGGCAGAGCCAGAGGATTTGCACGCATGGGTGTACTCGGAGCGCGGTGCTCATCAAACACGTCGACAAAGTTCCAGCCTGACGCGCGTAGACTTCTGCGCGATGGCAGCGCCTGTCAAGTCGGGAGTCGCTGGTCGCTGCGTTTTGCGAACGTCCCGACTGATCCCCGCCGGCGCTAATCCGCTACCGCAGCCCAGGACTTGTCGGGATTAAAGCGCTCCATTTTCCCGAATTCGTCCAGCGTGGCGGCGCCCAAGTCCTTCTCGTACACCACGCCAGTGTGGCTGACCATGAAGGTCTTGATCCCGGTCTCGCCATACTCGGCCGGGGCGGCCACGATCGCAAATCCTCCGATCATCACCCCTTTGACGACAAAGTCCATGCTGCCCATCGGGGCCTCGGGACCCTGGCCTTTGAGCACCTTATAGAAGTAGCCGTGGTACGGCTCGCCATTGACGTCGTAGCCCTGTTGAATGGCGTGAGCGATCTTCTCGCCGATCGGTCCAGCCCAGGTGCCATCAGATTCCTGCCAGGCCAGCCCATCCTGTTTGCCGGGCGTGCTGACGATGCGCTGTGCGTATTGAGCCACCTCATATTCATTGCGCTTGCGGAGCGCGTACTCGAACTGCGCATCGACGAACCCTCGGCAAATCTCGATGGCGTCCAGTTCGTTGCTGCCAATTCGCCGGTTAAAAAGCTCGTCGCGGCCCGCATCGACGTCAAATACCCACCCGTTGCCGTGTTTCACGATCGGCAGGGCGAACGGCCAGTCCGTTGGACCCACCAGCAGGAACGCTCGCCCGGCCGTTTTCGGGTCAAGGGCGACGTGCTTTTTTATGCGCGCCTGGGCCGCGAACGACTGGGCGCGCTCCCGATCCTGGGCGTATTCACCGGTCATCACAACGTCCTCACCACCCGGACCGAGAATCCTGAGCAGCGCTGGCACATCGAATTTCTCGGCCGCGTCCACCATCGCATCCGCGGCGTGCTCGGCGGTGTCGAAAACCTGTGGCCCGCCGACGGGCGCGGTCGCCGAGGTGCTCGCGGTAGCTTTGGCGGCCGCCGGCGCGTCCGCCGCTGACGCGCGGGATACGCTGAACGCTGTCGCGAATAACACGGCCGCGGCACACAGCCAGGCCGCCCGAACCGCCATTCCATGCGCTGAATTCATGGCCTCGCTCCGTTGGCTCGCGGGTTGACGTTCGCGGTGCTCATCGCCGTCTCCCTCCACCGCCACGACTGCCGCCTCCGCCGCGGCCGCCGCTGAACCCAGAACTGGACCGGCCGCGCTGGCTGGCCGAGCTGGTACGCGATCCGTTGAAGCCACTGGACGACGAAAACGCGCTGCGCCCGCTGCCAGATCCACCACTGCGGGACAAATCGCGCCCGCCGATGCGATCCCCGCCGCCTGCACCACCCCCGAAGTTTCCCGCCCCGCCAGCGGAGCCCAATCCGCTCGAGCCGCGCCCGCCGCCGCCTCCGCCGCCGAAGTCCGCGCGGCTCGGCAGGTTTCCACCCTGCCGGCTGAGCTGCTGTCGCGCACTTGCCTCGCGTGTCCCCGCGGATGCCCCGCGAGTGCTGCCACCGAACCGGTCGGCGGTCGCGCGATCTGCATATGGCGTGCCCCCTCGATGCTCCGGCCGATGCTGCCAGTTGCTCTGACCGCCGCCAGGGCCGCCCACTCCTCCGACGCCACCCGCGCCGCCTACTCCTCCAACACCACCCGCTCCGCCTACGCCACCCACGCCGCCGACGCCGCCCGCACCACCTACGCCGCCAGGTTTTCCGGGTCCGCCGACGCCACCTGCCCCTCCGACTCCGCCAACGCCACCAACGCCGCCGACACCGCCGGGTTTCCCAGGTCCGCCAACACCACCCACTCCGCCGACTCCGCCAACGCCACCGACACCGCCGGGTTTCCCAGGTCCGCCAACACCACCCACTCCGCCGACTCCTCCAACGCCCCCGACTCCGCCGACACCACCTACACCACCCACTCCACCGACACCGCCTACGCCACCGACGCTATTTCGTACGAAGGTGTTGTTGTGGTTGATGTAGACGTTGCTTCCCCCCCACCCACAACCCCAACCCCACGCACCGCCCCACCACGCACCCATCATCACTCCGAACGTGAATGAAACAGCCAGCGCGCCGTACGGGTAATACGGGTAGTAGATCGGCGGGTACGGGTACACGGGAGCGCCGTAGACCACCACGGGATCGTAGGAAGGAACGTAGATCACCTGCGGATTCGACTGTTCGATGACGATCACGCTCTGGTTTTCAATGACCTTGGTCTCGACCGTCTGCTGCTCGGTTGTCTTGAGGGTCCCCTTGCCCTGAGCCTTCTTCCGCATCCGCTGGACGGCATCCATCACGTCTTTCTGCTGTCCCAGGAATGCGTTTCCGAGATCAGTTGTCCACTGGATGTCGTTCGCGAGCCGGTTGACGACTTCCGGCAGACCGGCCATTGCCTGGACGCTGGCGTCCCAAGGCTGCTTGGCCACGGCATCCGCGAGCGCCTTGTCCTTCAGCTCGGGGTGTTTGGCCAGCCACTGTTGGAGTTGAATGATTTCAAGCGGATAGGTGGACGCCGCCAAGGTCTGTGCCAGCAGCGGGTCCGGATAGAGCGCGATCGGCGCGACCAAGGAGTCCAGCTGATCCGATGGGATTTGCGATACCTGGCTCGCGGCCGGAGCTGTCGTCGCACCCTTTGCCGCGGGCGGCGCGCTACTGGACTGCGCGGGAGGCGAGGCGGGTTTCGTGGCTTGAGCAGCCGCGAACTGCGATAACGCGTTGCTCGCGCCGATCACTGCCGCGGCGACCGCCACCACGAGTTGGCGTGTACTTGCGCCAGTGCTGGGTTGCCTGACTTTCATTCGGACGACCTCTCCCGCCAATAGGCATACCGGTCGTCGGTCGGCGGCCGCCGCCGACGACACCGAACTCATCATTGGGCCATTCTAGCCTTGTCCGGAATAGGCCTTTAGGACCGGCGACTGTTCCGAGGAGCAGCACGGTAGCTGCTCGTGTCGCGGGTATCGCATGCCGAACGCGCCCGTTGACGCGGATTATCTGGTGGATTTATCGCGGAAGAACGCCCACGCCTCTTCGGCGCTTTCCAGATCCCGGTTCTGCACACCCACGATGTGAGTGTAGAGCGGGCCGTAGTGATAGCGCTGGCTGGGCTCCACGTGGCCTCCGCGTTCGATCGTCAGTATTTCAACTTGTGGTCCGCTGTTGCTGCCATACGAGAGCTTGCTGGCGCGAGTGCTGTCGGTGCCCGCGTGCTGGAATGCGAAAGACTCTGCATTCGAGCCCGCCAGACCGTCGACCTTGAGCCAATAATCGCGCGTTACCGCGACACCGGTAACGAGTCCCAGCTTGCGACTGCCGAAGGCGACTTGACCGCCGGCGTACGGGACGAGCGGGTCATCGGTTCCGTGAATGATCAGCACCGACACCGGAGCGCGTGCCTTCACGCAACCGGAGAGGGCCGCCATCGTCCCGGACACCGCCGCAATCGCAGCTGGGCTCGGCTGCATTTCGAGAGCAAGCCGATAGCTCATCATCGCGCCGTTCGACATGCCCATAACATAGAGTCGGTGAACGTCGACGCGGCCGGCCGCGACAAGACGCTGCACGACGGCTGCCGCAAACCCCACGTCGTCAGCGGCGGTGTTTGTCGTATTGTCTGTACGGCAGTCATGCCAGCCGGTACGGCCATCGGACCCTTTAAGTCCTTGAAGCGCCGCGACCAGCACCTGTTCGCGATCGACGATATCCAGCCACGCCGAAAGCGGCGAAGGCATGATGCCGGAGCCGAGCGCGTTCGCTGCTGTACCCAGATGACCGTGTAACAGCAGCACAAGTGGGCGCCCTTCGGGTGCCCCTGAGTTTGGTGTCGCCAATATATACTCGCGCGTCTCGTCACCGTTCCGGATGCTGAACGACTGACGTTGAGCGGCCGCTGCGGTCGAGCATGCAACAAGCGCACAGACGAGCCATGGAGCGCTGCGGCACAAGGAAGTCATCTGTTTGAGGCCTCTCCCCAATTGCATCGGGCGAGCGATCGCTTCCTTCGCCACACTATAGGGATTGGATTGGCAGGGCGCTTGCAATCTACGGTCTTCGGAAGTCGTATGGTGTCGCGGACGCTCCCATGGACACTGGACTGATTCGGCGCACGTGGGCCGATCTGCGCTTCGCCGCACGCCCCGCGCTCGGTTTCCAGCTGCTCGTGCAGCTCGCTTCCTTTGCCCTGATTGCCCCTGTGCTCACCTGGTTTGCGCACCGTCTCGTGCTCCTGTCCGGAGAGGCGGTCATCAGTAATTACGCAATTGCCAGTTTTCTGGCATCGCCGGCCGGCGTCGGCTGCGTTGCGCTGTTGATCGTATTTGTGGCCGTCACGCTATTTGTCGAGTTCGCCGGCCAAAGTTGGATCGCGGGGCAGGCGATCGTTGGCCGCCATACGACGGTCGCGGCCGCGATAGTCGCGGTCGTACGCCGCGTGCCGGCGCTGGTCCTGCTCGGTTCCCGGATCTTCCTGCGCCTTGTCGTGCTGGCACTGCCCTTCGCCGCCGCCGCGGCGCTCGCATGGACCAGGCTGCTGCGCGGACACGATATTAATTACTACCTTACCGCCCATCCCCCTGAGTGGAAGCGCGCGCTGCTCATCGCGGGCATTCTAGGTGCCGGCTACGCCGCGCTCGCGCTCTGGCAGCTCGGGCGATGGATCCTCGCCATTCCCATCCTGGTGTACGAGCCCATCTCGCCTCTTCGCGCTCTGCGCGAGAGTTTCAGTCGCACACGCAAGCGCCTTCTCGGCATCCTCGGACCCTTGCTGGTGTGGTGGCTCGCGCTTGGAGCCTGTGGTCGAATCGCGGCTGCTCTGCTGCATCGCGCCGGCAGCACCGCCATGGAGTGGGCCGGCGTCGACTTTGCCCGTGTATTGCCGCTGATATCTCTGACGGCCGCGGTGGGCCTGGCTGGGACATTTCTGCTGAACGTGTTGCTCATCGCCGGGCACCAGTTTCTGGTAACGCGTATCTACTCAGAGCAACTTGATCCCCAAGCCAGACAAGCGCCGCGGACCGCCGCTCCCCCCACAGTCGCACGCCACATGACTTCCCAGGTCGTAGTCGTCATCTGTCTGCTGCTTGCGGCAGTTCTGGGCTGGATGTGGTGGATTGCGGGGCGTGACACCGCAACAGCGGACATCGCCATCACCGCGCACCGCGGCAATTCCAGTCGCGCTCCGGAAAACTCTCTGGCTGCCTTCCGGTCCGCGATTGCTGCGCATGCGGATTACAGCGAGCTCGACGTGCAGCGGACGCAAGACGGCGTCGTCGTCGTGCTGCACGACGGCGACCTGATGCGCATGGCCGACGATCCCCGCAGGATCGGCGACCTGACATTCCAGGATCTCCAGGCCATCGACATCGGCCGTAAGTTCGGCTCCGCCTTCGCGGGCGAGCACGTGCCCACACTTGCGCAAGTGATTGCGGTGGCGCGCGGCCACATGCGGCTCAACGTGGAGCTCAAGTACAACGCTCCGGACGCGGAACTGGCGGCGGCAACTCTGGACGTACTGCGGCGCGAGCAGTTCCTCGATCAGGTCGTGGTCACCTCGCTGGACGCTGCAGCGCTCGAGCAGGTCCGCGCGATCGAGCCACGTGTCAGGATCGGACCCATCGTTACGGTAGCAGTCGGCGATGTTACCCGGGCAGACGCCGATTTCCTCAGCTTGAACTCCGCGCGCGCAACACCGGATGTCATTCGTCGCGCTCACTCGGTTGGCAAGGCCGTACACGTCTGGACGGTGAATAAGGCCGAGGTCATGTTGCGGATGATTGAACGTGGCGCGGACAATCTGATTACCGACTATCCGGAACTTGCCGTGCGCGTCGTTCAGCAGCGCCGCTCGCTCACCGAAACCGAGAAGATGGCGCTGCGGTTGCGCGTGTTGTTCAGTGAGCCGCCGCAGGAATTGGTCGACCCGCAGGCGGTGACCGTTCTCTAACGGCGAAATATTTTGGCTGGCGAGATCCGGTCGGATCGCACTTGCTATTCATGCGCAGTGCTCGCGTCAGTCAATCTGCCGGCCACCCGGAGCCAGCGACTGGCCGTTGGACCCGGGAATGTCGAAGCACACGAATGACGAGACGATATATTTGTCATCCGACTGTGGAACCGCGCCGCAGTGCAAGTGCGTCCAAAACGTCGGGAAGAACAGCGCGTCGCCGGCAACGGGTTTGACCTTGATTTTCTGCCAATGAAAACAGGTCTCGCCGCCGGTCGCGACGGAATTGAGGTAGATGATCATTGCTAACTGCCGTTCCCACGCGCCAGGGCCAAGGGCGTCAAAATGCCATTTGAATTGGCCTTCGTTCTTTTTGTAGTGCTGAAGTTTGTAGCCCGTGGATCTGAGCGGCCAAACCTGAAGTGATGGGATCAATGCCGCGATACTCAACACCGCCCGGCAAACGGAGGCGTGAAGCTCATCGTGCACCGAAGTCCACGCGCCTTCGTTGCTAATGTCCAAGTCGAGACTGACTTTGACGGGGTCGTTGGAATTCTGCTCGCCGCGGCTACCGATCGTGTGGCCGGCATGTTTCCCCGGATCTCGCTCGTAGTTTTCAATAATCTTGCGACAGAGCTCCTTCGAGAGGAGCTCTCGGACGCAGAAGACGCAGTCGGCAAGTGCGACGAGTTCCATGGGCACGCCGGCAGCTGTCTAGCTAACGTTTCCTCGCCCCGCGGTGGGCCGTGACGGGAGCGGCATCATCTTTCAGCCTCCTGATATTCGAGCGACGATACGTTAGCTACTCGCCTCAGGCCGAAAAAGCGACCAACACACACTTCGCGAGGTTGCCGTACCTTTAATCCCAGACCGGAACAACGCCCGGCACTCGTCACTGTGGTGAATCACTCGCCAATTGTCCGAGAATCCGGATGGCTACCCTTCAAAGCAAGCGGAGTTCTTAATGAAAGACTACTCTCGGCGCGAATTCATCGGAACCGTTGGACTTGGCGCCGCTGCGGTCGCCACTGGCTACGCAACGCCGTCGCGCGCAGCTTCGCAACCGGCGCCCTTGCGCGCGCTCACGGATTCAACGATGCCGATTGCCGCGTCGGAGCGGCTTGCGCGAATTTCCAAGCTTCAGATGCTGATGCAGACGCACGGGATGGCGGCATTCCTAGTCGAGGCCGGATCCTCGCTCGAATATTTTACCGGCGTGAAGTGGCGGCGCTCGGAACGCACCACGGCTGCATTGATTCCGGCGCAAGGCAAGTTCGTGATCGTAACACCGTATTTTGAGGAACCATCGATACGCGAGACATTGCAGATCGATGGCGACGTTCGGACCTGGAAGGAGGATGAAAGCCCGTTTGTGCTGCTTGCAAACGCCATGCGCGAACATGCAGCGATCCGCGGGATGCTTGCCATCGAGCCGACGACGCGCTTTTTCATTTGGGATGGCGTAAACAAGTTGCTGCAAGGCGCTCGCGAGATCGCTCGGGGTGACGTTCTTGTCAGTGGCTGTCGCATGTACAAGTCTGCGGCCGAGCTCGCGCTGATGCAGGCGGCGAACAATGTCACGATTGCCGCGATCCGGCACCTACACTCGCATGTCCAACGGGGCATGTCGACGAGCGACATCCGGACGATTCTGGTCAATGCGACCAGCCAGCTGGGAGGCGACCACGAATTCTCGCTGGTGCTGTTGAATGAGGCGTCCGCATTTCCGCATGGCTCGGACAAGCCGCAGACGGTTCGTTCCGGATCAACGATACTGATAGACAGCGGGTGCACCGTTCACGGCTACCAATCCGACATCTCGCGCACCTGGGTCTACGGCGATGCCTCGCAGCGGCAACGCGACCTCTGGAACACCGTAAAGCGCGGCCAGGAGCTTGCGCTTGAAAATGCGAAACTCGGCGCGCCTGTGGGCACGATCGACAGCGCTGTCCGCTCCCACTACGAGAGTCTAGGCTGGAGCAAGGACTATATGCTGCCGGGACTGTCGCATCGCACCGGCCATGGCATCGGGATGGACGGACACGAGGCGCCCTATCTGGTACGCAGCGACACGACGCCCCTGGAACCGGGCATGTGCTTTTCGGACGAGCCCGGACTGTACGTTCCGGGCGAGTTTGGCGTGCGCCTGGAAGACTGCTGGTACATGACCGGGCAGGGGCCGAAGACATTTACTCCGTTCGCGAAATCACTCGACGAACCCATCTGATGGCGCTCACTGACTGTGCTGATGTTCGATTGCTGGTGGCGGAGCGGGCGAGCCGTCTGACCAGCGGCGCACCGGGATAAACAATACGGTCGGCTCAAACGCGCTGCCTTCAGCGCCTATGACCGGCGAAGCGGGCAAGCCAGCTGCCCATATCGCGGCCTCGCCGTGCGGCACAAAGAACATGACGTGGGGCAGCCAGGGTCCGCCAGGCCCATCGCCCAGATAGCCCTCCTTTGAGAGCATGAAGGAAAAGGCGCCCGCTTCCGGGGCTGCGAAGTGGCGGGTGGCGAAGGCAGCCTGCGCTTTCTCGATGATCTGCGCCCGATCGGCTCCGGCGAGCGCCCACTCGGTGCGTTCCAAGTACTGTGGCAATACGCTGCGTACGGCTGGCGGGTTAAAGCAATTCGGCGCGCGGATCTTGGGGTTCCAGAACTCGGGATCGCCGAGGCTCGCGGTCCACGAGCGTTCGACGAAGCAGACGAAGCCGTTCCGACCGGTGACCGCGGTTTCATATCCGCGCCTGCCGAGCACGAGCACCTGAGCCTCCGCGGAAATCGACGGCGGTGCTGCGCTGCGCGCAAGCGCGATCTCGTGCCGGGCGTCCGCGGTTCGGTATTGCTCGAGAGGCGCCATCGCGGCATACGGGGCGGGTTTCGTCTCCTGTGCGCCCACCATGGCCGGCAGCATGAGCAGACACAGGACAGACAGGAATCGCGGCGGACTCATAATCTCCCCTTAGGCAGTCGGTCTCTCGAATGGTCGAACGCACACAGCGAAAATCGACAGGCGGACCCAGCTAACGTCGCCCGGCACCCTGCATACTGGCGGCGGGTGCGGAGGGCGGTCGCCTATGTGCTAAGCGGCCATGTCGAGCTCGATCAGGGCGACGACATCCTTCTTGCCGATGCCGTGACCTACAACCAGCGCACTGATACCGTTACCGCTTCGGGCCATATCGCACTGTTGCAGCCCACCGGCGATATCGTGTTCGCCGATTTTGCCGAGCTGCACGACGAGATGCGCGACGGCTTCATCAAGGATATCCGCATCCTTCTGTCTGACCGCTCGCGGCTTGCCGGCAATGCCGCGCGCCGCGTCGCGGGCGTGCGCACGACGATCCGGCGCGCCGTCTATTCGCCGTGCGAGCTGTGCCAGGACGATCCGACCCGCCCGCCGGTGTGGCAGATCAAGGCCGAGGAGATCGTGCACGACAAGGATCTGCAACTCATCGAATACCACGACGCGACTATGGAGATCGACGGCGTTCCGGTGTTCTACGCGCCCTATTTCTCGCACCCCGATCCGTCGGTGAAGCGCGCGAGCGGCTTCCTGCCGCCAACCATGGGATACGGCAACACGCTCGGCTTCCATGCGACGCTGCCCTACTACTGGGACATCGCGCCCGACAAGGATGCGACCATCAAGCCCATGATCACGACGAGCGCGGGCGTCGTGCTCGGCGGCGAATACCGCGAGCGCTTTTCCAACGGCTACATGGTGAACGACGCCAGCATCGAGGCGGGAGCGGGCTCGCAAAGCGCATCGGCCGCCAACGTCGGGCCCCCCGCCGGCAACGTGCGCTGGGACTTTTTCGGCAACGGGGATTGGGGTCTCACCGACGAATCGCGCGCAGGCTATCAGATCCAGCGTGAGAGCGACCAAAGCTACATGTTGCGCTACC
>Ga0187780_10004658_pt1 | contig 10257 bp, 4 predicted proteins | sample 1015_Q2_SP10_20__FD_132429 | JGI IMG/M metagenome (GOLD analysis project Ga0187780, IMG submission 132429) | Tropical peat soil microbial communities from peatlands in Department of Meta, Colombia - 1015_Q2_SP10_20_MG | ecosystem: Environmental > Terrestrial > Soil > Wetlands > Peat | place...
AAGGATAAATTTATTGTTGCGAATGAAGAGTCGGCAGCAAAGATCTGGTGGGGTGAATATAACCATCCGATGTCTCCAGAGACGTTCGAGGGTGTAAGACGCAGCCTTGCAGCTTATTTGCAGGGACGCGATGTGTATGTTCTGGATGCAGCAGCAGGAGCTGATCCCGAGTATCGTATGCCGTTACAGGTGATTACTGAGCTTGCATGGCATAACCTCTTCGCGCGACAATTATTTCTACGCAAGAATGAAAGCGATTTGCATTCGAAGCGACCAGGTTTTACGATTCTATGCGTGCCAAATTTTCGCACAGACCCACGTATAGATAGCACACGCTCGCAGACGGCGATTATTTTGGATTTCGAAGAGCGTCTCGCATTGATCGCTGGTACGCAATATGCAGGAGAAATGAAAAAGTCCATATTTACTGTGCTTAATTTCTTGCTTCCTGCCGAGGGCGTGTTGCCAATGCATTGTTCGGCCAACGTAGGAAGGGCGGGTGATGTGGCGCTCTTTTTTGGACTTTCCGGGACGGGGAAGACAAGCTTGTCGGCTGACACGAGCCGTTTTCTGATTGGAGACGATGAGCATGGATGGGGCGACAATGGCATTTTCAACTTTGAAGGTGGGTGTTATGCAAAGTGCATTAATCTCTCAAAGAAATACGAACCGCAGATCTGGAATGCTATTCGATTTGGGGCAGTGTATGAAAATGTTGTGGTTGATCCAATAACACGAGAACCAGATTATAGTGATGACTCCCTCACGGAGAACACTCGCGCAGCCTATCCTGTTGATTTTATCGATAACGTGGTTGAATCTGGAAGGGGAGGACATCCGAACGCGATCATTTTCCTATCGGCAGATTCGTTTGGAGTGTTACCGCCTATCTCGAAACTTTCTACAGAACAGGCTATGTACTATTTCCTGTCAGGCTATACCAGTAAACTTGCAGGAACGGAAAGGGGTGTTACTACTCCTCAGGCGACATTCAGTTCTTGTTTTGGGGCTGCCTTTTTACCACTGCGCCCTGGAGAATATGCGAATCTGTTACGCGAACGGATTGAAAAGCATAATGTGCGCTGCTATTTGATTAATACAGGGTGGAGTGGTGGCCCATATGGGGTAGGCGAACGAATCAACATCAATTATACGCGGGCGATGGTCAGGGCAGCGGTCAGTGGGGAGCTTGACGCAGTTGAGATGTATACCGACCCAGTCTTTGGTTTGAGTTCACCGACATCCTGTGCAGGTGTGCCAAACGAAGTATTGATTCCCAGGAATACGTGGGCAGATAAAGAGGCGTTTGATCGCCAGGTAGTCGATCTTGCCGAGCGCTTTAAAAAGAATTTTACTCAATTTACTTTGCCGAGTGACGAAGTTCGTAACGCTGGACCCAGGTAACTTTTTTGTTTAGCGGCCTCTGGCGATCTGAAAGTTCGCCAGAGGCCGTTTCACTTATAACTGGTTGAATAGTTCCCCTTGTTTTTCTACACATAAGTCCACTATCCAGGAATCGGAGCTTATCCTAGCGTTTAATTTCGATGAAATGGTTCTTTTTCAAGAGCATTTTCTCCTCAATTCGTTTACTATGAAATTGAGTTCAAGAAATTTACTTGCGATTTCTTTCATATAGTGTAAAATGTCTCTGTTAGCATTATTTGCTAAATAAGGTGTAAAGAGGGATTAGAGCGATGAGACAGGGTGACGGCACAGATTTGCTGGGCTCAAGTGACCCACACAGCGCAAGTATCGGGGTGATATATGTAACTCCTGACGATGACAGACAAAGTGTATTAACTGGTATTTTGACTCAAGATAAACTTGGTTATAAGCAGGTCATTGTGGTATTGCCCGATCAAAATAAAGCATTTCAAAGGCCAGTTGATTTTGATGGGCTTAAAAATATGCGGCGCGGTCTCAAAGCCGAGATCATCTTCATTGTGCCGAGCGGTCCTGGACCTGCAGAGTATGCTCGCCAACGACGCTTTCCAGTTTATTCTTCTTTAGAAGCATTTGCACAATCGATGAGACTAGAATCTCTTTCGGCTGCAAACATGAAAGAGTCTTCTAAAAAGCGGTTATTTGGATTTGGCCGTAAGGAAGAGATCGCCGGTGGTGTTGCTGTTGTTTCGTTATCTAACCAGTATGAGCAAGAAAAAAATATTTCGACATTGCCTATAAATGGTGAAGTCAGCTCCTCTCCTGATGCATACGCTCCTGAATCTGATCAAGAGATGTATGGAGCAAGTCAAAGCAATGATAACAGTAATAATGGCAATGGAAAGCATTCAACAGTTGACGGTATGGCTGGGTTGGCTGTTGGAGGAGGTATAGTAGCTCATTCTAACGATGAGATACCACCTTCTGCACATAAGAACAATGAAGAGATTTCACATACTCAATATACGAACGATACAAATTCTCAGATAGAAGAGCCTATTCCTGTACAAAGTTCAGAAGATGGTGGAGAATCTTTGCCTTCCGAAGCTAATGGGGTGCAGAAGCAGAATGCAGAGCCAGCTATCATTACATTTTCAGCAACTGCGCAGCGTTCCAAGATAACACGTAAAATTCCTGTGCCTCCCGAGGAAGTCGTAGCAGCTCCAGTTGTGGCGTCGGAGGTGGCTTCGCAGCAAAATGAATCCACTGCGACAACAGCACAAAAGAGAAGCAATTCTGGGAAAATGGCGGCAGTAGGCGTTGGAATTGCTGCTGTTGGCTCAGCGACGTCGACAGCCGGAGGAGTTACAGGCGGAAATAGTGGCCAACCTCCTAGTGGAAGCGCTCCAAGTGGCCCGGGTGGTGGCGTAGGGGGACCTTCCAGAGGGTTTCGAATAGGGGTTGCAATTGCACTAGGCGTACTTACTGTGTTGTTGATCGGGGGTATCACGGTTGCCGCTCTTCCGGGCGGAATGAGTAGTCTCACGCATATCATTCCTGGTACGACAGCGACTGCAACGGTGTCGATAACTCCTGATAGTAAAGATGAGACAAATATTTTTCAGATCGTAGGCGTGACGAGCACTCCAAACCCGAGCATGCGCGAAGTATCAGCACGAATCATTAGCGCCACATCTCCATCTCAATCGAAGACTGTGCAATCGACTGGCTCTATCCCAGGAACACGAGCGACAGGAGCATTGACATTTTTGAATACTACTACTTCCAATATCTCGTTTGGAAGCGTTGTCCTGCGAGGAGCATCTGGAGTACCTGTAACGTTCAACGGACCAATTTACGTCGCAGCTAATCCGGGATTTCTGACGATAACAGGCTACGCAGTCAATGTGGGTTCAGCTGGAAATATAGGGGCGCTTGATATAAGCGGTTCGTGTTGCGCGGCAGGCATCACGGTCAAAAACGGTGCATTCGGTGGGGGACAGAATCCACAACCGAACTCGGTGGTGCAGCAGAGCGACATCAATGGTGCTGCGGCTGAGTTGACAGCATCGCTTACCCCTGGCACGGAGGCTGCATTGCAGAAAGAACTCCATCCGGGCGAGCAGGTTGTGCCCAACACATTGAAATGCGCCTCTGCTGTATCGGCTAATCACGCGGCTGGAGCTCACGCGCCGAATGTGACTGTGATAGTGACGGTTACCTGTAAAGAAGAGGTCTATGATCAAACGGCTGCACTATCTATGGCGGCGAATTTGCTGATGAAACAGGCCAGCACAGATCTTGGACCAAATTATGTGTTGTCTGGGAGTATCGTATCTGAGGTGACCGGCGTGACTGTGGTAGATACCAAGGGCACGCTTTCCATTCTTGTCAAAGCTGAGGGAGTGTGGGTTTACCAATTCAGTGATAGTGTGCTGCAGGGCTTTACCAATCATATCGCAAGTATGAGTAACCAGGCTGCTATTAATTATCTCATGACTCAGCCTGGGGTTAAGGCAGTCAAGATCGATAATCCCAATGGGGATACCATGCCAGATGCCTCACATATTAAAATTGTGTTAGAGGCGGTCCCAGGCGTGACACCTACACCGGGAACGCCAACGACTACTCCAAGCACGCCAACGACTGTGCCAACTGGTACTGCAACTCCTCCGGTGAAGCCTACACCTACTGCTACTCAGGGGTTAGGAGGTAGCTAGATTGGAAAGACGGTAGCGATGCTGACTCTCGAGGGCATGCAACTCGGAAACTATGATGTAGTCAAGCGCATTCGTGTGGGGGGGATGGGTGCTGTATACGAGGGCAGACAGCGATCAGCGTTTGGCCGAAGGGTAGCAATCAAGGTAATACTTGGTAATTACGCGGGTGATCGCGAAATGCGCCGCCGATTCGCAATGGAAGCGCGAACCATTGCAGGGTTGCATCATCCTCATATTTTACCTTTAATCGAATTTGGAGACGAGCAGGGTATTTTATACCTGGTCATGCCTTTTATTGAAGGCGGAACGCTCACAGGCTATCTTCGACGATCTCTGCCGGATTTTAGTGACGTAGCCACTATTTTCTTGCAACTACTGGACGCGGTTGAATATGCCCACGATCAGGGCTTGATTCATCGCGATATTAAATCCTCGAATGTACTTTTAGAGGCTCGACGCGACAGCTCCCCGTATGTTTACCTTGCTGATTTTGGATTGGTACGTTATTCAGAACATCCTGATACAGCGGAAACCGGTAAACCTATTCCCCTGGATCAGATACCTGGAACACCACATTACATGGCACCTGAGCAGACTCGAGGAATAATCACCAAAGCGACAGATATCTATGCTCTCGGGGTGCTGCTTTATCAAATGCTTGTGGGAGAAGTACCTTATGATGATGCAGATGATGTAAAAATTGTGAAAATGCACCTGTATGCACCGGTTCCATCTCCATGTGATCGTGATGCCTCTATTCCCGTCGATCTGGGTGAAGTCGTGCAGAAAGCTATGGCAAAACGTGTTGAAGCGCGCTTTCACAGTGTAGCTGAAATGCGCCAGGCTTTTGTAGCGGCAATTGATAAGCCATTACATTCCATTGAAGATGATGAAGATCAATGGAATGATGACAACATGGTGGCCGATCCTTCCAGACGACGTGCATCTGTACCCCTAACATCAATGGAACTAAGGGAAGCGGAGCCAAAAAGCGGTTTTATTCCACCTCAGGGAAAAAAATCGCAGAGAAGGAACGTCAACAGTAGCCATAAGCATTTTACCTTCTCACTTATGGCGACGACCGCGGTTTCACTGATCCTGCTAGTATTACTGCTCATGCCGAGAGTTTTTAACTTCAGCCTCTTCCCGATAGGATTCCCGGTGTTCGGTAATTCACCGTATGCAACAGTATCAGTGGTTGCGCAAAGCAAAATAGTGCAAGACACGTATCTTTTAACAGCTTCACCTCAGGTCGTTAAGCCGGATCTCGCGAAGCGGGTTATCCCTGATCGTGAAGTTAGCAGCACTGCGACTGCTAATAGTACAGTTGCAAGCACCGGTATGAAAATGATACCTGGAGCACAGGCAAGTGGACTTGTTGAATTTGATAATAGTCGTCGGACTGAGTACTCGGTACCAGCGGGATATGTTTTGACAACAGATACAGGAGTAGGAATTAAACTCACGCAGCAGGTTAGTGTTCCACCTCGTGGCGATGGTCAAGATGGTACAATTACTGTTCCGGCAATAGCTGTTTTGCAAGGAGCATCAGGAAATATTGCCGCGAATGCTCTAGATACCGCATGTTGCAATGATCATTTGATAGTGAGTAATCCCCAGCCTTTCAGCGGTGGAGTAGATCCACATTTTGTGCCCGTTGTGACTCAAGCTGATATAGATGGTGTAAAAAATGCATTGTATGCTAGACTACAGGAACAGGCAAAGGCGCAATTACAAAAGCAAATAGAGCATAACGAGGAAGAAACGGGGCAACTGACTTATTCAGAGAAAGTAGTAGCGGATAGCGCTCCAGGGACAGAAGCGAGTGCAGTAAACGTACAAGTCAGCGTAACAGCCAACATATTTGTGTATAATCAAACTACTGCACGTCTTGTAGTGGTTCAGTTGCTAAATAAACAAGCTCTGGCACAATTAGGCATTCACTATGGTTTGAAAGATGTACCGACAATTGGTAGCCCAGTGGTCGTGCAACAAGGACAAATGGGTATCGTGTATTTGAGCGTATCAGCCACGGGTATGTGGGTATACACATTTTCATCTCAACAAATCGCACAATGGCAGCAGTCCATAAAAGGAGCAACTCCTATGCTGGCGGACACATTTTTAGATCAGCAACAGGGTGTGAAAAGTGCGCAGATTCGACTTCCCTTTGGTGCGGATCGTTTACCTGCTTCGGTTGATCAAATCAAGGTTGTAGTGGTGAATGGATAAGTGCTATTTTCATGTGTTGTGCTATACTCTTGCCGTCAAGGAGTGAGGTAGCATGGTGGCTAACAAGATGAGGAGCATTCAGAGGGAAATGATGTAATGGAAATGAAGACAGAAGCATCTCAAGATAACATGCGATTTTTTCATTCGATGATCGATGCAATCGGCAATACACCACTTATGCAACTGAACAAAGTAGCCAGCGACGTTCGGCCCCTGGTACTCGCGAAGATGGAAATGTTCAATCCGGGAGGAAGTGTCAAGGATCGGATAGGGCCAGCTATGATCGAGTATTGCGAAAAACAAGGCCTGTTGCGTCCAGGAGGGACGATTGTTGAGCCGACAAGTGGCAATACAGGCCATGGGCTTGCTATAGCTGCTGCGATAAAGGGGTACCATTGCATATTTGTCATGACCGATAAGGTGAGCGAAGAGAAGCGCAGCTTATTACGAGCTTACGGTGCTGAAGTTGTTATATGTCCTAGCAGCGTCATGCATGATTCACCGGAGCATTATAAAAATGTTGCGCACCGGCTAGCGGACGAAATTCCAGGTGCTTGCTGCCCCGATCAATATTCTAACCCTGCTAATCCAGCGACACATTATGCTACAACGGGTCCGGAGATATGGAGAGATACAGCGGGCCGTATCAGTGCATTTGTAGCCGGTATTGGGACCGGAGGAACGATCTCTGGCACTGCTCGCTACCTCAAAGAGCAGAATCCGAATATAAAAATCATTGGCGCTGATCCTCCTGGTTCAGTTTATTCTGGAGATACGCCGAAACCTTACAAGGTTGAAGGTATAGGAATGGAGTTGTTTCCGCACAATTACGATTCATCGGTTGTGGATGAGGTCATTCGTATAGATGATAGAACATCATTTTACTGGGCACGTAGATTAGCAACACAAGAAGGAATACTAGCGGGAGGCTCTGCTGGTACTGCATTAGGAGCCGCTCTGACTTATGCCAGACGTCTCACAGCTCAGGATGTCGTTGTCGTGCTGCTTCCTGATACGGGACGCGGTTATCTGAGCAAACAGTTCAACGATACGTGGATGCGAGAGAACAACATGCTGGTGCAGGCGGAGACTGAAGAACCCACCCTGTACGATGTGCTTACTCATCGTCGAACGCATTCACGCACTATGCCTCTCGTAGTCAGTGTGGCCCCGGAGGATTCCATTGCGGATGCTGTTGAGTTATTGAGGCGTTATGGGATCAGTCAGACTCCAGTGATTGAGAATGGCAAAATTGTAGGAAGCCTAACGGAGAACCTGTTACTACGACACCTTGCAGGTGGCGAGCCATTAGAAACAATGGTTGTGCGCGATGTACAAGGCCCGCCGTTTGTGGAACTGGATGCCAGTATTCCGGCGCACGAGGCCTATACTCTTTTCAGTTCGGGACAATACGCGGTAGCTGTGATGAGCGGGGATGAATTGGAAGGAATCGTAACAAAAAGTGATCTACTTGATTTTTGGGCACATACCAGAAAATCATAGAGTGTAGATTGCTACAATACTTTCTATGCACAGTCGCTGTATAGTGGTTAGCAGCAAGTCAATATGAAAATACATTGTACTAGATACCAAAGTGCAGGTTACCCTGCTTTCCAGACCTGAACGGTTCTATCCCAGGAAGCTGAAGCAATATAAGAGCCAGTTGGCGACCAGGCTACACAATTCACCATGTTCTGATGCCCTGAGTATGTGATGATTTTTTCCCCGCTGAATGCATCCCAAATCTGAACGGTTGTATCACCCAACCCTGTTTTAATGTTGCCCCCAGCGGAAGCAATGTATTTTCCCTGGGGAGACCATGCCACAGTTGCAATTCCATCGCTATGCCCATTGTATGTACGAACTAATTTTTTCGTCGTTGTGTCCCAAATATATACCAGATGTTCACCACTACCTCCAGTACTTAGATCCCCAGTTGCTGAAGCTAGCAATTTGCTATCAGGCGACCAGGCGACAGATTTTACATAATTCCCATGACGAAAAGAATGGATGAGATTTCCATTTGAAGCATCCCAGATTTTGACAGTGTGATCGAAGCTAGCAGAAGCGATGAGCTTGCCATCAGGCGACCAGGCGACAGACTTTACTGCATCTGTGTGTCCCGACAAAGTGATTGTGGGCACCTGGAAAAATGGATCCCTAATCTGTATTACTTTATCATAACCACCTGTAGCGATGAACTTGCCATCAGGTGACCAAACGACCGAATTCAGGCCATCAGTGTAATCACTGAACGTAACAATGGGCTTCTGGCTTGTTGAATCCCATATTTGAACGGTTTTATCGTGGTAACCGCCAGCTGAGGCAATCTTTGTGCCATCAGGCGACCATGAGACGGACCAAACATAATCCTTGTGCAATGCATATGTAAACGATGGTCTACCTGCAAAAGCGCCCCAGACCTTGACAGTCGTATCATAGCTTCCCGATGCAATACGGAATCCGTCGGGAGACCATGCTGCAGCAAGCACCGGTCCTGTGTGTCCAGTGTATGTGTAGAAAGCAGTTCCTGGAGAAGGAGTAGTGCTTCTACCTAACAATCCAGCGGATTTCGCCATCCAGATGCCATTGCTTATAACGCTTCCGATGGCGACACCCGCTACTCCGAAGAGAACTGAACGCCTGGAGAGACGATGTTGGGAGTGAGAAGTGAATGTAGAAGATTCATTCGTCAGTTCCTGGTGATCAGAAGATTTCTCGTTTGCGTAGCTTTCTGAGAACGTATCTGGTTGAAGAGTAGATGAAGTGTTTGGGTTAAGCGCCTGAGGGGCCATCCCTAATGATATGGGTTGTGTGCCTATGGAGGGAAGATCTGATATTTCATGAAATGTGATAGTGGAAGCTGAAGTGATAGGATTTTCTAGATTGCAAGCTTGCTGAAAAGCATTAGCGAAAGCCTGGACGTTTGCAAACCTCTGTTGTGGTTCTTTGGCAAGAGCAGTGAGGAGCACTTGTTCGACCTCAGGTGGTACTGCGGGATTTTTGACACGAATCGGAGCAGGAGTATGCATCATATGCTGGGTAGCTATTTCGAGCGCAGAACCCTGAAAGGGGCGTGCTCCGATTAACCACTCGTAGACAACAATGGCGAGTGCATACTGATCACTTGCAAAATGAGGTTTGCCGTGGAATTGTTCAGGAGCCATGTAAGGAATAGTACCTGCCATTTCCCTGGTGCTGAATGAATTGGAACTTTGAACAGCCTGTACGAAGCCAAAATCACTAAGCAGTACTTCGTACTGGCGTCCTAGCAGCATATTCTCAGGCTTGATATCGCGGTGAATAAACTTCTGATTATGAGCGAATTGCAATGCGCTAGAGATCTGCATCACATAAGATACAACAGTTGCAAGTGATAGAATTGATCCTTTCGGGTGGCGTTGCCGTAGAGTGCCGTTGGGTGCATAAGCCATTACAATATAGGGAGTGTGATTTTCAATACCGAAGTCCAGCACACGCACAATATTTGGATGTTCCAGTCGAGCAATTGTACGGGCCTCATTACGGAACTGCGTCACCTCAGTACTTGTCAATTCGGTATGAAGCAGTTTGATGGCTGCTGGCGTTTTTAAATGGATGTGTATTCCAAGATACACATCAGAGAAAGCGCCACGTCCAATATGACGCACTAGTTGATAATTTCCGAGTTGTTGTGTTTTGTATCCTGTCATAACCGTGTTCCAATGGGAGTAACTGCACATGATACTTTCATTATATTTACGCAACAGGAAAGAATTTTTAGAGGTGAACTTTTTCCCCCGCAATTCAGGTTTTCTCTAGCCTGGAAATGGATCGAGCAATGCTACAGCGAACCAATATCGAACTGGCTCGCTTGCCATCCTCAGTGGGAAATTGCTACAAAGCTAGGAAGTAAAGAGCAGTATGTAGCCCGGACTATTAA
>Ga0187780_10004660_pt1 | contig 10257 bp, 7 predicted proteins | sample 1015_Q2_SP10_20__FD_132429 | JGI IMG/M metagenome (GOLD analysis project Ga0187780, IMG submission 132429) | Tropical peat soil microbial communities from peatlands in Department of Meta, Colombia - 1015_Q2_SP10_20_MG | ecosystem: Environmental > Terrestrial > Soil > Wetlands > Peat | place...
GCTTTCGGGAAAGCGGATGTTGTCGCGGATCATCTGATAGAGCGTCTCGTCGAGCTGGCCGGCCCGGTAAATTTTGAGCTGGTTGAATTGCAGCCCTTCCTGCCAAGGATCGGGGCAATCGCGCCCGGCGCCGAAGCCGGTGCTCATGCCGCCGATATCGATCCAATGCGCGCGCACCATCGAGAACATCAGCAGCTCGCCCTTGAAGAAATAGGGCGTGTAGATGCAAATGTTGTTGAGATGCTGCCCGGCGACGGCGGGATGGTTCATGATCAGCACGTCGCCGTCCCGAAAGCCGTCGCGGCCGTAGCGCTTCATGCCGTCGGTGATGATGACGCCCAGATCGGCGACGAAATGCGACACGCCGCCGACATTCTGGCTGATCAGCTCGCCCTCGGCCGAGATCAGCGCGGTGCAGAAATCGCGCACCTCGTAAATCATCATGTTGTAGGAGGTGCGCTGCAGATCGGCGGCCATCTCGTTCGAGATCGCGGGCAGCGCGTTGCGGATGACTTCGAGCGTGACGGGATCGAGTCGCGCGGTCATGTCCTGGGCTTCCGTTACGGTTTCACCGGGAGGAATTGCGTCGTGAGCATCTGGTCGGTCGCGGGCTCGCTCTGCAGCATGCCCATATCGAGGAAGGACTGCTTCAAGACGGCGAGCGCCTTGGGATCGAAGGTACCGTCGGGAATGAAGCTCCCGATCTCGGAATCATAGGTCTTCTCCGCGACCGCCGGCGATTCATGCATCTCATCGACCGTCACCTTCAGCGTCTCGGCCTTGTGCGCCTTCATATAGGCGATCGTGGCGAAGAGCCCGTTGAGGAAACGCTTCACGAGATCGGGGTTCTTGGCGATGAGGTCGCGGCGCGCGAAGACCACGTGGGTGATGAATTCCGGCGCATATTTCTCCATGTCGGTCAGGTTGCGCCCGATCTTCTTCTCTTCGAGGGTGAGTCCGCCCTCGACCGACGACATCATGCCGTCGATCTCATGCGTCCGCATCGCCGCGACGCCGGGCTCGAACCCGCCCAGGGCTGCGATGCGGATGCCGTCGACGCCCCAGCCCTGGCTCAACGAGACGCGCTGCAAAAGCCACGCGGTGAGCGATCCCACCGGGCTCGAGCTGATGAGCTTGCCCTTGAGATCCGCGACGGATTTGATCGGCGAATCGTGGGGCACGACGATCGAGATGTTCTTGGGCGCCCCGAAGAGCGCGGCGACCGTCATGACCGGCGCGCCCCTGACGACGAAGGCCATGGCCGGGCCGCCACCGAGGCCGAAATCGATGCTGCCGGCGGCAAGACCTTGCTGCATCTTCTGGTCGCCGCCGAAGCTCGTCACGTCGACGTCGAGATCCTCTTTGGCGAAGATGCCTTGCGCGATGCCGACCTCAAGCGGGACGAAGGCCCAGGCGATGTCGGAGGGGTTGCCGGCATGGACCTTGTCGGCCGCGCGCGCGGCCGGAACGCCGGCCAGCAGCGTGGCGGAGGCCAGCAAGAAAAGAGCGGAACGCCGCATGTGTTTTCTCCCTGTTGCGCCGCCTGAGCGTCCGGCTCAAAGGCCGAGGATGCGCTCGGCGTTCTTGTGGAAGATCTTTTCCATGACCGCCTCGGTGTAGCCAAGCTCGGCCCATTCCTTGAAGAGCCGGTCATAGGGAATGCTCGGATAGTCGCTGCCGAACATCACCTTGTCCTGGAGCCGCGCGCGGATATCGAGCTTGAGCTGCGCCGGGAAATATTTCGGCGCCCAACCCGACATCTCCCAGTAGACATTGCCTTTGTGCAGCGCGACCGCGGTCATCTCGTCGACCCAGGGCCAGCCCGGATGCGCCGCAATGATGGTGAGCTCGGGAAAATCGGCGGCGAGATCGTCGAGGGCCGAGGGATGCGCATGGCGGATGCGCGCGCCGAGGCCGCCCGGCATGCCCGCGCCCATGCCGGTGGTGCCGACATCGATCATCACCGGCGCCTTGAGCGCGTTGATCGTCTCGAAGAGCGGGTAGAGCCGCCGGTCATTGGCCGCGAAATGGCCCATGATCGGGTGGAAATGGAAGCCGAGCATTTTGAGCTCGGTGATCGCCTTTTTGGCCTGCTGGATGGCGATCTCGCCCTTGAAGGGATCGACCGCGGCCCAGGCCTGGATGATGCGCGCGGGATGGCGCTGCTGCATGCCACGGACATATTCGTTGGTGCAGGGCGGCGTGCCCGTCGTGGTCTCGAGATCGAGCGCCACCAGCACGGCCTCGACGCCGGCGGTCTCGAACTCCTTCACGACCTCGTCTTCCTGCTTCCAAGTCCAAGCGCGGTTCCAGTATTTGGCGAGCGCCTCGACATAGGGCCCCTGGCATTTGATCCAGGGCTCGGTATTGGGATAGCAGTGCAGGTCGATCTTGCGCATGGGACTAGGTCCTCTGGCGCCGGACTTTCTCGGCGACCATCTCGACCATGACGTTCTTCGCGACTTTGCCGAACTTCGAGAGCGGGAAATCGCTCATGATTTCGAGGCGCTCGGGCAGCTTGAATTTCGCGATCTCCTTGGTTTGGAGAAAGGCAACGAGCTCTTGCAGCGTCAGGATCTTGCCGCGCGCGAGAATGACGCAGGCGCACATGCGCTCGCCCAGATCGGGATCGGGCATGGCGACGCAGGCGACGTTCTCCACCGCCGGGTGCGACAGGATCAGATTCTCGATCTCCTCGGCGCTGATCTTCTCGCCGCCGCGATTGATCAGATCTTTCTTGCGCCCCTCGACCATGTAGGCGCCCGATTTGTGCTGCCGCATCAGGTCGCCGGAGCGGTAGAACCCGTCGGAGGTGAAAGCCCGGAGATTGTGCTCGGGCGCGCCATAATAGCCGCGCAGGGTGTAAGGCCCGCGTGCGCAGAACTCGCCGACCTCGCCGAAGGGCACGACGCTGTCGTCATTGTCGAGGAGCCGCACCTCGTCGTCGGGCGAGATCGGGAAGCCCACCGTCTCCATCCGCACATCCTCGGGATCGTCGATCCTCGCGAACATCAGCATGCCTTCCGACATGCCGAAATTTTCCTGCACGAAAGTGCTGGGGATGAGCTCTTTGGTCTTGAGCCGCACCTCGGGCTGAAGGCGCTGCCCGCCGCTCTGGACGTAGCGCACCGACGAGGTGTCGTGCTTCGTGACGTCGGGGCTGTTGATGAGGCGGATCAGGAGCGCGGGCACGACCTTGATGTGCGTGATCCGGTGCTTGGCGACGAGGGGGAAGACCTCCTCGGGCCGCGTCGATTGGCTCAGCACGATCTTGCCGCCATTGAACATGAAGCCCTGGATGCCGGGACAGGCCAACGGCAAATTGTGCGCGATCGGCAGCATCAGGAGGAGCACGGAATCGCCGCTGACGCCGCAGACCTTCGACGCGGTCTTCGAATTGTAGGCGTAGTCGTTATGCGTGCGCGGAATGAGCTTCGGCACACCGGTCGTGCCGCCCGACAGCTGGAAGATGCAGGGATCGGTCGGATCGAGCTTGATCTTGGCGAGCTCGCCCGCCGGAAGCTTCGCCTTGCGCGCGATGAGCTCCTGCAGCGAGTGCTCGTCGCTCGCGGGCTTGCCCAGGGTCAGCGCGAAGCGGCAGCACGGATTCTCCTGGCGCACGCGGCGCACCATCGGCGCGAACTCGAAATCGCTTTGCCGCTCGGGGTAGACGCAGGAGACGGCCTGCGCGATGCGCACGAACTGGCTCACCTCGTTGTAGCGATGCGTGACGAGCGCCGCGATCGGGATCGCGCCGATCTTCTGCAGCGCGAAATAGAGGATCACGAACTCGGCGACGTTGGGCAGCGTAAGCACCACGCGGTCCAGGGGCTTGAACCCGAGCTCCAAGAGGTTCAACGCCAGATTCGTGCTGAGCGCGTCGAGCTCGGCGTAGGTAATCTGGCGGTCGCGGTCGATGATGCAGACACGCGGGCCGAATTTCCCGAACACCGCGTCGAACTCGTCGCGCAGCGGCTTGTCCTGCCAATATCCCTTGGCGCGATAGCGCGCTGCGAAGTCGGCCGGGAAGGGTACGACGCCCTCGAGCATGCGGGTATCCTTCAGGTGGAGTTGGCGAAGCCGCCGTCGACGATGACGATCTCGCCGGTCACGAAGTGATTGTGCTCGATCAGCGACAGCATCGTCTCGGCGACGTCATCCGCCGTGACGCAGCGCTTCAAGGGCGTCGCCTTGGCGCGCCGCGCCATCAGCTCGTCGTAGTGATCCTTCAGCATCCGCTTCATCCAGTCGCCCTCCATCCAGCCGGGGGCGACGGCGTTGACGCGGATCTTGGGGCCGAGATTGAGCGCGAGCGTCTTGGTCAGGCTCACCACCGCCGCTTTCGAGGCGGCGTAGGCATGGGGCTGCGGCCCGGGCCGGAGGCCGACGATGCTCGCCGTGTTGACGATCGCCGGGTGGGGCGCCTCCTTCAACAGCGGCAGCGCCGCGCGCGTCACCTGGAACATGCCGCGCACATTGACGGCGAAGACGCGGTCCCAATCCTCGAGCGACGTGTTGTCGAAATCCTTCGGATGCGCGGGGTGGGTGATGCCGGCGTTGTTGATGAGCGCGTCGAGTTTCGGACCCAGGGTCTCGCCCACCTGCTTCAGCATCGCCTTGACGCCGGAATCATCGGCGACATCGCATTTGCAGAGCAGCGCCTTCGCGCCGGCTTTCTTCGCCTCGGCCTCGACCTCGCGCGCCTGTTCGTCGCTGCGGCTGTAATTGATCGCGACGTCGTAACCAGCGCGCGCGAGAGCGATGGCGGCGGCGCGTCCGATCCCGTTTGCCGCTCCCGTCACGAGGGCGGCCTTGCGCGAACCTGTCATGCGATCTCCATTGTTGCGGCCATTTATCGGCCGCTGCCCACGCCTGTCAAGGAACCGGCCGGCGCGGCGCCGCCTCAGCGGCGGCCGAATGCGGGGGGCACGAGGACGCTCGAGGGACTCCCATCCGTCCCGACGAGCACGGGCGCGGCGATCGCGATGCGGTGGCGGTCGAGCTCGATCACCGCCTGCGCCGTCACGATCGTTCCGGGTGCGAGCGTCCGCGGCGCTTCGATCCGCGATCCCAGCAGCGGATCGAGCGGCTGCGCGAGGCGGCAGCCTTCGACGAGCCAGGTTTTGAAGCCCTTGAACCCGTCGCTCGACGGCAGCTTCGCCACCGCCGCGGCGAAGAATTCGGCCGCGCGATCGCTGAGGCTCGCGCCGTGCGCGTCGTGGATGATCGTGCGCGTCATGCGAACCCAGCAGCCCTTATAGGCGACGGTCGCGCGCAGCGCGTAGCTCCGCCCGATCGGGGGCGCCGCTTCGACGCGCAGAAAGCGGTCGTCGCGCAGGAGATCGGCGCTCGCCGCCATGTAGACTTCCTCGGCGCCGGCCAAGCGGGCCGTCGACTCGACCGCGGCGATGATGGCGCGGAGCTGGGTCTCGCCCGGATCGATCCGCGACAGCGCACGCTGGGCGATGGCACCGGCCTTGGCCGCGAGCGCAATCTCGGCCGGATCGGCGCGGGCGCGCACCCGCTCGAACAGCGCTGTCGCGTCGACCAGGCGCGCGTCGGGCGCGGTCTCGGCGAGGTCGTTCGCCACGTCGAGGCGCAGCCCGTCGAGATCGGCGACGCCGATCCGCTTGGCGCCGCGCTCCACGATATACTTGCCGGCGCCGATGCCGATGCGCGGCACGCCCTCGAACCGCGCCACCCGGCTCACGCCCTTGCCCCAGCCGACGATGCGGTTGGAGAAGGCCATGGAGAGCTGCGCATCGCCGTCGCGCGGCACCACGAGCAGCCCTTCGGCCCAGTACGGCACGAAGGCGGTGAGCCACGACACGGCGGCGGGCCGCGTGTTGTTGGTGTAGACCACGAACGCGTCGAGCCCTTCCGCGGTCATCGCGCCGCGCAGCCGCTGCAGCCGCGAATCGAACACGCTTTCGGGCAGCTCCGCCTTCGACCAGGCGATGAGGCCGCGACGCATTCAGACCTCGAACAGCTCGCGCGGCGTGCGGCACAGCACCTCGGCGCCGCTTTCGGTCACGAGCACCGTGTCGCCCAGCACCATGTAGCCGACATCGGGGTGATAGGTGTTGGGATGCACGATCATCACCATCCCGGCCTCGATCACCGTCGCCACGTCTTCGAGGATGTGCGGCTTGGTGTCGGTGAAAAGGCCGAGCCCGTGGCCGCGGACGCGGGTGTATTTGTTCGTCACGTAATCGCCGAGCCCGTATTTGCGAAAGACGTCGTTCTCGGCCCGCGCTATGTCGGCGGCCGTCACGCCCGGCCGCACCGCGGCGATGCCGGCCTCCATCGCCTCGCGATAGACGCCGAAGGCGCGCTTTTGCGCCTCGGTCGCAGTGCCGACCACCATGGTGCGGCAGATTTGCGCGAAATAGCCCTGCACTGCGGGGGTGAGCTCGGTCGTCACCAGATCGCCGCGCGCGATCTGGCGCTCGGAAGGCGGCGCCATCGCGTACACGTCCTGTCCGCCCGAGCCCATGATCATGAAATTGTCGGCGCAGCCGCGGAGGCGGAAGAACGCTTCGACATCGGCGATGAGCTCGTACTGCATCCGCCCGGGTGTCGCCGCCTGCTTGAAGATTTCGTAGCCCTCGTCGGCGAGCTTTGCCGCGCGACGCAGCGCCTCGATCTCGCCGGGCAGCTTCACCATCAGCAGCTTGTCGACAAGGCGCGTGCCGTCCTCGAGCTTGAAGCGCCGCCCGGAATCAAGGAGGAACCGCGGCATGAAACCGATCGGCGCGGCCGCGATGCGGTGATTGGCGATGCGGTCGAGCCGCGCCGACACCGCGTGCGCGATCTCGGGCGCAAGGCTCACCTTGATGCCCGGCGCCTCGCATTCCGCGCGCTCGACCTCGACCGCGCTGTCGACGAACAGCTCGACCGAGCCGTCGGGCGACATCACCGCAATGCCGTGGCCTTCGAGGATGGAGAAATCGGCGACATAGCGCAGATAATCGGATTGCCAGGCGTTGCCGTAGACGACGAGAGCCTCGATCCCCGTGCTCGCCATCGCCTCGCGCAAGCGATGGCGCCGCTCCTGCGCCAGCATCGCCCTCTCCTGATCTCGCCGCATCCTAAGCCGGGCCTCGTAGGTGGGCAAGAAAAGGGCGGGCGCTCGCAATCGCTGCGGCCCCGACCTATCTTGAAGCACGCAAAGCGTCAAGGTTCGGGGGATGAGCGCCAGAAAATTGCTCGCGGGCGAGGTCGGGTTGCCGCGCTTTGCGGCGAAGCCCGCCGCGGGCGCGGAGGTCTTCGCCCTCGACAGCCATGCGCGGGCGCGCGACGCGCTCGATTTCGGATTATCGGTCGCGGGTATCGGTTTCAACGTCTTCGTGGCGGGCGAAGACCGCTCCGCGCGCATGACCGCGACGCTCGCCTATCTCGCTGAAGCCGTCGCCAAGCGGCCGCCGCCGAGGGACTGGATCTACCTCAACAATTTCCGGCATCCGGAGCATCCGACGCCGCAGGCGCTGCCGCCCGGCATGGGCCGGAAGCTGCGCGATGCCATGATGGCGCTCATCCCGCGCTTGCGCGAGACGCTGACGGCCTCGTTCACGGCAGAGGCCTATCAGGCGCGCGTGCTCGCGCTGCGCGAGCAGGCAGAGCGCGAGGTCACGGCCGACGTCAACGATCTGGCGCAGGCCGCGCAGGCCCATGGCCTGCAGCTCGTGCAGGGCGAGGACGGCGCGTTCCGGCTGCTGCGCGCGCAGGAGGCGCAAGGCGGCACGGCGCCGCTCCCGATCGACGAGAACACGGAGCGCGAATTGGCGAGCGCCCTCGGGCGCGTCCAGCTTCACGCCGTGAATGCTCGGGCACGGCTCGCGGCGCAGCTCGGGGAGCTCAATCGCGGCATCGCGGGCGAGGTCGTAAGTCCCACGCTCGAGGATCTCACGCGGCAGTTCTCGGGCTTCGCGGGTCTCGCGCGCTGGCTCACCGAAGCGCGGGTCGACATGATCGAGACCCATGACCGCTTCCGCCTCCAGCCCGGCACCGGCAACGATGTCGAGCTGCCCGAGCGGCGGTATGCGGTGAACCTCCTCGTCGATCACGGCGAGGAATCGCATCCGCTCGTCGTGCTCGAAAGCAATCCGAGCTACGAGAACCTTTTCGGCTGGATCGAATACCGTCAGGCGCAGGGCTCGATCCAGACGGATTTCACGCAGATCCGTGCCGGCGCGCTGCACCGCGCGAATGGCGGCGTCCTCGTGCTCCGCGCCGAGGCCCTCGTCGCCAATCCGTTGAGCTGGGTCTTCCTCAAGGCCGCGCTGCGCGACCGCGAGATCCGCATCGAAGAGCTGCAGCGACGCGAGACGCCGCCGCTCGCGGGCGCACCGAAGCCGGGCGCGATCCCGCTCGAGGTGAAGGTGGTCATCGTCGGCGCGCCGCGCTGGTACGCCGCCTTCTTCCAGAACGACCCGGATTTCCGCACCTATTTCAAGATCAATGCCGAGATCGACACCGACATCGCGGCCAATCCGCGCAACCTCGAGCTTTACGCCGGGCTGATCGCGACCATGACCGAACGCTGCGGCCTCGAGTCCGCGAGCGAGGGCGCGACGGCGAGGCTCATGAGCATCGCCGCGCGCTGGGCCGAGCGCCGCGACCGCCTGACCTCACGCGTCGAGCTCATCGACGACCTGATCGCCGAAGCCACGACCATCAGTCGCCGTACGTCGCAGAAGACCCTGGGCGAACAAGCCGTCGTTGCAGCCTATGAAGCGCGCCGCCACCGCAACGCGCGCATTGAAGAGCGCATGCTCCGGGGCATCGTCGAAGGCGCCATGATGATCGATACCGCGGAGAGCGCGGTCGGCCGCATCAACGCACTCACCGTCAACAGCGTCGGCGATCACCAATTCGGCACGCCCGTGCGGGTGACGGCACGCGGCTTCGCCGGCCGCTCCGGCGTCGTCAATATCGAGCGCGATGTCGGGATGGGCGGGCCCATCCAGCAGAAGGGCGCGATGGTCCTCGAAGGCTATCTCGCGGGCCGCTTTGCCCAGACGCGGCCGCTCTCCTTCAGCTGCTCGATCACCTTCGAGCAGGTCTATGGCGGTGTTGAGGGCGACAGCGCCTCGATGGCCGAGCTCATTGCTGTGCTCTCGGAATTGGCGCAGCTGCCGATCCGCCAGGACGTGGCGATTACGGGTTCGGTCAACCAGGAGGGCTTTGCGCAGGCGATCGGCGGCGCCCACTGGAAGATCGAGGGCTTCTACCGCGTCTGCGCGGGCAAGCCGAGCGGATTGACCGGAACCCAGGGCGTCGTCCTGCCGGAATCCAATTGCGTCAATCTCGTCTTGAACGACGACGTCTCGGCGGCGATCGAGGCGGGGCAGTTCCATATCTGGTCGGTGGCGACGGTCGACGATGCCGCCGAGCTGCTGATCGGCCGCCCGGTCGGCAAGATGGACGCGGCCGCGAAATATGCGCCCGACAGCATCTTCGGGCGCGTGGCGGCGCGGCTCGATGCCTTCGACCGGATTCTCGCCGAGCGCGTGCGCGATTCGACCTAAACGCGGTAGCGCTTCTCGGTCTCCATATAGGCGGGCAATCCCACGAGGCGCGTCACCTCGTCGAAGGCCGCGAGCGGCGGCGCCTCGGCCATCCGGTCGGTCTTGAGCGCCTTGAGCGTTCCCTGCATCGCCGCAACCGCGGCATGGATGAGCACGTTGTAAGTTACGATGTTGAATCCCATCGCCTTCAGCTCGGCGCGCGATTTGACGGGCGTCTTCGGCATCATGTTCGCGACCTTCGGCGTCTTGAAGCGGCCGGCGAAAGCCTTGAGCTCGGCTTCGGTCTCGAGCGCCTCGGCGAAGATGATGTCGGCGCCTTCGGCGGCGAAATCCTCGCAGCGCGCCATCGCCTCGTCAAAGCCGATGGCGGAGCGCGCATCGGTGCGCGCGAGGATCAGGATGTCGGCGCCGCTTTCGGCGCGCGCCTCGACCGCCGCGCGGATCTTGAGCCGTGCCTCCTCGCGCGGGATGACCTCGCGCCGGCCGCCGTAATGGCCGCATTTCTTGGGCCAGATCTGATCCTCGATGAGGATCACGGCCGCGCCGGCGCGCGCGAATTCCTTGACCGTGCGCCGCACATTCATGGCGTTGCCATAGCCCGTATCGCCGTCCGCGATGATCGGAAAGCCCGGCACCGCGTCGCACACATTGTGCACGGCCGTCACCACCTCGGTGAAATCGATGAGCCCCGCATCGGGCATGGCGTAGCCGACCGCGGCGATGCCGA
>Ga0187780_10004661_pt1 | contig 10256 bp, 8 predicted proteins | sample 1015_Q2_SP10_20__FD_132429 | JGI IMG/M metagenome (GOLD analysis project Ga0187780, IMG submission 132429) | Tropical peat soil microbial communities from peatlands in Department of Meta, Colombia - 1015_Q2_SP10_20_MG | ecosystem: Environmental > Terrestrial > Soil > Wetlands > Peat | place...
ACCTCATCGACTACACTCTCGGCAGCAGACGCGGTCAGCACTATCTCACAACCCTGCCTGACGGGCGCATCGTTATCCTTCCACCTGCTTGGGACAACGTTACGAAAAAATGGGTTCACGAAGCGGATATCCAGAATCCTGAAGAAGACACTGTCGCACCGGCACAGGTCTGGAACAAGACCTGCTACTCCTGCCACGTAAGCCAAGCGCACAAGAACTTCGATGCGCAAGAGAATCGGTATCACACGACCTGGCAGGATTTAGGGATTAACTGTGAGACCTGCCATGGTCCTGGCAGGGAACACATCTCACTCGAGCAGGCTGCCACTCCTGCGAAGGTTCGCTCGACTGCGGGTAGCGCTGCAGTTATCAACCCTTCGCGGTTGGATGCGACGCAAAGCACGATGATCTGCGCCCAATGCCACTCCTTTCGTGACATCTATGTGGACGGATTTCAGGCAGGCGGGAATTACTACGATTTTTTCTTACCCGTTATGGAGTATCGCCTGCCGTCATCGGAGAATCCGGCCTACTGGCCCGACGGACACCCGCGTTGGCTGTCGAACGAAGCGATCGCTTTCTGGCAGAGCCAGTGCTTTCTCAAAGGCGGCGCTACCTGTGCCACCTGCCACTCCCGCCCGCACAAGATAAATGTTGAACAGAACCCACAGCTCCGTCCAGCTAACAATGCGCTTTGTACCTCATGCCACAAGGCAATTGCGGCGAATACACGTGCACACACCCATCACTCGCAGAATAGCTCCGGTAGTTCTTGTATCGAATGCCACATGCCGTCGACGGTGATCGGAATTAATACCTACTTTCGCGATCACTCAATCAGTCTTCCAGTGCCGGAGAATACGATCCGGCATAGCATTCCGAACGCTTGCAATCTTTGTCACAAAGATAAAGATGCCAGTTGGGCGTTGCGGCAGACGAAGGTGTGGTACGGCGACGGTGTTCGGCAGAAGCTTGTCGCCCAAGCCGATTCTTTCAGCGCGGCCCGAGATGGCAGGCCGGAAGCCGTTCAGGGGCTGCTGCAGATAACGTCGGATACCACAGCAGTAGCGTTCATCCGAGCCAATGCTATCGGCTATCTGGCGGCATTTCCGAATGATCCCGTGGCGTATGACGCGGTGTTTGGCGCGCTTAGTGATGCTGAACCGCTCGTGCGCGCAACTGCCGCCTTCGAAATCAGACCGCGAGCGGCTCAGCGAGAAGCTGCGGCTCCCCAGTTAGCTTTGTTGCTCCGGGACCCCATAGCTGCCGTGCGGGTCAGCGCCGCTATTGCGCTCGTTGCCATGGGAGTAACGCAGTTGCCGAGTGAGGACGAAAAATGGTTCGCGCGCGCCAAGGAACTCTATGCCGCACGCGCCGAACTCAATTCGGATGATGCCAATCAACAGTTCGCTGCTGGAAAATTCTTTTTTCTGGCAGGCGACATGGAGCGTTCCGCGGCCGCATTCAGAGCCACCCTTAAACTCGATAGCACCATTCCGGCGCAGTACTATCTAGGTCGCGCTCTGGCTGAAAAAGGCGATTCTGCAGAGGCGCGCAAGATCTTGGAGACGATACCCGCTAATGACCGCCAATATCCGGCGGCACAGCAACTCCTCGCCTCGCTGACGGCGACAGACTCGGCCAAGAACGCTGCGCAAAGAAGCGCGGAGGACACGGATAGTGGTGAGGCGCACGCTGCTTTTGCGGAAGGACAGGCACAGTACCGCAACGAGAACTACGGTGCCGCGCTCACCCAACTGGAACAAGCGCTTGAACTTGCACCGCAGACAGAGTGGACGACGAAAGCACAAATCTATCGGGCAATTTGCCTTGAGAAACTCGGCCGTACGCAAGAAGCAGAGACCGCGATGCAGGACCTTTCTGGAAATGACACCGCCAGGACCGATCTTGACCTGCAGCTTGCCTTCGCCGAGTTACTGCTGGAAACGGGTCGTCCCGAAGAAGCGCTGAAGCCGATCGATAGTGCGATCGCAGTTGCACCTCAGTCTGCGATGGCTTATTTCTGGCGTGCCAAGGTGCTGCTCGAACTTCACCGTACGAACGAGGCTGCGGTTGCAGCACAGGAGTCTGTTCGCCTGGCGCCAGATTTGCCTGCAGCCCATAACTTGCTCATCAAGATCTATCAACTGCAGGGCCGCACCAAAGAAGCGGCTCAAGAGGCGGAATGGCTTCGCGACTATCAACGGCGCATCGAATCACGTTGAGTTTGCTGCTCGCCTCTACTGGAGTGGCGCGGGCGCAGATTCGGTTTGAAGATATTGCGCAAAAAGCCGGCGTGAAGTTCGAGTTGCGCAATGGCGCCATTGGCGAGTTTCACCAGCCGGAATTGATGCTCGGCGGGGTGGCGGCAATTGATTACAACAATGATGGCTGCATGGATATCTTCTTTACCAACGGTGCAGCCATGCCGTCGCTGAAGAAAACCGGCCCTGAGTATTCAAATCGCCTTTTCCGCAATAACTGCGATGGCACGTTTACCGACGTCACAGAAAAAGCTGGGGTCGCAGGTGAAGGTTATTCAATAGGAGTGGCAGTCGGCGACTACGACAATGATGGCTATCCGGACATATTCGTTGCCGGCGTCAATCGCAACATCCTCTACCATAACCGTGGCGATGGCTCGTTTGAGGATGTCACAGAGAAAGCGCACCTGAGTGGAGTGGATGCTCACTACGGCAAGCTCTGGTCGATCGCCGCAGCATGGATTGACATAGACAACGACGGTTGGCTGGACTTGGTCGTGTCAAATTACGTTCAATGGGATCCGAAACAGGAACCTGTCTGCGGAACACCCCAGCAACCTCTCTACTGTCGCCCCGATGCATATCATGACACCCCGAACCAGCTCTTCCACAACAATCATGACGGCACGTTTACCGACATTACCGAATCTTCGGGACTTGGCGCGCATTTGGGTAAAGGCATGGGAGTCGCCGTTGCTGACTACGACGGCGATGGCTTGATGGACATCTTTGTAGCGAATGATTCTATACCGAATTTCCTGTTTCACAATTTGGGTCATGGCAAGTTCGAGGAAGTTGGAATTCTCGCGGGTGTGGCACTTGATGACAACGGGCGACCTGTCGCCAGCATGGGCGCGGACTTTCGCGACATTGATAACGACGGTCGTCCTGACCTGATGGTCACGGCCATGATCAACGATACTTACCCGTTTTTTCACAACACTGGTAAGTTGCCTGCATTTGAGGACGCCACTGCGAACTCAGGATTGGCGGTGCTGACCCGTGCTCTGACCGGATGGGGAATCGGTTTCTACGACTTCGACAACGATGGCTTCAAAGATGTGTTCACCGCCAATTCGCACTTTCCCGCTTTAGATCGCTACTTGGGGACCGCAGCGGCCCTGCCGAATTCGCTCTTTCGCAATCGAGGCGACGCGCATTTCGAGAACGCGTCTATGCTCGCCGGTACCGATTTCCAGCTTCCGGGGCAGTATCGTGGCGTCGCCTTCGCAGATTTCGACAATGATGGGCGAATAGATGCAGTCGTCTCCAATGTGAATGGACCGGCTCGGCTATTCCATAACGTGACTCCGAATACAGGGCACTGGCTGGCGTTCAAGCTTCTCGGCAAACACAGTAATCGGGATGGCATCGGAGCCAAAGTCGCGGTGACGCTGCAAGACGGTCGGAAGCTGTACAACCACTGCACCACCAGCGTTGGCTATGCATCCTCAAGCGAGCCCCTGGTACGATTTGGCGTAGGCAAGCAAACCATTGCCAAGTCAGTCGAGATCCGGTGGCCAAGCGGGCAGCTGGAGAACCTGCATGATGTTCCGGCCGATCAAGTCGTAAAGGTACAAGAGCCATGATGAAAATGAACGTTACTAGCCGCCGTTCGGGCTTGCAGGCGTCTGCAAGCACGTATGTGAGATAATTTTTCGAGGAATCTATGGCGGAGCACAAAGTTTTCTGCGTTAAGCTTCAAAAAGATCTTCCAGGCCTTGACGAGCCCCCATTCGATACCGATCTGGGCAGAAAGATTTACGAGAATGTTTCACAGCAGGCCTGGAATCAATGGATGGATTTCTGCAAGATGCTGCTCAACGAGTATCGGCTCAATCCTGCCCGCCGGGAGGACCAGGAAGCCATTGTCAAGCAGATGGAACAGTATTTCTTTGGTGAAGGAGTGCGGCCTCCGGAACAGTACGTTCCACCCACGCCCAAGTGACGAAAGTTCACAATCCAGAGTACCTTCGCAGCTAACCCGTTTACCACAGTATTAACCCCATGTTCATCTCCCTGTAACAATATTGCACCAAAATTAGGGCATGGATCCGTCCGTCTACGACACGCTGATCCTCTCCGACCTGCACCTGGGTTCGGAAACTAGCCGCGCCGGCGATGCTCTGCGCGTCCTCAAGGAAAACCGTTTTCGCCGCCTGATTCTCCTTGGCGATATCTTTGCCGACCTGAACTTTCGCCGCCTCACCAAAGAACACTGGAAGTTCCTCGGGTATATCCGGAAGCTCTCAAATCCGAAGCGCGGAGTAGAGGTGATCTGGGTGGAAGGCAACCACGATCACGGTCTTACCGAGGTGATGTCACATCTGGTTGGTGTCCGTGTTTATCAGGAGTACTTCTGGGAATATCAGGGCCTCAAACACCTCGCGATCCACGGCCATCAATTCGACCGACTTCTCGCCAACAATCTCCGCCTTAATTACTTTGGCACGCTGCTACTGTTGCAGCTGCAGAAACTCGACGTGAAGGGCAAGCCACTGTCGCGCCTCATTGATCGCCTGAACACCCGGTGGCTGCGCATGTCGCCAAACGTGGCTGCCGGGGCCAAGCTTCACGCTCGCTTACATAAGGTCGACCGCATCTTCTGCGGACACACTCACGAGGCTATTCATGAGGCGTCCGACGGTCATCATTACTACAACTGCGGCGGTTGGGTAGGTTCAATTGGCACCTATATCACCATCGACAGTGACGGAGTCCGGATTCATACGCAAAAGCTGCTGTCCGGAACGGCGGAATCCGGTGCTGAACAAGGCAAAGAGCACGAACCCGGATCTGTTGGTACGGAGCACGACGAGCTTCTGGAAGAGATGGAGTACGAAAAAGTCCACCAGTGACGACTACGATCTCTGGAAATTCCAACGGCGGGCCTAGATCAACTTCTACCCGCCAACTGACGATCATCTTTCACCACGCCGGCGGGGGACACCGCAACGCAGCTGACGCACTAAGAGAAGTACTCACCGCTCACACGGCACCCTGGGAAGTCCGTCTTCTGAACCTCCAGGAGCTTCTCGCGCCCTTGGACATCGTCCGCCGCGCCAGTGGGCTAAACATTGAGGGAACTTACAATCTCATTTTGCGCAAAGGTTGGACGCGGTTCACTCCGCAGTTGCTTGTGCTTCTTCAGGCAACTATCCGGGCCGCTCATTCGCGGATCGTCAAACTGCTGCGGGCTTACTGGGCGCAACATCCGACTGATCTGGTGCTCTCGGTCATTCCTCATTTCAATCGCGAAATAGGCGAGAGCCTCATTGACAATGGATCAAAAACTCCCTTTGTCACTCTGTTGACCGATATAGCCGATTACCCGCCCCATTTCTGGATCGAACGCAACTCTGAATTCCTGATCGTAGGGAGTGATCGTGCGAAGCAGCAGGCCCTGTCATTGGGTCACTCTGCCGACCGAATCTTCCAGACCTCGGGCATGATTTTGAAGCCGCGCTTCTATGCGGACTTGAAAGTTGATCCCAGGGCAGAGCGAAAGCGCGTTGGCCTTGACCCTGTCTGCCCAACTGCCATCGTTCTATTCGGCGGCCACGGCTCGCGCGTTATGCTGGATATTGCCAGAAAGTTAGATGAAAGCGGTTCCGAGCTTCAGCTAATCATGGTTTGCGGACATAGCCTCAAGCTTGCGAGAGATCTCCGTGCGCTAAGGACCCGAAGGCCGATGCTGGTGGAAGGTTTCACGACCAACGTCGAATATTTCATGGCTCTTGCTGATTTCTTTATCGGAAAACCAGGGCCTGGCTCAATCAGTGAGGCCCTTCAGCTACATCTGCCCGTGATCGTCGAATGCAACGCGAAAACCTTGCCTCAGGAGCGCTACAACGCGGAATGGGTGACGGAGAATGGGTACGGAATTGTCGTCAAAAGTTTTCGTGACATTGTGCCCGCCGTTCAGACGATGCTGGAGCCTTCAATGTTCCATGGATTTCGCACCAAAGCCGCCACGTATTCGAATCGGGCACTATTGGAGGTTCCTGCAATCCTGGAAAAATGTCTAGAAAGGCAGCCCCAATCTGAAGCGCTCACCCCTGGGCATTGCCTTACCCCCGCAACTCAGAAATGCACCACAATCCCCGTGGAGAACCGCAAATTGCTTTGAGAGCTGCTGAAGAAGCGTGTTTGCAGCGCGTCGAACTGGAACCGCCAGGCGATAGCGGGAATTAGGTGATAGTCTACGCCGCCGCCCAGAGCGTCCCCGAACGAGGTATTAGTATTTGAGCTACCCGCAGCGCTGGCGCGAATGTGGCTAACACCAATCAAGGCGTGTACAAAGGGCCGGAATTTTCGAATCTTGAAGGAGGCCCGCGGCCCAAAAAAATAGTCGTACTCGCTCAAGCTGGCGTTCGATGCCTGGGTCGGACAGTTTGGCAGCACCTGAACCGGGCACACGAGCGGCAGACCCTGCGATCCGTAAACACCGCTGAGGTCGGCTACCAGCCCGATGAATGGCAACACTTTGACTTCCCCCGAGGCGTTCCAGCCGTTCAGGCCGGTGCTTTGGCCGGGTACCAGGTTGGTGCTTGTGTGGGAGTATCCGAAGAATATATTTCCACTGGGAATTTGTGCTGCGGCGAAACTCGCCATCAGCAACACCGCGACACACACCGCTGCAAACTTGCACATCGATCACGTTCTCCTCTGCTGCGGAATTGCTCGTGACTTGGATGCATGTGGATGCACAGCAGGATGCAGGGGGTCTTATGGACAAGAGGTCACACTTGCTCTCTTGCCTCTCCCAATGTCACGGTCACGTCCATCTTCTTCTTGCCGCGATAGATCGTGAGTCGAACAGTGTCCCCAGCACGATGCTTATTCATGATTTGCGCCAGATCCTGCTGGTCCTGAACCTGGTCGCCATCAATGGCAACGATGAGATCGCCGCCCAACATGATCGGCTGATTCCCGAGAAAGGCTCGTTCGTTGCCGCCGTGCAAGCCCGCGCGGTCCGCCGATCCGCCTGGAACCACCTGGACGATGAGCAAGCCATAGTCGGTTGCCAGTCCCATCTGATCAGCCAGATCGGGGTTGATCGGAATCGTTCGTACGCCTAGCGCCGGCCGGCGCACTCGCCCTAAAGTCACAAGATCGTTGAGCACGGCTTTCGCTGTGTTGATCGGAATGGCAAACCCAATTCCAGCGCTCTGCCCAACATTCGAAGCAATCATGGTGTTGATACCGATGACTTCGCCGTGCCAGTTCAGCAATGGACCCCCCGAGTTTCCGGGGTTGATTGCCGCATCGGTCTGGATCGCTTCGTCAATTGCCACTCCGTCCGGTTCCTGCACTGATCGGATCGAGCTCACAATGCCTCGCGTCAGGGTTCCTTCCAGCCCAAATGGGTTTCCGATCGCATATACCTTCTGGCCGACTTGCAGATGTGTCGAATCGCCCAGCGTCATTGGTTGCAAGTCCGGGGCCTTGATCTGAACAATAGCGAGGTCATGGGAGCGGTCAGTGCCGACGATCGTCGCCCGATATTTTTTTCGATTGTGCAGGATTACCTCGACCTGGCGCGCATCGGCGATCACGTGATAGTTGGTGAGGACATGGCCCTCTTTATCGATGATGAATCCAGATCCCTGTCCTTCCGCGGGCACCAGCCCGTAAAAGAAATCAAAGGTAACGGCGCGTGACGTGATGTTCACGACCGACCCAATGTTTTTGCGGTAGACGGTAATGTTGTTCTGCTCTTCCGAGTCGAGCGGTTCACTTCCGCTTGCAGCTTCGCTGATCTCAACCTTATCGGGACGGCCGATCCAATTCGTCAGCACCTGCCGCTCGGGGCGGTAAGTCGTGAAATAAAAGAATGTGCCGGCAAGAATCACGGCCAACAACAAGCGTCGCAACAGCCTCATATGGGCAAGCCTTCACTCACGTTTCACAAGAATTTAGATTGATTGTAAACAAATTGTGGGATTCGAGCGGTATCGTCATCTTAAATCGTACGATTTTCGGGATTCAGCCTGGGATACAAAGTATCTGTGGTATCAATTCCTGGACTGCTCCTCATCGTGCAGCTTTTCGTACACTTCTCTGACTTTCTCCCGTGTCGCGACCAGCGAGCCTGAATTGTCGATCACGTAGTCAGCGACTTCTATTTTCTGTTCGTCCGGCAATTGCGCCGCCATCCGACGAATTACCTCACGCTTCGCCGTTTCCAGATCCACCCCGGTTTTCTTGGCCCAGCGTTCGGCGCGCTGTTCCGGACGGCATGTAACCACTACCAGCCGGTCAAATCGCCTCTCACCACCAGCCTCCAGAATCAACGCAGCCTCTACGATGGCAATCGCATGCGGATATGTCTTCGCAATGTCGTCCATCCATCGGTTTTCCCGCTCGATTACGGCCGGGTGCACGATGTTGTTCAATTCTTCGATTCGTCGGGGCTGGCCGAACGCCAATTCCGCCAAACGCGCTCGATTTATGCTTTTATCGGGATTTAGTACGCTGGTGCCGAAGCGATCCACCACCCTTTGATATACCGCTTCGCCCGGCTGCATGAGCTGATGCGCAACAATATCGGACTGTATTAAATGGGCGCCAAGCATAACAAACATTTCGCCCACCACAGATTTCCCGCTGGACATCCCGCCTGTCAGCCCGACCTTAAGCAAAGGCCTCCGTTGTCCTTTGTGGTTGAATTCTTACGCCCGAGAAAACTCCGGTACCCCACGTCTCATCTTCGCGGCGCGAACGGTGTTTGCCATTAGCATGGCGACTGTCAAGGGACCAACGCCGCCGGGCACGGGCGTAATCGCACCTGCCACCTCAGCGACTTCCGGATGCACATCTCCTATCAGGGTCGATCCCTTGGTCCGGAACACTTCCTCACGTTTCCTGTTTCCCGCAAAGAACTGTTCAAACTCGGCGCGATCCTTGATCGTATTCATGCCCACGTCGATTACAGTCGCTCCCGGCTTTACAAATTCTCGAGTAATCATTCCGGGCCGTCCGATTGCAGCGACCAGAATGTCCGCCCGCCGGCAAACGCCGGGCAGATCATGGGTTTTTGAATGACAAACGGTGACGGTGGCATTGGCGTTGATCAGCAGCATGGCCGTTGGCTTACCCACGATATCGCTGCGTCCCACCACAACAGCCTCTTGTCCGGCGATGGCAATGCTACTACGCCGGAGAATTTCCATGATTCCTGCGGGGGTGCACGGTACAAGTCCCGGGCGCTGGGTTGAAAGGAATCCAACGTTCATCGGATGAAAGCCGTCCACATCTTTCGCGGGATCGACTGCCATCAGAACTTTCTTTGAGTCCACCTGTTTGGGCAATGGAAGCTGCACCAGAATCCCATCGATCTCCTCGCGCCGGTTCAGATCAGCAATGAGGCCCAGTAGTTCGTCGGTCGTAGCCATCTCCGAAGGAGTGTGCTTTTCACTGTAGATTCCTACTTCTTCACAGGCTCTCACCTTGCCACGAACATACGCCTCGGAAGCCGGGTTGTGTCCTACCAGTACGACGGATAGTCCGGGCCGGATTCCGGCGGAAGTCATGCTTTTTACTTCCGCAGCTACTTCCCCGCGAATCTCACTAGCAATTCTCGTCCCATCCAGAATGGTTGCAGCCATCAGTCCTCGTTAACCCTCATCCAAAAATTGTATACGACCGCAGGTGATTACCTGCCGCGAGTGAAGCATGGAAACTCCTGAGTCCCCACTTTTCTTATATTCGCCTCAGCGAATTCCTCGCAGCGGTCCAGCGATGCCTGTAACTCCCGCAAGGCTGCCTCCCGTTGAGCTTCGTTAGCATCTGGCGGAACAGAAATCGTGCGGCCAACGCGCATCAAGGCACGGGAGAACGGTTTCGGAATCATCAACCGGTCCCACGTATTCAGGACCCAGGCATCACTCAACGCTATATGGAACATCGCCATGGGCACGCCTGTGGCTCGCGCCAATAGAGCGGGTCCCGGCTTCACAACGTGCCGCGGACCGCGCGGGCCATCCAGTG
>Ga0187780_10004662_pt1 | contig 10256 bp, 8 predicted proteins | sample 1015_Q2_SP10_20__FD_132429 | JGI IMG/M metagenome (GOLD analysis project Ga0187780, IMG submission 132429) | Tropical peat soil microbial communities from peatlands in Department of Meta, Colombia - 1015_Q2_SP10_20_MG | ecosystem: Environmental > Terrestrial > Soil > Wetlands > Peat | place...
AGCAGCGCCGCGTCGTTCATGGCCGCGGCATTCTAGCGTTCCGCGAGCTTGCGGTTCGCGTCGGTCAGGCGCTCGATCAGGATGCGCATGAAGGCCTTGTTGAACTGCACCTGGCAGGCGTCGCTCGCCGCCGAGAGCGCCGCCGCCTTGATCTCCATCACCAGCACCGGCGTCTGAGAGCGAATGGTGGTGCTGCGCTCGGCGATGTCGTCGGCGAAGTACAGCAGCTCTCCGAACAGGTCACCCGGCGCGAGGGCGGAGAGCTGCCGCCCGCTGCGCATCACCTCGGCCTCGCCTTCGATCAGGATGAAGAAGCTGTCGCCGTGGCCGCCCTCCTCGATGATCACCGCGCGCTCGGGCAGGCGCTGCCAGGAGGAGATGCGCAGCGTCTCCCAGATCTCCACCTCGCGGAAATCGCGGAACAGGTTGAAGCCGCGCAGGGTGTGGAACTTGCGCGTGTCCGAGAGCCCCTCGCGCGGCGCCTCGATGTTGCGCACCAGGCCCGCGAGGTCCTTGCCGAACTCGATCCAGCTCTGGTAGCGGATGGTGAGGTCCTTCTGCATCGCGCGCGCAACGATCGCCTCGAAGGCCTCGGGCAGATCCGGGCGCACGGTGCGCAGCGCCGGCGCCTCGTGGTTGATGATCTGGTACATCAGGCCGGCGTGGGAGCTCGCGCTGAAGGGCAGCCGGCCGGAAAGCAGCTGGTACATCACCACGCCGAGCGAGTAGATGTCGGTCTGGTGCGTGAGCGGCTTGTCGGCGAGCTGCTCGGGCGACATGTAGGCGGGCGAGCCGGCCGCGCCGAGGCTGCTGTGCGTGGCGTCGGCGAGCATCGCGACGCCGAAATCCGACAGCTTCACCTCGAAGTCGCCGGTGACGAGGATGTTGGCCGGCTTGATGTCGCGGTGGATCACGCCCTGGCGGTGCGCGTACTCGAGCGCGCGGCTCACCTTGAACACGACCTCGACCACCTTCTCCAGCGGCAGCAGCGTGTCGACGCTCGCGTACTGCTCCAGCGTCCCGCCCGGCACGTACTCCATCACGACATAGCTGCATTCGGGCTCGACCGCGGCGTCGAGCAGCGCGACGATGTGCGGATGGTGGAGCTTGCCGACCAGCGCCGCCTCGTTGAGGAAGGACTTGGATTCGGTTCCTGCCTGCGGGAACAGCTTGATCGCCACCTCGCGCTCGGCGAAGGCGTCGCGCGCCAGGTACACCGTCGCCATCGCGCCCCGGCCCAGCTCGCTGACGACGGTGTACTTGCCGATGCTCTTCGGCGCGGCGCTCATGTCCCGGCCCGCGCAAGAAAGTCGCGCACCGCCGGCCAGAACTCCGGCGCGCGGTCGCTGTCGTTGTGCGTGGCGCCGCGCAGCACGATCTTGCGCTTCGGGCCGCCCCAGGCCGCAAAGAGCGTCTCCGCGTGCGACGGCGGAATGACCTCGTCGCGCTCGGCGATCAGGCACAGGAGCGGCGCGGAGAGCCGCGGCGCGAGCGCAAGCGAGTCGAAGCGATGCTTGAGCATCCAGCCGACCGGAACATACCAGTAGTAGCGCTTCGCCACCGCGACCAGGCTGTCGAAGGGCGTCACCAGGATCACGCCGGCGAGCGGCCGCTCGGCGGCGAGACGCACCGCGACGCCGCTGCCGAGGCTGCGGCCGATGGCGAACACGCGCCCGGGCTTCAATTCCCGCAGCGCGTGGTCGTACCAGCGCGGCGCGTCGGCGGCGAGCGCCGCTTCCGAGGGCGCGCCCTCGCTCGCGCCGTAGCCGCGGTAGTCGGTGAGCAGCCAGGACGCCGAGCCATCGGGTGCGATCTCCTCCAGCATCCACGACACCTCCTCGGCGTTGCCGCCGAAATAGAGCACGAGCGGCGCGCCCGCCCGCGCGGGCACGTGCCAAGCGTGCAGGCGCGTCCCGTCCTCCGCCGGGAGGAACAACTCCTTCACGGCGGCATGGCGCTGCGCGATATCCGCCCGGCGCGCGGCGTCGAGCGGCTGGCGGTAGAAGATCAGCGCGTCCTGCGCGAGATAGAGGAACAGCGCCAGGCCGAAAGCGACAGCGGCGGCAATCTTGAGAAAGGCGGCGATCAGCTCTTGTGGTATAGCTCGCCGCCCTTTTTCACGAACTCGACGGCTTTCTCCTTCAAGCCCTTCTCGACGTAGTCGCGCACGTCCTGCGTGATCTTCATCGAGCAGAAGTGCGGCCCGCACATCGAGCAGAAGTGCGCGACCTTGGCGCCCTCCTGCGGCAGGGTCTCGTCGTGGAACTCGCGCGCCGTGTCGGGGTCGAGGCCGAGGTTGAACTGGTCGGCCCAGCGGAACTCGAAGCGCGCTTTCGACAGCGCGTCGTCGCGCTCGCGCGCGCCCGGGTGCCCCTTGGCGAGATCGGCGGCATGCGCCGCGATCTTGTACGCGATGATGCCGTCCTTCACGTCCTTCTTGTTCGGCAGTCCGAGATGCTCCTTGGGCGTGACGTAGCACAGCATCGCGGTGCCGTACCAGCCGATCATCGCCGCGCCGATCGCGCTGGTGATGTGGTCATAGCCCGGCGCGATGTCGGTGGTGAGCGGCCCGAGCGTATAGAACGGGGCTTCGTGGCACTGCTCGAGCTGCAGGTCCATGTTCTCCTTGATGAGGTGCATCGGCACATGGCCCGGCCCCTCAATCATCACCTGGCAGTCGTGCCGCCACGCGACCTCGGTGAGCTCGCCCAGTGTCCTGAGCTCCGCCAGCTGCGCTTCGTCGTTCGCGTCGTGGATCGAGCCGGGGCGCAGGCCGTCGCCGAGCGAGAAGCTGACGTCGTAGGCGGCCATGATCTCGCAGATTTCCTCGAAGCGCGTGTAGAGGAACGATTCGGCGTGGTGCGCGAGGCACCATTTCGCCATGATCGAGCCGCCGCGCGAGACGATGCCGGTCAGGCGCTTCGCCGTGAGCGGAATGAACGGCAGCCGCACGCCGGCGTGGATGGTGAAATAGTCGACGCCCTGCTCGGCCTGCTCGATCAGGGTGTCGCGGAAGATCTCCCAGGTGAGCTCTTCGGCCTTGCCGTTCACTTTCTCCAGCGCCTGGTAGATCGGCACGGTGCCGATCGGCACCGGGGAATTGCGCACGATCCATTCGCGCGTCTCGTGGATGTGCTTGCCAGTGGAGAGATCCATCACGGTGTCGGCGCCCCAGCGGATCGCCCAGGTCATCTTGTCCACTTCCTCGCCGATCGAGGAGCTGACCGCCGAATTGCCGATGTTGCAGTTGATCTTCACCAGGAAGTTGCGTCCGATGATCATCGGCTCGGATTCCGGGTGGTTGATGTTCGCCGGGATGATGGCGCGTCCCCGCGCCACCTCGTCGCGCACGAATTCGGGCTTCGCGTTCTCGCGCACGGCGATGAATTCCATCTCCGGCGTCACGATTCCCTTTCGCGCGTAGTGCATCTGCGTCACGCAGCGGCCCCGCCTCGGCTTCCTCTGGAGATCGAACCGCAATTCGGCGAGCCTCGGGTCGTCGAGCCTAGCGCGTCCGTACGCGGAAGAGGGTCCATCCAGCAATCGCGTGTCCTTTCGCTCGTTTACCCAGGCTTCCCTGAGTGGGAAAAGACCTTTCCGGATGTCAATCTTCGCGCCGGGATCGGTATACGGTCCCGAAGTGTCGTAGACGCGGATCGGCGCATGGCCCTCGCTTTGCGCGATCTCGCGCATCGGCACTTCGAGCGGCCCGACGTGGACCTTGCGCGAATTGGGCAGCGGTTCGATCGCCGCGGCGTCGACCGCCGCGGTCGCAGCGAGGAATTTCGGATTGGCGTTCATGATCGCTTCCTACGGCGGGATTACCCGCTTCAGGTTCTAAGGGTCTATCTCACCCGGCCACTTCACCTTGGAGCGCCAGGACCCCTGCGTGTCCGCCAAAGGTACGGCAATCGCAGCACTTTGACAAGCAAAGGCTTATTCCAGTTGACTTTTATGGCATTTTAAAATACATTACTGACCGTTCAGTCATTTTTATGGCCTCTCCCCAAGCTAAATCCGAGCCACGCTGGGCGCGCCGCAAGGAAGCGCGCCCCGAGGAAATCACGGTGGCGGCGCTCGAGCTGTTCATCGAGCGCGGCTATGCCGCGACGCGGCTGGAGGATGTCGCACTGCGCGCCGGGGTGTCCAAGGGCACGCTCTACCTCTACTTCGCCAACAAGGAAGAACTGTTCAAGGCCGTGGTGCGCGAGGGCATCGTTTCGCCCCTGACCGAATTCCGCGGCGTCATCGAGCGCTATACCGGCAGCACGTTCGATTTGCTCGAGCGCCTGATCCGCACCTGGTGGGAGGTGATGGGCTCGACGCGGCTCTCCGGCATCCCGAAGCTGGTGATGTCGGAGGCGCAGAATTTCCCGCAGATCGCCCGCTTCTACGTCGACGAGGTGGTCAGGCCCGGGCGCGAGGCGCTGGCGGCGCTGATCCGCCGCGGCGTCGAGCGCGGCGAATTCCGGCCGCTCGATCCGCGGCACGCGGGGAACCTCATCTTCGCGCCGCTGCTGATGATCGCGATGTGGCGCAACTCGCTGCACGCCTGCGCGCCCGAGGAGGTCGACCCGCTCGGACTGCTCGACACGCACCTCGAAACGCTTCGCCTCGGCTTCGCGGCGCATCCCTGACCCGGAGCCTGCCATGCCGCGCCTCGCTAGAACGCTCGTCCTCGCCGCGGTGCTGGGGGCGCTCGTGATCGCCGGATTCGGCGCCGTGCGCCAGGGCCCGGCGAGCGCGCCCGCCCCCGCGCAGCCCGCGGCGATCGAATTCACCCAGGACGACCTCTACATCGTGTCGCCGCGCGCGCTCGAGCGCACGCTACCGCTCACCGGAACGCTTTCGCCCCTCACCGAGGCGACGCTGAAGGCGAAAGTCGCGGGCGAGCTGATGCAGGTCGCTGCGCGCGAAGGCGAGGCGGTGGCGCGCGGCCAGGTCCTGGCGCGCATCGACCCGACCGAGGTGCAGGCGAAGGTTGCGGCGCGCCAGGCCGACGTCGAGGCGGCGCGCGCGCAGCTGGTCTGGGCCGAGAAGAACCGCGCCACGCAGCAGGCGCTGCTGGAGAAGAAGTTCATCTCGCAGAACGCCTTCGACAACGTGCAGAGCAACTACGACGTCGCGGTGGCGAAGCTGCGCGCAGCCGAGGCGGACCTGGTGGTGGCGCGCAAGTCGTTCGGCGACGCGGTGCTGGTAGCGCCCTTCTCCGGCATCGTGGCGCAGCGCCACGCCGAGCCGGGCGAGCGCGTGCCGCTCGACGCGAAAGTGATCACGGTGGTCGACCTGTCGCGCCTCGAGCTCGAGGCGACGGTGCCCGCGACCGAGATCGGCAAGATCCGGGTCGGCCAGAAAGTCGAATTCCGCGTCGAGGGTTTCGGCGCGCGGCCCTTCGCCGGCCGCATAGAGCGCATCAACCCGGCCACGGTCGCCGGGTCGCGCTCGATCAACGCCTACGCAGTGATCGAGAACCCCGACGGCATCCTGCGCGGCGGCATGTTCGCGCAGGGCGCCGCGAGCCTGGAGCACGTCGAAGGCGCGCTGCTGATCCCGGCCTCCGCCGTGCGCGAGGAAGCGGGCCAGAGCTACGTCTACGCCCTGGTCGACGGCGCGATCCGGCGCCGCGCCGTGAAAGTCGAGGCGGCCGACGCCGGAGGCCTGGCGCAGCTACTCGACGGCCTCGCCCCCGGCGACCGCATCGTCCGCAACAACCTCGGCGCCCTGCGCGAGGGTGCCGCCGCGCGCCTGGCGGGCCCGCAGGGAAGCTAGCTCTCCCCCATGTGGTTCACGCGGGTCAGCATCGCGAACCCGGTGTTCGCGACGATGATGATGGCCGCGCTGCTCGTGCTCGGCCTGTTCTCCTACAGCCGCCTGCCGGTGGAGCAGTTCCCCGACGTGAGCTTTCCGGTGGTGGTGGTCGACACCGAGTACCCGGGCGCCTCGCCCGAAAGCGTCGAGGAGGAGCTGACGCGCAAGATCGAGGAATCGGTCAACACCGTGAGCGGCATCAAGACGCTCTCCTCGCGCTCCTACGAGGGCCGCTCGATGGTGATCATCGAGTTCGAGCTCACGGTCGATCCGAAGCTCGCGGCGCAGGACGTGCGCGAGAAAGTGGCCCTGGTGCGGCCGACGCTGCGCGAGGAGATCAAGGAGCCGAAGATCAGCCGCTTCAACCCGGACGACTTCCCGATCGCGTCGGTGGCGGTGACCTCCTCGGGGCGCTCGCTCCGGGAGCTCACCACGCTCGCCGACCAGCTGATCAAGAAGCGCCTGGAAAACGTCTCCGGCGTCGGGCAGGCGACGCTGGTCGGCGGCGTCAAGCGCGAGATCAAGGTCTATCTCAACCTCGAGGCGCTGGAAGCGCAGAAGATCGGCGCCGACCAGGTGCTCCAGGCCCTGCGCACCGAGAACCAGGAGCTGCCCGCGGGCGCGATCACCGGCGCGAGCCAGGAGCGCATCGTGCAGATCAAGGCGCGCCTCGGCGCCCCGCAGGATTTCCGCAACCTCATCGTGGCGCGCCGCGGCGGCAAGGCGGTGACGCTCGGCCAGGTGGCGGAGATCGAGGACGGGCAGCAGGAAGAGGAGGACGTCGCGCTGATCAACGGCCAGCGCGCGCTCTCGATCGACATCGTCAAGGCGCAGGGCGAGAACACCATCGCCGTGGTCGACGGCGTGCGCCGCGTGGTGACGGAGCTGCCGGCGCTCCTGCCTTCCGACGTGCGGGTGGACATCGTGCGCGACGCCTCGACCGGCATCCGCAACTCGGTCGCCGATGTCAAGAAGACGCTGATCGAGGGCGGCGCGCTGACGATCGCGATCGTGTTCCTGTTCCTCGCGTCCTGGCGCAGCACCGTGATCACCGGCCTCACGCTGCCGATCGCGCTGATCGGCACGTTCCTTTTCATCTACGCGCTCGGCTTCACGCTCAACCTGCTCACGCTGATGGCGCTCTCGCTCAGCGTGGGGCTGCTGATCGACGACGCGATTGTGGTGCGCGAGAACATCGTGCGCCACGTCGCGCTCGGCGCCGGCCACCGCGAGGCGGCGCTGGAGGGCACGCAGGAGATCGGCCTCGCGGTGCTCGCGACGACCTTCTCCATCGTCGCGGTGTTCCTGCCGGTGGGCTTCATGGGCGGGATCATCGGCCGCTTCTTCCACCAGTTCGGCCTCACGGTGGTGGCGGCGGTGCTGATCTCGATGTTCGTCTCCTTCACGCTCGACCCGATGCTGTCTTCGATCTGGCACGATCCGGAGGCGGAGGGGAAATTCGGCGCCGGCCCGCTCGGGCGCCTGCTCGCCTGGTTCCACGCCTTCGTCGCGCGCCTGTCGGCCGGCTACGAGAAGCTCCTCGCCTGGAGCCTCGCGCACCGCGGCAAGGTGGTCGCGGCCGCGCTGGCGAGCTTCCTCGCCAGCTTCCCGCTGGCGAAATACGTAGGCTCGGAATTCGTCCCGGAGCCCGATCTCTCGGAACTGCAGGTGCAGTTCAAGACCCCGGTCGGCTCTTCGCTCGAGCTGACCCAGGCCAAGGCGCGCCAGGCGGAAGCCGCGCTGCGCGAATTTCCCGAGGTGAAGTACACCTACGCCACGGTCAACACCGGCTTCGTCCTCGGCAAGAACCGCGTCAACATCTTCGTCCAGCTCACCCCGCGCAAGGAGCGCAAGCGCTCGCAGGCCGCGCTCACGCAGCCGATGCGCGAGCGCCTGGCGCGGATCGCGGGCATCGAGCTGACGCAGATCGGCGCCTACAAGACCGTCTCCAGCGGCAAGCCGCTGCAGGTCTCGATCCTCGGCCAGGACAAGGCGGTGCTCGCCGACCTTTCGCGCCAGGTGATCGAGGTGATGCGCGCGGTGCCCGGCGCGGTGGACATCGAGTCGAGCGACGAAGCGAACAAGCCGCAGCTCGCGCTCGAGCTCAAGCGCGAGCTGGCGAGCGACCTCGGCATCGGCGTCGGGCAGGTCGCTTCCGCCCTGCGGCCGCTCCTCGCCGGCCAGGCGGTCGGCAACTGGCGCGGGCCGGACGATCAGTACTACGACGTGCAGGTGCGCCTGTCGCGCGCCGACCGCGCGCGTGCCGCCGACCTCGAGCGCGTCCCCCTCGCCTCGAGCCAGCTGGACGCGGGCGGCAACCCGCGCATGGTCAGCCTGCGCGAGATCGCCCAGGTGCGCGAATCCAGCGGCTCGCAGCAGATCAACCGCAAGGAGCAGCTGCGCGAGATCCTGATCAGCGCCAACGCCTTCGGCCGGCCCTCGGGCGACGCCGCCGCCGAGGTGCAGAAGGGGCTCGAGCGCATCGCCCTGCCCTCGGGCTACCGCTTCACCATCGGCGGCTCGACCAAGGACATGCAGGAGTCGCTGCACTTCGCCTCGCAGGCGCTCGCGCTCGCGGTGGTTTTCATCTACCTGATCCTCGCCTCGCAGTTCGCCAGCTTCGTGCAGCCGGTCGCCATCATGGTCTCGCTGCCGCTGTCGCTGATCGGCGTGGTGCTCGCCCTCTTATTCGCGCGCTCGACGCTCAACATCTTCTCCATCATCGGCTTCATCATGCTGATGGGCCTGGTGACCAAGAACGCGATCCTGCTGGTGGACTTCGCCATCCGCGGCCGCCGCGAGGGCCTCGGGCGCACGGCGGCGATGCTGCGCGCGGGCGCGGTGCGTCTGCGCCCGATCCTGATGACTACGCTCGCCATGATCTTCGGCATGATCCCGCTCGCCCTGGGCCTGGGCGAGGGCGGCGAGCAGCGCGCGCCGATGGGCCAGGCGGTGATCGGCGGGGTGATCGCCTCGAGCCTGCTCACGCTGGTGGTGGTGCCGGTGATCTACACCTACCTCGACGACCTGACGGAATGGGCGAAGCGCTTTGGTAAACTTAGCCGCTCGCCGCGACCCGCCCCCTGAGACCGCCCCGGATCACCGCATGAATTTCGAGCAGGCGCGCTTCAACATGGTCGAGCAGCAGATCCGCCCCTGGGAGGTGCTCGACCAGGACGTGCTCGACCTGCTCTACACCGTGCCCCGCGAGGAATTCGTGCCGCCCGCGCACCGCGCCCTCGCGTTCTCCGATCTCGAGATCCCGCTCGGCGAGGGCGAGGCGATGTGGGCGCCGAAGATCGAGGCGCGCGTGCTGCAGGCGCTGCGCGTCAAGAAGACCGATCGCGTGCTCGAAGTCGGCACCGGCAGCGGCTACTTCTGCGCGCTCCTTGCGCACCGCGCCGCGCAAGTGCGCTCGGTCGAGATCCGGCCGCGGCTGGCCGCATTCGGCCGCGCCAACCTGGAGCGCGCCGGCCTGGACAACGTCGCGCTCGAGGCGGGCGACGCCGCGCAGGGCTGGGCGAAGCACGCGCCCTACGACGTCGTGGTGCTGACCGGCTCGACGCCGGTGCTGCCGCCGTCGTGGCTGGCGCAGCTCACCGTCGGCGGGCGGCTGTTCGCGGTGGTCGGCGACGCGCCGGTGATGCAGGCGCGCATGGTCACCTGCGCCGCGCCGCGCGAGTACGTCACCGCGGAGCTCTTCGAGACGCTGCTCGCCCCGCTCGCCAACGCCGCGCGGCCCGCGCGATTTGAGTTCTAGGCCGCGATGGCGAGGGCCGCCGCGCTGATTGTCGCCCTCGCGGCGCTCGCGCCGCAGGCGCGCGCCGAAGACCTGCTGCAAGTGTTCCGCGACGCGCGCGCCTACGACGCGCAATACGCCTCGGCGCGCTACGCGCTGCAGGCCGGGCTGGAGAAGCTGCCGCAGGGCCGCGCGCTGCTCTTGCCGATCCTCAATTTCACCGCCAGCGCGACGCGCAACGATTTCCACGTCGAGGGGCGCTACAGCAATCCTGCGCCCGGCGCGCAGCGCTTCTTCACCACCGATATCTACGCGCTCAGTTTCACGCAGCCCGTTTACCGGCCGCAGAACTACGCCCAGTACGGCCAGGCCCAGTACCAGGTGAAGCAGGCCGAGGCGACCTTCGGCCAGGCGGTCCAGGACCTGATCCTGCGCGTCGCGCAGGCTTATTTCGACGTCCTGGCCGCTCAGGACACCTTGACGCTCGTGCGCGCGCAGAAAACGGCGATCTCCGAGCAGCTGGCGCAGGCGAAGCGCAATTTTGAGGTCGGCACCGCGACCATCGTCGACACGCACGAGGCGCAAGCGCGCTACGACCTCGCGGTGTCGCAGGAAATCGCGGCGCAGAACGACCTCGACACCAAGCTGCGCACGCTGCAGCAGATCACCGGCAAGGAGTATGCGGTCTTGAAGCCGCTGCGTTCGCAGG
>Ga0187780_10004663_pt1 | contig 10253 bp, 7 predicted proteins | sample 1015_Q2_SP10_20__FD_132429 | JGI IMG/M metagenome (GOLD analysis project Ga0187780, IMG submission 132429) | Tropical peat soil microbial communities from peatlands in Department of Meta, Colombia - 1015_Q2_SP10_20_MG | ecosystem: Environmental > Terrestrial > Soil > Wetlands > Peat | place...
CTCGCTCGGGGCGACGTCGGCGTACGTGAGGGTATTCATGCTGGTGTACTGCAGCGAGGAGAAGAACCCGAAGCCAAACGCCTGCGCCACGATCACCCACACGGGCGTGGCGGGGCCGATGGTGGCGAACAGCCCGATGAGGAGCCCGAGGATCACCGTGTTGGACAGGAGCACCTGGCGGTACCCGAACCGCGTGAGGATGTGGGGCATCAGCGGCTTCATGCTCATCGCCGCGACGAACTGGGGCGTGATGAGCAGGCCGGATTGGACCGGCGTGTAGCCGAGCCCGACCTGGTAGAGCAAGGGCAGAAGGAAGGGCATGCCGCCCGCAGCCAAGCGCGTAATGAAGCTGCCGCTGACCGCCGCCCGAAAGGTCCGGAGGCAAAACAGGCCGACCCGGAGGAGCGGGCGCGCCGTCGTGGTCGCGTGCCGCCCATACCCCCCGAGCAGCGCGAGCGCCAGAGCCACCAGGCCCAGCACCGCGCGGCCGCCGAGGGTATGCTCGCCGAAGACCTCCAGGATGTAGGAGAGGAGGGCGAGGCCCGAGCCGAAGAGGAGCAGCCCGAGGACATCCAGCGGCGCAGTGCGCTCGGTCCGGTAGTCCGGCAGGTGGCGGGACACGAGGTAGAGGCCGAGGAGCCCGATGGGCACGTTGACGTAGAAGATCATCCGCCAGTGGAGGTACCCGACGATCAGGCCGCCGGCCAGGGGACCCAGCATCGGCCCGATCAGCGCCGGGATGGCGAGGAAGCTCATGGCGCGGACGAGTTCGGACTTGGCGAAGGTCCGCACCATGGTGAGGCGACCGACCGGCACCATCATGGCCCCGCCGCCGCCTTGCAGAATGCGGCAGGCGACGAGCATGTGGATGTGCCGGGCCATCCCGCACAGGACGGAGCCGAGCGTGAACAGGCCAATCGCTGCGGCAAACACCCGGCGGGTGCCGTACCGATCCGCCATCCAGCCGCTGACGGGGATGAAGAGCGCAAGGCTCAGGGTGTAGCTGCTGAGCACCGATTTCATGCTGAGCGGCACAACCCCGAGCGCGGCCGCGATCGTGGGCACCGCCGTGTTCAGGATGGTGGTGTCCAGCGACTCCATGAAAAACGCCACGGCCACTAACCACGGCAGGAGACGTTTGATAGAATCGCTGGGGGCATCGAAGGGCGGCATTGGCTTACCCTTGCCGAAGGCCGGAGTTTCCCTGCCGATGCTCACTGGGGGCGCAGGATGGCTCTCCGGTCGTCTGCCCGATGGCGGGCCTCGGGGGCCTTCCGGACGCCCCCTCTCCTGCGGTGCTCCTCGCGCATGGAGGAGCTCGACCGTGCGACCATAGGCGGAGCCCATTTCTCCCGTCAAGCTCGATGCCACCACAGGTCTGTCCTCCCGCACAACCGTGATCCGTGAGCATCAACGGATCTCCCGAGACGACCCGCCACCCTTGGGTATTTCGTGAGGCGGGCTGCTCAGTCTGTGATGAGCGGATGCGTGCCTGTGCATCCAGAATTAACAAACAGCCGGAAAATGGGGAAGGACTGGTCGAAGTTCTGCTGAGGGTGCCTCGATTCCCGGCCATTACACTGGGGGAGCGAATCCGCCGATGCCGGATGGAGCAGGGCCCGTATCAGACGCGACTGGCTGAGTTGGCCGGCGTGGGTGAAATGACGAGCGTCACCTGGGAAAAGGATCGGACGGTGCCCCAGGGCGAGTGACCCAAACCCTGAAAACTGCTCCAGAGAGAAGTTGAGATTTTGGCTCTGGCGTGGTTCTCTTGCAGCCGAGAGGAGGCCATGACGATGCCGAGGAAGGGGCACCCCGAGAGTACGGGCCTTTGGTTACCCATGGACCAGCCGGGGCTGACACCCTGACGCAGAGAGCAACGCCCTACGAGCGCCGAGAGTGCCCCCGGCGCGCGGCGGTCCCCGTCGCCCGAACTGAGGTCCCGCGCGGCGGACCCTGTTTCAAACTTCCGGTACTAAGCCTTGGAGCTGTGGCCCACCAAAAAGTGTCGAATGCCTCGACATCGAGAAAGCGGCCGGGTCCCGCCCTACTTTCCTTTCATGGTGGTTTCCCCGGACGTCTGGATGGAAACGTGGGCAAACGACGAATCCTTGGTGGCCCCATGCCAGTGCATCTCGTTCTTGGGAATATACACAAGCATTCCCGGCGTGACGATGTGCTCTTCCTTCTCCGTAGCCACAACACCCCTCCCCTCGGTGATGATCAGCACCTGCTCGCCCGTGTGGGAGTGCATCTTGTTGCCGGCGCCCGGGTCGAACTTGACCATGCTGACCACCAGCCCCGCCGTCCCTTTTTCTACCAGAGGTTGTCTCTCGACTGTTCCAAAGAAAAGGCCGAGCGGATCAGGCAGCACCTTGAGGTTGTCCGCCTTCATTACTTTCATGGGTTCCTCCCGCTCTTGTCCAAATTCAGAGCTCCTGACCTCGCAGAATCATGGTTGCACCACGGGGGGCTGTAGACCAGCCGGAGGTGCGAAGGAGCGATTCCCAGCGACTCTGATGCCGATGGCGCGGACCATCCGATCCGTCACTGGCAGGCATTGGAGGGTGATCGGCATTGGGTAGGGTGCCGGGGATCCGGAGCCATGGCGTGCGGCATCAGCCGCCGCCGTGTGCCGGCGGCTGCATGCCGCGGTTCAACGCGATGGCGCGGGGCATTCGGTTGCTGCTCAGCTCACCCGGACCAGCTTGAGCAGGCGATCTTTCAGCAGCGCTTCCGCTTCGGCGACGATGCGTTCCACGATCTCGCCCGCGGGCGGTATGGCGTGGATCAGCCCAGCGTCCTGCCCGATGAACAGATTGGCGTTGTCCGCGTCGCCGGTCTCCCGGGCTCTTTCGAAGGCCGCGGCCGCCAGGCAGGTTTGGGGGCGCCCCTTCTCCTCGGAGGACGGTCCCTCAGAAGACGACCGTGCTCACCGACCTCGGGGCCACGACCGGCATCCGAGTGGACGCCCTGCAGCACAGCTCCCCTCGCCAGCTCGCCAATCGGTTCACGGGGCGGCAATCATCTCCTTCCGCAGAAAGAGCGTAGCAACAAATCCCAGAGCCACGCCGACCAGCATGTAATAGGCGGGCGCCATGGGGGACCCGGTAATCTTGATCAGCCACGTTACAATGAATTGGGCAAATCCGCCGGTGACCAGCACGGTGAGATTATTCACCAGCGACAAGCTGGTGGACCGGCTTCGCGTCGGGTACAGTAAGGCGAACACGGTACAGTACGTCCCGATGAACATCGCCATGAAGAAGCACACCGTCAACTCGACGACCCACAGCTTTGCCAGGCTCGGGGCAGCGGTCAGCCACGCGTACAGGGGGTAGATCACAACCACGTACCCCAGCAACGACAGCACGAGGATGGTCTTGCGGTTGAACCGGTCGGAAAGGAACCCCGACAGCGGGACGAGCCCCAGCATCATGAGGGCACTGACCGTTTGCACCACGAACGTCTCGTGAATCGGCAGCAGGAGCGTCTTGCTGGCAAACGTCTGCAGGTAGGCGAAGGCCACCCAGAAGGACACGGTGCTAGCGGTGACCAACCCAAATCCCAGCAGAAGGCGGTGGAAGTTGTGTCGGAGGTCCTGGGCGATGCCAAGGTCCGTGGTGGGAGAGGCCGCCCGGGCGCGAAGAATCGCCTGAAATTCCTCCGTTTCGACCAAACTCTTCCGGATGTAGACCGCGATGGGCGCGATGATGAGCCCCAGGGCAAAGGCAAGGCGCCACGCCCCCGCCAGCAACTGCTCTCTCGTGAATATCGCCGTCAAGAGCGCGCCCACAGCGGCACTCAACAGAAACGATCCCACCTGCCCGGTCAATTGCCACGAGCCGTAGATCCCTTTGCGGTTCCCGGGCGCGGCCTCAATTAAGAGTGCCGTCGATGGACCAAATTCTCCCCCCACCGAGAAGCCCTGCAACAGCCGGGCGACCAGGATGACCAGGGGGGCCAGCATGCCCACCGTCGCGTACGTTGGCGCAAACGTCATCAAGGCGATCGACACCCCCATGAGCGTCATCACGAGCATCAGCGCGGCTTTTCTTCCCTTCTTGTCCCCGTAGAGGCCCAGCACGATGGCGCCGATGGGACGCATGAGGAATCCGGCGCCAAATATCGCCGTGGTCGCGAGGATCGAATTGATTTCGCTGCCCGGAATCTTGGGATCCACGGGGAAGAACACGGTGCTGATGATCGGCGTCATGAAGGCGAAGATGCCGAAATCAAACCATTCGAGCATGTTGCCAATGATTATGGCGATAACGCCCTTGGTAGACGACCCCTTGGCTGACATTTCTTGCCTCCAGTTGATGGTGCTACGTCCGGGTTGAGTGTGGGCGCCCCCTCCCCCTGTGCTCTGCCGAAGCTCTCGCCGAGGCTGCCTCGGCCCGTAACGGCCCCTGATCGCGTGCCCAGGGGCTACCCGCGCCGATTGTTCCTTCAGCCTCGCGACAAAATCGAGTAAGGAGGTAGTACCCCTACATCCTGGGGCTACCTCCCCTCGAGCCGGGCGGACTGAAAGAGCACACCCACCAGCATGGCTCCCAGGACCGCGCGGGCGACTGCCTCATCCGTCCTTCGTCACTGGGTGGGGCAACGCTCCGAAGGGTACGCCCGGCCTCCTCGGCCTGTCAAGAGGACCGTATCGCGCCGTCTAAGATGTTACCCGAGGGGGAATCATCGCGCCCTTTGAGAAGTTACCCTCCTGGCCATCTCTAATCAGACCAAGGAGGGGTACAGCGTGAGCCGCCGAGGGAAATGGCAATAGCTGAACAGCGCTCCGCCCTCGCGCCCACGCACGCACCACTGTCGATTCGCGCGAGTGTGAGGACGAGCCCACCCACCGACCCGCACCGAGAACCATTCCCCAGTGGAGCGGTGAGCCTCCGTGCGCCCCTCGATCTGTCCGCCAACCCCTCACCTCACAGTCGTGCTTTGGGCGCATAACGCCTGGCATCACCCGCCCGTCCACATGATTGGACGTAGATGAAATCAGTCGTGCCGCGGGTCGGGTGCATGCCATTGTTTGGCACGCCCTGGTGGCGTCAACTTTCACAGCCCATCATCGATCCGGTGTTACGGTCATGGCCCCTCGCGGGTTCCGCGCTACGACGAGTAAGAAGCGATGCGGGCGCCCATCTTCCATCACCGTCTCCACGCAGTCGAGCGCGAGCTCGAACCTCGCGGCGCTGAGGGCTGCCCTCTCCCCGTCGGCGTCGAAACTGCTCCAAAATAGCGGCCCCCTGAGCCAATCTTCGTCGTAATCGACCTCACGATTGCCGACCCCGAAGTTCGCCAGCAGGACGCCGCCGGGGCGCAGCCAGCGCGCGACCGAGCGGAACAACGTGCGATCTTCGGCGCGCGGTAAATGGAACAATGAGTACGACGCCACGGCCGCGTCGGAGCTCGCCGGGGGGAAGGCGAGCCCCGTCACGTCGCCGTGGATGAAGCATGCGGTCGGTACGTTCCTCCGGGCCAACTCGATCGGCCGCGCGGAAATGTCTAGCCCGGTGACGTCGAAGTCTTCGAGAGGGCGCGGGTGAGGGGGATCCCGGCGCCGCAGCCGATGTCCAGGGCCCGTGCGCCCGGTCGGACGTAGCTGCGGAGGAGGTCGAGCCATCGCGTGAGCTCCTCCTGACGGGGCTGGCGGGCCCGCCGCGTAGAATGGGTTGAACTGAGCCGCTGGCCTCCAGGCTCTGGGGATTGTATCCGAACCCTGAGGCCGAGGGAAGGGTCTTGCGAGCACAGGCTCCAGGGACGGCCGCTCGGCCCGGGCCGGAATGCCGAGGTCCCGGAGGCGGGGGCAGCGGGCGGCGCTGAGGGTGTGGAGGAGGAAATAGTCGATGGAGTCCGTCTGGAGCCTGAGGCTGCTCCCGGAGGAAGGTGTCGAAATCCTCGGCCCGCTCCACGCGCCAGCAGGTCTGTGGGACCTGGTGAAGGCCGTGCCGTGACCGGCGCGCAGCGACGCTTGCCGGTTCCCCGGGATCGGTCCTCCAATCATCGCTGGCGCCAGAAGAGCAAGACGCCCGGCGCCAGTACGAAGCTCGCCAGGACGAAGCCTGGCCGGTAACCCAGGTTCTGCGCCAGCCAGCCGAACCCGCTGGCCCCGAGGGTCGCCCCGAGGAGGTTGGCGATGTTGTAGATCGCGAGAGCCTGGTTGCGGCGCCCCGGGGGTGCCCGGTCGAAGGCCAGGGCGCTGGTCGCCGGGAAGACGAACCCCTGGGCTGTCCCGTTGACCACTCCGATCAGGACGAGGAGCCAGGTGGCGTGGAGGACGCTACAGATGAGGAGCCCCACGGTCATGCCCACGAGGGAGGGGAGGATGACCCGCTGCCGCCCGAACCGGTCCGCCAGGCCCCCGGCGCAGAAGCGCACGGCGATGGCGGCCCCGGTGTAGGCGAGGTAGAAGGGGCCGACCCGCGCGAGGCCGATCCCCCGGGCGAAGGGCGGGAGGAAGACGAAGAGGATGGCATTGGCCAGGCCGTACTGGAAGACGGGCAGGAGGACCGGGAGGTAGGTCCGCCAGAAGGTCCGCCCCAGCGGCGGGGCGGCTAGGGCGGGCCCCGCCGGGGGCATGGGCGTGGCCCAGGTGAGCGCGAGGGCGCCCCCGGCGACCAGGACGGTGGCCAGGAAGAAGAGCTGGAAGCCCCAGCCCCGGAGGACGACTTCCCCGAGGGCTGGCCCGAGGGCTAACGCCATGAGGCCCGCCGCGCCGTAGATCCCGACGGCCTCGGCCCGCCTGGCGGGCGGGGCGAGCTCTCCGATGAGGGTCAGATTGCTCGTGGTGAAGACGGCGAAGGCCGCCCCCTGCAGGAATCGGAAGCCGTAGAAGTGCCACCCTAGCCGGGTGGCGCCTACGAAGGCGGCCGACACAGCGGTCAGGGTGCCTGTGGCGGCCAGGAGGACAGGCTTCCGAGGCCAGCGGTCCAGGAGCCCCCCCAGGGTCGCCTGGCCGAGGATGGCGGCCACACTGAACATGGCCATGATGGTCCCGATCTCGCCTTCGCGGCCGCCCAGGGCCTGGATGTAAAGCGGGAGCAGGTTGTACGCATTGACGTTGCTGAAAAAGAGGAGATAGGCGAGGCTCGTCAGGACGAACGGTTTCGTGTACACGGACCCTCTGGACCCGGCTACGAGAGAAAACGCTTGGGCGGCGAACCGATCGCCTGTAGGCGGTCGCCGGAGCGAGACGCCCCCTGGACCGCGCATGGCATACCGCCGGCGTCGGACTCCTGTCAACGGGTATTTCGGGGAGGAGAGCGGATGCGAGGGCGAGCAGAGGCTGGTGGTCAACCGCGTTTCATGAGGATTCGTGCCGGTGGAGCGGACCCATAATTGTCCAATGGCCGGTCTCCCCAGCCGTCTGCCGATGGAAAATCACGTTAACGGTTGTGGGGTGGCTCGTCGAAGCGCGGATCTGGGCCGGATCATGGCTGGCGAGCGAGCACGAGTTGCTCGATCTGTCGCTCAAAGTGGCTGTGTCACCCTGGTTTGGCCCCTTTTGATGGTCTGATTTGGCCCCACCTCTATCAGGGGTTTAGTGGCAGGTAGAGAACATCAGTCTGGCTCTGCTCACGCTCCGTCAGGTCATCATCCGCCTCCGGTTCCATTCCATGGAGAGGTCAGCCTTGGCCTCTCCCAAGAGACCTCCCCGGTGGCGCGGGGATGGGGCACTGACTCTCCGCCGAGTCGGAGCAGTCAGGGTGATCGCTGATCTCACCGGGACGCACTCTCGGGGTGCGGACGCGGAGGGCTGGAGCCCTTTCCTTTGCCGCTGCTCCAGGGGACGCCGGAAGCGGTACGACTCGGTTCCCGTCTCGATGATGTGCGCCCGGTCCGTCCGGCGCTCGAGCAGCGCCAGGCAGAGCCGGGCGTTGGGGATCAGCGTCGTCCACTCGGAGAAGGGGAGGTTGGTCGTGGCGATCACCGCGGCCTTCTCCGCCCGCTCCGCGATGAGCTGGAAGAGCAGCTCGGCGCCCACCTCGGCCAAGGCCAGATAGCCCAGCTCGTCAATAACCACGAGGTCACAGTAGGCCCAGCGGTTCGTCACCCGGGTGAGCTGGTGATGGTGCTGGGCTTCCACTAGGTCGTTCACGAGCGCCGACGCCGTGGTGAGGTGCACCCGGCGCCGCTGCCGGCAGGCCGCAACCGCAGCGCTACTCTCCCTCCGCAGCCGCGACTTTCCTTGACCGTCGACGCGTCTCAAGCCGGATCCATGCCCAAGGACTTGAGGACGGCGGCACCCGTCGGACCGATAATGAACTGGATCAGGGCGTTGGCCGCCGCCGCATCCTGGCTCGTGGGCCCAAGGCCGGCCGAGAAGACGATCACGTAGTTCAAATCTCCCGGGAGGGGGCCGACCAACTGGGCACCCGCAACGGGAACGATTTCCGAGCCCATGCCGACGCCCAGTTCGGCTTCACCCTTGGCGACGACCTCGGCGGCCTGGGCGCCCGGCACCAGGATGGTCTTCGATTTCATCTGATCGACGATGCCGAGGCGCTCCAGAACCTTCGCGAAATAGACGCCGCTCGCGCCACCTTTCGCCGGGTCGGCATACACGATCGACTTGCCGGCGAGGAGCGTGCGCTTCAAGGCGTCGGTCGTACTGATGTCGGGCCTGGGGGCCCCGGCGCGCACCGCGATCCCTACGGACGAGCTCGCCACGTTGACGATACTGCCGGAGGCTACCTTGCCCTGGGTCTGGAGATCGTCCAGAGCCGCACGCGACAGGAGCATCACGTCCGCGGTTTCGCCGTCCTGGATCCGCTTCTTCAGTTCCGCGATCAGGCCGTAGACGATCGTCAGCTTGTTGCCGGTGGCGCTCTCGAATTTTGGCTTGAGATCGTCGAGCGGGGCATTCAGCGCGACGGTGCTCATCACCTTGATCTCGGCGGCAAGCGCGACGGGCGCGGCGGTGCACAGCCACAGCAGGCATGAGCAGATGGCCGCCGCGATGGCGTCACGGCGCACGACGTGTCTTCCGATCATGGCTCTATCCCTCCCCTTGGCATGTCCCTCGTGCGTCCGAGGGATGCGTGACGTTGGTCCTCTCGCGTGGCCCGCGAGAGCAGTTCTCGCGGCATGAGGCCAATCCAATCCGAACTTACAGGCAAACCTCCCTGCACCTGGCTCTGACCAAATCTCCCCGGGATTCGGGCCAGTCTGCCGTGACCAGCCCTGCAAGGTGATCGGCACCGGTTAGGGTGCCGGGAGGCGCGGACCCAGAAGACCGCGCTCCAGCGGCTGGCCTGAAGGGCAGGGCTGAGCGTGGTCACGCTTGTCTCAGTGCAGGCTGCCGGCGATCTGTCGAATCTCTGCCGGCGTGTGCTCGCCTGCGAGCGGCGTACCCGGTACCAGGTGCCTGCCCATGGCCAACCCGCCGACGAGAACGGGCTCGAACCCGATCTCACGAATGAGGCTCTGAGCAACCGCGATCGCCTCCGGATCGTCGCCCGCAATCGGTACCCCGACCGGCTCGCCTGCGCGATGGGCAAGCTCGGCCAGCCTGCCCGAGCCGATCGCATTGAACGCGCGGACGATGTGCGAGCCCGGCAGCAATTTCGCGGTCACCAGCCCCGCTCCCCCCTGCTCGCCGACCGATTTGACGAATTCCTCGCCGTCGCGCCGGGCGATCGGGTTGCTCACATCGATCACCAGCACCTTCTTGGCGAGGGCGCTCGCATGCGCCTTGCCGATCTGCTCCATCGCCGTGTAGGGGATGACGATCACCACGACATCGCCGAAAGCGATTGCCTCCTCGACCGTGCCGGCCTGCGCGAGCGGTCCGAGGCCGGTGACGAGACCCTTCAAGTCCTCGGGATGGCGCGACGAGAACGTCACCGGGTGGCCGGCTTTGACGAAGAGCGTGCCGAGCGCGCCGCCCTCCCGTCCGGCCCCGACGATGCCAATCTTCAACGGGGAGCCAGTCGCCTGCGCCTCGGCCAAGCCGGCCTGAGCCAGCATGACGGCGGCGGCAACGGCCAGCACCATTTCGAATACTGTCTGCCTCATCGTTTTCATGGTTCTGTTCTCCTGTGATGTCTAGTGTTTCGGTCGAGTAGGCGTAGACCGATCCTGGCGGACCGGCCCGGGGGGTTCACGAGCGAAACGCATGGTCCATTGCTCGAACGCGCGCACGCGCTTCCAGTCCCTCTTCATGCTCTTGACGGTTCACCCCTGCTTCCTCGCCCCTGCCAGCAGCGCCAGGACGCGACTCAGCCCGATCCCGAGCAAGGGCA